>Ga0137416_10001562_pt1 | contig 11745 bp, 6 predicted proteins | sample CZODoug3_1_1_16f_FD_108282 | JGI IMG/M metagenome (GOLD analysis project Ga0137416, IMG submission 108282) | Vadose zone soil fungal communities from Angelo Coast Range Reserve, California, USA - CZODoug3_1_1_16fungal (Illumina Assembly) | ecosystem: Environmental > Terrestrial > Soil > Vadose...
CGCCGGGGTTCCTCAAAACCGTGGGTACCCCGCTGGTGGCCGGCCGCGAGATCACTTGGACGGACACCTACAACAAGATTCCCGTGGCCATGATCTCGGAAGGACTGGCGCGCGAGTATTGGCACGCACCCGCCGATGCCCTGGGCAAACGAATTCAGGTCAGCACGAAAGACGATTGGCGGGAAATTGTTGGCGTAGTTGGCGACATGCACGATGATGGCGTGAACAAGAAGCCGCCCACTTCCGTCTATTGGCCGCTGCTTCAGGCGCATTTCGAGAGCGACGACATTTCCGTGCGGCGCGATGTGGCGTTCATTATTCGTAGTCCGCGCGCCGGCTCGGAAGCCTTCCTAAAAGATGTGCGGGAAGCGGTGTGGTCCGTGGATCCCAATTTGCCGCTCGCCGATGTGCATACTTTCGATTATTTCTACAAGAGATCGATGGCGCGCACAAGTTTCACCTTGATCATGCTCGGCGTCGCTGGAAGTATGGCGCTGCTGCTCGGTGTCGTGGGCATTTACGGAGTGATCGCTTATTCCGTATCGCAGCGGACGCGGGAAATCGGCATCCGCATGGCGCTCGGCGCACAGCAGCCCACCGTCACCGGAATGTTCGTGAGGCATGGATTACTGCTGACGGGCGTAGGCGTGGCGTGCGGTCTAGTCGCGGCCGTACTCCTGATGCGCCTGATGTCGTCGCTGCTATTCAACGTGAACCCGGTCGATCCGATCACCTACGGGACCGTGTCCCTCGGACTCGCGGCCACCGCGTGGCTCGCCAGCTATCTGCCCTCGCGCCGTGCGGCAACAGTCGATCCCGTCGAAGCGTTGCGAGCAGAGTAGCTAGTCGATAGCGCAGTCCCGTCCAAGGTTCACCGTATTTCGCTTGGAGTCGCGGAGTTGCGACCTAATTTACGGTCAGGGAAAGAGCGAGTGGGTGACTCACCCCGTTCGAGCTTGCGGTGACCGTCAGAGTATAGTTGCCCTTGGGCGTTCCTGGATTCTTGGGGCCGCTGCTACCGCTACCGCCGCAACCGCCTGCCAACACTAGGGCCAAGAGAAGAATGGCGAGAGAAGACGCAAAAGCACTTCTCCTCCACAGGAGTGGGCTTGTAAATCTCGCGAGCGAGATCACCAGTGCGAACACACAGAATACGAGCAGGACGACGAGGAAGCCGAAGGGCGGCATTCGCGGAGTTGTCATTCGCGGCACGATGAGCGATGCGGCCGTTGTCGTGACGTTTATCGCGAACGCCGAAGGCGATCCGCTGGGAGTGACGGCTCCCGGTGAGGGTGTACAGACGGCCAAAGAGGGCGCGCCCGTGCAAGTCAGCGCAACAGTTCCGGCAAATCCGTTTAGCGGTGAAATCTGCAGGTTATACGTAGCCGTCTTGCCGGCCGTCACGGTCGCTAAAGTGGAGCCACTAGTTGCGGCCGCTAGGGAGAAATCCGTGGCGTTTCCGGCGAGAGCTACGGCGCGCGGACTGCCGGAGGCGTTGTCGGTGATCGTCAGTGAGCCGGTTCGGTTCCCGCTGACAGTGGGAGCAAAGGTAACACTGAAGGTACAACTGATGCCGGGGGCAACGCTATTCCCGCAGGTGTCGGATCGAGAGAAATCACCAGTCAGCGCGACGTTCGTGATGATGAGCGTCCCGTCGCCGGTGTTGTTCAATGTGAAGCTTTGCGAAGGGCTGGTGGTGCCGACTTGCTGAGCGGAAAAATTCAATGCGCTGGCGGAAAGGGCAACCGCTGGAGCGACACCTTTACCGGAGAGGGTTACGGTTTGCGGGCTGCCGGCATCATTGGTGATGATTTGGAGGAGACCAGAGCGGACTCCTTTGGCGGTGGGAGTGAAATCAACGTTGACTGCGCACGAGCCTTTGGCAGCGATGCTGGAGGCGCAGGTATTCGTCTGCGAAAAATCACCAGTGACGGAGAAGCCGCAGACGGTCGTGGCAGTGCTCGCCGTATTCGTAATGGTGGACGAGAGCGCGGCGCTGGTTGAACCAACGTTCTGATCCGCAAAGGCCAGACTGACCGGGAAGAGAGTAAGGACGGATGGCCGAGCGAATTCGTAGGCTCCCATGTCGACGATTGCAACGCAATCACCATTGCCATCGAGGATTCGGGAGTTTCCGGCGATGTCCTGAGTGGGAAGGCTGGGCGCAGCGTTCGAGCCGGCATCAATGGCTGGGGAAGTTGCCTGGAGATGGAAGTCCGAGGCGGAATTGACGAAGAGCGGATCGGCGGAGATGTTGCCGTTGTTACCGGAAGATGAGGAGCAAGAGCCGGCGAAGGTGGTCCCCGAAGGATTGAAGACATCGTTGAACTGGAAAATGGGAGATTGCGTGCTGTAGCTGGTGTCGCAGTCGACGGCGATCTGGCCGGCGGTGCCGACGAAAATGTTGTTGAGGAACTGGGTCTGGTTAGGAAATCCGCTGAAAAAGAGTTCGGAACCGCCTTGGGGAGCGCTGTTGGCGGAGAAAGTGTTATTTACGAGGGTGGGGCCGTTCGCACCGGAGGGGACGAGTGTGGCGATACCGCCGCCCTTAGAGGCGGTGTTGCCCGTAATAACGTTTTCGATGATGAGAGGATCCGAGTCGTTCACCATGCCGATTCCGCCGCCGCTCGTGTCAACTGCGTTTCCGGTGATGACGTTGCCGCGAATCGTGGGTGTCCCGGCGCTGAACATGGAAATGCCCCCACCACCCACTCCGTTCCCCGCGACATTGCTGGAAACCGTGTTGTTGATGATCTGGGCGGTAGACGCGCCGAGGATAAGAATTCCGCCCCCGCCATTGCCACCGCTGCAACTGGTCCGCTTGTTGTTCGTGATCGTGTTCCCCTGCACGACTGGCGAGCCGAAGTAAATACCGATGCCCAGGCCGTCGCAACCGACATTTCCAGTGATTGTGTTGTTCGTGATCGTCGGCGAGGAACTGTTAACTAAGATACCGCCTCCCAGATATCCGGAATTGGACCCAGCAAGGCCATTCTGGACGGTAAATCCGTTGAGGACGGAGGAAGGACCCTCCTGCGCCGCAAACCTGACGACGGAGTCGAGGCCGCCTCCGTCGATGATTGTGGTAGCGGCCCCATTCACGCTCTTGACGATGATCGCCTTGCCTTTGAAGTCGATATTTTCTAAGTAGGTGCCGTCTGCGACGAGGACCGTATCTCCGTTTACGGCGGCGTCAATGGCAGCCTGGATGGTGGGCTTATCGGCGGGAACATGGATTGTGGTGGCCGTGGCCGCAACCGGGAGAGCGGCGGCCAACAGGCATGCGAGGACGAAGAATCGGTTGCGCGAGCGATAAGGGAAGGTCATGGGTGTGAACCTCCGGAAGTGTCGATGGTTTTCGCTGGACGAGAAATACCAGATTGTGGGAGTCGCGCAAGCGACAAGGGGCGACAGCGGAGGAAAGTCGCGCAATGTCGCTGGATCCCGCCCGGGCCCTTGACATGCTCGATGGCGCGCACGTCGTTCACCCTGATCATGCTCGGCGTCGCAGGGTGCATGGCTCGCCAGCTACTCACCTTCGCGCTGTGCGGCCACGGTAGACCCCGTGGAAGCCTTGCGCGCGGAGTAAGCACGTCACAGGGCGCAAACGAAGGTGCCACTGGGTAGGTCTCGCTAATGATTTGCAGTATCCGAATTCGAGTGCGTTTCGGCCAGACTTTGCTGGCGGCGTGCAAGTCGTGTTATTTTCGGAGGGTTTTCAAAGCAAAGGAGAAACAGGATGGCAACCCCACAAAAAGCCCCGATGAAACTTACGCAAGAACCGCAGATTGTGACGTGGCCGGAAATGCATTACGTCTTTATCGAGAAAATTGGACCCTTTCAAAATACCGCGCCCCAAGCCTGGCAAGAAGTGCATCCACTTGTTCCGGGGATTTCGGAACACAACAAAATCACGGGGTACATGAGCCTCTACAAAGTAGGAGCAAAGCTCTATCGCGCCGGGGTTTCTCTTGCCGCAGAACCCAAGAATTTACCGGCAAATCTAACTTACGAGAAATTCAAGGGCGGCAAGTACAGCCGTTTTGTCTTGACCGGGTCTTATGCAAACTTGCCGGAGACTTCTGGCCGCGTTTTTGAAATAGTCGCCGAGAAGAAGATCCAAATGCGCGATGACTACTGCATCGAAAATTACACCAAAGATCCGCGAATCACACCAGCGGATCAATTGGTCACCGAAATACTTGTTCCCACGCTGTAGTTCTGGGGTGGAAGGCCAAATTGGGGCTTACGCCCTCGCCAATGGGGTCCAGACTTGCATCGGGGTTTGGGCCCGATTGGCCCAGGCATAGTAGGGGATAAAGGTCAGCCGCACTGGACGCGATTTCCGCGGTGGTGCGTTATGCGAGAAATACAAGCTGCCGCGATCGGCCGATTCCTCGTATACGGCCCCGGGATGCCGGAGCACCAGAACCCCACCGAGCAAATCCTTCTCGAACGTCTGCTCGAATTTGCTGCTTGAATCCTTGTCAGTGCTGAGCGCCACATCTTTCAGCGCCACGCCCTCGCCCTGATCGATCTGCTCCATGCAGTACACCAGTGGCCCACGCTGCACGGCGATGCGGCCGTTGTTCTCGGTGACTTGCGCGTTGGCCTCCAGGACTTGCGGCGCCATATTGAATCGCAGCGTGACCGAGTCACCTGCGGTCCATTGACGCCGAATCCGCAGATACTGACCTGCTTTTGCGCCCGCAGCCGCCTTCCCATTGACGGCAACGTTCGCCGTATCCGTCCAACCTGGGATACGCAGAAAAAGGGTGAACTCGGCCGGCTCCGCTGGAGCGACGGCAATTTCCACGCTTCCCTCCCACGGATAATTCGTCTTCTGCCGAATCTTCAGCCCCGCCCCATTTTCGAGGTGCCAGTCCAGCAGCGAATTGTCGTACAGGTGCACATAAACGCCCTCGCTGCTGGTGCTGTAGAAATATCCCGGCAGTGAAGCCAAAGTGCGCTCCAGGTTCGGCGGGCAGCACGTCGTGTCATACCACTCGTTGCGAATCTTGTCTCCACCCGACGGATCGAACGCCAGCGGATTCCGATAGCAATACAGCGTGCCGTTCAGCGACATCCCCGAATTGATGCCGTTGTACAAAGCGCGCTCTATAACGTCCGCATACCTGGCCTCTCCCGTAGCCGCCAGCATGCGCCAGTTCCACATCATATTCCCGATGGCCGCACAGCTCTCGCCATACGCGCGCGCATTCGGCAATTCATACAGATCGCCAAAGGCTTCGCCGTCGCTCCGCGCGCCCACTCCTCCCGTGACGTACATCTGCGCCGAAACCAGATCTCTCCACAATGTGTTCAGTGTCTTCCAATACGTCTGATCGCCGGTCTCCAGGTAATAGTCGGTGGCTCCGCAGCAGGCATACATCGCGCGCACCGCATGACCTTCCAAATGCGTCCGCGAAGTGAATGGAATCCCGCAGAAGTGATACACATAATTTTCAGGCTGAAAGTGAATACGCGCGTCACCTGCGAGCAAATATCCCGCCAGCTCCAGGTGCCGCTTGTCGCCGGTGAGCCGATACAACTCGATGAGCGCCAGCTCCATTTCCGGATGCCCGGAAAACAGCGGCTTCTTGTCCTCGCCGGGACCGAAGTTCGGCAGCAAGAATTCGTTCACGAAACGGATGCCCGCGTCCAGCAAAGTGCGATCTCCGGTCGCCCGGTAATAAGCGATAGCCCCCTGCAAGAGGTGGCCAATGTTGTAGAGCTCGTGCCCATGTTGCTGCGTCTTCGGCTCCATGCGCTGCGCGGCGTGCTCCTGCACGTAGTAGGTGTTCAAGTAGCCGTCGGCCTGCTGCGCCGCAACGATCTCGCGAATATCTTTGTCCACCACCGCGCGCAATTCCGGCCGCTCGCTCGACTGAAGCGCGAAACCTGCCGCCTCAATCCATTTGTAAATGTCCGAATCGGAGTACACCGGACCGCGCTGCGCCGCCGTGCTCTTCCCGGTAAGACGCCGGAAATTATCCATGCGCCCGTTGACTTCCAGCAGCTTGCCCATCGACGGAATGCTGGCGGTCACGTTGGTCTCGCGGCGTGGCGACCAGAATCCAGTCTCAATCGTCACCGCATGTACCGGAACGCTGTGCAGCTTCGCGTACCGCGATTTCGCCAGGTTCAGAATCCCCTGGTCGCGGCAAGCCGGAGTTGTGGCCAGCGGAACTGACTTCTGCTCTCGCCCTGCAAGAGCGACCGTGAATTCGCTCAAAAGTTTCTGCGCGCCGGGCAGCACGGAAATCGCCGAAGCGGACATCGCCGAAGCGACAAACTTCCTGCGCGAATATTTTCCGTTCACGTCCATGGCGGCCTCCCGACGCAACTCTCCGCTCAGACCGCGCACATCATAGCGCAAGCGAAGCCCGATGTAGGCGCAGCACCTATGCGGGTACTTCTATTTTCAGTACCCCTCTCTCAGTACCTTTTTCCTACAAAATTCCCATAGCACGAGGCCAGTCTTTCCAGTAGTATTTCGCCATCGGATGTCCCCCGTAGTCGGTCGAAAAATGACGAACACTGACCTCTCCAGTTCCAGCAAGCCACACGTGCACAGGCGGGTGTCGCTCCGTCAGCCGCTTCGCTGCGGGTTCACAATCCTAATTTGCTCCTGTCTGTTTGCCGGTGCCGCGCAGTGTCGCGCCCGCGCTCCCCAGGATGTAGCCGAAGCCGCGCGCCAGGAACGCGCCCGCAAAGAGCAGGCGAAGAAGCAAAAGCACGTTTACACTGACGAAGATTTGCGCCGCGCGAAAATCCTGACCGCGGACGACGAAGCCCTTGTGGAATCCAGGCGGAAGCAGCAGCCCGTGTCAGTCGAGGAACAGGCTCAGGCCCCCGTCGACGCCGATACCGGGCTCGCGCAACTTCCGCTCGGCGATATCGCGCGCCGTTACCGCAATGCCAAACTCGCCGCGCAAACCCCCGATCCGTTCCACCTTCCGTTCGACGAGCCGGTTTTTGCCGCCCCCGTCATCTCGGTTCCTGAACTGGAGCCTCCTCTCCCAAGCTTTTCGCCGGCACATCCAAATGTCCTGCCTGCCCGCCCCAACGCGGCGGCCGTCGCGCCGGCAATTTCCAGCCCCGCGCCTTTGCAGGTTCTTGATCCCGCAATCTCGTTGCCCAAACTAGCGCGTCCTGCTCAGAGCTTTTCACCGGCGCACCCTAATCTCGCCCCGGGTCACCCCGACTCGGTAATTGCTCCGGTAATTTCTAGCCCGGCGCCTTTGCGCCGCCTCGATCCATTCACCCGGCGCTTCGCTCACTCCGCGCCTCCGCCGGTTTCGCGGATCGCACCGGCTGCGCCGCAGCCAAAAGCGGCTGCTCCGATCGCGCCCTCGACCGCGCCACCCACGGTGGCTCCGGCGATCACTCCGTCCTTACCGAAGCCAAGCGTCACTGTTTCCATAGCTCCGCCGCCAGGCTCAGTGAAAACTTCCTCGCCGCTCCACACCGTCATCATGCAACCCGGTGATTCTCTCTGGAAGCTCGCGCAGCAAAACCTCGGCCGTGGCTCGCGCTGGCAGGAACTGCTGGCGGCTAACCCTGGCATCGTGGACCCCACCCGCATCGCCGCCGGCACGGAAATCGTGGTGCCCGCCAGAGTCACGGGCTTGAAATCCGATCTGAAGGTCACCGTCAAGCAGGGCGACACGCTTTCGAGCATTGCGCGAGGAACCTACGGCCGCGCCGCCGCGTGGCGTTGCGTCGCGCAAGCCAATCCCGAAATCGCGGACGCCAACCGCATCTACGAAGGCCAGCAACTCCTTCTGCCCTTCAACTGCAAGCAGTAATCTCCGAATTCCTCTCTGCGCCCCCTCCGCGTTCTCTGCGCCTCCGCGTTATCCTTTTCGCTGCTCACGCCCCATCAGCCATGAAGATTGACGCTCGGCAAGAACTTCGGCGCCTTCCGCACCTTCGTCGCCTGTTCAAACGCATAGGCCAGCCGGATCAGCACCGGCTCGCTCCACGCTCGCCCGAAGAACGAAATCCCCACCGGCATGCCGAATACGAATCCCGCCGGCACGGTGACATTCGGGTATCCCGCCACCGCCGCCGCCCCAGAGCTGCCCCCGCCAAAATGATCCCCATCCATCAAATCCGTCAGCCAAGCCGGTCCGCCAGTCGGCCCCACCAGAGCGTCCAGATTGTGTTTCTCCAGCGTGGCGTCGATTCCCTCTTTGCGCGCAAGTTGATGGTTCTTTTCCAGCGCCTCGATGTATTCCTTGTCGCTCAACGACCCCTTGGCCTCCGCCTTCAAGAAAAAGTCCTGCCCAAAGTAAGGCATCTCTTTCTCGCGATTCTTCTCGTTGAACTCGATGATGTCCTTCAGCGTTTTCACCGGAGGATTAAAACCCGGCCGCGCCAGATACGCATTCAAGTTCGCTTTCAGCTCATACATGAAAACGGTCGATTCCGTCTCGCTCCACTTTCCCGCCGTTTCGATCTCCACCGGATCAACCAAGATCGCGCCCTCTTTCTTCATCGCATCCAAGGCCGATTCCATCACTTTGTCGACCGCGTCCATGAACCCAAACGTCTTGCGCACCACCCCAATCCGCGCGCCACGCAATCCGTTGGCCTTGAGAAACTGCGTGTAATCCGTGAACGATTTTCCCTGGCTCGCCGCCGTCGCGCTATCCTCGGAATCCACTCTGGTCAACGCCCCCAGCACCGTCGCCGCGTCGCGCACCGTGCGACACATCGGCCCTGCACCGTCCTGGCTATGCGAAATCGGTACGATCCCGCTGCGGCTCACCAACCCGACCGTAGGCTTGATCCCCACCAACCCATTCGCCGAAGACGGGCACACAATCGACCCGTCCGTCTCCGTGCCGATCGCCGCCGCGCAAAAATTCGCCGAAACCGCCGCTCCCGATCCCGAGCTGGATCCGCATGGATTGCGGTCCAGCGCGTACGGATTCTTCGTCTGCCCGCCGCGCCCGCTCCACCCGCTGGTCGAATGCCGTGAGCGAATATTCGCCCACTCGCTCAGGTTCGTTTTTCCGATAATCACGGCGCCCGCTTCGCGCAGCTTCTGCGCCACCACCGAATCCTTCGGCGGCTTCGACCCCACCAGCGCGAGCGATCCCGCCGTGGTCATCATCTTATCTGCCGTATCGATGTTGTCCTTGATCAACACCGGAATCCCGTGCAGCGGCCCCCGCGCTCCTTTCTCCTTCCGCTCTCGGTCCGAAGCTTCCGCAATCGCCAGCGCATCCGGATTCACTTCGATCACGCTATTCACCGCCGGCCCACGTTTATCCAGCGCTTGAATGCGCGCCAAATACTTCTCGGCAATTCCCCGCGCCGTATACTTCCCCGCCCTCATCCCCTCCTGCAACTCCGCAATCGTGATCTCCTCCAACTCAAACGCCCGCGCCTCCGGCAAACTCGCCGGCCACATGCGAGGCTCGGTGACTTCCACGCTCATCACCGGCGCCACCGCCGCCGCTAAACCGCCGGCCAAGCCGTTCTGCAAAAACGCTCTCCGCCCCTTTTCCATTTTCAAAGCAGCTCCTCTCCTAAAACCGCCACTAAAGCGCAGCGATATTACGACAAACATGCCGGAGCCGAGGTGTCATTTCCCCGTCAAACGCCAACGGTCCGCGAGTTCGGTTGTAACGCAGATGTAAACTGCTATGAATCGCTCTGAGGGGGTATTCCATTTTGTAACTCCCTACAGATTTCCGTATCGGCGACGGGCCGCGGGCCCTACTTCACCGGCGTTGCCGTCACTAACCTACTCACCTTGTTGACCTTTTCATCTCCTAAAGAAATCATGCGACTGGCCCTGCGATTGCCAACTATTCGGGTGCGTGGGCGCGCAGGTGGTGTGCGTTCCCATACAAGACTAAACAGACGGCAGGTGCAGCTTCCGCGGCCCAGCTCGCGGGGTCAAAGCATTTTTCTCTTTTTGTCCTTCAACAAGGAGATAATATGGACGTTCCGTTGCGGCCTTTCCTTCTAGCACGCGGCATTCCCCGGCTGCTCTTGCTATGCGCTTTGCTTGTTGGTACCACCGTTGTGGCGCTGGGACAATCCACCGCAACGTTAAGCGGCACGGTGACAGACGCTTCGGGAGGGACCGTACCAAACGCTAAGGTCGTCGCCACAAATCAGGCGACTGACGTTGCATCCGTCACCCAAACGGACGCCGCAGGCTCCTATCTTTTCCCATCCCTGCCCATCGGCGTCTATCGCATCGAGGTGCGTTGCCCGGGTTTCCGGACAGCTTCGGTGAGCAATCTGAAACTTGAAGTGGCAACGGCTGCCACCCAAAATATTCAGCTCGAGGTTGGTCAAGCCTCCCAGAGGATCGAGATCGTTGCCGATGCGACGGTTCTCGAAACTAGCACCACGAGCATGGGCCAGGTCATCAACGAGAAGACGGTCCAGGACATCCCGCTAAACGGTCGCCACTTTACAGATCTCAGCTTGCTGACGCCCGGCACCATCACCCCGCCCGCAAATGGATTTCTCTCCGCGCCGCTTCGCGGACAAGGATCGTTCGGGATCAATACCGCCGGCCAGCGTGAGGACACCACCAACTGGTTAGTGAACGGTATCAATTTGAATGATAACGTCCAGAACCAGATCACGTTTCAGCCTCCGATCGACACGCTGGCGGAATACAAGATCGACAACTCAGCCTTTCCCGCCGAGTACGGGCGAAATTCGGGCGCCATCGTCAATCTGGCTACGCGCTCCGGCAGCAACACATATCACGGCGAAGCGTTTGAGTTTTTCCGCAACAACGCCCTGGATGCTCGCAACTTCTTTAATCCAGTCGTCACCTCCAGTGGGGCCGCAAATCCACAGGCACCTTTTAAGCGCAATGATTTCGGGGCTGCTTTTGGCGGCCCAGTCGTGAAGAACAAGGTTTTCTTCTTTCTTGCCTATGAAGGACTTCGCCAGCACCAGAGCTTGACAATCACCAGCACCGTTCCCAGTCAGAATCAGCGGGCCGCCGTCACCTCGCCAGCCGTTCAGAAGCTTTTAGCGCTCGTTCCCGCCGCCAATTTCTCCCAAGCTTCCGATGCCTCGCCCAATCAGCCCGATTTCACCGGATTTACCGGCGGTACCGTGGCCAATGTCTCGATAACCCAGGGCTCGGCGGACATCGACGTGGAACTGCGGCAGAGTGACCGGCTTCACGGGTATTACGTTGTTCAGAAGGACCTCCGCCAGGAACCCACCGCCGGAGGGGTCATCGGGGCCAACATCCCGAAATTCGGCGACACCCGCGATGGCTTCCGCCACCTCATGACCCTGAGTGAGGACCATACTTTTGGACCGGCGCTCGCGAATACGGTGCGCCTCGGCTTCAATCGCATACATCTGACCTTTACTCCCAACGGTTTGCTGGATCCAGCGGCCTTCGGCATCACCCTGCCGGCCGGATCTCCAGTGGCATCCGGGTTGCCGTTTTTCAATGTGGCCGGCGCCTTAGGCTTTGGCGGGCCGACTGGCGAACCTCAAGGCCGCGGTGACACCACCGGCGTCCTGAACGACACCCTTAGCTGGTTGAAAGGCCGGCATTCCTTCGCTTTCGGCGGAGAAATCCGGCGCGCCTATAACAACAATATTGCCGAAAACGTGGGGAGCTTTACCTTCACTACACTGGGGAACTTCCTGGCGGACAAAGCAAATTCCTTCACCGATCAACTCGGCGCCGGCAACGACAAGATTCTGCAACCCTCCTACGACGTCTTTGCCCAGGACAGC
>Ga0137416_10001564_pt1 | contig 11739 bp, 8 predicted proteins | sample CZODoug3_1_1_16f_FD_108282 | JGI IMG/M metagenome (GOLD analysis project Ga0137416, IMG submission 108282) | Vadose zone soil fungal communities from Angelo Coast Range Reserve, California, USA - CZODoug3_1_1_16fungal (Illumina Assembly) | ecosystem: Environmental > Terrestrial > Soil > Vadose...
AACACTTATGAAAAAAGGGGGGAGGGGGGTCTCGCCGTTCCTCTCCGCGAACTCTGTACCCTCTGTGGTGAAATCTTGCCTTGGCCCTTATTGTGCCTGCGCCGCAGGCTTCGCCGCCCCGCGCATCACCCGGAAGCCAACATACTCCGCCGCGGCTGTGCAATTCGCCTTCGCATCCGCCGGGCAATCCGCGCTGCCGCCCATCACTTTGCCCTTGCCGTCGCGCGTCAGCACCCATTCCGCCACGTTGCCGCCCAGATCAAAAATTAGCTCTTCGTCCTCTTTGCCTTGACCAGCAAAACTTCCGGCTGGCTTCAGTAGCGGCGCTGCACCGGGGAGCTCAGCCATCTTTTTCTTTAGTCTGGCGGCGTCGTCGGAATTCGGTGCATACCCCGCCCAGTAATCGAGTGTGTTTTCTCCATCCTTCTTCTCGTACATGCTGGAGACTTCGCTCTCGTTAGGAATGCGAAACGTCTGCCCGGTCAGCTTCGAGAGCCACGTGGAATACCCTCTCGCTTGGTCAAATGTTACGCCATTCGCCGGATAATTTTCCGTCCCCGCATCAACCTTGTAGTTCCTGTCGAATTCCGCGAACTGCGCGCGCGTGACTTCAAAGCGTCCAATTTCCAGATCGCCGCGCTTCACCACTTCCGGAATCAGCACCGCCTTGCCCTTCACAGGGAACGCCGTGCCGTAATTGCTTCCAGATCGCGCCAAATTCTTTATGCGCAGCGCCCCTGCAAGCGGAGAGCCTTCCTTCACTGCTTCGTTCTCTGGCTTCGCCGTCTTGAAGAAATATTTGTCGAACCACGCCACTTCTTCCTCGACCTTGCGCATCTGGTGCGTTAGCTTGCGCGGACCGTGCGGCTCACCGGGGAACACCACATATTTCACCGTCTTATCAAAATGCTGCAGCGCGCGGAAATACGACCAGCTCTGCGCCGGCGGCACATTGCGGTCCGCCGTGCCGTGGAAAATCAGCACCGGCGCTTGTACTTTGTCCATTTTGAAGAATGGTGATTTGTTGATGTAAAGCTGCGGATCCTCAAACGGCGACTTGCCGAAATAGTACGCGTCAAATGATTGCCCAAAATCGACGTTGCCCCAGTCGCTGAGCCATTCGATATCGCCCGCGCCGACGCTCGCCACTTTGTACCGCGCCGGGTACGCGGTGATTAAACTCGTCGACAGGATCGATCCGTTCGACCAGCCCATCGTCGCGATGCGGTCCGCATCTGCTTTTCCCTGCGCAATCAAATAATCGACGCCCGCATTGATGTCCGGCGTCTCCAGGTCATAATATTTTCCGCAGCAGATCGACTCCGCCCACTTCAATCCGTAGTTGTTGCTGCCGTGATAGTTCGGCCGTAGCACAAACGCGCCGCGCTCGGTAAACAATTGAATCGGATACGCCCAGCTCTCGTTCCACAAATCCTTGTCCGAGCCCATCGGCCCGCCGTGAATCGCGGTGATCAGCGGATACTTCTTCCCCTCTTCATAATTCGCCGGGTAATAAAGAATGCTTTCCACCTCTTCGTTGTTCGCGCCCTTCCAGCGAATCACTTCGCTTTTCGCGTAAGCGCGCCCGTTCACCAACCCCTCATTCAATTTCGCCAACTGCACCGGCGAAACGATTTTTCCTCCCTCGAGCTGCGCGCGATACGGCTGCGATAATCTGCTCGCCGTCGAACTCGAATACACAATCGTCTTGCCGTCCTCGCTTACGCGAAAGCTCTCCAGATTCTTCGCGTGCTCCCCCGCAATCGCCTCCCGCTTCCAGCTCCAGCCGGCCGCGCCCTTCGCCGCGGAATAAAACGCCAACTCGTCATGGCTGCCCGCCGCCAGCAGCGCCACGAATCCGCCCGGCACCGTCTGCAAATCGAAACCAAGCCCGTTCGGACTGTCGAGATTCACTTGCGTGCTTGCGCCGCTCGCCAGGTCATAAAAATAAACAATCGTGATGCCCGCGGTCATAAATCGCGCGTCGGTCGAAAACGGCGTCGCCATGTAGAAACCCGAATTGTCTTTCGCCCATTCAAATCCCTCCGCGTGCACACGCAGATTCGCAAAAAGCTGCTTCTCCTGCCCTCCCCTCAAATCGTGCAAAATCACGATCGGCCGCACTTTTTGATCGAACGTGTAATGCAAACTCTTTGCATGCGAAGCCACGACAAATTTCCCGTCCGGCGAAACACCAAAATCTTCGATCCAGTCTGTATTGGTGGTGAGCCGCGTGATTTTTTTGTCTTTCACGTTCATCTTGTAGAGGCGCACGGGCGGCTCGTGCTCCGCATCGTCGACGACTTCGGAATCGTCTTTTTTCTTTTTTAGTTCCTGCTCGTACAGCGCGGGATCTTCTTCCGCGCTGTAAATCAGCGTGTCTTTGTCCAGCCATTCGAGGCGCTTCGGCGCGTGCGCAAGTTCAGTGAGCGCCCAAGGCTCGCCGCCGTGCGCGTTGATCAGCCAAATTTGCATCGGAGCGGTGTCGGGTTTCGGTTTCGGCCGCGCGCGCGTGCTGGCAAACGCGATCCACTCGCCGTCCGGGGACCAGCACGGCTGCGCGTTGTTGTCGCTGCCGCGCGTCAGCGGAATTTCCCGGCCTTCCGTCAGGCTGGAGAGGACCAGATTCGAAACGCGCGCGTCTTTGTCTTTATCTCCGCTGGTTTTTGCCCACACCACCCACTTCGCGTCCGGCGAGATGCGGAACTGTCCCGCGGTTTCTCCGTAAATAAAATCCTCCGGCTTCCACGGCTCTTTTTTCGCTGGCGCTGTTTTTTCGTCCGCCAGAACGGCGGGCGCAAGATTTAGGAAGTTAGCGCACGCGGCGACAGCGGCCAGAACGAATCCGGCAACCACCAATTTTCGTAGCATCATTCTTCTTCCTTGTGAACGTTTGCGTTCGCCGGCGTAAAGGCCGGTCACTGCAATCCGCGCGGAATTTGGCGCGCCGCACAGGATAGACGAATTGACGGGTGAAAGGAATCGTGTACGCTGGTGTGCCGTCACCACGGCGGTCCGTCACATGGCCAAATCGGAACCAATCATCACGCGCGATACGTTCCGCTTTTTTCGCGACCTTGCGCGCAACAATCGCACCGCGTGGATGCAGGCGAATCGCGAACGGTACCAGGATTGCGTGGTGCAACCGCTGCGGTTGCTTTGCGAAGAGCTTGCGCCCGCGGTTTTGCGGCTCGATCCAGGGTTCGAGACAAGCGGCCGCACGGGCGCGAATCTGTCGCGCATCAATCGCGACATTCGCTTTGCCAAGGACAAGACGCCGTATCGCACGCAGATGTATGTGAAATTCAGCGCGCCGTTCGGTGGCGAGGGCGAAGCTGGCCAGCTTTATGTGGGTATTTCCACGAAGACGGTTACGGCAGGTTTCCGCATCTATTCGGGTTCGAAGCGCAAGGAATCGGCGCTGCCGCAGATTGCGGAACCGCGACTGCAGGCCAAGCCGCGATGGCTGGCGCAGCAGAAAAAGCGCCTGGGCCGGCGCTACGAAAGCTATTGGTACTCAGTGGAAAAAGGCGAGTGGACGAAGCATGCGGGCTGGCCCGCCGCGGAGAACTGGAAGAAGCTGCAAGGCTGGATCGTGCGGCGGGAACTCGGAGTGGCGGCCGCAACGCGCGGGTCATTCTGCAAAGATCTGGCGGGAATTTTCCGCGACTTGCATCCGCTGCTGCGGTTCACGTCTTTGCAGGATTAAGGAAGTCGAGAGTTTCACTACAGAGGTCACAGAGAGCGCAGAGAGGAAGAGGAGAACGGAATGAAGGCAAGAATCGGCCTAGTGGCGCTCGTTGTGTCTTGCTTGTTTCCGCTCGCACAGGCTCAACAAAAGACTCTGACAAAGGATTGGCCTAGAACGACGCCACGTGCCGTCGGCTTGGATCCCAGCGCATTGGCCGCGCTCGATGCGGACATCGCGGCCGGCAAGTATGGACTCGTGGACAGCATGTTGATCATTCGCGACGGCAAACAGGCGTTGGCGCGGTCTTACTCGCATGATTACGGAAACATTTACGGCGAGCTTGCCAAGCACAAAGGGCCTCTGAACCATGATGTGAACGGCCCATACAATTATTTCAGCGCGGAATTTCATCCTTACTACCAGCACAGCGATTTGCACACCATGCAGTCCGTGTCGAAGACGGTCACTTCCATCACCATCGGAATTGCCATGAGCCGGAAGGAGTTTCCCGCTGATCTGGACGCACCGATCCTGAAATATTTCGACGACTACAAGATCGCGAACCTGGATGAACGCAAGCGCCGCATCACACTGCGTAATCTGCTGACCATGACGGCCGGGCTGGAGTGGAACGAGGATTTGCCTTACAACGATCCCAAAAATTCCGCGGACGTGATGGAAGCGACGCACGATTGGGTGCAGTACGTGATCAACCAGCCGATGGCCGCGGAGCCCGGCAAAGTTTTTGTGTACAGCAGCGGCGTGACGCAGCTTCTTTCGCATATCTTCAAGAAGGCCACGGGCAAGAATGTCGACGAGTACGCCGCGCAATATCTCTTCCAGCCGTTGGGCATTCGGTACCACTGGAAGCATTCGCCGACGGGATTGCCGGACACGGAGGGCGGTCTTTACATTTCGTCAGCGAGCCTGGCCAAGATCGGCTTTCTATTTCTAAAAAGCGGCATGTGGGAAAGAAAGCAGATTGTTCCTGCGGAGTGGGTGAAGGCCTCCATCACTTCCGCGATGAGCGTGGAAGACGAAGGACGGCACTGGGGATATGGCTTTCAGTGGTGGCTGCAGCCTTACGGCAAGTCGCCGGAAAAGTTTGCATGGGCTGCGCGGGGCTTTGGCGGGCAGGAGCTACGAGTCGTGCCGGAATACAACCTCATCATGGTGTTGACCGGCTGGGACATCCTGCCGTCAGCGGAGGAGGCTAGACACGACGAGCTCGAGAGAGTGATCGCTGCAGTAAAGAAAACCGCGCCATAGCGGACTGTCGCAGAAATGAAAGGTATTTCATTGCGGCGCGCCAGCAAGATCCTGGCGCTTCCGGGGGCTATTGCGCGGCCCAGAGGCGCAGGCCGATTAGGCCCCAGGATGCGAAGAATAGGGCTACGACGCAGCAGGCCAGGGAAACCAGCAGGGAGTGGATGCGGACGGCGCGGTGAATTTCGGCTTTGGGGACGCGCAGGGCGAGCACCAGACCGAGCAGCGAGAGCAGCGCGAATAGAATTGTGGCGGCGTAAATTCCAACCGTAAAGAAATTGAGCGTGCCGATGGCGCTCCCGTGCAGGGCGTTGAAGCAAAACGGAATTGCCGCCAGGGAGAGAACAGCGAGTAGAGGCACGACGCGCACGGACAAGTGTTGCACGTCTTTCATTTTTCCGATGAATTTGCGCGCGAGCCAGATCAGCGCGAGAGGCACGGTGCTGAGCATCAACACGGCGCAAAGCACCAGGACAGCGACACGCGTATACGGCCATAGGGGACTGATCCTTACGGCGTAGGAGACCCCGTAATCCCCCGTGGACGAAAACGCCATGTGCCCTGCGTCATCCGCAAAAAACAAGGTGGTTCCTTCGGGCTCTTTGTCTGCTCGGAAGAGATTCTTGCCGGCGGGGAGCATCGGTTCGGGCTTGCCGAACATCGATGAATGGGTGAGTTGGCCGCCGATGGCGCGAATGCGAATACCGCCAGCGAGATCGTCGAGAAACGCGAGCATCTGCGAGCGGGGCGCGCGTTGGGCATAGAATCCGGCAAGAGATTGGAGTTCAGCAGGCGCTAACGCTGTCACAGGTTTGTAAGGCTTGGGATAATCCTTGGAAAGGAATTCAATGGCGAGGCGATTGATATTTTCCAACGCTTCGCCTGAGTCCGTGCTATTCAGAAGTACGACGTAGCCCCAATCTTGTTCTGGCATGTAGCGATACGAGGAAATGAAACCATCAATGCCCCCATCATGGCCGTGGGTCACAACGCCGCCGGAAACTTCCGTGTAATTAGCCAGGCCGTAGCCCAGGCGCAATCCGTGGCGCGACGCTGAGGTCGTTCGCGGAGTTTCCATCCGCAGGATCGATTCCGGCGCGAGCAGCCGCGTTTGTCCGGCCATGCCGCGACGAAGGAGGAATTGCACTAACTTGACGAGTTCGCCAGGCGAAGCCTTCAAATCTCCGGCGGGCCGCAGATAGATGTAGGGATATCCGACGGGAATGGGTGCCTTGCCATCGTACCCGGCGGCGAGAAGCGCCTTGTTCGCGTCGGTGAAACGATAATCGGTGTTGGTCATGCCCAAGGGCTGCAGAAATGTGTCGCGAATATATTTGTCAAAGGGCTCGCCGGTGATTTTTTCGATGAGATGGCCCGCGACGCCATAACCGGGATTCGAATAGGACATGCGCGTGTCCGGCGGCCAGCGCGCGATTTGCGGCTCCTGAAATCGTTTGAAGACTTCGAGCAGCGGGTAATCGTATGGGTCGCGTACGTTGTACACCTCCGCGGCTTCCGTGTCGTCGAAGCCGGCGGTGTGTTCGAGCAAGTTCACGATGCGCACCGGATGGGTGGACTCCCAGGAATTCTGCACGGAGATTTCCGGCGCGACGTCATGCAAGCGCGCTTCAAGGTTGATCTTGCCCTCCTCTTGGAGTTTCAGCAGGGCCAGGGCTACGAAACTTTTGCTGATGGAGCCGACACGAAATTCGGTGTCGCAAGTGATGGGCTTCTTGGAAGCGATCTCCGCGTTTCCAAATCCGCCACACCAGAGAAGTTCGCCGCGCGAGACCAGCGCTACGCCCGCGCCTGGCAGATGATGCTTGTCCAACTCAGTTTTTATGGCTTTCTGCAATTCTTCCAGAGACTTGGGCGGCGCCGGTTCCGGGTTTTCCTGCGCGTAGAGCGTGACCAGCGGCAGGACGGTGAGCAAAGCGAAGAGGGAAACGAGAATGCCCGCACAGGGTCGGCGCATGGAGCACCTTTCGTTGGAGATCGCAATCTCAGGTGGGCAGATTCTAGCGGGAAAATTCTTTGACGGCCAATGCTAATGCTGCATCGAATGAAGCGTCTAAACGGAATTGACGCTTGAGCGTGGGCTCGCATACGATGCGCGCGGCGCATTTTATCTTGTTGGCTTTGGGGTTTGCAGGGTGAAACGACTCGGACGAATTTTGTTTTGGGTGATGGTGGGTCTATTGGGTGCTGGCGCGCTCGCCAAGATCGCGCTGGACCGCGGCGAGTCGCTCAACGCGATTTGGTTTGTGATCGCCGCGGTGTGCTGTTACCTGGTGGCTTACCGGTTGTATGCCGCGTTTCTTGCCGCGCGGCTTCTTGCGCTGGATGATACTCGCGCAGCGCCTTCGGAGCGGCACGACGACGGCCGCGACTTTGTCCCGACGAACAAGTGGGTGTTGTTTGGACACCATTTTGCGGCGATTGCGGGGCCGGGACCGCTTGTAGGCCCCACGCTGGCGGCGCAATTTGGGTATTTGCCGGGGACCCTGTGGCTGATTGCGGGCGCGGCGTTCGCCGGGTGCGTGCAAGATTTCATTATTTTGTTCTGCTCGATACGGCGCGACGGCAAGTCGATCGGGCAAATGGCGCGGGAGGAAGTGAGCAAGCGCGGCGGATTCATCGCGCAACTCGCGGTCCTCGCGATCATGGTGATTCTGCTGGGAGTGGTCGCACTGGTGGTGGTGAACGCGCTGAAGTCGTCGCCGTGGGCGACGTTCACATTGGCAATGACGATTCCAATTGCGCTGCTGGTGGGCGTGTATTTGCGATTTGTGCGACCGGGGCGCGTGCTGGAAGCGTCGCTGATGGGAGTTGCGCTGATTTTGTTCGTGGTTTTTGCCGGGCAGTGGGTGGCTGATTCTCCGTCATGGGCGCGGGTGTTCACGCTGGGCGGCGTTCCGCTGGCGTTTGCGATCATTATGTACGCGTTCGCTGCGTCCGCTTTACCGGTTTGGTTGCTGCTTGCTCCGCGCGATTATCTCAGCGCATTCATAAAGGCAGGAGCGGTTTTCGCGCTCGCCGCGGGTATTTTATTTGTGCGCCCGCACGTGCTCATGCCACCCTTGACGCGCTTCATCGACGGAAGCGGCCCCGTGTTCGCCGGGAAGATTTTCCCGTTTTGCTTCATCACCATCGCTTGCGGAGCGATCAGCGGATTCCATTCGCTGATTGCCTCGGGGACAACGCCGAAAATGATTCTGCGCGAAAGCCACGCGAGATTTATTGGTTACGGCGCGATGCTGCTGGAGTCGTTCGTGGGCGTGATGGCCATGGTGGCGGCGTCCGCGATGACGCCGGGCGTGTATTTTGCCATTAACAGTCCGCCCAGCATCGTGGGCGCAACGCCCGATGCCGCTGCCGCGACGATCAGCGGCTGGGGCTTTCCGCTGACCGCGCAAACGATGACCGGGCTCGCGCATGCGGTGGGCGAGCTGACGCTTTGGAATCGCGCCGGTGGCGCACCGTCGCTTGCGGTGGGCATGGCGCAGATTTTTTCCAACACGATTGGCGGCGAACGGCTGCTGAGTATCTGGTATCACTTCGCGATCATGTTTGAAGCGCTGTTTATCTTAACGGTGCTGGATGCGGGCACGCGCGTCGGCCGCTTCATGGTGCAGGAGCTGGGCGGCCGCGTATGGAAGCCATTTGGGCACAGCGGATGGATGCCGGGCGTGCTTCTCTCGAGCGCGATCATTGTGGGAATGTGGGGATACTTTTTGTATCAGGGAGTGGTCGATCCGCTTGGGGGGATCAATTCGCTGTGGCCGCTGTTCGGCATCTCGAATCAGCTGCTGGCGGCCGTGGCGCTGGTGGTGGCCACCACGATTTTGCTGAAGATGGGCCGCACGCGATGGATTTGGGTGACGCTGCTGCCGATGACGTGGCTGGTGATCATAACGATGACGGCCAGCTATCAGAAAATCTTTGACGCGAATCCGCGCATCGGGTTCTTGGCGTACGCGAATGCCCTGATTGCGCAAATTGCGGCAGGAAAAGTTCCGGCCGCCAAGTTGGTGGACACACAGCGGCTGATTTTCAATCAGCGGCTGGACGCGGCGGTAACCGGCGTCCTTGCACTGATGGTGATCGTGCTCATCGTGGAGGCGCTGGTGCAGTGGTACGCGATCCTGAGCAGCCGCCGCGCGCCGGTGCTGCATGAATCGCCGTACGTGCCAACGCAATGGGCGGCGGACTATTCCGGCGTGGCGCAGGGGGACGATTGATGCAGGGCGCGGCGAAAAATATCAGGCGAGTCGCGCGCAGTTTTTGGCGCGGCGTGCGCGAATGGTGCGGCGATTCGGCGTACGAACGGTACCTGCGCTCTCTCGCGTCGCGGCGATGCGAGTCGGGCGCGTTGACGGCAGAAGAGTTTTATGTGGAACAGCTAACCCGCCGATACTCGCGGCCGAACCGCTGCTGCTGAATCCCTGAGCTTCGCCTGTACCTTCGACCGGGTAACTCTTGGCCAGCGGTTGGAATTACCTAATAAAGCCACGCCTTCGCGGATGCTACGCTCGCTTTTCTAAGGAGCGAACATGCGAAGAGTCTCCGCATTTGCAGTGGTTTTATTGCTGATGAACTTGCCGGCGGCGCACCTTGCAGCGGCCATGCCGGACGACGGGGATTCTTCGTCGCCGCCCGCACCGGCGGCTCCCGCAGTTCCTGCCAAGGAATCATCCGAGGGGCGCTTTCCGATTGGCGTGGGCGTTAAGGTGTCGATGCTCGGAATTGGCGGCGAAGTTGCCGTGGCTGTCTCGCATCGATCCAACGTGCGCTTTGGGTTCAACGCTTTCAGTTACGGACACACCTTCGATAAGGATGGGGTGACTTACAAAGGGACACTAGACTTGCGCTCCGCGCAAGCCACCTACGATTTGTTCTTCTTGAAGGAGTTTCACATCAGCCCGGGAGTGCTCGTCTACAACGGCAACAATGTTACCGCCAGTGCCTCGGTGCCCGGCGGGCAGAGCTTCACGTTGAGCAACACCAACTATGTGAGCGACCCCGCCGATCCCGTCAAGGGAACCGGAAAGCTCACGGTGTACAAGGCCGCGCCAATGCTTCTCGTCGGCTTCGGCAATCTTGTTCCGCACAGCAGGCATTTCAGCACGTCTTTTGAAATTGGCGCTGCTTATCAGGGACCGCCGCGCGTCACGCTGAACCTCAGCGGGAGTGCGTGCGACTCCACCGGTTTGTTTTGCCGGTCGATCAGCTCTGATCCGACCATCCAGGCCAACGTCGCTTCCGAGCAAGCAAAGCTTAACAAGAGCGCATCGCCCTACAAATTTTATCCGGTGCTATCGTTTGGCGTCGGCTTTAAGTTCTAGCTACGGCGAAGCGCAAGCAAAAAAGATCGACGACCGAGTTGCCCGCTACGTCGGTGCGGTGTAGAATCGCGCGCAATCCGGTATCGCTCCGTTTGCAGTCCATAGAGTAGGAGGTTTCCATGAAAGGGACGCTGGTTTTGATTTTGGCCATCGGCCTGACCGGCGGCTTGGCGCTCGCGCAATACGGCGCCACGCCCCAGGACAAGGCTGCGGCCAAACCCGATTTCGACATCACTGCTTCTTACATTGAAGCGTGTAGTTGCGACATGTTCTGCCCCTGCTATTTCAATACCCGCTCGACGCATCATCACGAAGGTGATTATTGCCGGGCCAACCTCGTTCTTCGCACGGATAAAGGCTATTACAAAGATACCAAGCTGGACGGCGCCAAGGTGTGGTTAGCGACGGATCTCGGCAGCGACTGGAGCACCGGAAAGGATTCTTGGGCCGTCATTCACTACGATACAGGCGTCACTCCGGCACAAAAGGCCGCTTTCAGTGACATTCTCGGGCAGCTTTATCCCTTCAAATGGGAGCATGCCGACGTGGACACTGCCGGATTTTTGTGGAAGGTGGATACGAAAACCGGCGAGGCTCACGCCAAGATGGACAACGGCAAGGGCGAGGTCATTCTCGAGCGCGTAGGGGGAAATGCTGCGGCGCACGAAGTCGTGGTGTACAACCTGAAATACTGGCTGGCGCAGTCCAACAACGGCTTCCGCATGTGGAAGAACAAGCACGAAGCCTTTGAAGGTCATGGTCACAAATTTTCATACGATGGCACGAACGGCTTCCTGATCACCATTCATTTTTCAGGACAGGCGAAAACCGCCGCGGCAGATTAGGCGAGTACGACGCTGTCCTTAAAATTCGTCTTCATCTTCGGACCTGCTTTTCAGCACGGTCGTTTTGTGGCTGATTTTGATTTTGTGTGTGCGAATACCGCTGACGATCGCGCGGCGTAGTTCCACGGGCAAGGCTTCGGGCGGGAATACCCCTGCCAGATCGCGCGGAAAGAACTTGATGAATAACGCGGCGACGTGTGCGGTGGCGTAGGCAACCGGCGTGGTGTAAAGGCCTTGCTGGCGGATTTGGTAGAGCGTTGGGAACAAGCATTCGGTGCGAATCAGCAGGCGCTGATCTTCTTTCTTACCGCGTTTTGCGCCGCGCACAATGACTACCGCGGCGAACCTCGCGTTTTGCAGCTCACCCCGGCGGATCAGCTTGGCGATCTTGCGCGGCGATAACGTGTGCGGAAAGCGGTGGCGAACGATGCCGCGCGATTTCGAGAGCTTTCCCTGCTTGTACCAACGGCGCAGGCGGTCGAATTCGTTGCCGCCGATTTTCACGTCCATGTTGTGCATGGGCACAAAATAGGGCAGCGTGCCTACTTCGTCCTGGGCAGCCAGAACTACATTCGCGGAGCCGATCGGGTCC
>Ga0137416_10001569_pt1 | contig 11721 bp, 17 predicted proteins | sample CZODoug3_1_1_16f_FD_108282 | JGI IMG/M metagenome (GOLD analysis project Ga0137416, IMG submission 108282) | Vadose zone soil fungal communities from Angelo Coast Range Reserve, California, USA - CZODoug3_1_1_16fungal (Illumina Assembly) | ecosystem: Environmental > Terrestrial > Soil > Vadose...
GCCCTGGTAACAATCCCGGCGAAACCGCGCACATTGGAACGAACGGAGTGAAGGTCGTGACTGGTGCAGATGGTCAGGTTATAACGGTAATAACGGTCAGGCGATAATGGACGTAGCTTATCAAATCAGTCTTATCACGGGTGCGGCCAAGGATTATCAGGATGGCCTGATGTCGCTGCACACGCTCATCCATAAGGTTGAGGGTCTCTTGGCTGTCATAGAAGACGACGCCTTGAGCGACAAACTTTCCGACGCTGTGTTCGCCCTCGAAGTCGTCAATGCACACGCCGACATCTCGGGTTATGATTTCGAAGCGAATGGGAGGTCGATTGTTGAGCGTGCTGTTCAGGAAATCATCGCCAAGACGGAAGCATATTCACGAAGCGCTGATTAATTGACTGCCGTCGCCGTTTGGCGCCGGTTCGGGCAGACCCAGCGGGCGGCGAGAAAAGGATCGCGATCGATGGCGCTAGACGAAGGGGACGAATGGGACGAGAGGATCAGACGGTCGCTGAGATAGAGCCTTCGGCTCATGATCAGACACCCGAACATCGATCCAGCCAAGATAACGGAGGCATTGCAGCTTAAGCCGACTTTGGCTGGGAAGGTGGGCAGCCCGCGGATAACACTAGTCGGAAAGCGTCTTCCCAGCGTGTACAAGGAGAGCGGGTGGAGTCACCGTCGTCGATGGTGGAGGAACCATCGATTTGATCGTTAACTTGCCCGGCGACATCAATATCGGCGACAGCTTTCGCTGGCAGGACATGGCGCGTCTTTCGGCGCTGCGAATAAAGCTGGGTATCGAAGTGTTTCCGGATTTCAACTAGCCAACCCAATAGGTGAGCTGTGGGCACAAAACCCTGATGGTAGCTGGATCAACCACGGGCCCGCGGATACTTTTACTGGCTCAGGCAGGCCCAGTGGACGCCGAGATAAGGATAGAGACCAATGACGATCTCGCGCGCGGCTACTTCGATTTCGAAGCACGCAGAAGGTCAGTTGTTGACGATACAATTCGTGAAATCATCGCCGACATATAATCATATTCTCCGCATTGGAAATTTCTGGCCGTCATCGCCCTCGGCGCGCAGTCGCGTAAATTGTTTCGGCCGCGGACCATCACACCAAAAACTACGAATATGCCAATGCGAACTCGGCCGCGCGATTTGATGCGGGGACAAGCCATTCTTCCCTCGAAAAGAGTTCCTAAAAATGGGTCTGTTCGACGGATACTTTGACCCGCAGCAATTCCAGCACAGCGGTGGATTGCTTGGTCGTCTGCTTTCGCTGCAGCCGCAAGATCAATATCAGCCGGGTCAAGGCTTCGGACAATCCAGCGGCGGCGGAACCATAGGTGTTCCCGAAGATGCCTACGCGCAAGGGCAACCAAGCGCGCCGCAGGCGCCGGTACTCCAGCCGATGCCCTGGCCAAATTTGCCGAACAATGGACATACGCCACCCGCTCCGCAACCGCCTGCCCAAGATCTGCATTCGCAATACCAGGCATTGCGGCCAATTCTCGGCGACCACGCCGCGATGCTCGCGACCGTTCATCCGGAAGTGGGCCAAACCCTGATTGCGCAGGCGCAGACAGGACGGCAACCCGATAACATCGGCAACGTCGTTCAGGCCGGCTATCGTCTGGGAGGAATACCGTTTCCTCCAACGGAGCCCGTACCCCTGCCGCCGATCCCTGTGCCAGCCATTCCGGATTGGTGGAAGGCCGCCGCGAAAGTCTTGCAACTATACCCGAGAACATTTTCTGGTAAGGGGGGCGGTGGAGATGATCGGGACGAGTGCGATGAACAACTGGAGGCGGAGATGAGCAGATGCTACGGACGTGAGCAGGAATATGCTCATCCGGATTTTCTACACGGATGTAAGGAACGCGCAAAAGATCGACGGGGTTTGTGTGTTAAGAATGGCCGTCGATTCCCACCGTCGGAACCGCCAGAATGGGGGCTGGATGACGAGGAAATCCGGCGCAACCTCGACCGATAGGAGGCTGCCATCAGGACTGTCGATTCAATTAGGAAGCTTGATCAGTGGGTCGATCAGCTGAAGACGCTGCTTCCCCTTGGTGGCGTTATCGACACCGTATCAGCGCGGACGCGGACGGCGGACAGCGAAGAGCGCTACGATTTGGCTCTGACTCTTAAGCACCTTTTGTTTGAAGCTGGACGGGACCGCGAAGCTCTGCGAGTTCTGGACGAGATGATCGAACTCTATCCGGACGACGTTCGTTGCCCGATCAGCAAGGTAACGCTATATCTATATTTTTTGGACGATCCGGAAGAAGCGTTGAGATGCATCGATCTGGCTTTGCACAGAGCCTATCGTACCGGGTTTTTCCGAAGGGAAGCACTTGGCGTCAAGGCACGGATACTTTTGCAGCTGGGTCGGAGCGAACAGTTGTCACGGGTTCTCGAGGAAATCATGTCGCTGCAGATGATGAAGGATATTCCTGATATCGGACGCGAGCGTGACTTCGTCGATCGAGCACCGCCAGGGCTGATCTCGGGGGATATCGTCACCCGCTACGATGAATTCTGTCCGAAGCGAGCAGGTGATTCCAGACCGAACGAACCTCCGGAATATGGGGAATGATATTCCTCGCGACCCCGCAACGCGATAGCTTCCAATAGCCGAATTGGGGGTTTCAATGAACTTTACCGTAACAGTGGCTCTTGTATTTGCGACAGATCGGTCAGCGAAAATAGATTCGTCGTTTGGGATATCCAAACTCCAGTCGAAGCGGATGGCCCTCGGAAGGCTATGCAACATGCAATAGCTCTTTCAAAAGCTTCGAGGACTGGAAAATACTGGTCGCCTGCTTTCGTTGCAGCAGCATGATCAATATCAGCCGGGTCAAGGCTTCGGACAATCAAGCGGCAGAACCACCAGTGTTCCCGAAGATGCGTACGCGCAAGGACAACCAACCGGGCCGCAGACGCCAATATCTTTGCCAATGCCCCGACCAACGTTACCGGACTACGGGCAAACGCAGAACATTCCGATCGGCGATTACCAGATGCCGCAGTTCGGCATAGCGGATGTTTCGCAAACCGCACAGCAACCGCCGGATTTCGGCGACCGCCTGAGCGCCGGCTTCAAAAGTTGGGCCCATACGCCGGTCGGCAATCCCTTTGCGGCGCTTGCCAACGGCATCACTGGCTTGAGTTCAGGACAGCGCACCACCGATCCCGCAAATCCGCAGCAGGTTCTGAATTCGCGATATGAGGCGCTGCAGCCAATTCTTGGCGACCACAATGCGATGCTGGCGATCGTTCATCCAGAGGTCGGAAAAACGCTGATCACGCGAGCACTGGCCGGCCAGGTGACGCAGAGGCGACCGGCAACGACCGGGTCGCTCTCACCGCCGACGCGCGTCCCTCCGGCAACGGCCAGGCCGGTCTTGGCAATGAAGCAAGGTCGACAGCGGGTGGTCAACCGCCTGGCTTAAGCAAGGTCGGGTATTTCGAAATTCCGACCAACGCCAACCAGGCCTTCGGAGAACTACTGGGCATTCAGCAAAGGAATGAAAAAGACGCAGTTAGTGGGAGAGATTATGTGTCTGGGTAAGGGATAGAAATGTCACATATAATCCGAAGGGAAGCCCGGCCGGAAGTATGGATGTAACGAATGGCACCGTTGTCATTTTTTCTTACAAAGATAGTCGCGCGAAGACGGTTACCGTGACCAACGATGACATCGCGCATATCGACGGAAAGACTGGGGAAGTCGTCATACAAAAGTCCTTTTGAGCGACGGTATGGCTACCGGCCATCGTTAGGTTGTTGAAAAATGCCGCAAAAGACGCTTGGTGTCATCTGCGCTTTGTTCATCGCACTGGTCAGCGATGGCACGCGAGCTTCGGCGGAGACTGATGCGGACGTGCTGTCTTGGCTGCCCCAGCCTGCCCCCGGAGAAGATCTCCTGGTCGTTAGAAGAAACGCCGTCATGAACAAAATGGCGGAGGTCACGAATAACAGGGTGACCATCGTCAAGTTCGATGACGATTTCGAAACCAAGTGCCCGACACTCACGAGCCTGTTGTCCTCTGCTGGCAATAGGCTCGAATTGGTGACACCGATTTTCAGCTTCTCGACGCCGCCGAAACGGTTGTCTATTTGGAGGGGAGCGGGCCGGAGAGGACCGTCGCGGACTTTGTCGTTGAAAATACTGCATGTCGATATGTGTTGACGGTCAAACGATACGACCAGGACGGAGTGGCGGAGAAGGAAGTACAAGCGAGAAATCTTCCAAGAATCGATAAGGACTGGGTGTTTAAAGCCCGTCCGGCGGAGGATCGGGATGATAAGATCGGGCTTAGTCATTCAACGGTGCCATTCGACAATCCATCAAAACCGTTGAATTTCACCGGGATCGCCTTTTTTGTGCCGACGACGTTTACGGTTTATCTCGCGAATGCCGAGAAGGACCTGACGATCGCATCGGAGAGCAATTTTCTCACGCATACGTACCAAGTCGAGATCAAGAACGCGCAGGCCGCTCTTCGGATTTCCATCAACAAAGAACTCTATTCGAATGGGCAGTGGGTGAATGCCTACAGCAAGTGAAGCTCGGATAGCAAAACAACGCGACGCGTCCATCCGGAAGTGGGAAAGACGCTGATTCCGCAAGCGCCGGTGCACCAGCCGAATGTCGGCAATGGCCAGTCACGCGGTTTTGCCGCCCAAACGCAGAAACAATTTCCGCGCATGATGGAGAGGAATTAAGCTGAAGGGGCACAGGGGGATGGCCCATGGCCTCTGCCATAAAACTGTGTCCGCAACCTAAGCGGGATTGACAGTGTTCCTGTTATGTTCTACACACGGCTGTGTGCTGAAGTTTCGGGTAACAGTGATGCCACGCCGAAGGCCTGACCAAGGTCAACATGTGGAGCGCCCGTCAGTTCTCGCTCGCTTCGCCCGCCGGCAAAGTGCGCGAAGCGGCGAGGGGCACAGGGAAACTTCGACCGGTTTTCGCTCGTTCGTCCTCCTTATCGCGAAATTTGCGCCGCCAAGATTCGCAATTCTTTGTGCACTCGCTCTTGTTGGTTGGGGCGCGGAAATTTCGCGCGCCCAGGTGTCAGATGTCGAGAGAGCAAGTTACGCTGACGCTCTGGCCTATTGTCGGGGAGATGTCGCGCGTCCGATGGCGCTTCGGAGCGACAAACGGGTCCTGTGTCTCGATGGCTGGAATTATTCCGAGCAGGATATTTCGCTAGCCAATAGTCTGGAACAAGGCGGTCATTTCGTGGTTCGCAGCGGCGGCGGAGATGTTGTCACGACCGTTGCCCTTGCCAACATGCTTGGAGAGAAACACGCAACCGTCGTGGTCTACGATTACTGCCTTGCCACCTGTGCCAACTATCTCCTCATTGCGTCAGCGGAGGCCTTCGTACCGAAGGATACACTTGTTGCGTGGATCAATTACCTTCGCGAACCAAATAACTGTATCGGATTTTCAGAAACACTTGACCCCACTGCGCCACGTCTTCAGGAATACCCATGTGTCGGTCCTGCTTTTTATTCTGCTCGTGTCTGGGAAGTCATCAAATTCAAAGACAAATTCTACGATGGAAGGATTTTTGCGCCTCCATTCCTGGAGCCACCGGAGAGCGTGGCCGTCCGAAGAGCCTTGAAGCGCAAGTTTGACGCGACAGGCAGATATCCAAGTGACGTCTATTGGACCTGGAATCCGCGGTTTTACGCCAGCGAGATTAAAGCGAAGGTCCGTTACGAGGCATATCCGCAAAGCCAGGACGAAGTTGACGTCATCGCAGCGCGAATTGGTCTGCGGGACTCGGTCATCTACGATCCATAGACCGGGTCTCACCCCAGAAAATTGATCTCGTCAGGTGATATCTGTCCGGCGAGAGCGTGCTGCCTGGAATGGGTATCTCCAAAAAGAACTGTGAACCAAATCTGGTCTGGCAAATAGACCGGGTCCCAACCTCATGTCCAAACCTAGCGTGGGAAATCAAATGACGTCCTCATTCAAAGATGATTCCTATAGGCGCCCCAATTTTGCGATCGACGGGGCATTACCTCAACCTCAACCCAAAGTGCCTTGGTGGGTCAACACCCGGGTTCCCCCGACGCTTCCAAACCCGCTGCCGGGGTCATGGGTGCCCCAACTGCCTTCGCCTCTACAAGGCCCAAATCTCTTTCCCGCTCCCGTACCTCCGCCATTGCAAACGCCGCATGACGTGGATCCGCCTAGGTACCCCAACTCGCTTCTCACCGAAACTCTTTCGGGACGAGCAGAAGGCGCGCCAAAGATGGCACCGGCCGAGAGGCCTGGTGGTTTGCTCGGAATGCTCTACGAGATGATGCGGCAGAGCGAGCCGAATCCAGACAGCGGTTTTGATTCAAATCCGCGGGACGCGTCTCAGCAGGCGCCGCCTGAACGGCGATTGGGGAGACGCACCTATCGCCTGTGAAGCCGATTGAGGCCGACGCGAGCGTGCGAATTCGCCAAGGTCGAGAATCAGTGGAAGCGATCGGCGACGACGGCGCGAAGCGCACGGGACCGAAACATCTAGTTGCTCTGCTGCACAACCCCAACCCAATTTCCACAGGAGTGCCAGATTTGGCCAATGAACCCGATCCCGCGCTGACCGGTGCCGCTTTCGAACTCGCCAATGCCGGCTACACGCCGATGCCGGACCCGGACGAGAAGGGCGAAGAAGAAGCGATCGGCAGCGATAGCGCGTCCTTGCGCGAGGCGGCGGAGCAGCGCTCCGGGCTGTCAGACGAAATCGTTGCTAGGGGATATATCGACGAGAATGGCGAGCCCAGTGCGGCAAACTTGGCGGTCACGCTTGATCGCGCCGCCCGTGACTATGCCAGCGCCATCTCCGCCGATAAATTCACGATCGAAAATGAATCGAGCAAAGCGTTGGCTGCGAGAGTTGACGCCATGCGTGCCGCAGCGTTGGCCGAGGATCCGGATGCCGCCGAGTTTTACGGCTTCGAACCGCAATCCACCAAAACCGACAAAACGGAATCCGGTAAGACCGACCCCGAAAAGACGGCGAGCGAGCCGGCAGACCCGAGCGGCGAACGCGCGGCGGATGGACTCGATCCCGAGATCGAGAAGGCGATCAATCACCCACAGGTACGCCAGGCCATCGAACAGCGGATCGGCGAAGCCGAGAAAACTCGGCAGGACTATCTCAACGGGCTGGCAGCGGCGACGCAGATCGCGCAGATGAGCTTTCTCAACCAGTTCCCTGAGTTCGCAAACGTCGCGCCGGAAAGCCGGCCCGGCGTGCTCGCGCAGATGTCGCGGCAGGACCCCGCAAGATTCGCGCGCGTTCAGGCGATGATCGCGTCCACCGAACAAATGTTCGCGCAGCAGCAGCACGAGAGCCGCCGCGAGGCCGAGATGGCGCGACAGAATTTTCATGGCTATGCGACCTCCGAGGATGCTCGTTTCGAGACTATGTTGAAGGGCGAGCCGAAGGCCACCCAGCGCGCAGTCTCAGCTGAGATCATGGCCTCCGCCAGGGCAAGCGGCGTCGAACCTGACGAGATGCTGAGATTGTTCAACAACGAGCCCCTGATGCGCAACGCGGTGTTTCAGCGCATGATGTACGACGCCGGAAAATATCGCCTGATGATGAAGGCAAAGGACGCGCCTTACGCCAAGCCTGTCCCGCCGGTGCAGCGGCCCGGCGCAGCCCGCACGCCAGCCGAGCGGGAGGGTGCCGATATGCGTATGCTGAGCGCCCGGCTCTTGAGCTCCGGCGACATCAAGGATGCGGTGGCGCTATATCGCGCCAGAAAATCCAACAAAAGCTAGAAGAGTGTTCATCGAACGGGGGCAACGACTGACGCCGGGCGCAGGTCCTATCGCCCCTGCACAAAATATCCTGAAATTATCTGCGATAAGTAACGGGGATCTACACGAAAAAACCCCGCGAAATAGGCACAAACTAGGAGCACCGTCCTGTAAATTGTTGCAGAGTCAGCATTGATCTTGATGAAATTTGACGGCGGCTGACGTTCTTCGCCGTTAGCAAAGAGAGGGAAGCCGCATGAGGAAGATTTTTCGCGTGAGATACTTGTTCCTCGCATTGGTCGTGTTCGTTGTCGGCTCAATCGCCGTGTCCGTCTATCGAGAGAATAATATTTGCGGTCTGGGCGACCATATTATCCAGTCAGACGCCGACGTCATCGAAGTGGCGAAGGCTAGATATTGGCGAGCTAATTACGGAAGCCACGGCATACCTGGATATATTGATGAGAAACCTGGCTCCGTAGATTTTAGTCACACTGATAATTGCTGCGCGGTCGTCAAAACCAGAAACATTTACGGGGTCATCGTGTGGGAAGTCGGTCTGGAGGGAGAAACAACGGGCGAACCGAAGAAGAGGTATGTCAGCGCTTTCGTGTCGCTTTCAAACTGCGGGGTAGTTTTCAGAGATGATTCCAGGATATTCGCGGAGCCAAAAACAAAACCACCGAAGATGTACTTATTGCCCGGCGGTTGGGGTGTCGGTCACATCTTCGAAGATGCTTCTCCAGAGCGATAAGATAAGGTAGACCGATATGGCAGAGAATGAAGTCAGGTTGACAAACGGCCGACGTTGGACGGCGCAGCAATTTGTTGATCATTATTTTAAGCCGACTGCGTCGGGTACGCCGACTCCGGTAACGGGCCCGCCCTCTCCGGTCGACGTAGACAGGGCGTGGTACATGAGCGAGGGGCCGGGTAAGTACTATCACCCGGGTATGTTTCCGATCATAAATACCCTTATCGAACGACGCGATCTGGCCCCCGGCACCTATGACTTGTTAGACTTCGTGCCGAATAGGGATAAGAGGGATCCGTCATTAACTGCCAAGCTGTCAAATTATACGACCGACATGCGATCTGCGGATTATCTGCAGCGTGCGCTCGTTTTTGGTAGCGAAAGTGCAAGGATCACTGGCAAGGTCGAAGTCAATCCAGATGGCTCCAAGACATTCAAGCAAATTGAAATTCGGCCTTGGGACACAAATTTCGATTTCCAGCATGGCCCTTGGTGGAAGAATCCGGGGCTTGAGACTGGACGGGAGATCGCAAGAAGAGCCTACGATCCGGAAAATCAGGGCCTCTCTTACGACATTCAATATCGTGGACCAGGGCCGGAGCCTGGAGCCGGACGTATTTACGATCCTTTTTCCGATTCACAACTGAACGCTGCTCTACGCAAGGAGTTTATCTATCCCGGCAGTTCACCTACAGGATTGCTACCGAGCATTACCGGTAAACCGCCGCTTCCATTCGACGAAGCGCATCGTCAATATCTGGACCAGGCGAGCGGCGCTCAATCGCGATCGCCTGCATCGAACGCTGGGGCTTTCGCGACGCGGTTTGTCTCTCCTGCTAACGGAAGCGCTTCCGGCAACGACATGACCAATTGGATGGCTGGCCTGGCGGGTGTCGATCCCGTGAATCCGACACAGCCTGCGCGGTCGCAGATTAGCGAGATACCTGGGATATCCAGCAAGCCGATGCGACGCGTGAGCGGAATCGATAGCTACAATCCGCCAGCTTCCGTGTTCGAACCGAGCACGCCGCCCGCGCGGTTCGTTCTCCCCGGTGGTCTGAGTTCCTCCGGTGGCCTCGCCGACTGGATCGCCGCCCTGGCTGGCGTCGATCCCCAGAATCCGACGAAAGCGGCGCCGTCGCCACAGATCGGTGGGACGCCCGCGAATACCAGCGGCATGCCGGTGCCACGCCAGCGCCCTGTGAACGGCAATAATCCGCCAGCACCCGTATTCGATCCGAGCACGCCGGCGGCGCCACTTGTTCCGTCCGACAATCCATATTCCCCGGGTGGCCTGCCGGGCCTGATCGCCGCCGCCGCGGGCATCGACCCCCAAAATCCGAACCAGTTTGCCCCGCCGCCGCTGGATGAGGGACTGCGCGGATTCTACCGCGACGACCCGGTGCAACCGTGGTTCGTACAGGGGCGGCGCTAGACGTGCGCCGACCTCATCGTGATTTCAACTGGTTATGTTCTTAGTCATTTTCGAAGGATAATTGCCGATGGCAGATGACGATCGTGATTTCATCGAACGCACGGAATCCATCAACGAAAAACTCAACGGCAAGCCGATGCCGATTGACGAGATGGCCGAGAAATTCGCGCTCTACGGATTGGAGAAGCGGGCGACCGCGCTTGAGAGCTTCGATGCCGAGCTGAGGGACGAAATCGATTCCGGTTCGCACAATTTGCGCCGCCACGTGCAACTGATGGCGCTGCGCAAGAAAATGGGCGGCGTCCACGAAGCCTTGCGCAAGGCGAAGCGCTAACGCCCGACGCGGATGATGACCAATCCGGTGCTTGCCGCACTGGCGCAGGCGCGCCTTCGCGCCGCTCCGATGTTCGTGCGCTGGTGCGAACTGAACGGCATCTCACCATGCCCCGCGGCGCCGGCTGCCGTCGCGCGCTTCGTTACCGATTGCGGGTCGCTTGGTATCGAACGGCTGTGGCCGGCGGTTCAGGAAATCTCGAAGCTGCATGTTTCGGCCGGGCTCGCCGATCCCACGCTCGGCGGCGCAGCCGCGGCCGCGGTCAGCGACCTTGCCGGGATCGATCCACCGCGCTCATGGCCGGACGACCGCAAGCAGCGCTTCAGATCGTTGCCGTACGATCTGCAAGTCTATGTCGCAGCCCACGAAAAGCAGCGCGAGAAGGCGCTACGGCGCGCGCAGAACGAGGCCGCCGTCGCCAGACAAAACCTCGCGGCGCATCAATTCCCGCAGACCAAGACAAAACAGGAAAGCAAGGCCGATGAAACCGACACGCACACCGCCGCTTGAAGAGCGCATCAGGGAGCTTCGCGCTGATGTTGACGCGATCATCGACGCGCGCGCGCAAGTCGTCGCCAAAGAAAGTCCCGGCGTGCCGCTCGGCGTGATCCGCAATCTCCTGACCGCTCGCGCACCGGCCTGCCCCTGCGCGCAGTATCTTTCATTGAGCCGCAAGGAATAGGGCGCGCGACGCGCTTCGGCGCCCGACCTGCCTGTCACAGCGCGGCGATCCCGATCAGATCGCCGTTTTTCATCTTGAGGGATAAGTAAAATGACACTCTACAAGTGGTCGCAGACAGCGGCCGCGGACGCAACCGCGGATACCTCGATCAATTGGCAGGAAGGACAGGCGCCGTCGAGCGTCAACGACTCCGCCCGTGCCATGATGGCCGCGACAGCGAAATACCGGGATGACATTGCGGGGGCTATTGTCACCTCCGGGACCAGCACAGCCTATACGGTCAATTCATATCAGGTGTTTGATACTCTGGCCCATCTCAGTGGGCAAATGATCGCTTTTACACCGCATACGACGAACACAGGCGCTTGCACGCTGAATCCTGACGGTCTCGGGGCAAAGCCCTTGCGTTCAGCACCAAACGTAGAGCTGCTATCGGGCGTTCTTCTTCAGGGAACGCCGTATACCTGTGTTTATAACAACAGCGATCAAGCGTTTTATCTGCGGGGCTTCTACGGCAATCCATACAATGTGCCGCTTGCTGCCGGATTGGACTATTGGGGCTCTTCGGCTCCCAACAGCTCATTTGCGTTCCCGATCGGCCAGGCCATCAATCGCACGACCTACGCCACGCTGTTCGCTATCGTGGGGACAGCGTACGGAAGCGGCGACGGCAGTACGACGTTCAATCTGCCGGACAAGACCGGTCGCGTTTCCGCGATGAAGGA
>Ga0137416_10001571_pt1 | contig 11706 bp, 9 predicted proteins | sample CZODoug3_1_1_16f_FD_108282 | JGI IMG/M metagenome (GOLD analysis project Ga0137416, IMG submission 108282) | Vadose zone soil fungal communities from Angelo Coast Range Reserve, California, USA - CZODoug3_1_1_16fungal (Illumina Assembly) | ecosystem: Environmental > Terrestrial > Soil > Vadose...
ATAGACCGGCCGGGGCCCGGGAGGCAAGTCGACTACGGACTGCGAAAGTGCAGCGGGTCTCTCAAGTTCTGTAGCTCGCGGTAATAGTAGAGGGCGGTGGGGCGCCGGCCTTTGAACCGGAGGTTGCTCAAGAACTCGAGCTCCTGCGGCGTCGCCGTGCCGCTCAACGCGGGATCGGCCAGGAATTCCTTGAGTCCCCGCTCCGGCCCGGCCTCGCGCTCCACGAACTCGAACCGCGTCACGCGCCCGCCCCCCGCCCGTCGATGCAACACTATCTCGAGGCTGAAGCTGGCGAGATCGATGTCCCAAGAGTCAATCAGGGAATCGAGTGATGCGAGGTGCCTGGCTGACAGGTGGAAGATATCGGTCGCGAGACCGGCGACGTCGAGCAGCTGCTTCGCGACGAGGCGTTCGAGCTCGCCGAAGGGCTGACGCTCGAAGATCGCGAGGATCTGCTTCGCCTTCTCGGGACGGCACTTGCGCAGGATCAAGTCGCGCAGCCGAGGGAACAGGGGTTCGGGCGTGTCGCCCAGCTCCCGCTTCAGCTCTTCTTTGCGCGCCAGCTCCGCCACCCGCGCGAGCTCGCCGTCCGGCAGCTTCAGGAACTTGTCCATCCGGTCGTAGATGTCGGTGCGGTTGGGCGCGGGCGGGGCTTTTTTGCGGGTGAGCAGCTGCGACACGTACGACTCTGTCACCCGGGCCGCACGGGCGAGGTCGCGCTGCTCTAAACCCAGCTCCTCCAACCGCTCCCGGATCACGAACGCCACGTCCACAGTATGGTCCTTTGTTGTGTCCACGATATTAACTGATATGATTAAGTCTATTACACTTCTTAATGTCTCACTTGACAACTATAGTAAACCCGACTACGTTGCACCAGGTTGGAAGTGTTCAGCAGGCGTGAAGCTCATGTCGGAGTCGTCGAGGAGTCATCTCATGTACGCACGCAACGTCACGCTGCACCTGAAGGCCGATTCGGCCCCCGCGTTCACCCGGACGCTCGAAACGGACATCCTGCCGGTGCTGCGCAAGCAGAACGGCTTCAAGGACGAGATCACGTTCGTCACGGAGAACGGAAAAGAAGCGCTGGCCATCAGCCTGTGGGAGAAGAAGGAAAACGCCGAGGCCTACAGCCGCGACACCTATCCCACCGTGCTGCAGAGCCTCGCGAAGGTCGTCGATGGCACGCCCCGCGTCGAGGCCTACGAGGTCGCCAACTCGACGTTCCACAAGATCGCGTCGAAGAACTAGGGCGCCGGTCTTTGTCACGATAGCGAGGGGCGGCACGTGTCCGCCCCTCGTCTTTTTTCGGAAGGAGTCGACGGATGAGCGAGATCCACTGTCACGCGTGCGGCGGGTTCATCATCGACCCGGCGGGTGTTTCCTACCGGCTGCCGTCCGCCGCGGCGGTCACGGCCGCGCCGCGCAGCGGGCTTTGCGTCTGTCATCAGTCGGTCGTGTACGGCCCGCCGCCGGGGTACCTGTCGTTGCCGGCGTTGCCGCCGAGCATCGATCTCCGCGCGATGGCGGCGCGCAACTAGAACCGCCGGCGTCAAGGCAGCGTCAAGGGAGCCCGATCAGCCGATAGATCCGCTCCATACGGGGGTCGCGCTGGAACGCGCTGAAGAACGGGTAGCGGCGCGAGTAGACGAGAATGCCGTCACGGTCGTCGCACGCGCGCTCCAGCAGCTCGAAGGCCTCGTCGAGGCGGCCGAGGGCGGCACTCAAGATCGCGAGCATGGTGTATTGCACGTACTCGCGGCGCGCCCGCGCGGTCAGCTCGTCGCGAATCGCTTCCACCTCGGCCACCTTCCCGGCGGAGCTGTAGCAGACCCCCAGCGCGCACAGCGTCCAGGGATGGCGACCGGACGTGACGACGGCCGCCTCGACCGAGCGGATCGCCTCTTCCATCCGTCCCAGCTCGTTGTAGAGGAGTCCCAGGTGGATGGGCGGTAGAAACATCGTGGGCGCGAGCGCGGCGGCCCGCTCCAGCGGCGCGATGGCTTCCTCGAGCCGGGCCGCCCCCATCAGGCTCATCCCGAGCTGCATGTGGGGCAACGGCGCCAGCGGATCGAGCTCCACGGCACGCCGACCATGCACGATCCCTTCCTCGAACTGGTCTTCGACGAAGACGAGATAGTAGGACAGCCAGAGCCGCGCGATGACGTAACGCGGATTCAGCACGATGGCCCGCTGCAGCTCCCCAGCCGCGGTGCGCCAGTCCCAATCGATCACGAAGGCCACCGTCCCCGCCGCGGCGTGCGCCTCGGCAAGGGTGGGAGCGAGCTCGAGGGCGCGACACGCGGCGGCGCGCGCTTTGGCGCGGAACGCGCCAGCCGGCGCGAGGCCGTACTGCACGAGCACGGTGCAGGCCTCGGCGAGCCCGGCGTGGGCCAGCGCGTAGTTTGGGTCCAGCGCGAGCGCCTGATCGAAACACTCCAGCGCTTTCTTCAGCCCGAGCCCACGCTGAGCCAGCAGATATCGGCCCCGCAGGCAGAGATGGTAGGCATCGAGATTGCCGGTGGCCGGGGTCACGAGCGACGCCGCCTCGCCACCGTCCAGGCCGACCTGGAGCCGCCCAGCGATCGCTTTCGCGATCTCGTCCTGGATGGCGAAGACATCGGTCATCTCGCGATCGTAGCGCTCCGACCAGAGATGGTAGCCGTCGCCCACTTTCACCAGCTGGGCGGTGACGCGGAGGCGGTTCCCGGCCTTGCGGACGCTCCCCTCGAGCACCGTCGCCACCTTGAGCTTGGCACCGACCTCGGCCAGGTCGACGGCCCGACCACGGAACGCGAAGGAAGACGTGCGCGCCGCGACGCGGAGCCCCGGCAGCTGCGCGAGCGCATTGATGATATCCTCGGCGACCCCGTCGCTCAGGTACTCGAACTCCGGGTCGGCGCTCAGGTTCGCGAACGGCAGGACGGCGATCGACTCGGCATCTCCGTCGACCGCCGTTGCGTCGTCCCGGGCCCGCACGGCATCCGCGAACTGGGAGGTGGTGGCGAAGCGGTCCGCCGGGACCTTTTCGAGCGCCTTCAGCACGGCCCGCTGCAACGCGACCGACACGGACGGTCGCGCACTGCGGATCGGTGGGGGCTGTTCGACCAAGTGCCGTGCGATCACGGCCTGGGCGCTGGGCCCGTCGAACGGCGGCCTCCCCGCGAGCATCTCGTACAGCACGCACCCGAGGCTGTACACGTCGCTGCGACCATCGATCGCCGCCGCGCCCCCTGCCTGCTCGGGGCTCATGTAGGCGGGTGTGCCGATGAGGCCACCGGGCGCGGTGAGGTCGATCCTGGCGACGGTCAGCGCCCGCGCGATCCCGAAGTCGGCCACGACGGCGCGGCCTCCGGAAAACAGGATGTTCTCGGGCTTGATGTCGCGATGCACCACGCCCCGGCTGTGCGCGTAGGCGAGCGCGTCCGCCACGTCGCACGTGACGTCGACCGCATCCTCGATCGAGAGCTGGCGCTCGCGCTTGAGCCGGCTGCGGAGCGTCTCTTCTCCCTCGACGTACGGCATCGTGTAGTAGGGCAGGCCCGCGGCTTCGCCGGAATCGTGGAGCGCCAGAATGAGGGGATGGTTGAGCCCGGCGCAGGTGCCGATCTCGCGCAGGAAGCGCTCCACCCCGACCGCGGTCGCGAGCTCGGGATGGAGCACCTTGAGGGCAACCGAGCGGGGGAGTCTCCGGTCCTGGGCCAGGTACACCGTCGCCATACCCCCGCGACCGAGCTCGCGCTCGATCGTGTAACGCCCTGCGAGTGCCGCCTGAAGGTCAGCCAGTTGGTCAGCCACGCGATCCCGCCCGCACGCGGGGGACGCCGGGGATGATACGGGTCGGGACGGGGCGCGGCTAGAGCCGGCGCGGGGATCGAGCCACTCCGGCCCCGAGAGCGCCAAACACGAATCCTCCGATCATGCCGACTCCCAACCCCACGCCGGAGAACGGACGCGCAACTCATGAGGCGACTCCGTAACGGGACGCTCCAAGATGCGGCGCGTCGGTCAAGAGTCGCTCAAGTGAGGACCAGAGCGGCGCCTTCGTGCTCGAGCAGCCAACGCTTGCGGTCGAGACCGCCGCCGAAGCCGGTCAGCTCGCCGCGCGATCCGACTACACGGTGGCAGGGGACGATGATGGGGATCGGGTTCTTGCCGTTGGCGCCGCCGACGGCGCGCGTGGTGCTCGGATCGCCGAGGCGGCGTGCCAACTCGCCGTAGCTCGTGGTCGTGCCGTAGGGGATGGCGCGGAGCGCCTCCCATACGCGCCGTTGAAACGCGGTGCCACTCGGGTCGAGCGGCAGGTCGAAGGCAGTGCGAGCGCGCACAAAGTACTCCTCCAACTGTTGCCGGGCACGGGCGAGCAGCGCGCTCGCGGGGCCGTCGCCGTTGTCCTCGACCCAACCCTCCCGCTTCGCCGGCGTGGCGTTGCCGGTAAGGGGGAAGTAGACGCCCGTGAGGCCACTGCTCGAGGCGGCGACCACGAGCTCGCCCAGGGGCGAGGCGATGTCAGTGAAGGCGGTTACCATAGATGAAGGGGAATCTAGTGAGGAAGACATGGCGCGATTGGTCGTGATCGTGGTGAGTTGGCTGCTGCTCGCGCCGCAAGCGGGGAGGGGGCAGGGGTGCCCCGAGCCGCATTATCGCTGGAGTGAGAAGGTGGACACCGCGCTGCAGGCGCGCCCCGCCGTGCCGGTGGATATCGCCGCGATCCTGACGGCATGGGCGCCCTTGACCCTCACGAGCCGAGACATGTGTGCCCCGCGCCGGGGTCGAGAGGATAGCGTGTTCGTGCTCGTCGGCTGGGTGCGGCGCCTGAAGCTGCACGAGTCCGACGGCGATTGGCACGTCGAGCTGACCGAAGCCCGCGCCAGCCCCGTCGACTCCTGCATCATCGTCGAGATCCCGGCGGAGCGCTACGGTGTGATCTACCGCCAGGCCCGTTCGGCGCTCGCGAGCCTGGTAGACACGACGCAGCTCGGTCTCAGCGGCGATGTTCGTCCACCGGTACAGGTCCGGTTCACCGGTGCCGCCTTGTTCGACGGGTTCCATCAGCGGCCGGTACCCGGTGGGTCTCCTGCCGCCAGCCAGCACGGCCGCTGCAACTCGTCCTTGCGCGCGCTGTGGGAGTTGCACCCGGTCTACGGAGTCGCGGCGCCGGGCTAGGCTTGACCGTCGCGCCGCGGCGGCCTAGTGTCCGGCCCCATGCTCGGCGCCCAACTGCCGCTTGCGAGCGCCCTGCCGTTCGTGGCGCTGCTCGCCGCGATCGCGCTGCTGCCACTCGTCGCGCCGCGCTGGTGGCACCCCAACCGCAACAAGGCCCTCCTCGCGGTCGTGGTTTCGGTTCCCGTCCTGTGGCAGCTCGGGATCGCGCTCGGGGAGCCCGGCCGGGCGGTGTTGGAAGAGAAGCTCCACGAGTATGTCGGGTTCATCGTCGTGATCGGCGCCCTGTTCGTGATCACCGGCGGCATCCATGTGCAGGGGTCGCTCTCGGGCACCCCACTCGTGAACACGGGGATGCTCGGGCTGGGCGCCGTGCTCGCCAACCTCCTGGGAACGACGGGCGCCTCGGTCCTCTTGATCCGGCCGCTACTGCGGGCCAACAAGAGCCGGCGCCGGACCGCGCATATCGTCGTCTTCTTCATCTTCCTCGTGGCGAACTGCGGCGGGCTGCTCACACCCATGGGCGACCCGCCCCTGCTGCTCGGCTTTCTGAAGGGGGTGCCGTTCGAATGGACGCTGCGCTTGTGGCCCCAGTGGCTCACGGCGACGGGCGTGCTGCTCGTCATCTTCAACGTATGGGATCAGTGGGCCCTGAACCGCGAGGAGCGGGAGCGGCGCGGCTCGCAGCTCGAGCGGGTGATGGTGCACGAGCCGCTGCGCGTGAACGGCGCGGCCTCCGTGGCCGCGCTCGGCGGCGTGGTGCTCACGATCATCGCCGCGGGTCGGGCCGCGTCGGACGGCAGGCCGTGGGCAGTGGGCCAGCAAGAGGCGATCATCGCGGTGCTCGCGCTCATCGCATACGGCGCGGCGCCGAGCGAGCACCGCGAGCGCAACGCGTTCACGTTCGGGCCGATCGTCGAGGTGGCGGTGTTGTTCGCGGCGATCTTCGTCACGATGGCGCCCGTGCTCGAGATCCTGAACGGCTGGAGCCAGGGGGCGCGCACGGTGCTGGGCATGCGGTTCGGGGTGTCGCAGCCCTGGGAGTTCTTCTGGACGACGGGGGCGCTGTCGAGCGTGCTCGACAACGCCCCTACCTATCTCGCCTTCGCCGCCAGCGCGGCCGGCCTCTCAGGCATCCCGCCGCACGGGCCGTTCATCGGCGCGCTGGCGCTCCATCCCGAGCCCGCTCGGCTCCTCGCCGCAATCGCCACGGGGGCGGTGTTCATGGGCGCGAACACCTACATCGGGAACGCGCCTAATTTCATGGTCAAGGCCATCGCCGAGGAGAACGGCATCAAGATGCCCTCGTTCTTCGGCTACATGGCGTACAGCTGCGGGATTCTCCTGCCGCTGTTCGTAGCGATCACGTTGATCTTTTTCTAGATCCGAGCGGCGAATGTTTCACGACGCCGTCCGCCACGTTGTCTCCCTGCCGCAGCGTGACGACCGCCGTCTGCTTCCACCCGAGGTCGAGCTCGACCACCAAGTGGCTGCGGTCGCGCGCCATCCGCCAGCGGTGAGACGGCTTTGGCCCGCGGCCGATCGCGGTCAGCGCGGCGGCGACGACCGCGTCCGGGAGATCGCTCACGGCGGCGAGCTCTCCGCACGTGGCGCAGCGCCGCGACTCAACGCTCAGGTCCGCGGTGCACACGCTGCGGCCGCAGTGCGCGCATGCCGCGCGATGGCTCTCGCACACGCCCTTTCCACAGATGGGACAGGTCCCGACCTCGTCCGACGCGAACAGCGTCGCCGGCTCGTGCGCGCACGTCGCCCGGTGCCGCGCGCACACCAGCCGCTGCGACGTGTCGGTGCGGCGCAGGTGGGGCGAGCAGTGCACCTGTCCATCCACGGCACAGACCGCTTGATGCGCCGTGCAGACAGACTTGCCGCAACTCGCGCATTGCGCCACCTCGTCCACGCCCACGGGCTCGTTGGTCCCTCCCTCGCAATACCGCAGGCACGCCGTGCACAAGCGACGGCTTCCCTTCGATGCCTCCGTGTGGCTCTGCTCCGCGTGCCGGTTGCACACCAGCCGGCCGCAACTCCCACATGCCGCGAGGCACGCGGAACAGGCCGTGTGCCCCTCCCCCTCAGTGCAGGAACCCTCGTGCGCCGTGCAGTGCTCGAGCCGGCAGGAAGGGCAGACGCGCACGTGCTCGTCACACGCCGGCTGAGCGTCCACACGACACTGGGCGATGCCGTGGTCCGCGCAGAAGTCCTCCGCGCAGACCGAGCAGCGGTGCGTGCAGGCCTCGCACGCGCAGTGATCGTGCCGGCAGATCACTAGCATCGCCGGCGGGCGGCCGCAGTGCGGACACGCCATGATCCAGGGAGCCGCACCGGTCGAGCCTAAGGGCCGCTGCGCGCTGAAGGTGGCCCGACGCGTTCGGGGAGGGGCCGAATCGAGCTGCCACTCGGCGCGCTGGATCAGGACGGCGGCCTCGATGAGCTGCAAGGGATGGACGACGGCCTTCACCTGGCTGCGCCGGATTTCCTCGGTCCGCCGGCGCTCGGCGAGCGCGGTAACGGTTCCCACGGCATCCGGGTCGGACTGCTCTTTCAGGATCGACTCGAAGTAGCGGTCCAACCTCCCGAGCTCGGCGGCAAGCTCCCGCTCCGCCAGGGCGCGGCGCGCGGTGACGCGCTCGGCCGACTTGTCCCGGAGGTGGGTCAGGAGGAGCTCGAGCAGCTCCGCGGGCTCCCGCGCGGCGACGTGCGTCGCGGCCGCAGCGACCGACCGATCGGCGGGCGCGACCCGGCCCGCCTCGAGCTCCCGGAACGCGGCCGCGAGATCGTCGCTCAGCCTGGCGCCGGCCGACAAGTCATACACCTCGCTTTCCACGACCGCTTCCTCGACGCCGGCCCCTGCGCGCAGCACGACGCGCGCGAGGAGCCGCCCCACCGGATGTACGGCCGACCGTGTCGCGCCGAGCTGCGCCGTGCCGTCGCGCACGGGAATCGTCAGGGCGACGTCCGTGGGATCGCCCGGGGTGGGCAGGGTCGGGGCGATCAGACCCAGCGACAGGCGCGCCCCGCGCGCGCGGATCGCCCCGAGCAGCTGGGAGAGAAACGGGCTGCCGAGCACCGCAATCTCGGCATCGGGATCGCGCTCGAGCGCGTCGAGCGAGAATGCGACGCGGAGCGATGGGCGGTCACGGAAGAACGGGCGCTCACCCGGGGGCAGGCGCAACTCGGCGTGATCGGGGCCGAGCGCGGCTTGCGTCACACCGCCGAGCCTGCAGTAGCGCTCGAGCAGCGGCCTGAGCCCGGCGTCGGCGAGCGGGTCGGCGTCGCGAGCCAGCTCGGCCGGCGGAGTCGCCGGCTGCGGCCGAGGCTTGCGCGGGGGTTTGCGCTGGACCGCGCGTCGGGGCTTGCGGCGTTTCACGCGGCGTCCACCGTGATGTCCACCACCGCGAGGGGCAGGCGTTCCACCTGCGCCACGAGCGTGATAGCGCGTCCGGCGCTGGTCAAGCCGGTGAGCTTCACCAGCTCCCCGTATTCCGGGTGCCGGCCGGCCGGCGCGAGCGGCGGCGTGACACCCCCGATCGGCTCGATCGACTCGAGGGCCTCGAGCAGCTCGGTCACGTGTACGCCGAGCCGGTGCCGTTTCGCGTCCCAACCGGCGGCCTTGACGAGCCGGCTCGTGCCGAGCCCGAGCCGCAGGCGGCCGGGGGCCGACAGCGTCTCGAACCGGCGCTCGAGGCGCATGGCGTTGTCGTCCGGCGCGATGAGGGAGTTCAACCGCTCTTGCTCTTTGCCCACGGCGCTGCTCTGCTCGATGTCGGCGCCGATCGTCTCCACCCGACGCGCAAAGTCCGCCTCGTTCTCTGCGGCGAGCCACTCTTTCGCCAGCCGGCCTTCGAACTGTTGCGCGCCGCCGAACTCGCCGAGGATCAAGTCCAGCTCGCCCACTACGAGCTCGAACAGCTTGATCTTCTGGTCGAGCAGCTGGAGGATGTAGGACTCGATGGTTCCCGCCGCGGCGAGGTTCACGATGTGGACCTCGCGCTTCTGCCCGATGCGGTGCAGCCGTCCGATGCGTTGCTCCACCACCATCGGATTCCAGGGCAGGTCGTAGTTCACGAGCACGTTGCAGAACTGCAGATTGCGTCCTTCGCTGCCGGCGCGGGTGGCGATCAGGACGCTGCGCTCGTCCTGTTGGAACGCGCGGATACGCTTGTCCCGATCGGCCGTCGAGTGAGCACCCCAATAGACGATCGGCTGCCGGCCGACCTTCTTCACGCGCTGTTCGATCAACTGGATCGTCGGGCGGTGATCGCTGAAGACCAGCACGCGGTCCGGTGTCTCCTTTAACAGCTTGGTCAACACGTCCAGCTTGGCGTGCGTCTTGATGCCCTGAGCCCGCTTGGCGAGTTGTCGCGCGATGGTGCGATACGCGGGGCTGATGTGCTCGCCCTGGGCCAGGTGCTCGAGCGATTCGGCGAGCGCCCGCGATGACGAGCACAGCCGCTGGCGCAGGTGAATGACCGCGAGCTGCAGGATTCCTTTCCTGGTCGGCTTCTCCTCTGACTGCTGGGTGGGCTGAATGAAGCCTTCCCGATAGAGGCGGCGCAGGAACTCGGTGGTGCGGTCGTACAGGTCGGCCTCGGCACGCGTGAGCTTGACCTCGGGGTGTCGCGGCCGGCGCGGCGGCAGGTCCAGGTCGTCCACCACGCTCGAGCGCCGGGTGCGGATCATCACTTCGTGCGTGAGCGCGCGCAGGCCCTCGGGGTCACTCGGTTGGCGGTGGTCGCCCGACACCAAGTGCTGGGTCTTGAACTCCTGCCAGGTGCCGAGCTGCCCGGGCCGGAGCAGGGTGATGAGGTTGTACAGCTCGCGCAGATCGTTCTGGAGCGGCGTGGCCGTGAGCAACAGGATGAAGTCCCGCTCGATTTTCTCGATGAACTGGTAGGTCGCGCCGCGCTGGCTCTTCACCTTGTGCGCCTCGTCCACGATCACCAGGTCCCAACGGTGTCGCAAGATTTCCTCGGCGTGGCGGCGCGACCGCGCCCGGTCGTGGGACACGATCGCCTTGGTGACGCGGGGCCAGTCGTCGGGCTCGGTCGGCGTCTCGAAGCGCTCGAAGAACTTCTCCTCGAGCTCGCCCTGCCACTGGCCCACGAGTGAGGCGGGCGTGAGGATCAGCGCGCGGCGGGCCAGCCCGCGGATCGCGAGCTCCTTATAGATGATGCTGGCTTCGATGGTCTTGCCGAGACCGACTTCGTCGGCCAGGATGGCGCGGCCGCCCATGTCGCGCAGCACCCGCTGGGCCACGTCGATCTGATGGGGCAGCTCTTTGATCGCGTTGGCGTCGAGGGTGATGAGCCGATCGAAGCCCGGCACCAGGGCGACGCGCTCGGCCTCGCGCCGCAGCTCGTACCAGGCGCGGTCCGCCGGCGGGGCCTTGAGCTGATCGACGAACAGCTGCAGAGACCGCTCGTCAACGGCCCAGGAGTCGTCGGGCTGAGGGTTGGGGAGGGTCAAGCGGTGGCTCGCGCAGTCGGGGGACGCAATATAGGGAATTGGGGGCTCGGGACGCGCCCCCCGGGGTCGGCCGGTCGCTGCTCGATCAGGCCGTTTCTAGTCCTGGTCGTGCTTGCGCCGCTTGTCCCGGTAGAGCGCGCGGTCCGCGCGGTCGAGCAGGCCCGCGACCGAGTCCAGGGTGCTCGCCTTGTGGGTCGCGAACCCGAAGCTGATCGCGAGCTGATAGGGTCGCCCAGCGCGGCGATTGAACTCCCGCACCTGCCGTTTCATACGCTCGGCGAGGACGTCGGCGCTCTCGTGCCCCGCGTGGCGCACCAGCACCGCGTATTCGTCGCCGCCGATCCGGGCCACCAGGTCCGAGTCGCGAAACGTCCGGCGCAGCAGGGCGGCGGTGTCGCGCAGCGCGCGATCGCCCACGGCGTGGCCGGCGGAATCGTTCACGCGTTTCAGATCGTCCAGGTCGGCGAACGCCACGAGCAAGGTCTCGTCGCCGCGCCGCGCCACGCGCAGATCCCGCGTCGCCAGCGTCAGGAAGCCGCGCCGGTTGTACAAGCCCGTCAGGTCGTCCACGAGCGCCAGGTCGAGCAGCGCGGCGTGGAGCCGGTTGCGCTCGATCGCGTGACGCAGCGCGCGGGCGAGGCGCTCGCCGTCGAGCTCGCTGTTCACCAGCACGTCCTGTGCTCCAGCGCGCACGGCCTCGAGTCCGTGACGCTCGTCGTCCGAGTCGGAGAGAAAAAGGAACGGTGTGGTGGGCGCGAGCGCCCGCAGCTCGGTGAACGTGGCGAAGCCGCGGCGGGCGGAAAACGACATGGCGAGCAGCACGACGTCGACACCACCCCGCGCGAGGCGGGCGAGCGATTCGGACGGCGCCACCGCGGCGACGGCGAACCGATCGGGCGCGGCGGTGTGCAGGAGGTCCCGCACCCGCAGCGCCGCCTCGTCGTGGTCGCTCACCACCAGCACCGCGAGCTCGGCGTGGTACGCGGCCTCCGCCTGGCGTCGACCGGTGGGCTGGCGTCGCTCGCTCGGGTGGCGCCGCTCGGCCTGATCGCGTCGTTC
>Ga0137416_10001572_pt1 | contig 11703 bp, 8 predicted proteins | sample CZODoug3_1_1_16f_FD_108282 | JGI IMG/M metagenome (GOLD analysis project Ga0137416, IMG submission 108282) | Vadose zone soil fungal communities from Angelo Coast Range Reserve, California, USA - CZODoug3_1_1_16fungal (Illumina Assembly) | ecosystem: Environmental > Terrestrial > Soil > Vadose...
CGAAATAGTGGATGGCCTCCTCCCGGCGACCCAATGCGTTCAACACATTGCCATAATTGGCCATCGCCAAGCCATCGCGCGGACGGGCCGCCACCACCGGCGCAATCAAGTCCAGCGCTTCGGCGTTGCGGCCCTGCTGCGCCCGCAGCACGCCCAGCATGTGGCGCGCGTCGGCATGGTCCGGCGCCGCCGCCAGGATTTGCGCGTAAAGCCGCTCGGCCTCGGCCAGCCGGCCCTGGCCGTGCAATCCCACCGCCTGATCCAGCAAAGTCTGCATCAATGAAGCTTCAGCCGCGGCCGGACGATGTGGTTGACATGGCCAACCAGGATCAGCGCCAGGCCCTTGAGCCAGCCGTGAATGGCGATCAGGTGCATGCGATAGAGCGAGAGATAGACGAAGCGCGCCAGCCGCCCTTCGATCGCCATGCGCCCGCCGATCAGATTGCCCATCAGCGACCCCACGGTGGAGAAATGGCTGAGCGACACCAGCGAGCCGTGATCGTGATAGACGAAATCCTTCAGCTTCCGCCCGCGGATCATGGCACTGATATTGTGGAACGCCGTCGCCGCCATCTGGTGCGCGGCTTGCGCACGCGGCGGCACCGGCTTGGTTTCGCCCTGCGGCACGAACCAGGCGCAGTCGCCGATGGCGAAGATGCGATCGTCGCGGCTGGTCTGCAGGGTGGGCCTCACCATCAGCTGGTTGCTGCGCGTGACCTCAAGCCCTAGGCCTGCCAGCATGTCGGGGCCCTTCACCCCGGCGGCCCATACCCGCAAGTCGGCCTTGATCAATTCGCCCGAGGCGGTGAGCATGCCGTCGCTGGTGGCTTCCACCACCTGCTCGCCGGTAACGATGCGCACGCCCAGCGCTTCCAACTCCTTGTGCGCCGCCTCCGCCAGCCTTTCGGGCAGCGCCGGCAGGATGCGCGGCCCGGCCTCGATCAGCGCCACCTTCAGCCGGCTTTCGTCGAACACTTCCAGCCCGTAATGGCGCAGTTCGGCGGCGGAATTGTAGAGTTCGGCGGCGAGTTCGACCCCGGTGGCGCCGCCGCCGACGATATCCACCCGCACCACGGCGTCGGACGCGGGATCGCGGCTCAGGGTGCGCGATACCCGCAGGCAATGGTCCAGAAGCTTGGAGCGAAAGCGGTCGGCCTGCAGCCGGCTGTCCAGGAAGATGCAATGCTGCGCCACGCCCTTGGTGCCGAAATCATTGCTGACCGAACCCACCGCCAGCACCAGATAGTCATAGCGGATGCTGTGGCGGCCCATGATCTCGCGCCCGTCCTCGTCCAGGATCGGGGCAATCAGCACCTGGCGGTGTTCGCGTTCCACGCCTTCCATCGCACCATAGAAGAAGCGATAGCCCCAGGCATGGCCGTGGCTGCGATAGCCGACTTCGTCGAGATTGGCGTCCAGCGACCCGGCCGCCACTTCGTGCAGCAGCGGCTTCCAGATATGGGTGCGGTTTTTCTCCACCAGCAGGATGTCGAACCCGTTGCGCCCGAAGCGCTTGCCCAGCTTGGTGGCCAGTTCCAGCCCCGCCGCGCCGCCGCCGACAACGACAATTTGCGTTTTGCGGGCGGTCCCCTGGGTCATGCGGCGACAGATAGCACATTATTTTTGTTTGGGGCGCATTCGCGCCCCGGGCGGCGGCTTTCCCCGCTTCGTTTTTTCGGTCAGGCTGCGGCCCGAAGCCATAGAAAGCCTCCCGTGAGCGATTTTCGCATCAGCCTGGCGCAAGCCAATACCGTCATCACCGCCACCTTCGCCAAGGGCCGCGAGGCGGGCATGAAGCCGCTCAGCTGCGTGGTGGTGGATGCGGGCGGCCATGTCATTGCCTTCCAGCGCCAGGACGGCACGTCTTTCCTGCGGCTGGAGATCGCCCGGGGCAAGGCGGCAGGCGCCTTGGCCTTGGGGGTGAATTCGCGCCGCATCGGGGAGATGGCGGCGGAACGGCCCAGTTTCATCGCCTCGCTGGGGCACCTGGCCGCAGGCGGCCTGATCCCGGTGGCAGGCGGAGTGATTGTGAAAGGTCCCGATGGCCAGCCCATCGGCGCCGTCGGCGTCACCGGCGACACCTCGGACAATGACGAAATCGCGGCCCTGGCCGGAATCGCCGCAGCCGGGCTCACGCCGCTTTAGGCTGTCACTTCTTCCGCAATATGCAGCCGGCGATCCGGGTTCACGAAGAACCAGGGGATAATGCAGACCAGGCACACACCGGCCGCGATATAGAAGGCGGTTTCCCAGCCATACCAGGAGGCGAACAAGGGCGTCAGCGACGCCGTGGCTGCGCCCGCAATCTGGCCGCCCATATTGACCAGGCCGGAGATCACGCCGGTGAAGGGCCCGCCAAAATCCGCCGCCACCGCCCAATAGGTCGCCTGGCCCAGATAGAGGGCGCCCGCACCGCCAGCCAGCACCAGCACGGCCACCGTGGTGTCCTGGGCGTGACTGCCGATGATCAGGAAGATCGCCGAGAGGAAAAGCGTGAAGGCGCCGAACAGGCTGCGCCCGACATATTGGCCCTTGTGCGCAACCAGCCAGTCGCTGATGACGCCGCCCAGCAGACAACAGGTCGTCATGGCGATGAAAGGCAGGGTACCCAGCAGAGCGCTGCTCTTGAGATCCAGACCGCGCCCGTCCTTCAGATAGATGAAGAACCAGGTGTGAAAAATGAAAGCGACATAGCCGAAGGCGACATAGGCCAGGGTCACGCCCCACACGTCGCGGCTGGTGAATATCTTGAGCCAAGGGACCGGCGGCATGGCGCCTTCGACCTTGAGCGGCATGCCGGCCAGGATGTGGGCTTTTTCTTCCGCCGTCACGGATGGATGCTCGGCGGGCGTGTCGCGCGCGAGGCGGTACCAGACGGCGGCGATCACCAGGCCGATGACGGCGGAGATATAGAACACCGCGTGCCAGCCATAATTGTAGATAATGAAAGCGACCAGGGGCGGCGCGGTGCCCGAGCCCAGGCCGACGCCGCCGAACACCCAGCCATTGGCCTTGCCGCGTTCCTGGGTGGGAAACCAGGCGGCGATGAACTGGTTGGAGGAGGGATAGGCCACCGACTCGCCCAGGCCGAGGACGAAGCGCACCGCGATTAGCACCCACAGCGCATTGGTCATGCCCGGCGGCACCAGCGCGGTGGCGACGCTGAGCGCGCTCCACCAGATCAGACCATAGGTCAGCGTCTTGCGCGGGCCCAGCTTGCCCACCACCCAGCCGGCGGGAATCTGGAAGGCGGCATAGCCCAGCAGGAAGGCGGAAAACACCCAGCCCAGCTGGGGCTTGGTGATGTGATAGTCCGCCGCGAGATAGGTGCCCGCGATCGAGATGTTGCTGCGGTCGATATAGACCACGGCGCTGACCACGAAAATCAGCATGATCAGCAGATAGCGTATGCGGGAATTCATCACGGCGTTTCCTCTCGGGCACGGCCACGCGGCAGGAGCCGGGCGCCACACTCATTATATATAGCAGCAGCAAAGCGCAGTTCGGGACTTTCGTCAAAGCCTGCTGTGACGGGAACGCGCCCAGCCGCTATAGTGCGCTGCCCCGGCAAGAGACCGAATGGGCCAAAAAGAGACCGGGCGAGATGAAGGGGAATGGATATGGCGATATCCGTCGTGCTGACATTGTTCGGCTGGGCGCAATGTTCGACTGCGCGCGCTATGGCACGGATTTCCTGACCGGATGGCTCAACAACGCGTCATCGGCAGTGTGGACAAGGCGCTTTTGGCCCTGGAAAGACTGGGAGAGGCGGGCGCCGCCGGCCGTGCGCTTGCCCGGCTGGCGGCCGAACTTGGTCTTAATAAGGGCTCTCTGCATCACACGCTGTCAGCCTTGCGCCATCACGGCTTCGTTGAGCAGGACAATAACGGCAATTACCGGCTGGGCCATGGCATCCTGGCGCTGGCGGATTCCTATCTGCGCGATGAGAGCTTGCGCAGCATTATCCATGATGGTCTGAGCACGCTCTGCCTTCGCATAAACGAGATCTGCCACCTGGGCGTGTTGATCGGGGAAGATATCGTATACATCGATAAGATCGTCCCCAACGGGGCGATCAACACCTGGTCGACGGTGGGCTGGCGCAATCCCGCGCTCACCACTGCCCTGGGACGCGCGATCATCTCGCAGAAGTATGTGGACTTTCAAAGTTTTTGCCAGCAGTTCCCAACACCGATCGTCAAGCGCACCGCGCGCACCCGTTCAACATTGAATTCGCTCTGGCAAGAGTTGATGGACGCGCGCGAGCGTGGTTTCTCCAGGGAGGAGCAGGAATATGTTCTGGGCACCTCCTGCCTCGCGGTGGCGATCCTGCGCGGTCCGAAAGTCATCGGCGCCATCAGCATGACGGGCCCATCCGAACGCATGGATGCAAGGCGCGAACAGTTTCTCGTCCGCGCGCTGCATGACAGCATCGGACCGCATTTGCCGCCGGGACTGGTACTTCAAAGGCCAGTGAAAAAAGCATCACGCGGTGCCAAGGCCCAGAAGCGAAGTCCTTCGCGCGTCACGCGCTGAGACACGCGCACTGACCAATTATCAATGCGCTTTTCCGCGAGTCATGCGGAAACAGCGATCCATCGCGAACATTAGTCTGAATGCCGTTTGCACGGCACCGGATGCATTTCACAGGGTGAAACGCGATGCGCGCGGATGATTGACGGCCCGGAACCCCAAAGGCACCAATCGCGCATAAATAATAAAGTCGACCGTTACGGTCGCCGACCAGGGGAAAGTACAATGAACAATCTGCTGCAGAAGCTTCATCTCACCGGATCGACACTGGCTATATGCGCGGCCAGCACATTCGTCGCCACCGCCGCATGGGCGCAGGCCACAAACAATACGCCCGTCGAAGAGGTTGTCGTTACAGGCACCAGCATCCGCGGCGTGGCGCCGGTAGGCTCCAATCTCACCACGATCGGCGTCGAAGATATCAAGGCGACCGGCGCGAGTGTGGTGCAGGGCATCCTCGCATCCTCGCCTCAGCTGATGGGCCTGGGCAGTTCGGGCAATGGCCAGACCGGCCAGAACGCGCAGGAGGCCAGCATTCACCAGTTCGGCAACAGCGCCTCGACCTCCACCTTGACCCTGATCGACGGCCACCGTGTGCCGGCCACCGGCACCAATCATTCCTTCGTCGATCCCAACCTGGTGCCGATCAACATGCTCGAGCGCGTCGAAGTGCTGGCCGACGGCGTGTCGGCGGTTTACGGGTCTGACGCCGTGGCGGGTGTGGTGAATTTCATCACCCGCAAGCATTTTGAAGGCCTCGAACTGACGGGCAGCGCCAGCTTCATCGACGGCAAGCAGGACGTCAGCGGCGGCTTCGTGGCCGGCAAGGATTGGGACACCGGCGGCGCGATCTTCGCCTACAGCTATGTCCGGCAGGGCGTGTTGTTGGATACCGCGCGCCCCTATACCAGTCCCAACCATATCGCCCAGGGCGGCACCAACTTTGGCAATTTCAATTGCGATCCCGCCACCCTGTCGCCTTCCGGCCAGGCGCTGATCTTCACCAGCGCGACCTCGGGCCAGACCCTGGCCAACACCGCCGCCAACTCCCCCTGCTCGACCTGGGCGTATGGTTCGCTGATCCCCAAGACTGTCCGCAACAACGCCATGATCAAGGTTCGCCAGGATTTCGGCTCCGACTGGACGCTTGATAGCGAGATGCTCTACGGCACCCGCCGCGTCAGCGGCCCGACCCCGCGTGGTACACTGTCCGCCACCGCCTTTGGCTCCGGCGCCCAGGCCAATCCCTTCTTCACCCAGCCGGCCGGCTATGCCGGGGGGGCGACCACCCAGGCGATCAAATGGGATGCCGACGCGCTGCTGGGCCCGGGCGCCGCTCTCACCAACGGCGCCGACACCATGTATGCCGACGCCAACCTGGAATACCGCTTCCGCGGCTGGACCTTCGACCTGATGGCGCTGGTGGGCCGCGACGACAGCGTCATGGGCAGCACGGGCACCCTGAACGGCTCCGTCGCCACCCTGGCGCTGAACGGAACCGCCAATGCCGGCGGCAGCCTGACCCAGGTGGTTCCCAACACCACTCTCATTCCGCTTCAGCTTCCGCTTACGGCCGCGAACGCGCTGGACATTTGGAATCCGGCTGCGACCAACCGGACCTCGGCGGCGGTGATCAAGCAATTGACCGACAACACCCAGAGCTACCATGTCGTGAACGGTCTCAATCAGGCACATCTGACCGCGCAGGGCACGGTATTCGATCTGCCGGCCGGGCCGGTCAAGATGGCCGTTGGCGCCGAGTCGTTGCACAACTCCATCTTCGAATCTGTCGCCCAGCTCCAGGGCTCCGGGCCCGCCTCGAATGCGTCGGTGTTCCGCACCTGGAATTTCTCGCGCGATATCCAGTCCGTCTATGGTGAGGTCAATATTCCTGTGGTTTCGGCCGACCAGAATGTGCCGTTCGTGCAATCCATCAACGTCGACGTGTCGGGACGTTTCGACCACTACAGCGACTTCGGCAATACCAGCAATCCCAAGATCGCCTTCGACTGGCGTGTGGATAGCGATCTCAAGTTCCGCGCCAACTGGTCCACCTCCTTCGTGGCGGCGCCGACCGACGAACTGGGCGCCGACGGCACCTGGAACAACACCAACTATCAGCCCTACCCCACCAACAGCATCGCCGTTCCGGTGGCGCTGTTCCCGTTGGTGACGCAGTTTGGCCTGGCGGGCTGCACCGCGGCCTCGGTCACCTGCGACATCAGTACGCTGCGCGGCCTGCACATCACCAACGGCAATCCCCATCAGGATCCCAGCAAGGGCCGGGGCTGGTCGGCCGGATTCGATTATGCGCCCAGCTACATCCCGGGCCTGACCTTCGGGTTCACCTACTGGTCGACCAAAATCAAGGGCGGCTCGACCGGCCCGCAGATCGCAGCCATTTCGTCCAACGCATCGCTCGCCAATTTGCTGACCTTCTATCCGGCCTGCGCGACGCCGGCGCAGATCAGCGCCATTGCGAAAACCCTGCCGCTGACCGCGCCGCTGGAGGCCTGCACGCAGTATATCGTGAACACGCTGAACTCGAGCTACCTCAACCTGCATTCCGAGGGTGTCGACTCCAGCATCAACTATGTGCTTCCGACGGACAACTGGGGCACCTTCACGGCGGGTGACGCCATCAGCGTTTTCACACTGTTCAAGGAATCGCTGGGCGCCGCGGGTCAGGAATATGACGTGTCGAACACCACCGGCGCCAACAGCTTCCCGACGGTGGGCCTGCAGATGCGCGGCAATGTGGGATGGGCTTTGGACGCTTTCAGCGCGCAGCTGTTCGTGAATTACACGGGCAGCTATCGCAACTGGGGCTCGCCGAAAAATCCGATCACCACCGATCCCGTGACTCACAATCCGACCGGCGGCGGCGATCCGGTGAAGGCCAATGTCACCTTCGACGTGAACCTCGCCTATGATTTCAATGACGGGTATCTGGGCAATGACCAGGTGTCGCTCAATATCCGCAACATCTTCGACAGAGATCCGCCCTTCTATAACTCCGCCAACGGCTACGATACCAATGTGGCAAACCCGCTGGGCCGTGTCATAACGCTGGGCCTGACCACCAAGCTGTAGAGGGAGACCGCCATGAGAATTCGTTGCCTGTGCCTGGTAGCATTTCTGGTGGGAGGCGTTTGTGCGGGTGCCGCAACAGCGGCACCCGCGCCCCGCACCATGAATCAAGTAAAGGCCGGCGAGTTGGTGATCGACCCGCCCACCTTGATCAATCTGGGCTTTGAATGGGTGATCCAGGGCGACGATAACCGCAACGCCAAGGTAGAGGTGTCTTACCGCAAGAAAGGCGACAAGGCGTGGAAGACGGCGATGCCGCTGCTGCGCCTGCAGCATGAGCGGGTGTTTCAGGGCGAAGGCATCTTCAATGTCGAGATGCCCAACATGTTCGCCGGCTCGATCCTCGATCTGGAGGAAAACACTGTCTATGAGGTGAAACTGGTACTCAGTGATCTCGATGGCGGCGGCGCCACCAAGACGGTCACAGTAAAAACCCGCGCCGAACCGATGCCTGCCGCCGGCGGTCATGTCTATCACGTCTATCCGCGCGACTGGGAAGGCGCCAAGGAGGCGGGCTCCTTCAATGATCTGATGTGCGCTTACAATTATTACTGCGCGGGCGGCGACACGGTGACCGGCGGACGCCCCCGCGTGAAGGCCGGCGACATCATCATGGTGCATGCCGGCACCTACCGCTATCACCCCGAATTCTACACCGGTGACCGCAGCATCAATTCCACCACCCCGGTGGAAGGCACCTATTACCTGTTCGCCAACGGCACGCCGCAAAAGCCTATCGTCATCAAGGCGGCCGGCGACGGACCGGTGGTGTTCGACGGCGGCGGCAATTTCAATCTCTTCAATGTGAAGGCGGCCAACTACAATTACTTCGAGGGCCTGACCTTCAAGAATACCGAAATCGCCATCTGGGCGGGCACACAGTTCCAGTCGGGTTCCAGCGGACTGACAGTGAAGCATTGCCGTTTCGAGAACATCAATCTGGGCATCTTCACCAACTGGGCCGGATCGTCCAACTTCACCATTTTGGACAACACTTTCATCGGCCGCGACGATCCCAATTATCTCACCGGCTGGAATGGCGCGCCCTGGCGGCAGCTTGCCGCGCAGAACGGGCGGAAATTCCCGCCCACCTTGGATTCCTACACCGCCGTGCGCGTCTACGGCAGCGGCCATGTCATGGCCTACAATTATGTCGCCAATTTCCATGACGGCATCGATGTGGAGACTTACGGCAACCCGGACGGAAACACGCCCGATCCCACCGCCGCCACGGGGCCTTATTATCCGCCCCGCAAGGACTGGCGCCTGCGCCCGGTCGCGATCGACTATTACAACAACTATATGACCAACTTTCACGACAATGCGTTCGAGATCGACGGCTCGATGCACAATATCCGCGTCATGCGCAACATGATGCTGAACTCGGCCAGCCATCCCATGTGCAACCAGCCGGCGATTGGCGGACCGATCTACTGGATCCGCAACATCATCTATCATGCGCCCGGCGGCTCAACCCGCACCTCCAATGGCGCACCGGGGATGATCTATCTCAACAACACCATCCTGTCGGAGACCAGCATCCGCACCACCTCCAACAGCCATTGGATGAACAATCTGATGCTGGGCGAGAATTACGCGCCCGCCATTTTCGCGGTCAACACCTACACCAACTATACCTCGTCGGATTACAACGGCTTCCGCGTCAATCCCGGCGCGGCGGTGAGCTTTGAGTGGAGTTCGCCGCCGTTCGGCGTGGCCCAGGATTTCCGCGACCTGCTGGCGGCTGAGGACGGCGTGCAGACCCCGCCCGACAAATATCTGGTGACGCGTCGCTATGTCACTCTGGCCCAATACAGCGCAGAGACCCATCAGGACAGCCATTCCGTGCTGTTGGACTATGATATTTTCCAGCATGTACCGATGCTGAATGCCAAGGATCTCGGCTCCGTCCAGAAGCTCTATGACGCCAAGGACCTGGACTTCCGGCTGAAGCCGGCTTCCGCAGCGGTGGACCACGGCGCGGTGATCCCCAATGTCACCGATGGCTATAGCGGCAATGCGCCCGACCTGGGCGCACTGGAATTGGGTCAGCCGATGCCCCATTATGGCCCGCGTTCCTAGCCAGGCGCGATCACCATAAAAGTCGAAATCACGGGAAGATTATGTCCAAAAAGCTTGACGGAAAGACCGCGCTGATTACCGGCGCCGCGGCCGGCATCGGCCGCGCCACCGCTGAATTGTTCCTGGCCGAGGGCGCGCGGGTCATCGCCACCGACCGCGACCTCAAGGGCCTCGACGGCCTGGCGTGCGACACGGATCAGTTGGATGTGACCGATAGCGCCGCCATCGCCGCCCTGGCGGGCAAGGTCGGCAAGCTGGATGTGCTGTTCAATTGCGCCGGCTTCGTGGAAAGCGGCACCATCCTGGATAATGACGACGCCCAATGGGAGAAGTCGTTCCAGATCAACGTCTATGCCATGGCCCGCATGATCAAGGCCTTCCTGCCCGCCATGCTGGAAGGCGGCGGCGGTTCGATCATCAACGTCGCCTCGGTGGCCGGCTCGATCAAGGGCATCGCCAACCGCTGCATCTATGGCGCCAGCAAGGCCGCCGTGATCGGCCTGACCAAGTCCGTGGCTGCCGATTTCGTCACCAAGGGTATCCGCTGCAACACGGTGTGCCCCGGCACGGTGGATTCCCCCTCGCTGCAGCAGCGCCTGCGCGACACAGGCGATTACGACGCCGCGCGCAAGGCATTCACCGCCCGCCAGCCTATGGGCCGGATTGGCACCGCCGAGGAAATCGCCGGCATCGTGTTGTGGCTGGCCAGCGACGATTCCCGTTACTCCACGGGCCAGAATTTCATCGTCGACGGCGGTATCACGATCTGATCCTTCGGCCCTCCTTTGAGGGTTCAAGCCAATCGCAGGTGGGACAGCATTTTGTCACCAAGGGTCTCCAGCAAGGTGTTTTGAACACAACAAACAGGGGGCATTATGAAAATCGGAATCCAAGTTGCCGCGTTTCTGGCTCTGACGTTGCCGTCGCTGGCGCAGCCGGCAGCGCACGAAAAGGGCGGCCTCGATGTGACAGGCCCATACCGGGTTGTTGAAGGCTGGTTCAAGCCGGGTGTCGCGCAGTGGAATCAGCCCGTAACCGGCGTGGCGGTGGACAACCCCAACCGGATATTTGTTGTTTCTTCGGGTCAACAAATCACGCAACCGGGATCGCTAATTCTGGGCCCTGACGGCGCGCCGCTGAACCCCGTGCGCAATTACACGCCGCCGCCGATCCAGAAGCCGACCCACGAGCACCTTATTCTGGTCCTGAACGCTGACGGCAAAGTCGTTGAAGACTGGAGTCAGTGGAACAATGACGTCGTGCTCCCGCACAGTGTCATGTTTAATCCGCATGACCCGGAGAAACATGTGTGGGTGGTGGACCGCGAGGGCGACCAGATCCTCGAATTCACCAATGACGGCAAGAAACTGGTGCTGCGCATCGGCGAAAAAGCCGTGCCGGGATCGGATCACAGCCATTTCGACTGGCCGTCATCCTTGCTGTTCATGCCCGACGGGTCCTTTTACGTGACGGATGGGTACCACAATGCCCGCGTCGTGAAATTCGACAAAGACGGCAAGTACCTCATGGAATGGGGCACCAAGGGCAATGGCCCCGGGCAATTCAATTTGGTTCACGACATCGCCATCGATGCGCAGCACCGTATCTATGTTGCCGACCGCGGCAACAACCGGGTTCAGATCTTCCGCGAAGATGGGACGTTCCTGGAGCAATGGCCGAATATTCCCGGCCCGAGCCATTTTTGGATCACGCGAGACGGATATCTCTGGCTCGTCTCCGGCGTAGGCAATCGCCTGGCCAAGTTCGATCTCAAGGGCAAGCTCATCACCTATTGGGGCGCGTATGGCATGCCCGCCGGTTGGTTCGATGACCCGCATACGCTTGATGTCGACTCGTTCGGCAACCTTTATGTCGTGGAAGTCTTCAACAACCGCCTCGAGAAATTTGTTCCGCGCGAGGGTGCCGACAAGGCGCGCCTCATCGGACAGAAGTTTTTCCTCAAGGGTCTTAAATAGAACGGGGCTGGCCCATGGGGCG
>Ga0137416_10001573_pt1 | contig 11702 bp, 10 predicted proteins | sample CZODoug3_1_1_16f_FD_108282 | JGI IMG/M metagenome (GOLD analysis project Ga0137416, IMG submission 108282) | Vadose zone soil fungal communities from Angelo Coast Range Reserve, California, USA - CZODoug3_1_1_16fungal (Illumina Assembly) | ecosystem: Environmental > Terrestrial > Soil > Vadose...
CAAGTCCCGGGACAGCTGATGCCCGCCGGGGTGCTTGTGACTTTCCCACTTCCCGTTCCGGCCGCCGTGACAGTTAGAGGGAATGTGGCAGTGGCGGTGCAGTTGGGGAAGCTAAAACTTGCGATGCGCGTGTTCCAGTTAAACACGCCGGTGGTCTTGATGTACTCCTGGGTGTACCAGAAGGTGCAGTCGTCGACGGGGTCGATCTGCATGGCACTGTAATCGCCCCAGCGGGTGAGGGGGAGACCCTGGGAACCGTTGCCCACTTGCGATCCGCCGCCGCTGACAACAGCGACCTCAGCTTCCATGGTGCTGGCGGGATCGGTCGCAACCCGTCCGGTGAGCGCGATGGAAGGAAAGACAGAGCTTCCATTGGAGACGCTGTACCCCAGCGCCATGTCTCCCACCCTGTCCATGGCGATCGAGCCCATCCAGCGATAGCTGGAGTCGGGCGCGAACGTACTTTGCTGGGCGATCGTGGGCGTTCCACTGGGATTCTGGATTTCGTACCAGCGCACGCCGCCACCTGATCCGGCCACGACCGAATGATTCACGACCAACGACTCACGTGTGCCGAAGTTGCGGTAGGCGAGCCGGTACATCAGACGGTCCGCAAGGGAGTCGAGTTGCTGCGTGGTGCCGGGTTGAGGAACGCAAGCGCCGCCGCACAGCGGGCTGAAGGCCGCAACGGGGATGACCGTAGGGCCGGTAAAGGTCGAGTTCGAAGGCGTGGTGAAATCGACGTGGAACTTGAAGAGGTTTAGGCTGTTGTTTCCGAAATCCACCATGTAGTTCGGAGAGCCGGCGGGGGGAGGAGTGCTGCCGTCGATATCGGAGGGCAAAAGGCCGCCGACGGAGGTACCTTGCTGGAAGCAGACCTGCGTGGCGGCGGTTCCCGCGAGCATGGCGGCGCGATCATAGGCGCATACATCGGCGCCCAGAAAGGTGCTGTTGTCGGTGCCGCCGAACATGTTGAACGTTTCGTAGTAGGCGTCGGACCACACACCCATCTTGGGGTAGTCGTCGAAATTGTTGTACTGGAAACTGTAGCGGTTGTAAGTGCCGGTAGCGTCAGGCGTGGTAGAGACGGCGATACACTGCAGAAACGGCGTGGTGGAAACGGAGAACTGGCTGAAGATCCAGCGTTGCGCAGCCTTGTCGTAGAGAACGATGGGGTCGCCGTCGTTATTGGTCTGGCAGCCGCCGCCGAATCCGGACCAGAGTGTGTTGCCGGCGGTTGGGCCAGCGATCAGTGCACCGGTCGTCTTGTTGAAAACCGCAAAGGACGTGTTGACCCACTGCACGTACTGAGTCGAGCCAACCGTACCTTCGGTGTCTGGGGGTGCGCCAGTCACCGTGAATCCATACTGCCCCCTGCCCAAACCTTCAAAACTCAGGCTGGCCCCTGGAGCAAAGGCGGTCGCAAACGCTGCTGTCCGCTGACGAACCGGATCTTCCGGCAATGTGACGAGGCCGAGGGGAAGAGGAATCTGCCGTACTGGTTCTGCCTCGTGCAATACCAGGGCTTGCTGGGGAGCTGTCGCGATCATATCTCGCAATGCCGCAGAGACGTCCCGATGCTCTTCGACGCGTACGGTCATCAGCGACTGTGCCGTTGAAACAGAAGAGCAGAGAAAAGGCAGCAACAGGCCTAATACGAACTTGCAATTTCTCGACCTTAACCAGTCAGACGCTCTCATCTCACGGTCCTAACCTCTTAAATGGTGCACAAAAATCAGCATCGGTCGACGAAAGTCTGCTGCAAGCATATGAAAAGAGGCCCGTGCGGAGCAGGGTAGTTCGCGTGCTGCTAAGAGTCAACTGCCATTAGGTCATGATGTCGTTAGATCATGCCGCGTTAGTATGATCTTCTTGTCCGTCAGGACGTTGGCGCTCGTGGCTCCTGAATTTCACGTTGCGGAGAAGTTTGACGGTCGACGCGTAACCTCTTCCTAGGTGGGCAATCGCATACGCGCTTCCTTTTCGGAAGGTCGTGCCTATGCTGTCACAACTTGGACCAGATGATGGCGAGAACTTTCGTGGCTATCCCTTCACTGGTGACGGTCGCTGGTGCTTTGAAGTCAGGGGAGAAGGATTTCGATCCTTCAATCTCGGCAGAAGCGGCCTTTATTGTGAGGAAGGTTGGTCCGCTTTGTGCGTTGTGGAAACGGAGGGTTGAAAGACTAATTCAGGGACGCTTATTTCGATGCGAACCAAAGGCCAAATAACTTTCTTTGCGGCCAAACTCGTGCATCCTCCTCGCAGTAGTGGACAGATTTGGCTAGCTTTCGATCGGCGCATCTTGTCAAACCCGGCCATCAATTTCGCAAAATTCCGAGAGCTTGACAACGGCTAGGGACTCCATTTGGGACTCCAATTGATCCAAGAGTGACCACTTCGAATGAGAAGGGCTTATACGATTGGAGCACCTTCAAAGCTCGCTAATAAGAATAGACTTGGCCGATTCCCAGAATTTCGGGGCCAGGGAGTCGGAGGTTCTAATCCTCTCTCCCCGACCAACTTTTTGTGAGTCAACAACTTGCAGTTTATGGAATCGGGAATGAACCCCTGGCCAAGCGCCAGAGGGTCGATTTCGCGAAATCTCCCTCACATCTTATTAAGGAGTTACAGACCTAACTTGCAGGGTTGCGGTCTGTATTGCGGCAGATCATAGAACACCGCCGAATCCGCTTCGCTGATCTGTGAGAATCCATTGGCCTACGCGCCGCTCTTTAACACACCGTGTCAATTCCTGAGCGGCAGCCTGAGGATCCTGCAACGGCAACGCCGCGAACCCTTTCAGTCGTTTGGGATACTTTGCGATGTGCTCGGCCAGATGGTCGTTCGATCGCCGCCACATGGCGATAGCTTGCGCGACGCTAGGAATGGCTTGGATCCCGGGTGAGACGAGCGAGAGGATACAAAGTTCCACAGCACCGCGGTCCATCTCCGCGATGCGTCCTCCGCCCATGTCTTTTGTCTGGAGCCGCAATTCGGGTGTGGATCGTGCGTAACCGACAATACTGTCGACGTCAGTTTCGGGAAGCGGGAAGTGTTCCTCCAGCGCGACATGTATGGCTCTTGCCACGCGAATTCGCTTGGGAAAAGCGAGCACGAGCATTCCAGCCGGAAAAGCATGTTCTCCCAAGTTGGAGGTCAATGGCAATGCGCGACGATCACCGTGATGTCGTCGGCCTGGGTGGATCCGCTGAATTCCTGTACGCTTGCCTGAATAGTGGCCAATTGTTCATCTACAGGCAAGTCCCTATTTCTTTGTATGAGCTCGGCGAGCCGCACTTCGCCATACTCTTCCCCCTGTGGATTCGGTGCCTCGGTCACTCCGTCTGTGTAAATGACCAATAGATCCCCCGGGTGTAGCTTTGCTTCCTCGATAGGGCTTTCCCAATTGAGAAACAATCCCAGCACGGTCGTTGCGCTCGTTAGCCGTTGTATGGATCCATCGGTGCGCAAGATCAGCGGGGCGACATGGCCACAGTTGGCGAACCGAAGACTCCGGCAGGAGTCGTCATAAACGCCGAAGAACATCGTGGTGTAGGTCCTGAGAGTCGCTAGCTCCGCGTATGCTTTCCAGATTTCACGATACAACCGAACAAACGAATCCCATTCTGGGTCGGTCATTTCAGCAGACTCCTTGTTCGGAAAGAGATGTTAGCGCCGGAAGGTCCTTCGCGTTCCGCTATTCCCGTCCGGCTGTCATCGTATGCCGGGTCCGATAATCCCGTCGGTCACCACGGTAGTGGGGCTCGTAGGGCCTGAGAAAGGCCAGAATCTCCTCACCGATGGCGGGGTCATGGCGTACGTCCAGGTCGCCCTCGGAGAACCAGCGCTCGAGAACATCCGGCTCGTTAATTTCCGTGAGGATTACGCTGACGACAACCTTGGTGGCTAGTGTGTCGTTGGGTCGGTAGAAGGCCACGGTGACAACGGAGTAACCGCGAAAACCAGGGCGGAAATTCGTGTCCAACCACGATCGGATGGGCGGTCTTTTCTCGCGGAATCCCTTCCTTCCTTTCACCAGGGCAATGTACGCCGTTCGCCAGGTTGTCGGAAACTGCGATTCGGGCTCGGAACATCAACCAGCGGCAGGGACCCCCAGGTCAAATCTGTCGTTCACCGGGTGTCCAAGGTTTTGCTTGCAGCCGAGGTAGCGTTCCGTCGTCTTTGCCGGAAATTCTGGCGGAGAGGCAAGAGCCAGTCAACCCCTTCGCATCGCCCGAGGAAAAGTGCCGCTTGGTCAGCCAATATGCAGCGTCACCGACTCCAACAACGCTTTGATCACGTTCCAAGCGATTTGCACGCCAATACAAACCAAGAAAGATTACGACAAATGCGTGATCATCGTCATCCCCGTTGCTCCCAGGATTCGTGCCAACCAGTAAGCAAATCCATAGCACAGGAAAATGCTGATCGCGATCAACAACCAATCCAACGAGTGCAGCCAAGATTCGTCAAAGGATGGAACGCGTGACAATGAGCCGCGTGTAATGATTCTGTACGACGTTCCATCTCAAGAGTTGTTGGCGCGAGTCAAGGGTCTGATCGATGGAGACTTAAAAGAAAGGGTCTCGTCACCTCCGGGGACAGCAAGGTGGCCGATGTACCTCCACTTCCGCCAGGCTCACCGTTCAAAATAAATGAGCCCTTCAGCCGAATGTCTCGCGACGAAGATCCGACCAGCACTTCGAACTGACCTGGTTCCGTCACCCAGTCTTTCTTTGCGGTGCTGTAGAAAGCCATTGCGCTCCGGTCGAGCGTGAAATGCACAACCTCCATTTCTCCGGGTGCGAGATCGACTCGGCGAAAGCCTTTCAGTTCCTCGACGGGGCGATCCAAGCCAGGGTGTCCATCATGTACGTAGACTTCTACCACCTCTGCCCCAGAACGGGATCCGCTGTTGCGGACTTGGAGACTTACTTCTACCGGTTTGCCAGGCGATACCTCGCTCGGCGAAATCTTCAAATCGCTGTAGTCAAATTTCGTATAAGAAAGACCGTACCCAAAGGGAAAGAGCGGCTCAATCTTTTGCTTGTCGAAATATCTGTAACCCACATAAATGCCCTCCGCGTAATCCACCTGCAGGTTCTGGCCGGGATAATGTCCGTGGGTTGGAGAATCCTTCCACTCCTTCACAAAGGAAACCGGGAGCTTTCCTGAGGGATTCGTGTCGCCAAAAAGAATATCCGCGATTGCGTTTCCGCCTTCCTGCCCGTCATACCACATGTCCAGGATAGCGGGAACTTGCGCGATCCACTTCGTCATAACGACCGGTCCACCCGCATTGATCACCACGACGGTGTGTCTATTGGCTTTTGCCACGGCCTCGATGAGGTCGTCCTGCCCGGCGGGAAGATCGAGCGACTTGATGTCAAAGCCTTCCGACTCCAGCGCCGGGGATCTGCCCACCACAATGATGGCAACATCGGCTTTCGCCGCGGCATTTGCAGCTTCATTCCTCAGTTGCTCTCGTGCATCCCGAGTCTCTTTGCTCGGGTCTTCGCCCTCCATGGCGGCGCCTAGCGCAAAACTCACCTGCACCCGCTCGCCCGCTCGATCCTGAATACCCTTCAGTGGCGTGATTGAGTATTTCGGCTTCACCAGCGAACTCCCACCTCCCCCGGTCCTGGCTACCGCGGCATTGGGCCCGATGACAACGAGGGAGTGGATCTTTGATGCGTTGAGAGGAAGAAGATCGCCGGCATTCTTGAGCAGAACGATGCTCTCGGTCGCCGCCTTGCGCGCCACAGTCCGCTGCGCAGGTGTATCTATCTCACCGGTTGGGGGGTGTGGCTTGTCGAATTGTCCGCTGATGAACATTACACGCAGCATGCGGCCTACGTTGTCATCGATCGTGGCCGTGGATATTTTGCCGGACTCTATTTCCGGAAGAACCTTGTCGGAGACCAGCCAACCGCCACCGTTGCCCGATGCTTGTGTGTCCGGTTTGTTCAGCCACGCTTTCATCGGCTCACCGCCTGGCATCTCCAAGTCCATCCCGGCATTCACAGTGTCTACGGTGCTGTAGGTGCTGCCCCAATCGGACACCACGAAACCCTTGAAACCCCATTGTTTTTGCAGCACATCCTTTAACAAGGCAGAATTTTCAGCACAATAAACGCCGTTAACCTTGTTATAGGCCGACATCACAGACCAGACACCAGCCTCCTCAACTGCCGCTTTGAACGCGGGGAAATAGATTTCGTGCAAAGCGCGCTCGTCAACTTTGGCATTGATCCGATGCCGTTCGAACTCCTGATTGTTGGCGGCAAAGTGCTTGACGGTCGCGATAACGCCCTCGCTCTGAACTCCCTTGATATAAGCCACCGCCAATCGGGCATTGAGATAGGGATCTTCGCCGTAGCCCTCGAAGTTTCTACCCCAGAGAGGAGTTCGGTTAATGTTCACAGTCGGCCCTAAAATCATGTCGCGTCCTAGAGCTTTCACTTCCTGCCCAATTGCCTGTCCCTCACTTTGCAGCAGATCGGTATCCCAGGTGGCGCCCATGGCAACCCCGGCGGGAAAGGCAGTCGTGAGAACTTGTGTTTCGCCAATCTCCATCTTGGTCTCAGAGGAAGGTCCGGCCCACGACCTTATGCCGAGCGGCCCATCGGCCATTTTTATCGAAGGGATGCCAAGCCGTTTATTCGAGACGGTCTGCATCCAATTGGCCCCACTCAACATGGCAACCTTTTCTTGCAGCGTCATACGCCCCAGCAGATCCTGAACGCGTTGCTCGACCGGCAGACTGCGGTTCTTGTACGGGACGATGTCGGAACCGCTTTGGTTCTGAGCAATGCCCGGGATGGCCACGATCAGAATCGAAATCAGGCAAGGCAAACGCCTCATTGTCATACCTCCAGAGAATTCGGATCGTTGGCAAGGTACTTGCGATTAGGGCCGGAGTCTTTTGATTACTGTGGCGACGAACGTGGAAATGCTGATCGATGATCAGTTCCGATCAGAAGCAACAAACCGCCAAAGAAAAGGTGCGCCGGTCACACCAACCTATTTTGCCCGCAGGGAACTCGACGGCCTTGTTGAGGTTCGCCATACGCTGTTGCACCTCAGTGTCGTGACCGTGGAACCGACAAGGAGGACGGCCGATTGATCCGCAACGGAAGGTAGGCCCACTGGAGGCAGTGATGTTGGTTTGCGGCCTCCCCATCGAGTCCGCCACTGAAACGTTCGATTGCGCATCCGTAGCTCCACCGCGCACCCTCAATATACTACACAGTTTCCGCGCGTTTTCGAACGAGGCGTGCCGCCTCTGGGTACTTGGCGGTTCCAGGTTCAGCGCGAGTCCCTTTGCCTGATGTCGGCGTTACCTCCATCAGGGAGACGTGTACCGCCTCCTGCGAGGACATTGCTCCCCGGTCATGGCTCCTACAGACTCATTCGTCAATCCCGCCCGGCTCTCCCCTACTTCGGCCTAAGCCTCGTTCGAGGAGTCTCTGCGGGTTGCTACCAGCCCCTGCTGCCGGCGGGACCTTCCCGACGTTATCTCTGTGGGAGTAGTGTTCGGCTTTCGAATCGCTACCCCTCTCGAATAGACAATCTGCGCCTTGACCGAAACCGTGCCACAAACCTGCCCCTCCTTCCGCCGTCATCTACGTCACGGCCAGTATTCTCGCTGCTCCTCAAAGTGCCTCCGTGCGGGCTTCGCTTTTCAGGTAAGTAGTTGATGTCAAAATGAGTTGAGAGAAAATCGCGACCTGAGTCCGACTGATCGAGTGCACATTGGCCGGTCAATCGACCGTCAGTACGCTGGAAGGGTTCTTGACATCGCAGTACGCTGAAACATCAACTAACCAGGCTCGCACGGAAGCAGAGTGATTTGCCACATCAATACAGAAGCAAACTCGATTTCAGTCGAAGCGCACGGCACACTCACGGCACACTCGCGTGGGGTGAACCATGCCTCGCGAGCGAGAACAGTTCAAGATCTTTCAAGACAAGGGGATTGTCATTGTCGTGTTGAGCACGACGATCTTGAAGCCCTTGCGACCGGAGCGGATCTAGTGCAGCTGCTTCGGGCAGCGCTACGAGCGTGTACGTCTAGACCTTTCAGGCGCCAGGATGCCGCTACTGAGGTGCTCGAATGCGTCGCATCACCTCCGACTCGGTGAAGCATCGCCGCATCACTTCGTTGGGCAGGCTATCATAGATGCAGTCGGTCACAGCACGCGCTCGGGTTGCCAATTCGTCGGTGCCGTCGACCCCGATCAGCGCATCGAGGGCGAGTAGCAGGAGCGCCGGATCACCCATCCTGTCCGCGACGCGCACAGCGGTCTTGGCGTCAGCGATAGCGTTGCGAGTTCGCGCGAGTGCATGCAGACCGCGCGCCCTGGTGATCAGGCCGAGCGCCTCGTACTTCGGCCGCCCTCTCGCGCGGCTCTGCTCGATGCTGTCGGTCGCCGTGGCGATCGCCTCGTCGAAGGCGTTTCGCGCCAGCGCCAGTTCGGCCCTGGCCTGAGTCAGACGGAGTTGCCACAACCACTGGTGCCAGCCGCCGGTACTTGCTGCCGCAGCGGCAATTTCCTCCAGCAGTCGCTCGGCTCGGCCGGGCTCGTGGCGACGCGCGAACGTCAAGAGCGAGTCGATTCCGGCGCTGACGATTGGGGGGACAAAACCCACGCCGCGGGCCAGTTCGCACGCTTCCGACTGAAGCGCCTCTGCGCCTTCAAAGTCAAACAAGATCAAGTGGAGTCCAGCCGCCATCGCCGTGGCACGAGCGAGCATCGGAATAGCGCCATACTTTCGGCCGAAGCTGCGGGCTTCGCGGAACGCCTCTGTGGCCTCGGCGTAGCGCCCCACGGCAGCTAGATTCAAGCCGAGGTGCGTGAGGGAGTACATGATGAACGTGGTGTCGCGGGATGACCGTGCGGAATCCGCCGCCACGGCGGCCGATGCCAGCGCCTCCGTCGATCGTCCAGCAAGGTACAGCGTGAGCGGCCCCATCGTGTGAGCTGCTGTCATCACACCAGGCGCCCGCGACATGGCGCTGCGGTCCATGTCGATGGCCGCGCCGAGATCCCCATTTGCCTGCCGGCAGCGTGCCAACCAGGCGATTGCGTTCGCGGCGAGATCGGAGCGTTGCAACCGTTCGGCAAGTTGCAACGCTTCGGTCGCGTACTGTTCCACTGGACGGACATCGAGCAGGAGGAACCATGCTCGCGCCAGAGCCAGCACGAGCTCGCACCGCCGCTCAATCTGCTGCGGGTCCAAGTGATGCAGGGCTGCGTCTAGCTCGCGTACCTCCAGCGTCCACTGTCCGAGCGCCTCGAAGGAAGAGGCGCGCCGTGTGTGCAGGTCGACCCGCCGCAGCTCGGTCTCGGGTCCTGTAGGCCTGAATTCGAGCGAGTGAAGCGCCACGTCGAACAGGCGCGTGGCCTGTTCGTGCGCCCGCCCGTCGGCGGCCCGATCGCCCGCCCGTGTCGCGTAATCGACGGCCTTGTCGACCGCGCCGGCCGATGCCGCCTGCGAGAAGTGGTAAGCGAGTTCGGCCAGCGGCGGATTCGGCATATGCTGCGTGAGACGCTCGATGGCGTCGGCGACGCACCGATGCAGTCTTACCCGACGCGGGGAACTCAGCTCGTTATACAGCGTCTCCCGTATCAGCGCGTGCATGAACTCAAAGCGACCGCTCACTTCTTGCGACTCGCTGACGAGCTGCGCGCGGGTCGCCTCCTCAATCGCGTCCAACAGCTCGTTGCCTGGCAGATCTGCGATGGCTTCGAGGAGAGTAGCATCGAATTCGCGACCGACAATGGACGCAACGCTGAGCACTCGATTGCATGCTTCGCTTAGCCGAGACAGCCGTTGGCCGATGACCTCCTTGATCCCCTCCGACAACCCAAGATCCCCGATCTCGATGGTCCTTCCCCATCATCCCGCCAACCCCGACGATCGCTCCCGTCTCCTTCAGATGCTGGAGCATTTCGGTCGCGAAGAACGGGTTGCCGTCGGTGCTGTCCATTACGGCCTGAGGCAGCTGTGACGGCACATTCGGTCCGACGATCGAATCGACCAGTGCCCTGACGTGGGTGATATTTAGTCCGCGTAGCACGAGCCGCGTTACCCTTGGTTGGCGCCGCAGCATGATCAGAAGCTCTGCCAGCGGGTGCGCGCGACCGAGCTCGCTCTCCCGGTAAGTCGCGATGATGGTGAAGGAGGCCGTGCGGGCGGACCGCATGATATGCCGGAGTAGCAGCACTGTTGGCTTATCAGCCCAGTGCAGGTCGTCGAAGATGAGGAGCATCGGTCGCGCCCGCGACGCAACTGCAAGCATGGCCGCCACAGCTTCGAACAAACGGTATCGCTGTCCCTCAGGATCCATCGGCGGCGGGCTCGGAAGGTCAGGAATGCGATTGCGCAGCTCCGGGACGAACGGTGCGAGCTCGGCCCCGCCGCCGATGGCAGCGAGTTGACTCCGGAGTTCGGCCTGCGGGCAATTGCGAAAATACCAGCTTAGACAGTCGACGAAGGGCTGGTACGGCACCAGATTCTCCTCATCGCTGTACCCGACGAGGACGGTACTCCCTTCGGCACCTCGACTGCGGGCGAATTCCAGCGAGAGTCGCGTCTTTCCGATGCCTGGCTAACCCGCGACGAGCAGCAATTCATGGCGACCACCTTTCGCACGTTGCCACACATCCTGCATCTGCACGAGCTCGCCTTCGCGTCCGACGAAATCAACCGCAGCGGTCGCAAGGATCGACGGCGGCAGCGGGATGCCCAATCGTGTGCCATCGAGTTCATCGTCGGTTGTCTCGCGAACGTGTGAGATGAACCGATACCCGCGCTTCGATACCGTTTGAATGTAGTCCTGTCCATCGGCAGTCGAGCCGAGCACCCGTCGCAGCGACGAAATGCCGCGGGTCAGGCTGCCCTCTTCCACAGCAACGCCGGACCAGACCCTATCGAGCAAATCCTGTTTCGGAAGCAAACGACCCGCGTTCTGGACAAGCACGGCCAATAGATCGAACACCTTCGGAGCAAGCGGGACCACCTGGCTGCCGAGCAGAAGTTGGCGCTCCTGCTCATCGAGCCGGTACCGATCGAAGACGAAGAGGCGCTTGGGTGACATCCGAAAAATGCCGGAATTCGTCCGAACGCGGTCAGGACTTTTTCGCTCTCTCGAGCGATCTTTGCGATGCCTATTGTACCTGTTCACGCATTCGAAGGAAGCGAACGGGAGGCGAGGAGGATTTTATGGGCAGAATGGCGTTGACCTCTATCGCGCTTTGTGTGATGACTGTGATGATTCCCGCGACTACTGAGTGCGCGGATGCGGTCCTGGATTGGAACGCGCATGCGGCGAAGGCGATTGTGACCGTCGGCGGCCAGGTGCCACCACGCGCCTTGATCCGGCTCGCGATGGTCCACCTGGCGATTTACGACGCGGTGAATGCGATCGAGGGAGCGCCATTTGAGGGCTATGCCAGCGTCCCGGCTGTGGATCGCCCCGCCTCAGTAGAAGCGGCCGCAGCTACCGCCGCTCACGATGTCCTGGTGGCGTTGTTCCCCGCGCAGGCGGCTGACCTCGACGTACAGTACGCGGCATCGCTCGCAGCACTTTCTGACGACATCGCCAAGGCAAATGGGATCACTGTCGGCCAGCAGGCGGCGAGCGCCATCTTGATCAAGCGTGCTGAGGACGGTCGCGATGCCACTGTGATCTACAC
>Ga0137416_10001574_pt1 | contig 11700 bp, 9 predicted proteins | sample CZODoug3_1_1_16f_FD_108282 | JGI IMG/M metagenome (GOLD analysis project Ga0137416, IMG submission 108282) | Vadose zone soil fungal communities from Angelo Coast Range Reserve, California, USA - CZODoug3_1_1_16fungal (Illumina Assembly) | ecosystem: Environmental > Terrestrial > Soil > Vadose...
AAGGACACTTTCGACCGGGGCCTCGAGTGCCTGCGCCGTCGCGGGATGATGGTTCTCTTCGGCGCCTCGAGCGGCCCGGTGCCCCCCGTCGACCCGCAGCGGCTCGCGGCCGGCGGATCGCTCTACCTCACGCGGCCGACGCTGGGCAGCTACATCACCACGCGGGACGAGCTGCTCTCGCGCGCCGGCGCGGTCCTCGAGATGGTGCGCAAGCGCGAGCTGGAGGTGAAGATCGAAGCCGAGCTGCCGCTCGCGCAGGCGGCGCGCGCGCACGAGATGCTCGCCTCGCGGAAGACGACCGGGAAGCTCGTCCTGGTGCCGTAGCCGCCGCCGGCGGGCTCGATCTGAACGTCGATCGGTTTGAACTTGACACTGCTTGGATCGGGCACTATCCAAGCATTGCTCAGATTCGCCATGGGCGCGGAGGTCATGGTCATGAAGGCGTTGGTCACGGGAGCGACGGGGCTGTTGGGCAGCAACCTGGTGCGGGCCTTGCGGGCGGAGGGCCACTCCGTGCGGGCGCTGGTACGCTCGAAGGAAAAGGCGCGGCGCCAGCTCGCGGATACCGGAGCGGAGCTGGTGTTGGGCGACATGGAGGACGTGCCGGGTTTCGCGGGCGCGCTGGCCGGCGTGGACGTGGCGTTCCACACCGCGGCTTACTTCCGCGAGTACTACGGCCCGGGCGACCACCGCCCCAAGCTGGAGGCGATCAACGTCCGCGGCACCCTGGCGCTGGCCGAGGCCGCGCGGGCACACGGGGTGAAGCGGCTGATCGAGACCAGCTCCTCCGGGACCATCGGCCTCAAGCCGGATGGGAGCCCGGGCGACGAGGCGACCCCCCCGGCACCGCTGGCCAAGCGGAACCTCTACTTCAACAGCAAGGTGCTCGCCGCGGCGAAGCTCCACGAGCTGGCGGTGCGCACGGGGCTCGAAGTAGTGCACATCCTCCCCGGCTGGATCTTCGGGCCGGGCGACGCGGCGCCCACCGCCAGCGGTCAGCTCGTCCTCGACTTCCTCGCCGGGAAGCTGCCGGCGATTCCGCCCGGTGGGACCAGCGCGGTCGACGCACGCGACGTAGCGGTGGGGATGATCCGCGCCGCCGAGCGCGGCCGGCCCGGGGAGAAATACATCCTCGGCGGCGACTTCGTGACCCTGGCCGACGTGATCCGGACGCTCGAGCAAGTCACCCGGCGCCCCGGCCCGCGGGCGCGGATTCCGTACCCGGTGGCGTTCGTTTACGCCGCCCTCTGGCAGACCTGGGCGAAGCTCACCGGCGGAGAGACGCTGGTCACGTTGGAGGGCGTGCGGATGATGCAGGCGCGGCTGGCCGTGACCTCTGCCAAGGCCGAGCGGGAGCTGGGCTGGAAGCACCGGCCGCTCCGGGAGACCCTGGCGGACGAAGTGGCCTGGTACCGCTCCCGGCAGCCGGTCGCGGAGCTGGCGGCGCGCGCCACCGCCACGGCTTAGGCAGCGCCCGCCGGGGGGCTTCCGCGACCTAGGCCGCGTAGTCCTCGATCGGCGGGCAGCTGCAGATGAGCTGCCGGTCGCCGAGCACCGCGTTGATCCGCCCCACCGCGGGCCAGAACTTCTTGCCGCGCACCCAAGGTAGCGGGAAAGCCGCGCGCTGGCGCGAGTACGGTCGATCCCACGAGTCCGCGGTGAGCACCTCCGCGGTGTGCGGGGCTCCCTTGAGCACGTTGCGCTCGCGGGGCTGCTTGCCCTGCTCGATCTCGCGGATCTCCTCGCGGATGGCGATCATCGCCTCGCAGAACCGGTCCAGCTCGGCCTTCGCCTCGCTCTCGGTCGGCTCGACCATCAGCGTGCCGATCACCGGGAACGAGGTGGTCGGCGCGTGGAAGCCGTAATCCATCAGCCGCTTGGCCACGTCCTCCACCTCGACCGACGCGTCGCGCTTCACCTTGCGCAGGTCGAGGATGCATTCGTGCGCGACCGTGCCGTTCCTGCCCACGTAGAGGACGGGGAAGTGCGGCCCGAGGCGCTTCGCGATGTAGTTGGCGTTCAAGATGGCGACCTTCGTCGCCTGGGTCAGGCCCTCGCCGCCCATCAGCCGGATGTAGGCCCAGGAGATGAGCAGGATCGACGCGCTCCCCCACGGCGCCGCCGCGATGGGACCGATGGCCTCCTCGCCACCGACGCGCACCACCGGATGGCCGGGAAGGTACGGCGCGAGGTGCCTCCCCACGCAGATGGGGCCCATGCCCGGCCCGCCGCCGCCGTGCGGGATGCAGAACGTCTTGTGCAGGTTGAGGTGGCACACGTCGGCGCCGAAGTCGCCCGGCCGGCACAGGCCCACCTGGGCGTTCATGTTCGCGCCGTCCATGTAGACCTGCCCGCCGTGCTCGTGGACGATGCTGCAGACCCGCTGGATGCCTTCCTCGAACACCCCGTGCGTGGATGGGTAGGTGACCATCAGCGCGGCCAGGTCCTTCGCGTTGGCTTTTGCCTTGGCCTCGAGGTCCGCGAGGTCGATGTTCCCGTTCTGGTCCGTCTTCACCACCACGATCTTGAAGCCGGCCATCGCCGCGGACGCGGGATTCGTGCCGTGGGCCGACTGCGGGATCAGGCAGACGTTCCGGTGCCCCTGGCCGCGGGCCTCGTGGTAGCGCCGGATGACCAGGAGCCCGGCGTACTCGCCCTGCGCGCCCGCGTTGGGCTGCAGCGAGACGGCGTCGAAGCCGGTGATCTCGCGCAGCATCGCGGACAGCTCGTCGAAGATCTGCGTGTACCCCTGCGCCTGCGAGCGGGGCGCGAAGGGATGCAGCCTGCCGAACTGCGGCCAGGTCACGGGCAGCATCTCGGCGGTCGCGTTCAGCTTCATGGTGCAGGAGCCGAGCGGAATCATCGAGTGCGTCAGGGACAGGTCGCGCGACTCGAGCAGCCGCATGTAGCGCAGCATCTCGGTCTCGCTGTGGTGCGTGTTGAAGACGGGGTGGGTCAGGTAGGCGGAGCTCCGGACGAGCTTGGGGGGCAGCGCGCTCTCCGCCTCCAGCCGATCGAGCACTGCGCCGCTTCCGAAGACCGCCAGCACGCTCTCGACGTCCTCGCGCGAGCACGTCTCGTCGAGCGAGATGCCCACCGTGCGCGCGTCGAGGCGGCGCAGGTTGATGCGCTGGGCGGCGGCCGCTGCGACGATCTCGTCGGCCTTCGCCTCCACCGCCAAGGTGTCGAAGAAGTGCGGGTGCCGGAGCTTGAACCCGAGCTTGCGCAGCCCGGCCGCGAGCAGCGAGGTCAGGCCGTGCACGTGCTGCGCGATGGCCTTGAGCCCGCGCGGCCCGTGGTAGACGGCGTACATCCCAGCGATGATCGCGAGCAGCGCCTGCGCGGTGCAGATGTTGCTGGTCGCCTTCTCGCGGCGGATGTGCTGCTCGCGCGTCTGCAGCGCCATGCGCAGCGCCGGGCGGCCCTGCGCATCCTGCGAGACGCCGATGATTCGCCCGGGCATGTACCGGACGTGCTCCTCGCGGCAGGCGAAGTAGGCAGCGTGCGGGCCGCCATACCCGAGCGGTACGCCGAAGCGCTGCGAGGACCCCACCGCCACGTCGGCGCCCAGCTCCCCCGGCGGCGTGAGCAGGCAGAGCGCAAGGAAGTCGGCGGCGACCACCGCCAGCCCGCCGTGCTGGTGGACGCGCTCGATGAAGGCGCGCAGGTCGCGCACGCGGCCGTCGGTCGCGGGGTATTGCAAGAGCGCACCGAAAACCTGCGTCTTGAAGTCGAAGGTGTCGGGGTCGCCGACCACCACGCGAAAGCCCAGGGGCTCGGCGCGCGTGCGCACCACCTCGATGGTCTGCGGGTGGCAGTCGCTCGCGACGAAGAAGGCCTTGGCATCGCCGCCCTTCACGGCGTGCACCAGGCTCATCGCCTCGGCAGCCGCGGTGCTCTCGTCGAGCAGCGACGCGTTCGCCACCGGGAGGCCCGTGAGGTCGATCACCATGGTCTGGTAGTTGAGCAGCGCCTCGAGCCGCCCCTGGGAGATCTCCGGCTGGTACGGTGTATACTGAGTGTACCAACCGGGGTTCTCCAGGATGTTGCGCTGGATCACCGCCGGCGTGACGGTGTCCGAGTAGCCCATCCCCAGGTAGCTGCGGAAGACCTGGTTCTTCGCCGCGATCTGCTGCAGGTCCTGCAAGAGGCCGTGCTCCGACCGGCCGGGTGGCAGGTCGAGCGGACGCTGGAGGCGAATTGCCGCGGGAACGGTGGCATCGATCAGGGCGTCCAGCGAGCCCTTTCCGAGCACCTCGAGCATCTCCACGACGTCGCGGGTGTCGGGCCCGATGTGGCGGTCGACGAAGCGGTCGGGGTGACGCGGGCTGTGCATCGCTTTCTTGCTCCTTCCGAGGGTTGGCGCTCCCTACCACGCCGGAACGCCGCAGGGTAACCGCGATCGCACCGTGGCGCACTCGGCCCTACCGTCCGCCGCGGCCGGTGGCCGACCGTCCAGCAGAAGGACGGAAACCGCGACGCGTCCCGCGGCACATCCGGGTGTGGCCGCGACGCGAGCTGCATCGGTTGCGGAACAGTAACCCGCTTGGCACGGGGCCTGCTTTAGACCCCGGGCATGGAGGACGCGATGACGACGACGATCAAGGCGACGATCCAGGACTGGGGCTTCCCGGCGGCGGTGCTGATTTCGTGGATGATGGCGACGGCGTACACGCTCTCTCGCATCATCTGACCTGTCCGCTTCCGGGAATGGACGGGCGAAATCAGGACAGTCCTCTGGGTCGGGCCGGGTGGGCCGCGAGGCGCTCCTCAGAGCACCTCTTTCAGCGCGCGCGCCAGCCGCTCGACCTGCGGGCGCGAGTTGTAGACCTGCGCTGCGATGCGGACCAGGCGCCGCGGGTGCCGGGGAAAGACGAAGATCGGAACCTCGATGCGGTGGCGCTCGTAGACGATCGCTTGCAGCGGATCGTTCATCGAGCCGGCCGCCGGCGGCGGGCCTCCGCTGTCCGGAAGCGGAACCGCGGCGAGCGAGCCGATCATCTCGGCGGGCGCGGGCGGCGGGACGGCGAGGGCCTCGCAGAGCACGTCGCGGCCGGCCAGCGCCAGCTCGCGGTTGCGCTGCATCAGCGCGGGCCAGCCGCCGGGCAGGAGCGTTCCGAGGAAGCGGATCGCCTCCGGGATGCAGAGGAACGGCGTCGGGTCGTCCGTTCCGCCCCAGTCGAACAGGAGGCGGAACCGCGACCGGTCGGTGCGCGTGGAGTTGAACCCGTGGCTCACGGCCAGGGGCAGCACGCCCTCCTGGCGGTCGCGGCGCACGTGCAGGAAGCCCGATCCCTTCGGCGTGCAGAGCCACTTGTGGCAGTTGCCGGTGTAGTACGCGGCGCCGATCCGCCGCAGATCGAGCGGCAGCATCCCGGGCGCGTGCGCGCCGTCCACCAGCGTGTCCACGCCGCGTTCGGCAAGGGCGCGCACCAGCGTCTCGATCGGGAACACGAGCCCGGTGGGGCTGGTCACGTGATCGATCAGGGCCAGCCGGGTCCGCGGCGTGACCGCGCCGAGCACCGCGTCCGTCACTTGCGCGGGAGTGACGCCGGGCCAGGGCACCGCGGCCGTGACCACGCGGACGCCCGCGGGCTCCAGCACGCGCAGGGCATTGCGGCACGCATTGTAGGCGTGGTCGGTGGTGAGCACCTCGTCGCCGGGCAGAAGCCGCAGCGATCTCACCACCGTGTTCACGCCCGCCGTCGCATTGGGCACGAACGCCAGGTCGTCGGAATCGGCCCCCACGAAGCGCGCCAGGGCCGAGCGCGCCTCGTCGAGCAGCGGCTCCAGCTCGCGCGAGAGGAACAGCACGGGCTGCCGCTCCATCCGCGCGCGCAGCTCCTGCTGCAGCTCGAGCACGTGCCGCGGGCAGGCGCCGAACGAGCCGTGGTTCAGGAACTCGACTTCCGGGTCGAGGGTCCAATGCTGCGCCAGCTCGGAATTCACGCGCACTCCTTGTCAGTCCAGGCGGGCGTACGTCGCGTCGGTTCCGCTGAAGGCGCGGTGGATGTCGTCGATGCGTGCGCAGAGGTCCAAAGGGAGCGCCTTCGCGCACGCGTCGATGCCCGCGTCGAGCTGCGACACGTCGGCCGGCCCGAGCAGCACCGAGTCGACACCCGGTCGCGTCGCGAGCCAGCCATAGGCGAGCTGCACCGGCGTCACGCCCGCCTCTCGACCCAGCCCCGAGTACGCCTCGACCACCTCGAAGAATCGGTCCGAGAGATACCGCCGCTGGTACATCTTGTTGCCGTCGAAGCGGGAGCCCTTCGGCGGCTCGGTGCGCAGCGCGCGGCCCGCGAGCAGCCCGCCGGCGAGCGGGTTGTAAACGGTGGTGTGGATCGGATGCTGCCTGACGAAGGCCCAGTACTCGACGTCGAGCTGGCGGACGAGGAGGTTGTAGATCTGCTGGGCAGTGGTCGGCCGGGGAAGGCCGATGTCGGCGCAGATGCGCTCCATGTCGACGATCTGCCAGGACGCGTAATTGGAGATGCCCCAGTGCGCGATCTTGCCCGCCTGCATCAGCTTCTGCAGCGCGGACAGCGTCTCGGCGAGCGGCGTGCGCATGTCCGGCCAGTGCAGGTAGTAGAGCTCGATGCGGTCGACGCCCAGGCGCTGCAGGCTCTCGTCGCAGGCGCGCAGCACCACGTCGGTTCGGAGGCCCTCGCGCCCGCCGCCCGCGGGACGGCTACCCACCTTGCTCGCGATGCGCGCTCCTTTCCGGCCCCGCAGCGCGCGGCCCAGGATCAGCTCCGAGTCGCCGTACGCGTTCGCGGTGTCGAACAGCGTCACGCCGCGTTCCAGGGCGCGCGCCACGATGCGGTGCGCCTCGTCCTCGGGCGTGCGCTTGCCGAAGTTCATCGTGCCGCAGACGATTCCGACCGGCGCGCCCGCGGGCCTCTGTTCCAGCCAATCGCTCATGCGCGATTGTTTACTTCACGCGGCGGCCGGTCACCAGTGGACCGAGGGGAAGGCACGGCCCGGCCGAGCGAAGAGGAAGCCCTGCTGCAGGTCGCAGCCCAGGCCCTCCAGCGCGTCGCGCTCCTCGCGGCACTCGATCCCCTCCGCCAGCACGGTGATCTCCAGCTCCTTGCACAGCGAGGTGATGGTCTTCACCAGCTTGAGCTTGGTGGGCTCGCGGTGGAGGTTGCGCACCAACGCGATGTCCAGCTTCGCCACCTGTGGATCGAGCTGGACGAAGCTGGAGAGCCCCGAGTAGCCGGCGCCCAGGTCGTCGACCGCCACCGAGAAGCCCATGCGCTTGAGGCGGTCGATGCGCGCGCGCACGTCGGGCACGCGGTCCAGGCCCGCCCGTTCGGTGATCTCCAGCACCGTCCGGCGGGCGATCAAGGAGAGCGGCGACTTGGGATCGTAGAGCGCGTCGTCCAGCAATTCTTCCGAGTGCAGGTTGACGAAGAGCCGCATGGGGCTGCGCTGCATCCGCAGCGCTGCGCGGGCGCGGATCGCGCGCCCTAGCTCGTGCACCCTTCCCAGCGTCTCGGCCGCATGGACCAGCTTCTCCGGGCGCGGAAAGCTCGGCTCGCTGGTGCGCAGCAGGGCCTCGTACGCGACCAGGCGCTTCTGCGGCCAGCGCACGATGGGCTGGAAGGCCAGATCGAGCCCGGCCAGCGCGCGCGAGAAGCGCTCCGCCAGGCCGGGATGCTCCGAGTCCTTCTCCTTCTCGAGGTACTCCTTGGCCTGGCGCTTGATCTCCGCCAGCTTGTGCATGCGGACGGCGCGCTCGACCACCTCGACGAGCTGCTCCGCGTCGACCGGTTTGAGCAGGTACCGGAACGCGCCGAACTCGACCGCCTGCATCGCGGTGGAGAGCTGCGGCGTACCGGTGACGAAGATGACCGGCACATCCAGGCCCCGCTCGCGCACGGTGCGGAGCAGGCCCATGCCGTCCATCCCGGGCAGCGTGAGATCGGTGATGATGGTGTCGAACGACAAGCGCTCGAGCAGCGCGAGCGCGTGCTGGCCGTCCGCGGCGGTGTCCACCGCGAAGCCCGCGTCGTGCAGCACCTCGGCGAAGATCCGGCTCAGCCTCGGATCGTCGTCGACCACCAACACGCGACCATGGTTTCCTGGACGTCCCTCCAACACGTTCTCCCGGCGTCGCAAGATGGAGGGTCGCCCGGGGTCCCGACAAGAGGCGGGCGGCCGCTCGCACGGCCGCCAGACGCCACCGCTTCGCCGGCCACCCCCGGGTGGGCTGCTGCTCACCGCCACCGGAACACGAACTGCCCGGCCGTCCCCCTGAGCGGCGCGGCCGAGACGGCGAACAGCGACCCGTCCGGAGCAATGGCGCCGGAGACCCCGTACAGGGCGCCGTCGTGCGGCGGCAACGGCGCGAAGGTGCGCCAGCTCGACCCGTCGAATGCGCGGAACTCGACCGGACCCGCACCGCCCTGCGTCCAATCGAACTCGCTCACTTGCGCGATGAGCTCGCCGGCGCGCATGCCCATTCCGGCGACCAACGACCAGGTGGAGCTCGGATCGGGCAGATCGTGCCACCGCGCACCGTCCCAGACCGCCGCGTGGGCGCGCATCGATTTGCTCCCTCGGTCGGTCTCATAGGTCGTGATGATGCGGCCCACCGGGTCCACTCCCAGCCAGGTCGCCGAGGCTCCGTAAGCGACGGCCGAGGTGCTCGCGAGGGGACCGCTCGCGGCGGCCCAGTGCAGCCCGTCCCACCGCAGGATCGACAGCTGCGTCGCCGAGCTGGTCGTGGCCAGCAGGGCGCCGCTCGTATCGAGCGCGATGGGCGCGGCGCCGGGCACGTCGGGGATCGGCATCCACGCCGTCCCGTTCCACCGGGCCGCGCGGGCGGAGCCCTGCCCGGTGGTGGCCTCCTCGTTCCAGGCGATGGTCGCGACTCCCGCCGCATCCATGACCACGGTGGGCGGGAAGGCCAGGAGGGTCCAACCGGCCAGCTGCACGGGCGCGGACCAGCGCTTCCCGTTCCAGCGGCTGGCGAACGCGGCCTGCGAATCTCTCTCGCTGAACGACGTGGCCAGGTGGACCTGGACCCATGCGAGCACGGCGTCGTCGCGCGCGTCGACCGCGAGGCTTCCGTACTGCGCCCGATCGCCCGCCGGGGCCCCGCTCACCGGCTCTCCGAGTTGCTGCCAGGTCGAGCCATCCCAGCGGACGACGCGAAACGCAGGAGATCGGTCGCCCTGGACTGCGACGGTGGGATTGCTGCACGCATCCAACGCCAGCGTGGCCGCGGAGCCGCCGAGCGGGCTCCCGATCTGCTCCCATGCGGCGGTTGCGCCTGCTTTGAAGAGCGGCGTGCAAGGTGTCTGTCTGTCGGGCCCGGCTGACGGCGCCGGCTGACCGCTCCCCTGGTCGACGGGAGAGCTGCCGGCCGCCTGGCCGCCTGTTCCGGCCACCGCCCCACCACACGCGACCGCCAGCGCTCCGATCAGCGCCGCCCCCAACCGACCCCACTCCGTCCCGGTGCGCATCGAGGTTGCCTCCCCGCTCCCCAGGTAGGAACGAGCCTGCGCTGCGGCAACCCTGGCGAGGCACTTACCGGTACTTGAGTCCAGTGCCCGTGTTGAAGAGCACCACCTTGTCGCCGCGCGTGACGGAGCCGTCCTGCCGGAGCCGGCGTAGCGCGGCCCAAGCGGCGCCACCTTCGGGGCAAACGTCGACTCCGCTGCGGCGCGACAGCTCCGCGGCTGCGGGCGCAATCTCCGCCTCGGGTACCGCGACCGCGGTTCCTCCGGTCTCGCGCAGCGCGCGCAGGCAGAGAAATCCCCCGATCGGGGAAGGAACGCGGAGTCCGTAAGCGCTCGTGCGCGGGTCCGTCCAGGCCTGCGTCGTTGCGCGGCCGGCGTGAAACGCGGTTGCGACCGGCGCGCAGCCCTCGGCCTGCACGGAGACGAGCCGCGGCACCTTTTTCGTCCAACCAAGCTCGCGCATCTCCGCGAACGCCTTCCACATGCCCACCAGGCCGGTGCCGCCGCCAGTGGGGTAGACGATCACGTCGGGCAGCTCGCCGAGCTGCTCGAAGAGCTCGTACGCCATCGTCTTCTTTCCTTCGACGCGATACGGCTCCTTGAGCGTCGACACGTCGAACGCCTCGCGGGGGCCGTTCGCCTTGAGCCACTTGCCAGCGTCGGCGATGCTGCCCGGGACCAGGTGGACCTCGGCGCCGTAATGCCGGCACTCCTCCGCGAAGGCCCGAGGAGTGTCCTCGGGCATGGCGACCACCACCGGCAGTCCGGCGGCCGCGCCGTACGCGGCAAGCGCTCCAGCCGCGTTCCCCGCCGACGGAGCGGCCAGGGCCCGAGCGCCCAGCGCCCGCGCCAGCGACACCGCCAGGGTCATCCCCCGCGCCTTGAACGAGCCGGTCGGGTTGCGCGCCTCGTCCTTCACCAGGACGCCGTCGACCTCCACCAGGGGCGTGAATCCTTCGCCGAGCGTCACCGCATCGGCGGCGCGGACGGGGAGCACCTCCTCGTAGCGCCAGAGGGAGGGCGGTCGCGAGCGCACCGTTTGTACCGGAAGCGCACCCGCGCGGAGCTTGTAATCCACGCGCAGCGGGAGCCCGCAGCGCGTGCAGACCGTCTGCAGCACGGCGGGGTCATGGGGCGTGCCGCAGGAGAAGCAGGTCAGGCCGGCGAAGTTGGGTCCGAATCGCATGCGCCGCGGTTACCGCGGTGCCGCCCGATCCGCAAGAGCGGAGAGCGTCGTGCCGGGGGATGAGCTCCATTCACCCTGACGGAGTTCCGCGAGATCGTTCATCCGCTCGGGGCGGGACGCAGTGCATTAGATGAGCGGCCAGCGACAAGGCCTGACGCTCGTCGCATCCGGTCTGTCAGGAGTGGCTGGCGGCCGCAAGTCGTTCGCTGACCCGGCGCGCCCAGTCGGGCTCGACCTCCAGGCAGGCCGCGCGGCGTCCGAGCCGCAGCGCCGCGGCGGCGATCGATCCACTTCCGGCGAACGGGTCCAGCACGAGCTGGCCGGGGCGCGTCCAGCCGCGCAGCAGCGCTTCCAGCACGCTGAACGGCTTGTGGTTGGGATGGCTGCCCCAGCGCGCGGCCTCGCCGTCGTCGTCGTACCCGGCGGCGACGCACCAGGAGCGCGGAGGATCTCCGGGCCCGAGCGGCGGAAGCGGCTCGCGCAGGAATACCAGCGCCGTTTCGTACACGCGCAGCAGCTGCTCGTTCCCGTCGCGCTCGGTGCTCCGCTTCGCCCAGACGAACTCGCCGGCTAGTTGGTAGCCGAGGTCCTGCGCGACCGTGGAGATCGGTTCCTTGCCGAGGAAGTTGGTCCACACGGCCAGCGGAGCGCCCCGGCGCAAGTGAGAGACTGCCCGAGGCAGCCATTCCTGCGTGAACGCCCGGTAATCGCGGACCGATTCGAACCGCAGCACGGGCCCGTGGTCGATCTTGCGCCCGGCGTGCGGATCGCGCAGGTCGCCGCGCTTGCGCCGCCGCGTGAGCAGGCAGTAGGGCGGGTCGGTCACCAGCGCATCCGCGCGTTCGCCGCCGAGCGCAGCCGCGTACGCATCCTCCAGGCGGGCGTCCCCCTGCACGCAACGGCTCACGGGGCACACGGTAGCTCACCGGCCGCTTCGACCGTAGTCGATCACAGTGAAAACGGGCGGCGCGCTACCCGGTACAGCACGATCCCCATCACCGCGAACAGCGCGACGCCGAGGATCTGGTACCCGCCGGCGCCCAG
>Ga0137416_10001576_pt1 | contig 11700 bp, 8 predicted proteins | sample CZODoug3_1_1_16f_FD_108282 | JGI IMG/M metagenome (GOLD analysis project Ga0137416, IMG submission 108282) | Vadose zone soil fungal communities from Angelo Coast Range Reserve, California, USA - CZODoug3_1_1_16fungal (Illumina Assembly) | ecosystem: Environmental > Terrestrial > Soil > Vadose...
CGAGCGTGGTGTAACCGACGATCTGGTGCGCGAGGGCAAAGTCGCGCTGCGCGTACTGCCCCTCTTTCGAGGCGGTGACGATGCCGAGCACGATCTGCGTCGCCATCCCGGCGGCCGCGACCGCCATGGCGATCTTGTGCACCGTGGCCGTGTCGAAGCCCGTCGGTTTTTCGATGGGCACCGGCGCGAACACCGCAAGCGAAGCCGTACCGGCGAAGATGGCGCTGGTGGCGACGGCCACCCACCGGTGCCAGGCGCGATAGGTCCCGACGTCGCCTCCGCCGCCGTACTTATCCCGGTAGTCGAGCTGACCGAGCACGGCTGTGGCGGTGAGGCTGCCCAGCGTGAGGAAGCCGCCGATCTGGTGATAGAAAAGCATCGTGCGGCGCTTCGCGAGCTGTCGCTCCAGCTCGCGCTGGCGCGCGAGCGCGGCGGCGCTTGGGGTGGCTCCCTTCGGAAGCAGATCGAAATCGTCGCGCGGAGGCTTCCCCTCGGGCTTCGTCTCGGACTGCCGCTGCGCGAGCACGAGCTGCGGCCGCGGGACCTCTCCGGCCGTGGGCGCGATGAATGCAGCGAGCAGGAGGAAGACGATCATTCAGTTCCTCCCCGGACGAAGGGCGCTCATCGACGTCTCGTACAACAGGAGGGGAGGAGGAGCACATTTTCCTCGAGCTCCAGGAGCAAGGGCATCGTCGCTCGACGCTACTCTCCAGTCGGGGATGGAGCAGGGCATGCGCGAGACGATGGACCAGCTCGAAGAGCTGGTCGCGTCGCTTCGTTGAAGGGGAAATCATCCTCTTCCGGGTTCGTTGGTGGGGCGCGCAGCGCTGACCTGCGCGCCGACCGCGTCGCCGCCGTGAACAGCGCGGCGACACGGCGGGGCAGCAGGAAATCGAGCTCGTCGCCCGCGCACATCTGCGCTTTCTTGGAGCGCATCTTTTTCTCTTCCCGCTCGAGCCGCTTCCGCTCCCGCCGCCGCTGCCGCGCTTGTTCGCTTTGCATGGTGGGAACGGTAGTGCGGGGGTCCGACATTGAATGGAGTGGCCATTCTCTACTCGACGCTGCGCCGAACTTGTCCCGGGACGGGACGCATTGCGTCGGATTCGGGGACACCATTCGCAACTCCCCATGCCAACTCGCCTGAGCGGTGGGAATCGTCGAGCAACCCCACTCCTTCGTCCCCGGCTTCAGAACCGAATCTAAAATGCCGTGTGGTCACGGGCAGCTCTTCCTCGGCGTGGTCCGCGGCCTCGGAGTGTTATCCTGACGGCGTGAAACGCGATCCCGTCATCGAGGAATACAAGAAGCACGTCGATCGCACGCTTTTGCGCGAGAACCTGAAGCTCACCGTCGAGCAGCGCCTTCGCAACCTGATGGAGCTGCAAAAGCTGTCTGAGGAGCTGTGGCGGGCCGGCCGGAAGCCGCGATGAGCGTCGATTACGCGCGCTTCTTCGCGGTGCTTTGTGGCGGCGGCGTCGAATTCATCCTCGTCGGTGGCACCGCGGCCAACGTACACGGTTCTGCGCGCTTGACGCAGGACGTGGACATCGTCTACCGCCGCAGCCGCGAGAACGTGGCCAGGCTCGTCGCCGCGCTGGGGCCCTTCGATCCATACCTGCGCGGGGCGCCGCCTGGGCTTCCATTCCGCTGGGACGCCGAGACGATCTGGCGCGGCCTGAACTTCACGCTCAAGACGGCGCTTGGCCCCGTCGATGCGCTCGGAGAGATCGCGGCAAGGTGAACGTCACTGTGCGGTCGTCGAGGCGGACGGTGGAGCCGGAGGACCGCGAGTTGAGCAGCAGGAGGCGCGATTCCTGCGGGCACGGCTCCTTCGTGTCCTTGCGCGCTGCGAACGCCGCTTGCGCCAGGAGCTGCTTCCGGGGCGCCTGTTCGATCCAGAGCTTCTCGAACGCGCCGCGCTCGAGCCTGGCACAGCCCGTCGGGGTCGGAACCCTCGCGAACGGGGCGTCGACGCGACCCGCGATGGCATACCCGACCCGATGCACCTCGCGACGCTCCAGGTCGATGCGCCACGACTCCAGCGGGCGGGTCGGGCTCGCCAGATCGAGCCGGACCACATCGACGCCGAGCGGAAGCTCGAAATTGTAGAGGACGTCGCGCCAGCCGTCGCGGGGAGTCTCGCCCATGGTGCCCGACGAGTGCAGAGCGCGGCCGCCGTCCGCCGACGCCCTGACCTCGAGCGGCAGCCATTCGCAAGCGACGTCCTGCGAATGCAGCACGAGCTTGAGCTGCATCGCCTTCATTCCGGGCCAGACCCGGAGGCGGGCGAGCTCGATGCCCGCCTGCTGGTAGCAGGATGGCAGCTCCGGGTCGATCTCGAGCAATTTCGCTCCGCTCAGGAGCCGGCCCAGCGAGATGTCGCGGTGGTCCGATTTCGGGGGAGGAGGAGGCGTCACGGGCTTGGAGGGTTGAGTGAGCTCGCGCTCGAGGGCCTCGAGCTGCGCACGCCGGGCGCGCTCGGCGTTTGCTCCCGGGCGGTCCGACAGCGTGGTCATCACCTTCCGGATCGCGATCCAAGGGAGGATGATGGAGGCGAGAACGACGATCGCTGCGACGACGAGGGGGAACCTGGCCTGGACCGGACGATTCCGAGGCGCGGGCGCGTCGAGGGCGAGCAGCGCCTCGATGGCGGAGGCTGGACGGGAGGCGCGTTTGCGCGCCGTCATGCGGGCGAGGAAGGCGCGGAAACCCGGAGAGACGTTCAGGTGGTCGAGGCGGAGCTCCAGGTCCGGCCCAAGGATGTCCTCCGGCGCCTTGCGGCCGACGAGATGGAGCAGGGTGGCTCCGAGCGCGTACAGGTCGGCGGTGGCGTCGACAGTGCCGCCCAGCTGCTCGGGCGGCATGTATCCGAAGGTACCGACCAGCGTCGCGCCGTGGGTCACGCCCTCGACGGCGCGAGCGGCGCCGAAGTCGACCAGCGCGAGCGTGCCGTCGGGGCGGCGGAGGACGTTCGCGGGTTCGGTCGCCGTTCAGTTGGGAGGAGCAGGACGGGCAGGCCGGAGCGGCGTCCATTCACGGATGATGACATCGGGGCTCGGTGGCACCAGTTTTCCAACTGCCGTCGCCAGCGCACACGCGCGCCCTCGGTGCGCCTCCCGCTCAATGCACGGGGTCAATCGGGAGATCGACGGTGAAGATCGCGCCTTTGCCCGCTGCGCTCTCGACCCGGATGGTGCCACCGTGCGCATGCACGAACTCGCTGGCGATCCACAGCCCAAGCCCGAGCCCGCCATACTGCCTGATCTCGACAGCCCGCTCGAACCGGCGGAAGATCCGCTCCTGGTCCTCGCGCGCGATGCCGATGCCTTCGTCCTGGACGGACAGGAGCGCGCGATCGCCATTGCGCTCCACCCGGACGTGCACCGGCTTCCCGCCGCCGAATTTGAACGCGTTGAGGAGCAGGTGGGCGATGACGTGCTCGAGGCGGGCCGGGTCCCAGCGGCCCACCACTGGCGCAGGCGCTTCCACTTGCAGCGTTGGCAGGGCCGATGGAGCAAGCCGGTTTCCCACCTCCCGCCACCGGCGCTGTCCCGCGGCTGGCGTGCGATCGAGCGGATGTCTGCCTTTCCGGTTCAACCGGTTGAACCAGCAGTCGGGCTTCCAACGCCTCGGCGTGGACCGGAATCCGTCCTCTTCCTGGTCGTGCTTCGACCGGCATGGTCATGCCCCATCGCGGGTGGCCGCTCCTCGCCGGCCGCAATTGGCATCGCCGACGATGCTCATGCTTTCGAAACTGCGGTATGCCGCGCGGCGATGTAGTTGCGGGAGCCGAGCCTGATCTTCTGCGCCGCGTTCCGCGATATCGCCGCGACCGCCTCCTTCCGCTCCCCAGCCAGCATCTGCTGCGCCTTTTCGAAAGCCATCACCCCCGGGGTCTTGGGCTGCGCCGGTCTGGGCAGAGCGTTGGCGGAATTGGGGAGCCGGACGGGTGGCATGATCGGAGCCATTCCCTGCAGCGGCTGCCCTGCCAGCACCGTCGACAGGCTGTGGATGCCGCCTTCCTTGTGCCTGTCCGCGACGAGCTTCGAATAAGCGTTGCCAGGGGTGGCCACGTCCGCCAGGAGCTGCAGGATCGACGTGTGATCGAAACGGCGACTGGACGCACTGCCCCGCGCGACGAGCGGCGAGACGATGATCGCCGGCACGCGGGGCCCGCTAGTCAGGAAATCGGCCTTGTCCTTCCAGGCATCGTCCTCGTATCCCTGGCTCGAGGTGGTGACGCGAAACGGCGGCACGTGATCGAAGAACCCGCCGTGCTCGTCGTAGACGACGATCATCACCGTCCGCTTCCACCGCTCCGGGTTGCTTGTGACCGCCCGGTAGACATCGGCGAGGAACCCCTCGCCGGGTCCCATGGGATTCGGCGGATGATTGTCGGTCGCCTTCCACGCGAAATAGTGGTCGTCGGCGTACGACGGCTCGACGATCACGAAGTGCGGGAATGTCGCGGCAGATTCGCGCTGGAAGTCGTGAGCGAGCTCGGAGACGTTCCTGAAGTGCTCGGGAACGAGCTCCAGGGAGTGAGGTCTTCGCACGGTGAACAGGGTGACGAACGAGAACGCCTCGTGGTAGACGCGCCAGCGAAGGTTCTGCCCATCGCACCAGTCGAGCACGCTTTCGTGGTCGGGCGGGACGCCGCCCGTCTCGTCGATCTTGGTGTAGCCGCAGAGCGACATGAACCGATTCGGATGCGTATCGGTGGGAATCGGCGAGAACCAGTGGTCGCAGACCATGAACTCGCGGGCGAGGAACGCCGTGGCGGGAATCAGCTCCGGAGGCATCATCATCATGGAATCGGGGCACAAACCCCACTTGAGCTCCCGGTGCTCCTCGAAGAGGGCGTCCGCGAAGCCGTCCATCGCGAACCCCACCCGATCGTACTTCTCGCCCCTCTGGACGTCGGCGAGATAACCGGGGAGCACGTAGTGCATCTGCATCCGGACCCCGTTTCGCCCGTGCGGAAGATCGCTCGCCAGGCACACGTCCTTCGTGGCCATGTAAGGCCGCCATACCTGGTTGCGCGCGCGGTTGCGGTACGCGGGGTTCGTCAATTCCCTGGTGGCGGAATCGATGCGGCCCGTGAGGCCCTCGATGTCCGTCCGATTGCCGTAAGGGGGAAGGCTCATCCACCCGAGGAGATGATCGAAGGACCGGTTCTCCAGCATGACGAGCACGATGGTGTCCACCGCCCCCGCCACGTCGTTCGGACGCATGTGCAAGTCCGTCGGGACGCTCATGAAGGTCTCCTCGATCAGGCGACGCGGTCGCCGTCCGGCTGCTTTTCGTTTCCTGCCGCGGCCTCGGTCCCTGCACCATCCTCAGCCCAGAGCGTCACAGGCCAGCTCGCGATTTCCGTGTCCCCGTCGAAGAGGCGCAACAAGGCGCTCTCGACGGAGACGTTCGGGACGGAAAGCACCAGCTCACCGGAATCGTTGGTGGTGCCTTTCAGCGACGGATGTCCAGGGATGTCCAGGACGCAGGACTTGTTCCTTGCGTAGTCGCTGCCGTCCGGCAGCTCGAGCTGGACGTGGAAGTTCGGCGCCGGCTCCGCCGCCTTCTCGGGGGCGGCGGGCGCAGATCCTTCCCCTGGCGTGACTGCGTGCGAGGCCGCGCGGTCAGGCTCAGGCGCCACTCCGAGGTCCTTGACGGTCAGCACCACGCTGCAATCCGTCCGCAGCTTCACCCCGGCCTGGGCTTCCGCCAGCCCGACGACCTTGTGCTCGACCTCCTCGCCTTGGGCGCCCTTGCTCGGCTCTGCCATCCGGTCCCCCTCGGACTGCGTCAGCCTCCCGTCCAACCCGCCTCTTCCATCGCCGCCGCCAGCGTCTTGCACCGCCAGGCGTAGAATTCGCCGTAGTTCGCGCCGACGCCCGCGATGCGATCGCCGATGATCACCAGCTTTCCCGGGTCCTCGTCGATCTTCGCGAAGTCCTGCTTGTGCGGGCCGGGCGGCGAGATCAGCTCGTTGTGGAACACGCCCACGTAGACCTTCGCGTCGGCGAACGCCTTGTCGAGTTCGTCGTTCTTGAGGTGGTCCACCTTCTTGTAGCCCGCGGCGACCAGCGCAGGGTCCGCGTACTTGATGTACCCCTCGCGGCCGGTGGTCTGCGTGAAGCCGCGGCCGCGGAACTTGAAAAAGTGGCATTCCCTCTGCGCCGACTTGAGAGGCTCCGACTGAGGATTCGGGTAGCGCGGGTCTTCCAGGGGCTTGGGGTAGTTCTTATCTTTGAGCGGATCGCCGAGCTCCCACATCGGGCGGCCGTTCCAGATCTCGATCTGCTTCTTGTCGTGGAGCAGGCCCATCTTCTGCAGCTGATCGCCGGCGGGCCAGGTCCAGCTTCCGTCGCGCTTGTTGTAGCTCGCCTTGTACCCGGGGATTCCCCAGAAGAAGTATCCATACTCGCCGAAGTCGATCAGGTTCCTCTTGTCGTCCGTCTTCTTGCCGCGCGGAAGCCAGACCTTGCCGCCCTTCTCCAGCGTGGGCTGGAAGCTGCCGCCGGTCTCGTTGTACGGGATGCAGAACGCTGCCGCGAACTTGAGCAGACTGATCTCTTCCTCGCCGCTAAGCTGCTTCGTCGCATCGAAGAACGACTTGAAGTTGTCCGCATTGACCGAGTGGGGAAACTCCGGAACGTAGTTGCCTTTCATCTTGATGGTGGGATGGTTCCCCGTGTGCTTCGGATGGAAGTCCTTGTTGAACCACTCGGCGAACGGCTTTCCCGCCACCGTGATCGCGCCGCTCTTCACCTTTCCCTTCGAGGCCGGCCCCGGCTTCGGCTTGTCCTGCTGTGGCTTCTGCTCCGGTCGAGGCTTGTCATCCTTCGGCGCCGCCTGCTGCGCGGAGCCGCTGCCGAGCTTCGCGCCCTCCGGATGGGTCAGCGAGGTGATCGAGATCAGGTTGGCGAGCAGTTCCCTCAGGAACTGCCCTGACACGAGGTTGTAGGCGCGCGCGTCTCCCTCCTGGCCGGGCGCCTTTCCCGAGGGCCATCGCGAAGAGGGCGGCATCCGCACCTTGTCGGGATCCTGCGTGCCGTCGACGAATCCTGCGCGACTGCTCCAGTCGGAGATGTGCGGTTTCCCCATCCCCTTGGCCGACTGGTAGAGCACGTTGCCCGGATCGACGACGAGCAGCGCGCCGCCGACGACCCCCTGCGCCACCACGAAGTGCCCGGTCGACGCGGGTTGGCCGATTCCCACGATGCAAGGGCCGGTCTTCAGCAGGTCCTTGATCAGCTCGAGCCACCCGTTCTTCGGCTCGGAGGTGACGTGGTGCGCGGGGTGGTTGTCGACCGGCTGATCGTTCGCGTTGCGCTCGATCTCGCCGGCGGTCTTCAGGTAGTGCGATGCGAGGCCATAGATCTTTCGGAAGTGGATCCTCCCCGCCTCCGTCAGCTCCACCTTCCCGGGGGGGTCCGCCTGGCGCCAGAAGGCCTCGGCCATGCGCGGCCCGTACCACGTGCTGTCGACCTTGGAGCCCGGCCTGGTTGGAAACGGAATCCGTCCCGCCTTGCAGTCCTCCGCGAACCAGCGAAGGATGATGGCGCCGGTGGAAGCGTTGCACCCGTTGTTCGTCCAGTCGATCATCGCCCCCGTCTTCGCGCCGGCAATGCGCGTCGGCCCCCAGCGATCCCGGTCCCACTGCGGCAGATTGCGCACCGGCGGATCGAGGTAGATGTCCGCTCCCTTCACCACCGCGATGGGACCGCCCCCTGCGTCCCCGATCTGAAACGGTGATTTGGTCTTCGCGCTCACCCCGTTGGCGTCGATCCGGGCTTCCAGCAGGGTGCCCTTCGCGAGGCCGAGCGGGATCGCGACGTCCAGGCTCCCCTTGCCGTCCGCGATGCTCAGCGTGCCCGCGTTTTCTACGATGACCTTGTCACTGGCGAAGAGCGCGACGGGGATCGACTTGCCGTTGCATGCAGCAGTGGTCGTCGCTTTCACCGTCCCGCGCTGGCCCGCCGCGCCGTTGTTCGGGACCCAATAGAAGAGCTGGATGGCCGGCTCCTCTTTCGCAGGGGGCGGTTGATTCGCCTTTTTCAGGCCGCGGATCGCCTCGGCGAGCTTCGCCTGCGTCATCTGCCCGGGGATCCCGTCAGGGTCCAGGCCCTTCTTCCGCTGGAAGTCCTTCACCGACGCACGGGTCGCGTCGTCGAGCTGGATCGGATTGTCGCCTGGCGCCGTCGAGATGAGCTTCTGCTCATGGAGCACCCGCAGCGAGACGTTGACGATCGGCATACTGGCCGCGAAGCCCGAGGCGCGCAGCAATCTCCTTCGCGTCTCCGTGTCGGCATGCCCCAGGTGGGGCGCCTTCCCGTTCATGAACTTCTGCTGGTAGTCCTTGATCGCCGCCTGCGATTCCTTGTCGTTGACCGAGCTCGAGTCGCCGGGATTGCTCTTGATCCAGCGCGCGTTCCAGAGGATCTGCAGCGCGCCTTCGACGTCTTTCTGGAAGTCTTGCGGCGGACCGGGCTCGACCTTCTCGACCTTCTTCGGCGGCTCGTCTTTTTTCTGCGGCTCCTCCTTCTTCCCGGAATCGCCGCCTTTCACCTCGACCGGCTTGCTCGTCGCCTTCCCCACGGGCCCTGACTGCGCGGGCTTGTTCTCCCCCTTCTTGCCGTCGGCACGGAGGTACGGATCAGGCGGCTGGATACCGTTGAGCCGCGTCACGCCCACCATGTGGTTGACGTAGAACTTGCCCTTGCTGTCGAAGATGACGGGGTTCTTCACTCCGCCGAACGAATTCGTGTCGATGTCGCGCGCCTTCACGCCGGGGAGCGCGAACCAGACCGCTCTCGAGATGTAGTCGGAATGTCCCCGCGGGTCGTCGATGATCCCAGTGAACAGGTCCTTCTTCTTCGTGTACTTGCCGCCGTCGACCTTCAGGTATTCGGGGTCGTACGTGTTGCCGCCATAGTACGTGCAGACGGAGATGCCGACGTCCCCCTTGAACCCGCCGTTCGAGGTGACGAACTGGAAGCAGTCGACGTCGCCGTCCTTGTTGAGGTGCACGTTCCAGCAGAAGGCAGCGTGCCCGTGGACGATTTCCTTGTCCTTTCCATCGACCTTGACGATCTTCGGATTCCAGTCCCAGCCGAGCACGTCTCCGCGGCGCATCGCCTTGGGCTCGACGGGCGTGCCGAGGTTGAGCGCAACGACCGATCCCGCAGCGCTGTTGAACAGGCTGAACCCGCTCTCCAGCTGTGGAATCTTGTCGACGTAACCCTTCTTGAAGTCCGGGCGCCATTGCTTGCCCGCCAGGTAATGGGAACGCGGGTAGCCGTTGTGCAGATCGTAGAAGTAATGATCGACCGGTCTTCCACCGTCGAATGCCGGCTTGTAGGGCGCCGCGAGCGTGTAGGGCTGTCCCACGTCCACGGACCGCGGGTCGAGCGCCATGCAGATGGCGGTGCAGGTGAAGGGCGAGCAGGAGGTCACGCCCTCCGCCGAGGCCTTGGTGAAATCACCGAGCTGCACGAGGACGGCGCCGCCGTAGCCGCCCTTGTTCAGCCGGCGGAGTTCCTCCCAGATGCGCACCAGCTTCGGCAGCCCGCCCCCGATGCTCGTGGCCGCGAACTGACCCGGCTGCAGGTCCGTGAACGAGATTCCCATCGCACCCTCAAGCCAGGGTGAACCGGTACGGCTGCGGATCATCGCCCAGGTCGGTCGTGAAGAGCGTATGGGCCACGAAAGTCTTGCCGCGCACTTCGAGCTCGTAGACGCCCGGATCCGCGGCGAGCCGTAGGTGCCCCTCTTCGTCGGTCACCAGCTCGTGCGCGCTCCCCGACTCGTCCTTGACGTTGACCTTCTCGCCCTTCAGCGGCTGTCCGCTCTTGTCCGTCAGGGCGACGAACAACAGGCTGTGCTCCTCGGGGATCGTCGCCGCGGGTCCGTGGGCCGACCAGGGATCGGGGTCCTCCTTCGGCTCATCGGGCATCGGGAGGAAGTGGTACTCCTTCTGCTTCGGAACGCGGGCGCGCAGGACGCCATGCTTGTCGGTCATCACAGGCTTGCCGACATGCTCATTCGTGTCGGGGTCGACGATGCGGACCCGCTCCCCGGCGAGCGGCGTGCCTCCCGCCGCAGTGAGCTGGACTTCGATGGCGAAAGGCGCGCTCACCACCAGCACGGACTTCTGGCCGACGCGCAGCTGCACTCCCGACTGCAACTGCGCCAGCGTCACCTGCCGGGTCTCCGAGCTCCCGGACTCGCCCATGGCCGACCCCCCGGTCGACGAAAACGCGCGCAGGATACCACGAAGGCTCGCTCGCTTGCCCGGGTATCTTCCGGACGGGCGCCGGAAGCGGTAAATTCACAAGGCGGTTTCGTATTCGAGGTTCGCGCGCCGGTGGCCGACTTCAAGACCGACTTCGCCATCCATCTGGACGGCAACAAGCTCCAGGGCGAGGAGGCCGGCGCCATCCTCGGCATCCGGGTGTTCCAGACGCGCTCCGGCGCCAGCGCCTTCGAGGTCATCGTCTCCGACCCCGACTTGAAATGGCAGGGCAAGCCGACCTTCACCGACTGCAGGGAAGTAAGGATCGAGCTCGGCGAGGCGGGAAAGCTCAAGCAGGTCTTCGACGGGGAAGTCACCGCCTGGCGCACCGAGCTGGAGCGCTCAGGGCCCACAGTGCTGGTGCTGCGCGGGCTCGATCGCTCGCACCGGATGATGCGGGCCAGGAAGACGAAGACGTACGCGAACGCGTCGCCGATCGATTGCGCGAAGCAGATCGCCGCCGGCTATGGGCTGACCGCGAAGACGCGCGCCGGCGCGCCTCCGCCGGTGAAGACGTTCCGCTTCCAGGCGAACCAGACGGACTTCGAGTTCCTGCGGCAGATGGCGGACCTCGAAGGCTACATGTTCTTCATCGAAGGAAGCGAGCTGCACTTCGAGCGGCCGCAGATCCCCAGCAGCGACGACGCGGAGTTCAGCTTTGGTCAGGAGGTGAAGACCTTCCTGCCGGTGGCGAACTTCCGCAAGCCGGCCGCCTCCGTCGAGGTGGGGGCTTGGGACGTCTCCGCCAAAGGGGAGCTGAAGGGCACGGCGCAGACCGGCGACGAGCTGTGGTCGGTGCCCGGAGTGAAGCCCGGCGCGGATCTGGCGAAGTTCACCTCCACCAAGCCGGAGGTCTCGGTGGTGGAGTCGCAGGTGGCCACGCAGGAGCACGCCGACACCGTGGCGAAGGCGGCCCTGACGAAGCGCGCAATGGAGTTCATCACCGCCGAGGTCGAGGTCCAGGGGAATCCGAAGGTCAAGCCTGGCGCGCTGGTGAACATCAAGAAGGTGGGGGAGTACTCGGGGCACTACCTGGTGACGGAAGCGAACCACTTCTACGACTCCGCCGGGTACAACTGCATCTTCTACGTGGCGCGCGACAAGTGGGGGAACTCGTCGCAGACGCAGCAGCAACAGGCGGCGCGACAACAGCAGCAGGCGGCACGACAACAGCAGCAGGCGCAGCCGTCCAAGGCGACCAAGTCGAAGGCGGGCAAGCGGCAGAACAACGAGGCCATCGACTTCACGCTGCAGGACGACCAGGGCAAGCCGCTCTCGGACCTGCAGGTCAAGATCCACCTCGCCGACGGGACGGTCCTCGAGGCCACCACCGACGGCAGCGGCCACGTCCACATGGACGAGGAGCCGAAGGGCGCGTACACGGTCGAGATTCTCGGCGCGGGGGC
>Ga0137416_10001581_pt1 | contig 11689 bp, 7 predicted proteins | sample CZODoug3_1_1_16f_FD_108282 | JGI IMG/M metagenome (GOLD analysis project Ga0137416, IMG submission 108282) | Vadose zone soil fungal communities from Angelo Coast Range Reserve, California, USA - CZODoug3_1_1_16fungal (Illumina Assembly) | ecosystem: Environmental > Terrestrial > Soil > Vadose...
CCAGCGAGTTGTTCAATTCGTGCCCAAGTACTCGAATGAGCCGCTGCCAAGCTTTGCGCTCTTCGTCTCGCAGCGTGCGGCTCAGATCGCTCAGGACTACGAGCTGATGAGGCAAGCCTCCCTGGCGGAATGTACCGCGACGCAGTCCCCAGCGCCCGGAACCCCCGGGAAGGGCCAGCTCCATGGTGTGCGCGGCCTCGCCTTCCAGGCAAGCTCCGAGTCCTAGTTCTTCCGCCGTAAATCCCAGCAGGTGTCCTTCCGGACGCCCGAGCAATCGTTCGCCGGCGCGATTGACCAGCCGCAACTTCGTGCAGTTGTCGAAGGTAAACACGGCGAGGTCAATTTCCTCCATTACCGTCCGCAGCAGCGCGTTGGCCTCCATGGCCCCCAGACGCTGCTGCCGAAGCACTTCACCGAGGGCATTGACCTCAATCATCACCTCGCCCATGGCATCGTCGCTGCGCGCCCCGCGGGCGCGCAGCGAGAAGTCTTCTTCGCGCAGGGCCGCCAGAAGATTAGAAACCGTTTGCAGCGAAAAAACGACGCGATGCCGCAGCGAGAAAGCGAAGCCGAGCCAGAGAGAAAGAATGAGAAATGCCAGCGTCCAAACCGCCCCGGAAGAATAATTTCCATGCCATAAGAGAATCATGGCGATCAGCGATCCGGGAAAACCCGCGGCTAGTGCGAGGAGCTGGATACGGCGCTCATAAGCCAGTTGCTTCATTCCAGTCCATGTTTTTGCAGCCGGCGATACATGGCGCTGCGGCTCAATCCCAGAGCCTTCGCTGCCTGGCTGACATTTCCTTCGTGGCGAGAGAGTGTGCGCTGGATGAGATAGCGCTCGACTTCGTCGAGGCTCATCTCCTCCAGCTTGGCCGCGCCACCGGGAGCCTGCGCGCGCAAGCCGAGGTCTGCTGCGCGGACGGAAGGGCCCGGCGAGAGCAGCACGCCGCGTTCCACCGCATGATCCAGTTCGCGAACATTGCCCGGCCATGCATGCTCATGCATCGCCTTGATGGCCGCCGTGTCAAAGCCGGAGATATTCTTGCGGTAGCGCTGCGTGTAACCGTGGAGAAAATGATGCGCCAGGAGATCGATGTCCTCGCGCCGGTCGCGCAACGGAGGGATGTGGATCTCGATCGTATTCAGGCGAAACAGCAGGTCTTGACGGAACCGGCCCGCAGCGGCCTCCGCATTCACATCGGCGTTCGTGGCTGCGACCACTCTCACGTTAACGCGCCGCGTAGTGGACGAACCGACACGTTCAAGATCCCCTGTCTCCAGCACCCGCAAGAGTTTTGCCTGCAGGTTGAGCGGAACGTTCGCGATTTCGTCCAAGAACAACGTGCTGCTATCCGCGAGTTCGAATCGCCCTACCCGGTCCGCCCGCGCATCCGTAAACGCTCCCTTGACGTGGCCGAATAGCTCGCTTTCGAACACACCTTCAGATAGCCCCCCCGCATTCACCGTCACCATTGGCCTTGTGGCGCGCGCCGATAACGCGTGAAGAGTTCGCGCGACAACTTCTTTCCCCGTGCCGTGCTCACCGGTAATCAAAACGTTCGCGTCCGAAGGCCCGATTTGTCCAATCAGCTCCAGGACGGGGGCCATCGCCGGAGATTTCGCCAGAAAGGTCGGCCGCGATTCCGCGCGCAGGATGCGGTTTTCCGCTTCGAGACGTGATGCCTGCCTCAGCGCCTGCCGCAAATCGATTTGCGTGCGCAGAATCGCCAGCAGCCGCGTATTTTCCCAGGGCTTCTGGACAAAGTCCCGCGCCCCGCGGCGCATCGCCTCCACCGCCACTTCAATGCTGCTCCAAGCAGTCATGACGATAACCGGCAACGTGCTGTCCAGCATTTGGATGTGCGTGAGCAGGTCGAGCCCCTCCTGGCCCGATGTTGTGTCTCGCGCGTAATTGAGGTCCATCAGCACCGCGTCAAATTCCCGCGATTCAATGGCGCTCAGGGCCTCCGCCGGAGAGGCCACGCCTTGCGTTTCATAGCCCTCACGCTTCAACAGCAAACGCAGGGCATCCCGGATGTCCGCCTGGTCGTCAGCCAACAGAACTCGATAAGGGTGCGGGTTAGTCGTCTTCATTCGAATGTGTTTGCGAAGTTTATCCCAGGGCCGCTTTTCAGGAACAGTGAGAATCAATCATAGCGCCGCCTTGTAGCCGGCAAGCGTCTGCTCACACGGGCCGTGCCGCTCCCACTGGTGCGCCGGCTGTTGCGTTGTCTGCCACAACCCACCCGTCCTTCAGTTGGATAATGCGGCTGCCATACGCGGCATTTCTCTCCGAATGGGTGACCTGGATGATGGTTGTACCGGCGTCATTCAGCCTCTTGAAGAGCTGCATGATCTCTTCGCCTTGTGCGGAATGTAGATTCCCCGTTGGCTCATCGGCGAGGATCAGCTTTGGACTGAGTATCACCGCGCGGGCCACGCCGACAAGCTGCTGCTGGCCGCCGGAGAGCTGATTCGGGAAAAGATCTTTCTTGCCGACGATGTGGAAGCGATCAAGCGCATCGCAGACCAGGCTAACGCGTTCTTTGTGCGGCACGTTCTTGTAGGAAAGCGGGACTTCCAGATTTTCGAAAACCGTCAGATTGTCGATCAGGTGATAGCTCTGAAACACGAACCCGATGCTTGCTTTGTGCAGCTCATTGCGCTTCTTGACGTTGAGCTTATGCACCGCTTCGCTAAGGAAGTAGTAGTCTCCGCTCCACGCCCCATCCAGCATCCCGATAATGCTCAGCAGCGTGGACTTCCCAGCCCCCGAGGGGCCCATAATGGTGACAAACTCGCCCGCTTGAATGTCTAAATTAATTCTCCGCAAAAGGTAAAATTTATTCGGCCCGGCCTCGATCACTTTTTCCAGATTTCGAAGTTGAATCAATGGTTCCACAATTTCTCCTTACCTAATTGCAGGGAATCCGGGCAGCAGCACTCGAAGTCCTTGCCCGTCTCTCTGTTGTAGCGCAAGTGGTCTGTTCATTCCAAGCGCCGACTGGAGGCGCGGCGCAGGACCTCAATCGTGCCGCAAGGACTGGAGCGGATCGAGGTGCGCTGCCCGTCGCGCCGGAAGGTAGCACGCTATCCCGGCCACGGCGAGCAGTAGCAAGGGCAGCCCTATGAAGGAAGTTGGGTCGGCCGCCTGCACTCCGAAAAGGAGCGACGAAAGAGCCCGCGCCAGCAGGAATGCGACGGGCAGGCCAATGGCCAGCCCAAGCCCGGTGAGGAGCATCCCGCTTCGAAGCACCAACGCGAGGACGTTGCACGTCTGCGCACCCATCGACATGCGAATTCCGATCTCGTGGGTCCTCTCGCTCACCGAGTAGGACATGACCCCGAACACGCCGACCGATGCCAGCACCAATGCCATAGCACCCAACACCGCCATCATCGTGGCCACGTACGCGATGCCAACAATCGATTCCGTGATCACCTTGTCCATCGGCTTGATGTTGTACAGCGGCAAATTTGCATCGACCGCCGCGATTTCCGCGCGAGCCGCGGAAACGAATTTCAGCGGATCACCTGCCGTGCGCAGCACAACGGTCGTGTAATAAGGAGGCGCCTGCCGGAACGAACGGTAAATCGTGGGAACATCGTCCTTGACGATCCAGCTGTAGTGCACGTCGTTTACCACCCCGACCACAGTCATCCATTCACCTTCAGCTTCCGCTTTGCCGGCCTTGATATGGCGGCCCAGCGGATTCTCTCCGGGAAAATAGCGCCGTGCCAGACTTTCACTAATCACCGCGACCTGCGGTGATTCCGCTCCGTCCGTATCGCTCAGCAATCGGCCGTCGCGCAGCGCGATGTTTAGCGTATTGAAATAATTCGGTGTGGTTGTCTCCACGATGGCGCTGCGCGCTTCGCCGCGCTGCGTCAGCGGACGCCCTTCGATCGAAAACTCTCTCTCATTGATGCCTCCGCCATCCGCGTAGGGGACATGCGTCACCAACGAGGCCGCTTGCACGCCGGATACTGTTCCGAGCCGCCGCAGGATTTGTTCGTTGAAGTTCAACCGCGCGGCTGGCTGTGCGTACTGTACTTCCGGCAGCGAGAAGTTGAGCGTCAGCAGCGTTTGCGGAGCGTAGCTCTCATTCACGTTCAGCAGCCCCTGGAAGTTCCTTACCAGCAGGCCTGCGCCGACCAGAAGAACTAGCGCGAGGGCCACTTCGGAAACGACCAGCGCGCCACGCAGACGGTGCCGTGTGCGGCTAACGGAAGAACCCCGGCCGCCTTCCTTCAACGTTTCCGCGATGTTGGCGCGGGAACCCAGCAGGGAAGGCGCGATCCCCGAGATCACGCCGCTGAACACCGCGATGACCAGAGTGAACAGAAACGCGTTGGAGTCCAATCGAATCGTCTTCCACCCTGCGACGAATCGCGCTACGTCCGGCGGCATGTGCGCCAGGATCATCTGGATATCCCACTGAGCCAGGAATAATCCGAGGGCCGCGCCTGCCAAAGACAGAATAGTGCTCTCGATCAGCAATTGGCGAACGACCCTCCAGCGGCTGCCGCCCAGCGCCGTGCGCACCGCGAACTCACTCGTGCGTCCCGTGACTCGCGCGAATTGCACGTTCGCAACGTCGGCGCACGCGATGAGCAGGACGAAAGCGACCGCTCCCATGAGCAGAACCGTGTACTGACGCGTCAGCGTTCCGGTGATGAATTCCCGCAGCGGTTGCGGGCGCAGCCGCCAGGCTTTATTGGTATCGGGATAAGCTTGCGCCTCGCGTTCCGAGATCGCTTGCATTTCCGCGGCACCTTCGGAAAAAGAAACGCCAGGCCTCAGCCGGCCTAGGACAAAGAGCCAGCGATTGTCGCGCCGGAGCCGCTCTTTCACGTCCAGCGCCAGCGGAACCCACGCCTCGGCTGGCATCGGATAATCGAAGCCCTTCTTCATGACGCCGACGATGTTAAAGCTCTTGCCGTTCACCTTTATGACGCGCTTCAGGATGTTCGGGTCGGAGGCGTAGCGCTGCTCCCAGAGTCCGTAGCTCAGAATGATTTCCTGGTTCCGGCCTGGTTCTTCCTCTTCCGGAAGAAATGTGCGGCCCAGAAGCGGCTGCACGCCGATCATCGGGAAAAAATTGGCGGAAACCTGGAAGTCCTGGACTTTTTGTGCCTCGCGGTCGCCGGTCAGGTTTACTTCGTCCCACGCGTACGCGGCCAGCTCGTCGAACGAATGCGCCTCTTTTTTCCAGTCGAGATACGTCGCAGGCGCCACGGGGCTCATGTCCTGGCCGAAACTGGCGCCGCTGTCCTGACTCGCCACCCGCGAGTCCACCAGCGCGACGATCCGGTCGGAATTCTCGAACGGCACCGGATGCAGCAGAAAAGCCTCTGCCAGGCTGAACATCGCCGCGTTTGCACCGATTCCCAGACCCAACGCTACCACGCAAACTATCGTCGCGATCCGGTGCTTGATCAACATTCGCAGGCCGAATCGGACGTCTTGCCAAATCGTTTCCATGAACTGCCTCCCGGGGTCAGGCTCCCACGCGCGCTTCCTGCGTTTCCTCCACGATCCGGCCATCGAACAGATGGATGGTGCGCTCGGCGAAATTCGCGTACCGCTGATCGTGCGTGACCATGCAAACGGTCGCGCCGTTGCGGTGCAAATCGCGCAGCAGTTCCATGACCGCTTCGCCGTTCTTGGAGTCCAGGTTTCCTGTAGGCTCGTCAGCCATCAGAATCAGCGGATCTCCAACCAGCGCTCGTGCCACGGCGACGCGCTGCTGTTGACCGCCTGAGAGTTGCGAGGGATAGTGACGCAGCCGGTGCGCCATCCCCACGCGCTCCAGCGCGTGCTGCACCTTCTGCTTTCTTTCCGCGGCGCTCGTGCCCCGATACGTCAACGGCAGCTCCACGTTCTCGTACACTGTCAGGTCCCCGATCAGGTTGAACGCCTGGAAAATAAATCCAATCTCGCGGTTGCGGATCCGCGTGCGTTCGCTGATCGTCAGATTTGCCACCGGCTGCCCGTTCAGCGTATATTCCCCGCCCGTCGGCGAATCGAGAAGCCCGAGGATCGAGAGCAATGTCGACTTGCCGCAGCCCGAAGGTCCGGCGATTGAGATGTATTGCCCCTTCTTGATCTCCAGGTGAATTTCGGACAAAGCGTGCGTCTCCACCTCATCCGTATAAAACACTTTCTTCACGGCTTCCATTTTGATGAGTGTAGCGTTTGCGTCCGTCATTTGATCTCCTTCTCGGATTCGGTCTCGAAAACTCGTTTTACCTGCACCCGCCTCCCGTGCTAACAAAATAAAATCTAGCGTCCGGCTATTCGTAGCGCAGCGCCACGATGGGATCGATCCGCGTTGCTCGATGCGATGGGATGTAGCACGCTGCCAAAGCCAAGACACAGATGGTCCCCAGCGACGCTGCATACGCCGGAACGTCGCCTGCGTGCACGCCGTACAGCAGCGACTCGCTTAGCCGCGCCAGTCCGTAAGCCAATGGCAACCCCACGGCTGCACCCGCCACCACCATCCCTCCAACTTCCCTGAATATCAGCCCTCTCACACGCCCGGCCGCCGCCCCCAGCGCCACGCGAATTCCAATCTCCCGTGTTCGCTGCACCACCAGGTACGCCAGCACTCCATAAATCCCCAGGGCCGCCAGCAACGCCGCCAGCCCGCCAAACACCGCCGAGAGTCCCGCGACCACCCGCTCCGCAAATAAATCTTCGTCCACCACGCGCTGCACCGTCTTCAAGTCATACACTGGCAAGTTGGCGTCCGCTCCCCGAACCGTCTCCCGAAGCGTGTTGGCCATCAGCAAAGGATCCTGCTGGCTGCGCACATAAAAAGTCATGCCGAAGAGTTTTCCGAATTGCGAATAGGGCTGATAAAAAAACGGCCGCTCCGCGTCCCGGACGTGCCCCTCCTTGGCGTTCTTCACAACTCCAACGATCTCGATGTCTGGTTTGACGCCATTTCCTTCGCTCAGCGCGAAGTGCACACCGATCGGATTTCTGTCCGGAAAAAACTCTTTCGCCATGGCTTCATTGATGATCGCCACTTTCGTGCTCGCCGCTGTGTCTCTGACGTTAAATTCGCGTCCCGAAATCAGCGGGATCCGCATCGTCGAAAAGTAATTTGCGCTCACCGCGTCAAAATTCACGTGCCGGTCGTCGGTATCTAGATTTTGACGGGCTTCCACAGTGATGTTCGTGCCCATATCCGTCCCGGTCAGCAGGGGAATCTGCGACGACCCCACTCCCAGCACCCCCGGAATCGTCCCTAGCCGTTCCCTCAGCTGGTCAACAAGCGCGATGGTCTTTGCGTCATCGTATCCGCTCAATTGCGGCGCAATCGAAAACGTGATCAAGTTGTCCGTGCTCAATCCCAGGTTTTGCTTCCGCAGATTCCACAGCGTCCGTGAGAACAGGGCCCCGCCCGTCAGCAGCAGCACCGTCAGCGCTACCTGGCCCGCGACGAGGAATTTCCGGAATCGCACGTGCCCCGGCCCCGCGGATGTCGTTGATCCTCGGTCCTTTAGCATCTGCGAGACCCCACTTCTAGTCGCCCGCCACGCCGGAATCACCCCGAACAGTAGCGCCGATACTACTGTCGCTGCCGCCGCAAACTCTAATACGTTCCCATCCAGCTGCGCTGTGATCCCTTGCACTCCCGCTAGAGAAACGATGGCCTGCGTCAAAATGTTCATTGTCCACGCGCCGAAGATCAGCCCTAGAATCCCTCCGCCCAACGCGCAGAGGAAGCTCTCCACCAGTAATTGACGCATCATCCGCCCAGCAGTCGCTCCGATGGCTGAACGGATAGCGAATTCCCGCTGCCGTGCCGCTGCCTTGGCCAACAGCAGATTCGCCACATTGGTACACGCAATCATCAGCACCAGCGCCACCATCGCAAATAGGGCCAGCAGCGCCGGCCGGGAATCCCGCTGTAGTGTGGTCCTGCCTTGCGATCCCGTCGACAGCACGATCTTCTTGCTCAGAAACTCCTCGCGGTCCTTGCGCAAGTGAAGCCTTGCCGCCTGCTGTTCGAGTAGCCCCGGGTAACCTACGTTGATCCCCGCCTGCGCCTGCTCTATGGAAAGGCCCGGCTTTCGCCGCGCGAACACCGCCAAAAACGAATCGTTCCAGTCGTCCAGCCCGTTGCGGATCGGCGTCATCTGCCCCTTCATGGTCATGGGCACAAAAATGTCCGGCGTTTGCCCCACCTGGATGCCGCTGAATCCCTCTTGCGCGACTCCGACAATCGTCATTTCCGTGTTGTTCACGAGAATCGTTTGATTCAGCGCTCCCGCGTCTCCGCCGAAGCGCCGCGTCCAGTAAGCATGACTCAGCACGAGCACCGGATGTGCCCCTTGAACATCGTCATCGGCTGGTGACAGCAACCTCCCCAGGGCCGGCCGCACGCCCAGCACCTCGAAATAATTCCCGGTTACCAGTTCGCCGGAACCACGGTCCGTCTGTCCATGGCTGGCGATGCTGGCGTCAAATTGAAATCGCGCCAGCATTCCATCGAAGACCACCGTGTTTTTTGCCAGGCTCTTGTACACCGGGTAGGAAAAAATCTCCGAATCGTCGCCGTCACTCCACAGATGTCCATGTTTTGGTCCGGGCGATTTCAGCACCACCAACTCTTCGGGATTTCGCACCGGCAATCGGCGCAACAGGACTTGATTGAGCAGGGAAAAGATGGCGGTATTCGCGCCGATACCCAGCGCCAGCGTGAGGATCGCGATTAGCGTAAAGCCCGGATTCTTCGTCAGCATCCGCAGGCCGTACCGCACGTCCTGCAAGAACGTATGCATCTGTTCAATCCTCCGCCGGCGCCCGTCACGATTTCTTACCGGGCGCGGAAATCGGGAATCACTGACTTTTAGGCCTTATCTTCCAGCACACCCTTTACTTCAAGCGCACCCGGTCGAAGTTGTCCCACGCGGACATGTCGGACAGAATCACTTTGTCCCCGATCTTCAACCCCTGCACGACTTCGATCGTGCTCACCGAACTTCGCCCCAACTTTACATTGACGCGCACCGCTTCCGATCCGTCATCAATAATCTTGAAAATTCCGATTGTGCTGTCCGCCTGCCCGTGTACCGGCCGCCCCACGTACAGCACGTCCTTCAAATTCTCAAGCTCCACCGTTCCGTCCACGCTCAAGTCCGGCCTCGCCCCATTCGGCAGCGGATCCGTGATCGCCACGTCCACGGTCACGGTACCGTTCACCACCGAAGGATCGATGCGCGAGACGTGGCCGGTTACCACTCCATTCCTCGTGTCAATCGTGGCTTTTTGTCCGATGGTCACGTCTTTCGCCTGCGTCTCCGCAATCTTGATTTCCGCTTTCAACTTCTTCGGGTCCGCCACGCGTGCCAGGTTCAATCCCGGCGTCACCCGCTGCCCCTCTTCTACCGGAACAAGCTGCAACACGCCGTTGATGCCCGCTCGTAGATGTAGCGCGTCCACCTGGCTCTTCCGCAGTCGATATAGCGCCTTCTGCTGGTCTACGCGAGATTGCTGCGCCGCCAGCCGCGCCTCCGAGGACTCCGCCGCAACCTGCGTCCGCTCATCTTCGAGTTGCACCCGAATGGCAAGCTGTTCCTCTTTCACTCTCGAGAGCCGCTCATCTTTTTCAGAGCCGATACCTTCATCATGTAATTTCGCGTCCACCTCATGCTGGATCTTCGACTGTTCGTACTCGCTTCGCACCGCCGCCGCCGCCGCTTTCTGATTCATCAGCTCGCTTTTTACCTGAACTTTCAGGTTGGCGTAATCCGCTTCCGCGCCCTTCAGCAGGTACTCTGCATCCAGCGCGTCCCGTTGCAATTGCGGATCGCTCAATTCCAAAATGATGGAATCGGGTTTTACCACCGCCCCCGGTCGCAGCACGATCTTGTCCACTCTGCATTCGGTCTGTGCGGGGAGCCACCGGATGTCCTCGGGTACCAGCGTTCCCAACCCGCGGACCTCCCGCAGCATGGGCCCGCGCTTCACTTCATCCGGCCAGATCGTGGCCCGGTCCACGCTGGGCGCAGCCGGCCGCAGTTTCGACAATCCATAAGTTACGCCTCCTAGCAAGAGGAGTGCGACGGTGCCATAAACAATCCGTCGGATTTTCTTGGCGCGTGCGTTGGATGGTCGTTGAATGTCCATATATATTGTCACTCTATTGAACGCAACTCTCCGGCCCCGGGTTCCCTAAGCTAAGTATACTTCTTTTCAATGATTTATCAGGATTTACTCACCTGAATTCGTCCTCAATCGACCGGAAATGGGATTACCTGTCCCACCTTCGAACAAAGCCCGAATCCTCACCGCCCGCCTTTACGTGAGGGCGGACTTCAGTCCTGCCCGGTTTTCCACCCATGCCCGCGGCGTCCAACTCCAACCCATCTTCCTACCGCGATGACGCCAGCTTCACCCAAGCCGAGTTCTTCCGGGAAGATTCCAGGACCCCAGAAATGAATTGTACCCCTGCCACGCCATCCTCCACACCAGGCACCAGCATCGACGAGGGCATCGGAGCCCGCCCCGCATTCCGAGCCGCAATCTGCTCTGCCAGATCTGCGTAAAGCTGTGCAAACGCCTCCAGGTACCCCTCCGGATGCCCCGACGGGATGCGGCTCGCATGCTTCGCCGAAGCCGTTGCCCCAGCCCCCGCCCGGCTGATCGTAACCGTCGGCTTCCCATACGGCGTAAACCGCAGATAATTCGGATTTTCCTGCCCCCACTCCATCCCCGCCTTCTCCCCATAAACCCGCAGCCGCAAATTGTTCTCATTTCCGGTAGCCACCTGGCTCGCCCACAACATCCCTCGCGCCCCGCCCTCAAATCGCAAGAGGACCTGTACGTTGTCGTCGAGTCGCCGTCCCGGCACAAAAATGGAAACATCCGCCGCCACCTGCTCGCATCGCAACCCGGTCACAAAACACGCGATGTTGTAAGCATGCGTCCCAATGTCCCCTAGCGATCCCCCCGGTCCGCTCTGCGCCGGATCAGTCCGCCAAACCGCCTGCTTGTGCCCGGTTGCTTCCACTGCCGTGGTCAGCCAGTCCTGCGCGTACTCCACCTGCACCACACGAATTCGCCCAAGCTCCCCCGCCTCAATCATCTCTCTCGCTTGCCGCACCAGCGGATACCCTGTGTAATTATGCGTCAACCCAAAAATTAGCCCGCTCTTCCGCACGATCCCTGCCAGAGCCACTGCATCTTCCACCGTGGTCGTCAGCGGCTTGTCGCAAATAACATGAATCCCCGCCTCCAAAAAAGCTTTCGCCGGCCCGAAATGAACATGATTGGGCGTGACGATCGAGACCGCGTCAATCCGGTCCGCCCTCCTCGCCCCCGCCGCTGCCATTACCGCGAAACTCCCATAAGCCCGCTCCGCCGCTATATGCACCTCTAGAGCCGCCGCCTTGCTCTTCGCAGGATCTGAGGACAACACCCCTGCCACCAGCTCAAACCGGTCGTCCATCCGCGCCGCAATCCTGTGCACCGCCCCAATAAACGCCCCCGGCCCGCCTCCGACCATCCCCAGTCGCAGCCGCCGCTTTGTTGAGTCACTCGCCGTAGAATTTGCAGTCATAACCCCCGTCCCATTTCAAAATTTGCGACTCGGACGCAGTTGTAGGGGAGGGGCTTGCCCCTCCCGTCGGCGTCATCACGTAGGCAGCTCATTCATCCCCTCGGTAC
>Ga0137416_10001584_pt1 | contig 11686 bp, 8 predicted proteins | sample CZODoug3_1_1_16f_FD_108282 | JGI IMG/M metagenome (GOLD analysis project Ga0137416, IMG submission 108282) | Vadose zone soil fungal communities from Angelo Coast Range Reserve, California, USA - CZODoug3_1_1_16fungal (Illumina Assembly) | ecosystem: Environmental > Terrestrial > Soil > Vadose...
CCCGGTTTTGGCGGTCAATCCTTTATCCCTTCGTCTCTAAAAAAGATTGAGCTCCTCTCGCAAATCCGCCAATCTCGCGGGTTCAATTTTCGCATTGAAGTAGACGGCGGCGTCCATCGCGACACAATCGCAAACGTCGTGTGCGCTGGCGCCGAGATCCTCGTGGCGGGCAGCGCCATCTTTGAGCACGGCAGCCCTCGCGAAAGCGCCAGCCGACTCCTCGAATCCGCCCGCGCCGCTGTAGAGAACCGGGTTCAAGATCTCTCGTCTGTAGCTGGAGACCCCCGCCAGCCCTGATTTACAAACTCGACGCACCCATCCGGCGAGCTGATACCACCAGTGCCGGAATCGCATCGATCACTGTCCGCAAATCCAGCGGCTGACTTGGCGGTGGAGTACCTCGTGTTTCGGCAGTCATCGGAGTGATTTCACTCCTCTCGAACCTTAAGAATCCGTTCGGGCGGGCCGGATTCCCTAAGAATTCATCCCTTCCGCTGCAGCGTGAACTCTCTTTCTGGCCATACGACGGTCCAGACCAGCGCCACTCCAATACCAATCGACACCTCAGCGAACCGATGAAACGCGATTTGCCATGCCGGACCCGCCCTCGGCACTAACATCACGATCGCCAGCGTTATATCGCCAAAACGATAGGAGGCTTGATCCGACCGCAGGAGACCGCAAATCAGCCCAGAAAGAGAACGCTACACGCGAATACGAGCGCGTGTGGCTCGAAATAGCTCGCCGCTATCGCCCCAACCACCGCGCCCAAAGCAGTTCCCACAAAACGCTGCCACGAAACCGCGAGCGCCGCGCCGAGTGAGGACTGCGTAATCACCAAAGTCGTGATCGGCGCCAGTACGCTTCCGGTAGCGGGAATAGCCGCGCCACCAGCAACGAAGCCAGGGCCGCCACTGCCGTTCGCGCCGCATGCACCAAAACCGGCCCTCCCGCCCACCTCACTCGCTCGGTCGCCATTTCCTCCCGCCTCAGTACGGGTCCAAAGACCACCATAAATTGACCATCAGATATCAAGGTGGGACAGAAACTGCTTGACAGCCAGTATACTTATATGATAACATCCGTCATGTTAGCTCGACAGATAACCTTCCCTCACCTTCCGGATCGAGCTAACTCTTTTCCTCTCAGGCTGTTGCAGCCTCTTGAACTCTCTTGCCTCTCTTTTTGCAAAAGCCTTCCTTTGTTTTCAACAGCTTGCAGACTCTTTTGCAAAAACACCGGGGGGTGGGTATCTCGCAACCTCGACGCTCACAGGTCATCGGGTCACGAATCGCGAGCCGCGACCTTCCTACTCGTCCTTTGTTTTCATATCGATACGAATTACTTTTCCCAGAACTCCTTTATTTTGACAACCATCCGAATTGGCCGGGGGTATGGGGTGCTCGACGGTTTTTTCGTCCCAACGCTCTGGGCAGTTCCGTAGCCGCTGTGCCGCTAAGCGCTTTGTATTGCGTCGCGGCCTGGCACGGCAACCTTGCCGCTCAGAGACTGCTCGATTTCCTCGAGCGTTCGCCCTTTGGTCTCCGGCACCAGGTAATAGCAGAAGATCCATGCCGCAACCGCGAACAGCGCGTACAGCCAGAAGGTTCGCGCCGGCCCAAGCGCTTCTACCAGCGTCAGGAACGTCAACGAGACCAGCAGGTTCGCGCCCCAGTTCGAGGCCGCCGCAGTGCCTTCCGCCAGTCCGCGAATCTTCAGCGGATAGATTTCAGAGATCAGCAGCCAGAAGATCGGACCCAGGCTGATCGCGAACGAAGCGACATACGCCATCAACGTGACCACCGCTACGCGGGCCAGCCCGCCGCTCGGCGTCAGGAACGCAAAACCAAGGATGCCCAGAGTGATGACAATTCCCGCCGTTCCGATCAACAGCAGTGGCCGGCGCCCCATCCGGTCAATCAGCCACATCGAAACAAGCGTCATCAGCACGTTCACGACGCCAATGCCCGCTGTCGCAAGAATGGCGCCGGAAGCCGACGAAATGCCCGCGGATTGCAGAATCGTAGGCGCATAGTAGATCACCGTGTTAATTCCGGTGATCTGCTGAAAAACGGCCAGTCCGATGCCGACAATCAACGCGGGACGAACCGTGGGGCTAAAAAGGTCGGACCAGTGACCGCGCTCGCTCGATTGAGCGAGCGTGTTCCGTATTTCCTGGAATTCGGTCGTAACGTCCGAGCCGCCGCGAATTCGCTTGAGAATTTTCAGCGCCTTGTCCGTCTGGCCATGCTTCGCCAGCCATCGCGGGCTTTCCGGAAGGTACAACATGCCCAGCCCCAGCATTATTCCCGGAACCGCGGCAAGACCAAGCATCCATCTCCACCCTCCAGTCCCGGCGAAAGCGTAATCAACCATGTATGCAGCAAGAATTCCGATCGTGATGGCGAGCTGGAACAGCGAGACTTGCCACCCGCGCGCTTTGGGCGGCGAAACTTCTGAGATGTAAACGGGGACAGTCGTCGAGGCCAGCCCAATCCCCAGTCCCACGATGGTCCGGCCAACGAGCAGCGTTTGAAACGAATCGGCGAACGCGCAGATAAGTGCGCCGAGAATAAAAATGAGAGAAGTCAGTATCAGCGTAGTCCGCCGGCCAAGACGATCCGAAAGCCGACCGCCGCCGAGTGCTGCCAGCGCAGCGCCGACGAGCACCATGCCCACCACCAGCTCTTCGGGAAAAGTGGAAAGCGAAAATTGCTGCTTGATGAAGATGACGGCGCCGGAGATCGCGGCCGTGTCGTAGCCAAAGAGCAAGCCGCCTACGGCGGCAAAAACAGCGGCCAGGATAACGAATCCCGTACTCGACGCCTGTACGTCGCCCCTGGTTTGTTGCGCATTTTTCCCGAGATCTGTTTGCATCGTATTCTCCTAAATCGACCCACTACCACAAAAGAACTACCACCACGTTTCCGCTTGCACTCCGTAAGTGAGCCCGCTGGTTCTGTCCTGGAATGGCAGGCCGCCCACGAAGCCGCGGAAGCCGTTGGACCAATTCGCGGAGGTAAGAAACACGCGCAGCACAGGCCGGCTGAAGAACTTCCGGCCAGCTCCGATTTGCGGAGCGATCGTGAATTTGCGCAGCCAGCCGCTAAATTGCGTATTGCCGTTTTGCGTGGTAACAAAACCTTCCGTGTGGTCGAACCCGGCCTCGAATGCCAGGGAAATATACTTGGTGAAGAAGATTTCCGGCCGCGCACCAAACGATGCCCAGTCTTGGAAGCCGTGGCCCGGCTGCCCGTCGCGCGTCCGCTGGAAAATGAAAATCGGCATGATGGCAAACCTGTCGTTAGGCTGGACGAGCAGGTGTTCCGCAATCAGCAATCTCTCGGAACTCTTGATAAAGGGGCTAGGATTATCGATCGATGTGCTGAAATTGCTCGCCGCTCCCTTCCCGTATTGAATGGAAAACGTGTTGTAGCCTCCATGCCACTCCAGGCGCTGGTGGCGCAAGCCAAACGCGTAGCCATTAGAGGTGGGAATTACTGTTCCTGCTTGCGTAGTGCCGCCCGGTTGTGTAGTGCCGCCCTTCGCTGTGGCGAAATCGAACCAAACACCCCACAGCCCAAACGGCCCTTTGAGATCGTAGAGGCGGACATCGATATTGCTCTTCGCGTAGTTTCCATTCTGCGTAACGATGTCGGGCCTCGCGCCTGCCAGATACGCCACGGACATCTTCCCTATGCGAAGATTCCAGTCCTCGAGACCGGCGCCGTAGCCGCTCATGTCCAGGGGATAGAAGTCGTCAATCTCGATGTGCTGGCGGCGGTAATATCGTTCACCGGCCCAGAACTTGGCATCCGGTTGGCTCTTCAGGATGTTCCCGCCCCGTACAAAGGCTTCCCGCAAGCGGAATTGATCATTCCCGACGTTGCCCGGAAAGTTCGGATAAGTGGCGTAATTCCCCGTATTCGCCTCGATCATGACTTCCGTTTTCAGCCAGGCCTTGTTGTTGTGGTCTTCAGGGTTCAGCCAATTGTTGACGAAAATGAACTCCCCGTAGGTTTCTGTTTCATTGCCCAGGCGGTATTTCGCGCCCGCTCCAGGAGCTTGAAACGCGACTTGTTGCCCGCCCTTGCTATTGAGGCCATAACCTGAACGGAAATAGCCGTGGAACTCAAAACTCTGCACCTGCTCATTCAGCTTCTGAATCTTTTGGTCTGCCTCTTTGAGGAGGTCATATGTTGGCTCTGAGGGAACTTGGCCCTGATATTTTGCCCCGACCTCATCGGACTCTCCGAGCACGGCTTTTTGAGCGGCCTGCTGGGCGGCCAGCTCGACCGCAGAGATGGCGCCCTCCTTACTTTTCTCTGCGGCCTCTTTCTGTTTTTGGATTTGCTGTTCCAGAGTCGCGATGCGTTGCTCCATATCGTGAGTAGTAGCCTCGTACTGTTGCTTGAGTCGCTGCAGTTGCTTCTGCAGATCGTCAGATTGCTGGGCGGCAGGTTGCTGGGCAGCTGAAGCTAGAACGCCGATGGCAACCAGTGCCATGATCCAGGGCGCGTGTTTCAGATGGGATAGACCCGGCATGCCAAATTGCTCCTCTGCGGTTCTTCTCGGCACACCCCTCCGCAAGCGCGGCGTCGACATCGTCGCAGCTGCTCCAGCCGAATGCTTTCACACTTTCGCGGAACGCACGTTCAATACGAATTTCTCGATGGCATTGGCGAATCCTTCCTCTTCATTTGAGGAAGTGACATAGGTGGCCGATGCCTGGACCTCCGGGCTCGCGTTTCCCATCGCAATGCTCACGCCGCTTTTCTTGAACATCAGAACATCGTTCGGCATGTCTCCGATGGTCGCGATTTCCGCGGCTGGAATGTTGAGCAGCCTCGAAATCGAGAGCACCACCTCGCCCTTATTCGCTTGCGGATGGGTCACATCGAGGTAGTAGGGCTGCGAGCGCGCCGCGGAAATGTGCGTGCCGCCGGCTTGCTGAACATCCTTTTCGCATTTGGCTACGCGTTCGAGGTCGTCACTGATACCGACAATTTTCGCCACGCGGCCGAGAAGTCCGGCAAACGTCTTGGCCACGGTAGGCGGAAACTTAACGGTCCACTGCTCGCGTGCAACGTGAGGTGCGTTCGGGTCGCGCACGAACCACTCGGTGTCCGTGTATACCCAAACGTCCAGACCATGCTTCTCGATCGCCTCAATCACCTGCTCCGGCACTCCCGCTGGTAGAAACTTTTGATCAACGACGGTCTTAAGATCGGGCAGGATCAAAACGCCGCCATTGAATGCCGCCAGAGGTTGGCTGAGTTTCAGCGGATCGATCAGCATGGCCATGCCACGCGGAGGACGTCCGCTGGTGACGGTGAATTGGATTCCGGCTTCTCGCAAACGCGAGACGGCTTCCACCGCGCGCTTCGTCAGCACTTTCTCTTGCGTGACGAGGGTTCCATCGACATCCGCTATCACCATTCTGATCGGCTTTGCCGCTCTTTCATTTTTCGATGCCATCGTTAACCCCGCTCTTCGCATTCCGCTGGCTGGCCGGGCTGAAGCCCGGCCTCTACAGATCCATTCGCATCGCTCCTGGCTATTGCTCCTGGTAATTCCACAACAAACCGCCGTCGACGAAAAATGTTGTTCCCGTGATGTAGTCAGATTCGTCGGAGGCCAGGAAATTGGCCAGACCGGCGACGTCTTCCGGTTTCCCGAGCCTTCCGAGCGGGATATTTTCCAGTAGCTCTTTGAGCTTTACCGGATCATTCAAGAGTTTCGTGTTAATCGGCGTTTCAATCGCGCCGGGCGCGATCGAGTTTATGGTGATCTTGTTCGGGGCTAGCTCGATGGCCAGGTTTCGCGTCAGCATCTTGATTCCTCCCTTGCTCGCGCAATAGGAGGCGAAATGCGGGAACGGAAGTTCTTCGTGCACGGAGCTGATGTTGATGATTTTTCCCGGGCGATTTGTTTGCCGAAGGTGACGCACGACCGCTTGCGTTACAAAAAACATGCCCTTCAAGTTGACATTGAGAACAGCATCGAAATCCGCTTCAGTCACATCCCAGAAATCAGCGCGTTTCTCCAGGCCCGCGTTATTGACGAGGATATCGATTTTGCCGAGGTTCGCGACGGCCTCTTCAATGAATCGCTGGCCGTCGGAAATGTTTCCGACATCCGCTTGAAAAGCGGCCGCGCGCCGCTTCATCTCTGTTATTCGCTCGACTACTTCGTCCGCGCCTTTTTTGTTCTTGCGATAGCAGATCGCGACGTCCGCACCTTCGCATGCGAGACGCTCCGCGATCGCGCGCCCGATTCCTTGATCTCCGCCTGTTACGGCGGCTACTTTGCCCTTCAGTCGATTGGACACCACTCCTCCTATTGTTTCTTTCAGATCACGACGCGCAGCCTCGCGATCGAAGCTTGGTGTCAACGACTGCCACACGCCGCGAAGTACGAGTGCACATACGGTGACATCGCGCCATGTAAGGGGCGCAGCATGCTGCGCCCCTACAAATTCGGCGTCAGGCGACGGTTATTTCCGGGCTCAAATAAACGTCCTGAACTGTATTCAGCAACTGAATGCCTTCTTGCAGTGGCCGCTGAAATGCCTTCCGGCCGGTGATCAGTCCGGTGCCGCCTGCCCGTTTGTTGATCACCGCGGTGACGACGGCTTCCTCGAAGTCATTCGCGCCGGAGGCTCCGCCGCTGTTGATCAGACCTGCGCGCCCCATGAAGCAATTCGCTACCTGGTAGCGGCAAAGGTCGATGGGGTGATCGCTGGCAAGGTCGGTGTAAATGCGCTTGTCGAACTTGCCGTAGCTGGAATCGCTCATGTTGAGCGCTTGATAGCCGCCGTTGTTCTCCGCAAGCTTTTGCTTGATGATGTCGGCCTCGATGGTCACGCCCAGGTGATTTGCCTGTCCGGTCAAGTCCGCCGAGAGATGGTAGTCCTTATCCTTCTTGAATGCGCTGTTGCGCAGGTAGCACCACAAAACTGTGCCCATGCCCAGCTCATGCGCGTGCGCAAAGGCCCTGCTGACCTCGACAATTTGGCGGTCGCTCTGCTCCGAGCCGAAGTAGATTGTCGCGCCCACTGCCGCTGCGCCCATGTCGTACGCTACCTTCACCGTCGAGAAAAATACTTGGTCGAACTTGTTGGGGTAGGTCAGCAATTCGTTGTGATTCAGCTTCATGATGAAGGGGATTCTGTGCGCGTACTTGCGCGCCACCGCACCGAGGACGCCGCACGTCGAAGCCACAGCGTTGCATCCACCTTCAATGGCCAGCTTGACGATGTTTTCCGCGTCGAAGTAATCGGGATTTTTCGCGAAGCTAGCGCCTGCGGAGTGCTCAATTCCCTGATCGACGGGCAATATCGATAAATAGCCGGTCTTGCCGAGGCGGCCGTGTTCGTACAGCCTCTGGAGGTTGGTCAGAACGCGAATGTTCCGGTCGGAGCCGGCCCAAACGCGGTCGACGAAGTCCGGCCCGGGAAGATGGAGGCGCTCCTTGGGAATTTTCGGTGAATGGAATTCGAGCAAAGCCTCCGCTTTTGCGCCAAGGTGAGCTTGAATTGTGGTACGTGGACTTGTTGCCATCGTTTTCTCCTAAACTGCTCCCTTTGCTTGCGGAACGAGCATGCTGGCCGCAGACGGATCCAGGAGCCACAAAACCTTGCCCTGCTTCGGCTGGATCATCTGCGCAGGAAGTTGTTCCGGCTCGTACGGTCCCTCTAGCACAGCCTTCAGCGCGGGGGCCTTTTCCTCGCCGTGCACCATGAAGATTACCCGGGCCGCATTGTTCAAGACCGGAGGTGTGAACGTAATTCGGTCGGTGTAGAGCTTGCCTACCCAATTACTGACGACCAGTCGGCGTTCTTCCTTCAATGCCTTTGTGCCCGGGAAGAGAGAAGCCGTGTGCCCTTCCGGGCCCATGCCGAGCAGCACGAGATCGAAACGCGGCAACTGGTCCGGTTGCAATTGGAAACTCGTGCGTAAGTCCTGCTCGTACTCCTCGGCTGCTTGCGCGGCATTTCGCTTCTCACCCTTGATGCGATGCACCTGCTTTGGATCCACGGGGGCTTTGCTAAGCATCGCTTCCGAGGCCATGCGAAAGTTGCTCTCCGTGTTGTCAGGAGGCACGTGCCGCTCATCGCCGAAGAAAAACTGGATCTTGCTCCACGGAACTTTCGCCTGCAGCAGAGGATTGCTTGCGAGCAGTCCGTACAATACTTTCGGCGTGGAACCGCCGGCGAGCGCGACGGTGAAGGAGCCCTTCTCTTGGACGGCCTCCCGCGCTGCGTCCAAAAATTCCGCCGCGGCCGTTTGCGCGATGCCGTTGGCATCGTCCAAGATTCTGATTTCTCGATTGTTCGTCATAGTTTAGTCCGCCCCCGCAGTCGCCCGCCCAACGGCGGCCGGAACGTCCGTTGGCTCGGAGGGCGAGTGCTCTTCTCCGATCGTTCGCCACGCACGGCCGTCGCGCGCCAGCAACTCGTCGGCTTCCGCCGGACCCCAGGTTCCCGCGGCGTAGTTGGGAAATTGTTTGGCTGGTGTTGACTGCCACACGTCGAGCACCGGCTGGATAACGCGCCAACCTGCTTCGACCATGTCCGCGCGCTGGAATAGAGTGGCGTCGCCGATCATGCAGTCGTGTAGCAGCCGCTCATATCCGGTACTGTGGGAGCGTCCGAAGTCGCGCGCGTAGTCAAACTCCATGTTCACCAGGCCGAGCTTCATAACCGGCCCTGGGACTTTGGCGCCAAAGCGCAGGGAAATGCCTTCGTCGGGCTGAATGTGAATGACCAGCCGATTGGTTTGCAGATCGGCGATCTTGGTCTTTCGAAACAGCACAAAAGGAGAGCGCCGAAACTGGATGGCAATCTCTGTGGCGCGACGCGGCAGGCGCTTTCCGGTGCGCAAGTAAAACGGCACGCCGGCCCAGCGCCAGTTGTCGATCTGCAGCTTCAACGCAACATAGGTCTCGGTATTGGAGGCGGGCGAGACCTTGGCTTCCTTGCGATAGGCCAGCAACCTTTCTTTTCCGGCAAAGCCCTCGCCGTATTGTCCGCGAACTGCTGTGGTGATTATCTCCTCGGGATTGGGAACTTGGACGGCGTGCAGGATTTCCGCTTGCTTATCGCGTACCGCATCGGCATCGAACGAGATCGGCGGCTCCATCGCGGTCAGCGAAAGCAACTGAAAGAGATGATTGGGCACCATATCGCGCAAAGCGCCGGCCGTCTCATAGAAACCGCCGCGCTGTTCCACGCCAACGGTTTCGGCCGCTGTAATCTGCACGCTATCGATGAAGTTGCGGTTCCACAAGGGCTCGGCGATGGCATTAGCGAAGCGGAAGACCATGAGGTTCTGCACGGTCTCCTTGCCCAGATAGTGATCGATGCGGTAGATCTGTTGCTCCTCCAAAATCTGCTTGAGTTCGCGGTTCAGCTGTTTCGCGGAATCCAAATCTCTTCCGAATGGTTTTTCCACGATGACCCTGGCCCATTTGCCGTCCGACTCCTGGGTGAGTCCGGCCTGGCCCAACTGCTTCGCCACGGGAGCGAAAAACTTGGGGGACACCGCCAGATAGAAGAAGCGGTTTCCTTGGGTGGAGTGAGTTTTTTCTACCGCTGCAATCTGCACTTTTAGCTTTTCGTAGGCGGCGGAATCCTGGAAATCTCCCGCGACGTAGTAGGTCCGCTCGAGGAACCAATCCCACAGCTTGGGATCGATGGGCTCGGGCGCGAACTCCTTGACGTCTTTGCTGAGCTGTGCTCGAAAGGCTTCGGTGGTCATGGCATCGTAGGAGAAGCCAATTACCGCGAATTGCGGGGAGAGTAGCCGGTCTTTGGCTAAATTACAGAGAGCTGGAATGAGCTTGCGCTTGGTCAGATCACCGCTGGCTCCAAAAATCACCATCACGCAGGGGCTATCCTGCTGCCCTTGTTCCTGCACAATTTCTGTCATAGCCGTTCCTATCTGGTGGTTCCCTTCTCAACGTCTGTTTACTTGGCGGCCGCGGCCTTCTCGATGTGCCCGCCAAACTGAAAGCGCATCGCGGAGAGGAGCTTGTCTGCAAAGTCGTCTTCCCCGCGCGAGACAAAGCGCTGGAAGAGAGATGCGCTGAGCACGGGCGCAGGCGCCGAGGATTCGATGGCGGCGAGAATCGTCCAGCGTCCCTCGCCGGAATCCGATACTCTTCCGGAGAATTTTTCGAGGGATGGCTGCTCCAGCAAAGATATTGCGGTTAGGTCGAGCAGCCAACTGGCCACGACGCTGCCTCTACGCCATACTTCGGTCACATCGGCGAGAGGAAAGTCGTAGCGGTAATTTTCGGGATTGCGGAGCGGCGTCGTCTCTGCATCGATTTCGCGAGTTCCGCTGCCGGCGTTGGCGTGCTTGAGGATGTTGAGTCCTTCCGCATAGGCGGCCATCAATGCGTACTCGATTCCGTTGTGCACCATTTTGACGAAGTGTCCGGCACCGGATGGGCCGCAATGCAGGTAGCCCTCTTCGGCGGTTCCGGGGACTTTCTCGCGGCCGGGTGTGCGGGGAATGTCGCCGCGTCCTGGGGCGAGCGATTTGAAAATTGGATCGAGATGCTCGACGATTTGCTTTTCGCCGCCGATCATTTGGCAATAACCGCGCTCGAGACCCCACACGCCACCGCTCGTGCCCACATCGACGTAGTGCAATGATTTCGTGGCGAGTTCTTTCGCGCGGCGAATGTCATCGATGTAGTACGAGTTGCCACCGTCGATCACGATGTCGCCGGCTTCGAGCTTTCCGGTTAGCTCTTTCAGCGTGGCGTCCACCACGGCAGCCGGAACCATCAGCCAGATTGCTCGCGGCCTTTGCAGCTTGTTCACCAGATCATCGAGTGACGTGGCGGCGATAGCGCCGTCGCGGGCGACTTGCTTCACGGAGTCTGCATTGCGGTCGAAGGCCACGCATTGGTGGCCGGCTTTTTGCAGCCGGCGCACCATGTTGGCTCCCATTCTTCCCAGCCCGATCATTCCTAGTTGCATCGATATTTCTCCTGAGTTGCTTTGCTTCGTTTTGTTCCAGTACATCACCTAATCGCACACGCGTGGGCGTTCGGGGCGCAGCGTGCTGCGCCCCTACGGGATTTACGCCAGGGCTTGATCGACGGCGGCTTTTAGTTTTGCCAGGCCTGCTTTCACGTCTTTGTCGAGGTGGACGCGAAGGGCTCGTCTGCTACGCTCTGCAAGCACCGCGAAATCCCCGCGAGCTTGCGCTGCCTTGACGATGCCGAACGTATATTTCTGGTCGGGGACCGGAAGATCGACGGCGTTGTCGCAGGTGATCTGCAGGAAGACACCGCTGTTGGGGCCGCCCTTGTAGGCTTGCCCTGTGGAGTGCAGAAAGCGCGGACCGAATCCGAGAACGGTGGCCAGCTTCTTCTTGTCGCGCACGATGTGGCGGATGGACTGCAGAGCGGCTTCATTTTCGGCGTTCATGGTGATGTAGCCGAGCAGAGCGAAATAGTCTCCCTGGCCCGCGCGAGAGAGATGAGTTTTCAGGATTTCGGTGAGAGTCTTTCCATTTTTGAGGGCGTCTGCGTTTTTCGCGTCGGCGTAGAGCTTCACGCCGTCGCCTTCGAAGAACGGCGCTTCGGCCGGCAACTTGCCAGTCGCTTCGTATTCGCTGGTTAGCTTTCGGGTGGCGATCTTGCTGGCTTCCACGTCGGGTTGGTTGAA
>Ga0137416_10001590_pt1 | contig 11670 bp, 8 predicted proteins | sample CZODoug3_1_1_16f_FD_108282 | JGI IMG/M metagenome (GOLD analysis project Ga0137416, IMG submission 108282) | Vadose zone soil fungal communities from Angelo Coast Range Reserve, California, USA - CZODoug3_1_1_16fungal (Illumina Assembly) | ecosystem: Environmental > Terrestrial > Soil > Vadose...
AAATCGTACCGATCGCGACGTAACCTAAGGTCATTAGATCCGACTGCGGGCGAGTCTCGAAGCCGATAGGAGTCAAGAGGATAATTACTAGGACGCACACCAATAATACCACGAAAAGCGCCATGGCATCTCTGGATAGCTTCACCCCTGAGACCACTCCTCCCTCATAAACAGCATCGACCCCATTTTAGGTCTTATCGGATATAGCTACCAGAGCGTATAAACGACACTTTCAGACCAAACTCGGGCGAGATAGAAAAGAAGAACCGAGAGAACAATCGCAGGAGTATTCAAAAATGCCAGTTCCCGGGACACTGAAAAAAACCGCGATTAACGAGCAAGAACTCGTCAAACTTCTCCAGGACAAGTTCAGCATAGAACCATTGATGACCAAGACCTATCTTCATCTCGTTCAGCATGGCGAGATCAGCCTCCCGGACATTGCAAATTTGTTGAACAAGCCGATTGGGGAAGTCGAAGATCTTCTGGAGAAGATGCTGTCTCAAGGACTAGTCATTCGGACGGCCGGCACCGTACCCAAGTATACAGCTCTTCATCCTAGGATGAGCATGACGAATATTTTCAAGGTCTACGAGAAAGAACTCCTCCAGAATCTCCGGGACCGTAGAGCCACACTCGACCGTATAGTCAACCTGCTGACGCCAGTCTTCGAGGACAGGGAAGCAAAGTAGATGGTTAAGCGGTAGCATCAAGAGATTTTCGGTTTCAACACGACAACCGGAATCTGCCGATCGGTCCTTTTCTGATAGTCATCATACGCTGGATACACACTTGTCATCATCTGCCACAATCTCTCCTTCTCACTGCCTACCGCTCGTTGTGCATAGATCGTCTGCTTCACATCCTTCACTTGGACCATTGCTATCGGATTATGCTTCAAGTTCCTCCACCAGCTGGGATCCAAAGGTCGACCACCGTTCGACGCGACAATAACCAATCTATTCCCGTCACGGATGTAGAGCAGCGGTGTTGTACGTTTCCTGCCGGTCTTACGTCCAGTAGTAGTCAGCAATAACACAGGCACCTTGTGCATTCGTCCGCCGATGCGTCCTCCTGAGAGTTTGTAGAAGAAGACGTGTGTTGAACTCATGACTTGTTGAAGCATCGAGACTCGACTATTCTCGAGACATTCCTACTCTGACGAGGAGGATTCCTGTTCGATAGGATTCGGACTCCTGTAACGTTTCTTCTCCTTCTCAGAATCCGACTCTAGAATATCGCCGAAAGGATTCTCCTCGTCCTCCTTAGCCTGAGCCTTCTCCGCCTCGGTCATGCCAGACTCGACTGTCTCGGATGAGGCTCCAGATTTCTCCAACTCACTGGGTGGGCCAGCCTCTAGCTTGGTTCCTTGTCTCTCAGTTGATCCCTCGGATTGTTGTTCAAAAGTCTCCGAAGGATTCTCTCCATGAACCTCCTGCTCCAGCCTAACAGGTTCCTGAACATCCTCCTCCGCCTCTCCCTCCTCCGCTTCGACTTGTGCTGATGGCGGCCTGTCCCTTGGAATGATCGCTCTAGGATCTTTCACGCCATAGAATCGATCCGTGAAATATGAGTAGACATCGATAGCCTGCGCCTGGGGATGAGCCTGGAATTCATCCTTCAACTGGCAGATAGCACATGCCACAACCGCCTTCCCTGTCGCCTTATCGATCGAGACCCTGACAGCTTCCTCTCCACATCGCGGACATACGAAGACGGTTGGAAGCTTCTTCTTCACGATACGTACTACACGACGTCTTCTACGACCCAAAACCCAATATCTCCTTACTTATCACAGGCTTCAGGTCCGAGATTCGTTATTTACCTTTGGTTCGAGGTTGCGATGGTTTGCTGAGATGAATTTTGATCCGATAACTACGAACGAGCCGACGGCGTCGGTCGCATGACATATTGTTGCAGAACCTTCGTATGTTCCGATCCGTTAGGAAATTGGAACCATGCTACGGCATAACGACTATTATTACTTTCAGCCCGGATGTGGCTAGGTTTGAGTAGGTTGATGCTTGTTGAACTGTGATCATTCCTTGGTAAGTACCGACACACTGAGAGGCCTTTACAAGGCATGATGCTCTTAGAAAGGTCGGGTTCGGAGAACTACCACAGCTCAGGAAGCTCGATGGTTTGGCTGAAAGCGCAACATTGCCCGGCTGACTCGTCTTGGGAATCAAGACCACTCCGCCCGTTGTCGCAGGGCTGCATGTGAATGAGACTGGAGACGGGAGGCTGTGTCCGACACTGGCGGAGAATGTGATCGTGACAGAACTCGGAGACCAGGTGACCTTCGGAGTAGTCGAACTGGTCGGAGCGTAGACGGAAGCACCGTAAGAAGCGGCTAGCATCGTACTCAACGCTAATGCTAGTACGACGTGGGGGGCGTACCGCCCTACCGGCAGCTTCAAAGTTACGCTTCACGCTCGTAACAGGCCATATAACATTTCCCGTGGCAATTCAGTCCTAGTGAGAATTACTGAATTCTTCGGCTAGCCTCATATCACTCATGATATCTCCCTGAATTCAATAACCGAACTTCTTTGTAAATGAGAACAACTTCAAGGACCTTGCGAATTGACAATTATCGCAGTTTCTAGAGCTAGGTCAATAACAATCATGGCTCTGATTGCATCACTGGTTATCATTGAATCAATCACCCTGTTGGATCTAATTCTCTTTCCAAATTATCAAGTGACGTACGGCTCGTTCTTTTTACGGCTGAACAGCGGTCTGTTTGCAGTCCTAGCACCATTCTGCCCTGCCCTTTTTCTTCTAGTGCTCTATACTTCGCCTACGCGATGTCTTCTCAGTATCGCGGGTCGTTATGCCCAGCCTCTGGATAGATTTCTCAAATGGATGTCTCGAGGCCTGACGTGGGGAAAGGAGTGGGTTTCTTTCTGGAAGGAAGGTGGAAGATTCTCTTCACGCTGGTATGTCTCGTTAATTGTTGGATTGTCTTTCTCAACGGCAATCGCTTACCTGCCCTACAGGCGTGACCTCAATCCTCAGGCCACACTTGTAGGAGTCGATGCCCCGATCTACTCTGGATGGGTAGGTAACATGCTGGCCCGATCAATCTATGACGCAATTGCATATGCCTCCATAAGTGCAGACAATGGATCCAGACCCATACCTCTGCTGATTCTTTACGGCGTCGCGGCGATTTCTGGGGCGGGTGCAGATTCCGTTGTCAGAATTGCACCACTAATTCTAGCTCCGCTCTTGGCCGGCACTTCGTTTCTCTTCGTTTGGTATGGGATGGGTGACAAACGGGCAGCGTGCCTGACTGCCATTCTCTCAGCATGTTCTTACCAGCTTACCGTAGGAGTTTGGGCTGGATATTATGCGAACTGGCTGGCACTTGCCGAATCATATACTCTGTTGACAGGTTTCTTACTGTTCTCAAAGAACCAGTCTCGTAAAGCATATCTGCTGATGTTCTCTGGTTCCTTAATTCTACTATTTACACATCCTTGGACCTGGACAATAGTTCTCGTTTTAGTTACTCTTGTTGCGGCTGAGAATTACCTCAACAATCGTAATACTTTGCTTTTGAAACCAATCTTACTGCTGGCCGCCTTTGATGCATCGGTAGACCTAGCTCGTATCTTGATAATAGGGTCTTACGGAGGGGAAAAAGCCGCTTATGACATAGCGACACGAGCGTCTCCATTTGAAATAGCCAATGCTTGGCCAAATTCCGTGTCCGCGTTCCAACACTACGATGGATACTTGGCCAATGCTGTTTACTTTGTTCTTGCGTTGGTTGCTATGATCAGCCTGTATCGAGCGAGGAATGAATTTTCCCGCGTACTTGTGTTGTGGACTACACTCTCGGCCCTTCCATTTGCACTCTTCGATAGCATAGTGCAGTCGCGAGTGATCTATGTGACCCCAGTCCCCATCTTGGCAGTAATAGGACTTCTTAGAATTACGCAAAACTTGCAGGAAAAGATGCAAGTTCTATTGATTCTAACGATAGTGCTCCTCGAGGCAAACGTTGCAGTACTGTCAATGGTTCAACTCGTATCTGTCCCCGGATAGAATTGGGAGGCAGCTTATCCCCCCATTGATGCGAAGATCGAGGGTCTGCACCAAAAAGAGGAATGGATAAATTCGTGCCTGCTTGTCTTTCCATTGTTCTTGAAGGGAAAAAGGCTGGAAGAACCAATACTCATAGGTCCTAGGGAATCACCTGTCCAAGATCGAATGGTTCGGACTGCCGTTCTAATTCCCGCATTCAATGAAGAGCGAACAATAGCCAAGGTAGTCCTGAAGGCCCAGAAGTACGTGGACCATGTAATAGTGTGTGATGACGGTTCCAAAGACATGACTGAGGAAATCGCGAGGTCTTTGGGAGCTGAGGTGATTAGGCACGATCATAATCAAGGATACGGAGCAGCCTTGTCTGCGCTTTTCGCAAGAGTTCGTCAGCTCGGTGTGGAAATTGCAGTCACGCTTGACGGAGACGATCAGCATGACCCTGCCTACATAAGCGACATGATTAGACCGATTGTCTTTAACGAAGCTGATGTAGTAGTCGGAACCAGATTCAAGGGTCGAACGACCTCCAGAGTACCGGTATGGCGGAAAGCTGCGATTCTAAGCATTAACCGTTTGACGCTGGCCGCCTCAGGAAAAAGGTTCAGCGATACTCAATCTGGGATGAGAGCTTACAGGACTAAGATACTCCCAGCCATACTTCCGACAGAGACAGGCATGGGAGCAAGTACTGAAATCCTTGTGCGCGCCTCTGATGCCGGATTGAGAGTCAAAGAGGTCAGTATACCGATTTCGTATGCGGGGGCGGAGTCGACTCACAATCCTATTGTCCAAGGGCTGGACGTCGTCGGCGCAACCCTCAAGCATCTCTCAATAAAGAGCCCCTTGAAATTCTACGGTGTACCTTCTATCCTTTTCTTGGCCAACGGGATATTCTTCGGCATCTGGGCAGTTGACAGCTATATCGCGACGAGGAAACTTATTGTCAATCTCACCGTAATTTCTCTCGCTTCAGCAATAATAGGACTGATTCTCGGGACGACTGCCGTTATACTCTATTCTGTCAGGTCGATAGTCCGGGAACAAATCCAGCAAAGCGTCGGGCTTCGAACTGGTACCTGAGGAGAGTCGATCATCACTTGTGCAATAAGCTATTTTCTAGGCTTAGAAAATCCCTGCTGCCCAAGTCTGACTTCAAAAAGTACGTCCAGCTTCGTCCGACTGCTGCATATTCGCAATCGCCACGAATGACAGATCGCCGACCGATGAAATTTCATCTCTTGACCGGGCGAACTCCCTGCCTGTTAGAAACGCAAGTTAGCCTAACATGTTTTCGTGCCGGGAACTCAAAGGGAGCCGGGAAACCGGTTCTGAGAAAAATGACCAGTTTCTTGTCGGAGCTAGTCCCGGCGTTCAACAATTATCGCATTCTATCATTAAGCCGCTTGTAGGGCATATATTCTAATCCATGAAAATTCTCATACTTTCACAGCTATTTGCACCAGCAATATACGGAGGAGGAGAGGTTGTCTTCTCCTCGATTTGTCAAAATCTCGCTCGTCGAGGCCACTCAGTCACCGTCATCACCCAGAGGTTACTCGGAACACCTGACTATGAAGAGAACAGTTTCGTCAGAATCTTCAGAGTTGGTAAGCCAATCGATTTCCGCGGGACGCTACCGTCGGACCTATCGACAAATCTATCCTTTCTGATTCACGCCACAACTAAAGCAACGAGAATACTGTCAGAAGAGAAGTTTGACATAATACATTCGAACACATATGTCCCCGCCTTAATAGGACAAGCATGTTCTTCGTTGTTTCGAATACCACACATAATCACGGTCCACGACGTATACTTCAACGAAGAGCAAGGGCACTTTTGGGAATCGTGGTCAAAGCAGGTTCAGCTCGGACCAATGGGAGGCCGTGTGGGCCAGATCATGGAGCAGATTGTTATCAGACTCAGGCCAACTCTGTTTCATGCAGTAAGTCACTCTACCCGTTCTGACATGCTTCGGGCAGTTCGACCTAAAATCCCAGTGGCTGTAGTGCCGAATGCAATCAATCTGGAAGAATACCCATTGCCGGTGAACAAGAAGAGCAAATCCGCCCAAGCGATTTACATCGGACGCCTTGTTTTCTACAAGAACTTGGGGACACTTTTGCAAGCATTCCGTGATGTAGCTGCCAAGGTAAAGGATGCCCAACTTGTAATCGTTGGGGATGGTCCCCTCAGACGTTGGCTTGCGGAGGAGATTGGTCGCCTTGGGCTTGCTAATCGGGTACGACTTGCAGGAGTGTTGAAGCAATCTGACAAGTTGGAGTTGTTAAAAGACTCGGATTTTCTCGTCCAACCAAGTCTTATCGAGGGGTTCGGCATGGTTATCTTGGAAGCGTTCGCAACTGGAAGACCGGTCTTGGTAAGTCGTATCCCAGCGCTTGAAGAGATAGTGAATGACGGAGTAGAAGGTTTCACATTTAGTCCGTTCGATGTCGATGAGTTAGCTCTCAAGATGCGCCTCTTATTCGAAAACGAAACTCTTCGCTCGGAGATGGGCAGGTTGGGACGAGACAAGGTAGAGAGATTCTACTCCTCGCCGCTGATAATTTCAAAGATAGAAGATCTCTATCGTGACGCGAACTTTGGCTCCAGAGTCGCGCGATAAACTCATTTGCGAGGAACTGGTGCGTCTCTCTCTTGAGACTAATTCACCTAGTGCGTTCGTTGGAGGGTGGTGGAAAGGAAGTTGCAGTGAAGTGCCTAATCGATGAAATTTCTAGGCTCAGGCCTGACTGGGAACAGATACCCGTAACTACATTTCCAGCCCCTGCGCATTTAGGATTCTACACATTCTCGCCGAATGTAATTAGGAAGATTCGTTCGTTGTCGGTACAAGCTACAAAGGAACACCCCTTGGTCTTTAATGCGCATGGTTACGGAGAGTTTCATGCGGATATTGTGGCTTTTTTCAGGCGAATCTATCCATTACAATTCAAATCGGTCTTAACTACGCACGGCATGGCTGGGTTTCAGAAGGCACTGGGTATCGCTTCAAAGCGGTTTGGTAGCTTCTACAGTCCAACAGAGTCTTTCAGGAGACTACTACATCTATGGTACGACTACACCCTCGGGGCTTTTTCTGTGCGTTCATACGATTTGGTCATAGCCACTTCTGATGAGGAATGCTTTCTGCTCTCCCGCCATCTTGGATTTGAACCGAGCAGGTCAGTCGTTCTTCCGCCGCCCGTGCCTCAAATTTTCTTCCAAGAGTACGCTTCGGAGAACAACACGATAGAGGTTGGCGGAGAGCCTATAGTGCTATACGCAGGAAGAATTGACAAAGACAAGGGTCTTCGCCATCTTCTAGAAGTCCTCTCCCGTCTTAAGGGATCGTACCCGCGAATCAAACTTGTACTCGTTGGTCCAGATTTCGGCTACAAGAAAACTCTTCTTCAGATGATATCCGAAACGCCCGAGATCCAGCAATCAGTCATCTTGGTTAACCATGTTTCGAGGGAGGAGATGGTTACTTACTATCATACAGCGGATTGTCTTGTCTTGCCTTCACTTTCGGAGGGCTTCTCTTTGTCTGTTGCGGAGGCTTTTGCGTCCGGGCTACCTGTGATCTGCTCGAATGTCGGGGCGGCCCCAGAAATCATGGCAGAAAGCAAAGCTGGAATATTAGTTGCCCCTGGTGACGGAGAACAACTGCTCAGAGCATTAGATCTTGTGTTGAGCGATTCTCATCTTAGAAAAGAGCTGGGCGCAAAAGGCAGAGTCTATGCAAAGGACAACTTGACCGCGGAATCGGTCGCACAGCGTTATGTCAGATTATACGAGGGCCTCGTTAATCATAGGTGACCGGCATGAAAAATCAGCAACCCGTTTCAAAGACCTTGGAAACGCTTCTTGCATTACTTGTCTTCGTGGCCGCAGCCTTACCCGTGCTCTTGCTTCTCAAGTCTGCGATCAAGTTCGAACTTTATTGCTACACTGTGCTCTTATGTGCCGTATTGTTTTTGGGCTCAGAAGGATACCTTCCAAGATACAATCTCGCAATACGTTCTCACGCTTTGACACTTCTGATGATAGGCTTATCGGGACTTTGTGTCGGGTTCCAAATTTTTCCTTCCCTTCAACCGATGCTGTTGTTGTTCGTTGTCGTACCTGTAGTTTTTTTTGTCCCAGGTTGGCTTCTTATCAGAGGGCTATTCAAAACCACTGCCCCTCGGCTTGACCTGTTAGTTCTATCCTTTGCGACTAGCTTCCCGCTTAACGCCCTAATCCTAGTCTTTTCCGCTTGGCTTCCTTCGTGGATTAAAGGGCTAGGAGTAGCACTGGTTTACTTTTCGATGGTTGTAGTTGGATCGTTGCTGGCAAGAAGATACCCTTTGGCACATCCCATCAAAGGCGAGTGGGGAGCCGCGTTGATGTTGGGAGCAAGCTTCGCGCTTCCGATCATCTCCATTGTCTCGCTGTACCCTTCCATGGCGCTCGTTCCAGGACTAGATATTGTTCGACATTTTTCATCTGCTTCCGTTCTATTGAACTCTCCGCAATATTACGACGCGATATATCCTCTATTTCACACGCCTGAAGCCATAGTAATCAGTCTCGCTCCTAGTGATTTCCAGGATTTCCAGTTTGTGACCTCCTTCATGACAATTATTCTGCCAGTTGCTTTTTTTGTGATGGTCCGACGGCTAACTTCCTCACAAAATGCTATCATGGCAACAGTCTTCTTTACTGTGGCTTCCGGGTTTGGATGGTTCAGTTTCTTATCCGCTTGGTTGGGTGGAGTTCCCTACACCGGAAGCATGACTTCCTCAGTCGACAACTCGTACTGGGACACACTCTACGGGAACGGGCCATGGATCTGGTTGTGGTTCCGGCCTTTCACTGTCGGCCTAACCCTACTCTTTTCTCTGATTTACCTGCTTCGTGCTAGAGATGTGCCATTACGAGGAATTCTCGTCCTGCTGTGTTCTTTCAGCTTAGCCCTCACACACTTTTCGGAATTCTTTGTGTGGGTTGCGCTGCTGACCAGCTACTCTATCGTCGGAAGGCGTAGAGGGGATATCTTCGCCGGGATTGCCACAGTTGGCTCGACAGTTAGTGCTGGCCTAGCATACCTAATACTTGGCTTAGTGACTCGAATACAAGGTCCCTCTCTCTTTACAATCGGCGTCCTTGCAAGCGTGGCATTGGCCTCATCTCTGCTTACGAGAACAAATGGCATGCCTCATCAAATTTCTATGCGAGTTCTTCGTCTGGTTGGCCTTCTCATCCTAGTTGGGTATGTAGGATACCTAGTCGCGTGGATACTCGATCCTAACCAGTTCAGTGTTTCTTATGTTGGAACAATCTACTCAGTGCCGAACCTGCTCTACCCAGTACTACTGGGACTTCCAGGAATTGTCGCCATCGCATCAGCGACTAGGAGCAATTTCAACAAACAAGGAACGATGTTCTTCGTATTCATTGGAGCAATAGCTTATTCTAGTGGAAAGCTAGTCGGTTTCGTCAATCAGCATCTGTTTACTCAGTACGTCGAGCGACGAGTTGTACCCTTGGTTTATGCAGCTTGTTCAGTGATTGCGGCAGATTTTTTGGATTTGGGGCGAATATCCAGAATCCTTCGAGTCGCGTTCATCTCTATGTTAGTTCTAACCTCCACTTTCTCCACCTTGCTGGCCATCGATGGTTGGAGCGTCAGACTCGGGACACAAAATACTACCCTCAACAACGAACAGATTCGAGTTGTAGGTGAACTAACGCAATTAGCCAGGGAAAACAGCGGTTCAGTCCTTCTAACATATGGAGACAAGTCACGAGGGCTCGGGGAATTTGCACCCTTTGCATGGAACATTGACAAATATCGAACCCCAATATGGTCGTCGAATTATCCCGAGCTTCCGACTACGGTCCTTAGTTCCTTAGGTGGAACAGCTTACGTCCTATTGCAACGATTAGAGATGCCTAGAATCGCCGTGGAACACCCGGACAGCTTCGTCCTTTGGATAATAGCAAGATTGCGGCCACTCTATGAGACTGGAAATTTTGTCATTTTCGAGCTTCCGAGAATGACTCCGCCAGTCGCGGAGAGTGCATCTGTTTTGATGCTTTCCACAACTCAGTCAGACTTGGGAGACACGTATGCTCCTCTTTTGCTAAGCGACTACACCTACACCACGGCACTCCAGAAAGATGTTTCGAGTCTCGAAAGGGCCAGAACTATATTCGTCCCGAGTGAGTATGATCTTTCTGAGGTTCAAGCTCATGCTAATCAAACCATCGTCGTGCTCAATACTGATGGATATGCAGGTCTTGCAGACCGTATTTTCAATGGACCTAGGCTGTCGGTAGATCTTACTCAATCTCCAACAGATTTGAGCATCGAAGGCCGGAACGGTCTTATTGCTAGCCGGAACCTCAACTGGCTGGCTTCTTCAGCAGAATTTGCGATTGTAAATTCTGCCCAGCAACGTAACGCCCTGTTTCTTCAAGCCGGAAGTATTCCAGAGTGGACACCTAGTGTATACGGGTCAGGATCAATAGGTCCACCGCTTTTTTCTTTGAGTAACCAAGGGCCATTTGTGGGAAATGCCTCTCTTGAGACGTTTGTTCCCCAAGGAACCGGTGCTTACTGGAAAGCCACGAGATCTTTCACAACTCCTCTCGACTTGAGAGGCTATGATTTTCTCAGCTTCTATTGGAACGGTAGAGATGATGGAAAATCATACGTAGTCGAACTCTTGGGTCAATCTGGTAAAATCTGGTATTCATTCCAGGACTCTTGGGAGGCTTGGCACAGAGTACTCTTACCCCTTAAGATACAAGACGGAAGTCATAGCGTAGGAGGAGTAAACATTCAAAAAGTCTCAACGCTCTCGACCCTTAACCCCATAGAGGCATTAACGATAGGAAACGAAGCGTCCAATCCTAGCGCACACGGAGTTTTCCTCATTGATGGCATAAGTTTCGACTCAGCACCCGCAGTCGATGTTCGAATTCAAACAACGCTGCCTTCATTCGACATATCTGATGGAAAGACGACGTACGTCGTCTCCGCTAATAATTCAACAATTGAAATGAGTGGCTTAAGAATCAGCTCAGGAGAATCCTTAAGCAACTATTTTGGTAACATCTTGGCCAGGACCAATTATGATGCTGAGAACGGCTCTATCGTCCTCAATATCTCTTTGAGAATCCCTCCACCGGTCTATCCCTCCACCAATTCCAGCATAAGATTGAGATTGGATCCAATTTATTCGCAAACATCGGATGGTCTTTCGTTTCAGAGTGGTCAGTTTTCATTTGACAAATCGATTCCACTGCCTTCGTTGCAAGCTAGGAATAGTTCCGCAGAGGTCCTAGCATGGTATCAAGGCGGTGTGCCCTACGCACTGCACTTGAGCGAGCGCAATCTGAACATAGTGTACGTGAACGTCTATCCTCTCATCAGAGCTCTGACAGATAAGAGTCTTTCTCAGACAGCTATCGAGGCAATTCATGCCTCTGCCTCTGAAATTAATCTCCCGGTTGGGCACAGATTGGGACTGTATACGGATGTCCTCAACGGTGTAGCACTTTTTTCTTCACTAACGTTGAGCGGCAATCTGAATATCTTCGCACATTCCGGAGTTCTTGAAA
>Ga0137416_10001591_pt1 | contig 11668 bp, 12 predicted proteins | sample CZODoug3_1_1_16f_FD_108282 | JGI IMG/M metagenome (GOLD analysis project Ga0137416, IMG submission 108282) | Vadose zone soil fungal communities from Angelo Coast Range Reserve, California, USA - CZODoug3_1_1_16fungal (Illumina Assembly) | ecosystem: Environmental > Terrestrial > Soil > Vadose...
ATCTACATCGACACGGAGGGCGTGTCCCTCGACCGCCTCCAGCAGATGTGCGGCGACGATTTCGACGTCGTGGTGGAGAACATCCTGTTCTCGGAACCCTACAGTTTCGAGGAACAAGAGAAGCGGATCGAGGAGGCCGTCAAGCTGGCGGACGGCAATCCCAAAGTGGGACTCATCGTGATCGACAGCATCACGATGCACTACCGCCTCACGATGCGGGACGAGACGCGCCGGGACGAACGGTACGGCCTCACGCGGCAGATTGCGAAGCTGTTGCGCGCGTCTCGAGTCCGCGGCATTCCCGTCGTCGTCACGTCGCAGGTGTACACGGACATCGAGACGGGAGCGTACATGCCGCTCGGCGGCCACATGCTCAGTCACAACGCGAAGACAATCGTGCGCTTCGAGCGGACCGGGGTGAGCACCCGGGCCGCGGTCCTCGTCAAGCATCGCCACCGGGAGGAAGGCGCGCGGGCCACGTTCCGGATCACGGCCCACGGGCTCGAGGACTAGCGCACGCGAGTCCGTTGCGCATCGAGGAGCGCTTCCAGCAGCGTACGGGCCTCGGGGTCTTTCTTCGGAAGTCGATCGAGGGCTCGCCGCGCTTCGACGAGATGATCGGCGATGCGCGCCTCCATCGTCGGAAGGACGTTCTCCCGGAACAGGTTCCGCACGCTTCGGATGTCGTTCTTTGTCGTGCGGGGACCGCGTCCGTATGCGCGGAGGAAGGACGCGCGATCCTTGGGCGCGAGTCGTTGCACGGCGAGGACGAAGAGTCGGGTTCGCTTGCCTTGGCGGATGTCCCCTTCCGCGGAGCCGCCGATTCGGGACTCGACGACGCCGGCGCCGAGGAGGTCGTCGCGATCTTGGAACGCGATTGCGAAATTTCGCGCGAGTGCTTCGAGCGCCGCACGTTCCTCGGACGACGCGTGGGCCGCAATCGCGGCGGTCGCCGCCGCGCCGATGTAGAGGCGAGCCGTTTTGGCCCCGCTCATCCGGACGTAGTCGGCCTCGGGGATTCGGTCCGCGCGCTCGAAATCGATGTCGAGGCCTTGGCCATCGCTGAGGACGAAATCGACCTGAGTCAGTTCGCAGAGGAGCTCGAGCCGCACGGACGCGTCGAGTTCGGTGGCCCCTTCAATCGCTCGCTCCGCGAGCGACCGGATCCGCAGGGCGTCGAGGATGGCCTGCGACACTCCGTATCGATGGCGCTGGGTCCGAAAGACCATTGCGGGACGGTCGGCCCCGGGGCCGCGGAACAACTTCGCGTCCGTGGCCCACGCGCTGGCCAGGGTCCGCCTCCGGACATCCTCGTCCATGATGTCGTCAAGGAACAGCGTGTACAGATGGTACCATTCGAGCCACGTCGCCGCCCGTTCGAGGCCGCGGGACGGTGGCTCCCCGGTCAGCAGTTGATATCCGGCCAGGGCGAGGGCGTACCGGTACCGCTTCCCCGCCGTGAAGAGCCGCGAGTTGTCTCGCATTGTCCGGCTGGACGGGAACGCACCGACCGGATGCTCCGCCCCGAACTCTTCCCAGATCGCCTGGATGTGCGCGTTCGATCGGTCGCGATACGGTTTCAGGAGGAATTCGAGTCGGTCCTCCGCGGACGACGACGTGAGGGCCGACATCGCTCACGCCTCTCCGGCCTCGAGCCAGCTCGCGGTCGGCGGACTCACGATGACGGGACGCTCCTGCAACGCCTCGATCGACGTCGAACCGGTCAAGAACATCGCCGCCTTCAATTCCTCGACGACCGCGCGCAGCTCTTGGACCGCGGCGTCCGCGGAGACCGTTGCGGCCTCGAGCATCGGCTTCGCCATCCCCGCCATCGTGGCCCCGAGGGCGATCCCTTTCGCGACGTCGAGACCGCTTCGCACGCCGCCCGTGGCGACGAGTGGCAAGCCGACGTCCGCCAAGAGGATCGATGCCGGGGTCGGAATCCCCCAGTTCCAGAACGTGGCGCCGAGGCGCTCTTTCAGGCTCGCGGCCTCTTTCCTCGCGCGGTAATGCTCGACCGCGGAGAACGAGGTGCCCCCGAGGCCGCCGACGTCGATGGCGCGTGCGCCGGCCGCTTTGAGTTTCTGCGCCGTTTCATGGGAGATGCCGGCACCGGTTTCCTTCGCCATCAACGGGAACTTAGAGGCCAACGCCTTGATCGCCGAGAGGCAGCCTTTCGCGCGCCGATCGCCCTCCGGCTGGACGACCTCTTGAAGGAAATTCAAGTGGATGATGATCGCGTCCGCGTCGATCATGTTGATCGCCTTCCGCGCGTCGGCGACGCCGTACGCGCGCTTGCCTTCTTGCGGCACGAGCTGCGGCGCCCCGAGGTTCGCGAAGACGAGCGGGACGCCGTAGTCCTTGACGACGGCGTAGGTGGGCTCGAGTTCCGCCTTCTCCAGCGCCGCGCGTTGCGAACCGACGCCCATCGCGACGCCGACTTCGGCGGCCGCCTTCGCGAGGTTGCCGTTGATCTCCTTCCCCATGCCGAAGCCGCCGGTCATCGAGGAGATGATCAGGGGCGCTTCGAGGCGCTTGCCGAAGAACTTCACGCTCACGTCGACATCGTCGAGGTCGATTTCCGGGAGAGCCGTGTGCACGAGCCGGACATCGTTCCAGTAGTTGTACTCCGCAGAGACGTTCTCCTGGAGGATGATGTTCACGTGTTCCGCTTTGCGCTGCTCCGTCTTGGAGGGCTCGGCCATTTCAGGGACCTCGGACGACCCGGGTGCCGACGACCCGCCGGCCCCGCAGGGCATCCCGGACGCGGTTCTTTACATTACCGTTGACGATGAGACATTCCCCCACATGATCCGCGATCTCGAACATGCGACGAAGCTTTCCCTCGATGCTCCCCGTGACGTCGGTCCGCGACGGCGATGAGAATTCGATTCGATCGAGATCCTCCGGCCGTGCCACCTCGAGCAGGGACGCATCGCGACGCCGCTTCGGATCCGCGGTGAACAGGCCGTCGACATCGGTCGCAAAGATCACGCGTTCCGGACGGAACGCCCGCGCGAGCTCGAGCATCATCACGTCGCCGGAACAGACGGCGATGCCGCGGTGCAGGTCTCGGACGACGTCTCCAAACGTCACGGGCGTGAAACCCATCGAGGAGAATTCCAGGAACGGGGTGAGATCCGCCGTCGCGACGCTCCCGTCGTTGAGGGTCAGGACGGTCGATGGCGCGATCGGGATCGCCGCGATCCCGACGTTGAGGAGCGCGTTCACCACGAGACCATCGAGCTCCTTCACATCTTGCTGGACACGCGACGCCGCGATCCGCTTCGTGACCGAGACGTCTCCTTGGTTCAGCTTGTGTCGGCGGGCGAGGATGTGACCGTAGGACCCGGCTCCATGGACGACGAGGAGTGATTGCCGGACGGCCGCAAGCTCCGACGCGAGGCGCCGGATCGCCGGACGGCGCGCGGTCCGGAGGCGTTTTTTGTCGGTCAGGACACTGCCACCGAGTTTCACGAGGAGCATCGCAACGCGGGCGACGCGCCGCGCCGCACTTAACGTTTTGCCGCGAGCCCATCGCATCGAGGAAGGGTTAAATAGCGCTCGTCACTTCGAGCGCCTCCCGAGATGACGCGCAAGCCCGGCAGCATGTACCGAGAGATTCGCGGCCAGGCGTATGCCCGCAAGGAGTACATGGGCGGCGTTCCGCAAATCCGAATTAGCCAGTTCGATATCGGAGACCCGCGAACGAAGTTCCCGGTGAAGATTCATTTGGTCGCCGCGGAAGCGTGCCAGATTCGTCACATCGCCCTCGAGGCCGCGCGGATCTCGGCGAACCGCTACATCGCGAAGAAAGCGGGGAACGCGTACCACCTCAAGCTCCGCCTGTATCCGCACAACGTGCTCCGCGAGAACAAGATCGCCACGGGGGCCGGGGCGGACCGCATCTCCGAAGGCATGCGCGCCGCGTTCGGGGCGCCCGTCGGTACGGCGGCGCGGGTGAAGCCGGGCATGAAGGTCTTCACGATCTCGACGACGGAGGACCACGTCGACGACGCGAAAGAGGCTCTGCGGAAGGGTGGCGTGAAGTTGCCGACGCCCTGGCGGCTCGAGATCGAACGGGAGAAGAAGAAGGCATAGATGAGAGGGCGCGGCGACCCGCGCTCTTCGATCTTCGTGATCCAGACAAGGGACAGCTTTTTCTTGCGGCGGGTTTCTGGAGGAGCGACAATGGATGAGATCGACCGCCTGCTCGACGTCATCCGAGGCCGCAACGCGAAGACGGTCGGTCTCCAGTTCCCCGTCGGTTTGCGGACAACCGCCGTGGACCTCGCACGGGAAATCGAAACGAAGGCAGGCGTCATGTGCCTCGTCTCCGCGGACCCCTCGTTCGGCGCGTGCGATGTCGCCGAGATGCCCGTCGACCTCATCGTCCACTTGGGGCACGCGCCGATGCCCCACCTCCGGTACAACCGCGTCTTCTTCTACGACCTCCCCGGCACCCCGCTGACATCCATGGCTTTCGTCGACGCAGCGGAGCCGATGCTCCCCAAGCGAGTCGCCCTCCTGACGACGACGCAGTTCCGCCACTGGCTTCCCGACATCCAGCGGCACCTGGAGAAGAAAGGTCACGTCGTCCGGATCGGCGAACCCGACCGGCGGGTGGCCTACGCGGGTCAACTCCTCGGTTGCGACTATCATGCGGCGACGGTCGTGGAGAAGGAGGTCGACGGTTACCTCTACATCGGCACGGGAGACTTCCACCCGCTTGGCGTCGCGATCCTCATCGACAAGCCGGTGATCATCGCGGACCCCGAGCGCGGGACCGCGAGGGATCTGAAGGAGGTTCGAGACCGCGTGCTCCGGCAGCGACACGCCGCGATCGTCCGCGCCCAAGACGCCCGCGTGTTCGGGATCATCATCTCGAAGAAGATCGGCCAGGCGCGGATGGAGATGGCCACGGAGCTGAAGGCCCTCGCCGAGAAACACGGAAGGCAGGCGAACCTGTTCCTCATGGACCTCGTCGCCCCGGAGCTCCTCCAGGGATACCGGGTGGACGCGTGGGTCAACACGGCGTGCCCGCGAATTGCCATCGAAGATATTCTCCAGTACAAGCAGCCGATCCTCACGCCTCAGGAATTCGAGATCGTCCTCGGGGAGCGGGCATGGGACGACTACGTGTTCGACGAGATCCGGGCGTAGCATCCGATTACCTGACTCCTCGCATCGTTCGATGGAGCTGACTCGTGGTCCGCGCCGGGGACGGCCGTCTACGATGACTCACGAATCGTCGCCAACGATGCCGTCCGAAGACGCGCCAGCTCGCCCATGGCCCGCTCATAGTAGGCCTCGCAACGCCGGGCCGCTTCCGCGGTCGACCGCGAGGACCTCGCCGGTCCGACATACTCCTTGACCTGCACGCGCAATCGACCCTTCGTCTCGTAGTGCCAGAAGTACAGGTACACGCGCTTGCGGACGGTGTGAAGGTATACACCACATCCAACTTGCATGGCTTCTCCTAACTTGTTATGGTTATTTAACTATAACAGTCAGGTCTGCGGATGCCGACCATGAAAAGCGCTTTAGCCGTGGAGAGTTCATGTCTGACGGGATGGAGCCGCCGAAGCCAGAAGGGATGCCGCGGAGGAAGCGTCGGGTCATCCTGGTGATCGCAGTTTCGGCGATCGTCGTCGCAGCCGGATTCCTGGTCTGGGAGGTGTTCGTCCGGCCGCGATCCCTCGCGGAGGTCTACGGCTTCGACCACTGGAGTCCGGGAAGTACCGTCACCGTCGTGGGGACGATCACGAGCATCGAACGACAGAACACGAGCTATGGGCCCGAGGTGTATCTCGGACTCGATGGCGGCCCCGGCTGTGCGGGCGTGCCGAGCGTCGTCGGCGACTCGACGGCGAAGTACGAGATCGGCGCCCGGTTCCAGACAACCCTCCACTTCCAACGATACACGATCAACGGAGACCCGGCGGTATCCGCTCCGGAACTTCAGTGTCCGTTCCAGTCGACGCTGTGGGCGATCGGCACGGTCCTGGATGCCGGGAGCCTCTATGCCGGACGGCTCTTCCTCGTCTATAATGGGACCGCGTCGAACGGCACCGTCCACTACGAGATAGTCACCGCGAACGGAGCGGCTTACCGACCCGACACGCTTCCCGCCACGTTGCGCAAGTCCACACCACTCCAAGGATCAGACCCGATCCTCCCTGCCGGCGCCCCCATCGATTCCTTCGCACGCTGGATCGACTTCGGTGGACTGCAATATCTGGGCACGCTCGGAGCGTACCAGGAGTTTCCGATCGTCGACGAAATGACCTCGCTGGCGGCCGGCATCTCACGAAACGGCTCGCTTCGGTTCGTGGACGCGAACCGGAATGGACTCGTGGACGACGGTGACCGTTTGGACGTCAACCTGGCCGCGACGGGCTCGCCGACCACGTGGGACACGTATCAGCTCATCATCGGCGGCCTCTTCGCGGCGCCGGAGACGTACGTGGCCTGCACGCGTTTCATCCTGAACGGTCCGATGGGACCGTTCGACATCCCGTTGCCTGAGAGACGCGACTCCCACGTGAAACTGCGCTATGCCGGGGACACCTTCGGGACGACGTTTACCTCGAGGATCGACGTGCGACCCGGATTTGGACCCGCGCCTGCGATTTCGGACGTCCGCTTCTTCGTGCAAGCCGGCGACTCATCTGGGAACGGGACCCTCTCCAACCTGCCGATCACCCTGAGCAACGGAGCCTCGCTCTCCCTCACGGACGCGAATGGAAACGCCCGGCTCGACTCCGGCGATATGTTCCGTGCCGCCGGCCTATCGAACCGGACCTCGGTGACCCTGAATCTGGCCCAGGGCAATACGAGCGTCGGAGACATCGTCTGGGTCGTCGGTTACGGCGAGCCGATCGGGCGGGTTCCGACGCTAACGTTCACCACCCAGGGAACGAACCCGTGGCATGCGACCGCGAACTTTCCGTTCTGGAGTCCCGAGCTCGCCCTCAACCGGACCTTGAGTGCGTCGCTCCTGGAGAACGGAATCGCGGTGTTGACGAACGTCTCCCTCGCGAGCGGGATTCTCGGGACCTTCGCGAACGGCACCCTCGCGCTCACCGACTCGGATGGCGACGGAAGCCTTTCCACGGGAGACGTCTTCACGGTGACCGGCGTCTCCACCAACCGGTACGTACTGGAGGTCTCCGTCCTCTACGGATTCCCTTGGCGAGTCTATCTCTGAACTGCGTAACGCCTGGCTTGATTTGCCGTCTCGCAGCGGAAGCGTGATTACGGCCGCGTTCTCTTGCGGTCGCGGAGCTCTGATCGAATGCCCGTCGCCATCGAGGGGATCGTCTGGTATTCGGAAGACCTGGATCGAGCGAGGGCGTTCTATCGAGACGTCCTCGGCTTGCCCCTCCTCCTCGACGAGGGCCACGTCATCCACTTCGACGCGGGTACGGTTCGGCTGGCGATCCATCGATGCCCGCCCGGGGAGAGTCGGGAGGCCCCCGAAGGTTTCCTCGTCTTCGGGGTCGACGACCTCGCCGCCGCCTACGAGGAATTGAGCAAACGCGGAGCCGTGTTCCTGGGAGCTCCGGCACAGCGACCGTACGGTCGGGTCGCCTACCTGCACGACCCGGAAGGACACGAGATCGGGCTTCTGGAGGAACCACGCCAAGGCACGGAAGGCCATCGGCGGGTGGCCCCGCTGGTCGATCGATACGAGCGGGTGGTCGAAAAGCTCGGCCGGTGAAATCGCCACGCGCAAGACCTTTAGGTTTCGCTTCCATTGCTCACACGATGGTCGAGACCTCGGTGGTCCTCTTGTCCGGGGGGATGGACTCGGCGACCGCCCTCGCGATGACGATCAAGGAGGGCCACAACGTCATCGGCCTGACCTTCGACTATGGCCAACGCCATCGGAAGGAGATCGACGCGGCGACCCGGGTCGCGAAATACTTTCGGGTCGCGGACCACCGGATCGTGACGATGGACCTCTCGGCGATCGGCGGATCGGCGCTCACGGATCGGGAGATTCCGGTGCCCGAGCAACGACGCATCGAGGAGATCGGCCACGGCATCCCGATCACGTACGTCCCCGCCCGGAACACGATCTTACTGGCCTACGCGCTCGGCTTGGCGGAGACCACCGGCTCGAAGTACATCGTGATCGCGGCGAATCAACTCGACTATTCCGGCTACCCGGACTGTCGCCCGGAATACTACGCGGCATTCCGGGAGGTCGCCCGTCTCGGCACGAGGCGGGGCGTCGAAGGAGACGTCATCGAGATCCGCACTCCCCTGATCCGCATGTCCAAGGCGGACATCGTCCGGAAAGGGGAGGATCTCGGCGTTCCTTGGGTGCTGACGTGGTCGTGCTACCTCGGCGGGGCCCGGGCGTGCGGCGTCTGCGACTCGTGTCAACTCCGCCTCAAAGGATTCCGCGAAGCCGGGGTGGAGGATCCCTTGCCGTACGGCTCGCGTCGGAGACGCGCGGCGAACGCTTAATAGGCGACGGGCTCATCGGAAGCCCGATGGAGGCCCAAGCCACTGTCGGCTCGCGCAAAGGGAGGGAGTTCCTCCTGAGCGAATGCTACGTGTCGGTCCAGGGCGAGAGCTCCCTCGTCGGCCTCCCGACGATTTTCGTGCGCCTGTACACGTGCAACCTTCGCTGCCGATGGTGCGACTCGATGCACGCGGTCGAGGGCGGGGACTTCACCCGGATAGGCGTCGACGCGATGGTGAAGACGATCCTCGACTTCGCGGGCGACCTTCAGTCCGATGCTCGAGGGATTCGGAACGTGTGCTGGACCGGCGGCGAACCGTTGCTCCAGGCCGAGTCGATCGCCCGCGCGATTGAACGCCTTCCGGAGACCTTGGTCCATTCAATCGAAACGGACGGCGAGATCGACCTATCGGCCTTCGACGCGCTCGTCTCGGACGAACGGACGTCCGGCCGCGTGCGGTACGTGATGGACGTGAAGTGCCCAGGCTCCGGGATGGTCGCGAACAAGGCGTACGCGAACCTCGAGCGCCTTCGGGAGCACGACGAGGTGAAGTTCGTCCTACTCGATCGCGCGGATTACGAATTCGCCAGAGGCGTCCTGTCGAAGGTCGGCACGCGGGCTCGGACCGTCCTGTTCTCTCCGGCGACGCCGGCGCACCAGGTCTCGCACGGGCTGGATCCGGGACGGCTCGCATCGTGGATCCTCGAGGAACGCCTGCCCGTTCGACTCCAGCTCCAGATGCACAAGCTGATCTGGCCCGGCCGCGAGCGCGGAATTTAGTCGGCGACCTCGCTTGGAGCGGACCCGCGACACCGGAGGACTTTCATCTTCGGGTGCGTTTGGCCTCCCTGTGCGGTACGAAGAGATCGAACACACCGCGGACGTCGGGATCCGCGCGTACGGGTCCACGCTGAGCGAGCTGTTCGCGAACGCCGCCGAGGGGATGTTCAGCCTCATCGCCGATCTCGACTTGGTCAAAGAAGTCGGGGAGATCGACGTCCGCCTGGAGGCAGAGGACACCCCGACACTTCTCCTGCGCTGGCTCTCCGAACTCCTCTACATCCACGAGACGCAACATCTCCTCTTCTCTTCGTTCGACGTGCATGTGAACGGCACCTCGCTGCGCGGGCGCGCGCGCGGCGAGGCGATCGACAAGACGCGTCACGAGCTCAAACTCATGATCAAGGCCGTGACCCGACACCGACTGACCGTCGACCCCGAGAAAGGCGTCGCCGAGGTCATCTTCGACATCTAGAGGACAGCGAGGACCAGCGATGAAAGCGACTGCGGTAGCCCATCCGATCCAAGGTCTCATCAAATATCATGGCCTCGCCGACCCAGTCCTCCGCCTCCCGTTCCACGATTCGATCAGCGTCTGCACGGCGCCTCTCACCAGTCGCACGACGTTGGAGTTCGGCGGCGTTGCGCGAGACGAGGCGACGATCGACGGGCGGGACGTCAACGCGCGAGACATGGAACGCATCCGCGCGGTGGTCGACGCGATCCGGGGCCGCGCCTCGATCGCGCAGCCGTTCCGGATGGCGAGCGTGAACGACTTCCCCTCGAACATCGGATTGGGGGCGAGCGCCTCCGGGTTCGCCGCCCTCGCGACCGCGGCGGTCCAAGCCGCGGGCCTCTACCTGACGCCCGAGGAGATCTCGCGTTTCGCCCGTCGGGGCGCCGGCTCCGCGAGCCGATCCGTCACCGGCGGATTCAGCAAGTGGAAGATGGGCCTCACGGACGAAGACTCGTATGCGGTCCAGCTGGCCGGCGTGGACTTGCGGATGGCGATGATCGTCGCCCTCGTGCCGGCGTTCAAGCAGACGGACGACGCGCACCGGGAGGTGCTCACGTCGCCGTTCTTCCACGCGCGCCTGGCGGAGATGCCTCGCCTAATCGCCGAGATGGAGCTCGCGATCCGGAAACGGGACATCGGGCAGATTTGCGCCCTCGCGGAACGGGACACCCTGATGCTCCATGGGATCACGATGACCGGGGCCGGCGAGATGGTGCTCTGGCAACCCGACACCCTCCGGGTGATCCTCGCGGTCCGCCGGATGCGGGAGGCCGGAATCCCCGCGTTCTTCTCCATCGACACGGGAGCGACCGTGTACGTGAACACCCTCCCGGATCGGGCCGACGAGGTGCGGAGCGCCATCGAAGAACTCGGGATCCACACGATTCCGTGTGAGGTCGGAGGCCTCGCCCGAATCACGGACGAGCACCTCTTCTGAGCGGAAACCGAGAACGGCACGAGGCAGCCTCGATCGGCTCTGCATCCCTGTCGGATGCATCTGACTATATTTATTTAATTAACAAGTGATATAATTCGGGGGATCACAGTCGAAGCCGGGTGCGGCCGACCGGTCCCGCGACGACCATCGAGCTCGCGGACGGCAGGAAGTACTTTCGCGCGACGTCCCGGACGCGCTCGCCCGTCAGGTCCCCGATGATGTCGGGGTACCGCTCGAGGAAATCCATGCCGAGCCCGTAGTACTCCATCCGATGGAGCTCCGAGGCGACCTCCGCGTTCCGCTCGAGTGACACGATCAGGGAGCCGACCTGGTTGTCCTTCCCGTCCCGGATCTCTTCGAGCGTGAAGGGCTCCGTCCGCAGGCGGTCCATCTCCGACCGGATCGATTCGATCGCCTTGCCGAGGTTCGCGGGGTTCACGCCCGCGGAGATCGACCACATCCCGCCGGCCGTGCGCGCGTCGAGGCCCGAGAACGCGTAGTAGGCGAGGCCCTGCTCGTCCCGCAGGTTCCGGCCGAGGCGGCCGTACAACCCGATCCGGCCGAAGAGGAGGTTCGCGAGGTTCAGCGCGTAGTAGTCGGCGTGACGTCGGGGGACGCCGGGCGCGCCGATCGCGATGTCGACCTGGGTCTTGTGCGGCATCGGGATCGACTCGGACCCGGGACGATGCGGCGGCGGGAGGGGGATGGCCGGCGGTCCGCCCTCGTCTCCCCGCAGGCGCGAGAGCGGGTCCGCGATCGCGTCCTCCAGGAGCGCGCGGTCGACGTCGCCGGTCGCCGCGAGGATGAGCCCCTCCGGGCCCACGTGCGCCTCGTGGAACGAGACGATGTCCGCACGCCGGATCCGCCGGACCCGGTCCTCGCCTCCCTTCGGGTCCCGCCCGTACGGATGGTCTTTCGGGAACACGAGGCGGGACAACTGGCGAAACGCGCGGGCGC
>Ga0137416_10001596_pt1 | contig 11648 bp, 4 predicted proteins | sample CZODoug3_1_1_16f_FD_108282 | JGI IMG/M metagenome (GOLD analysis project Ga0137416, IMG submission 108282) | Vadose zone soil fungal communities from Angelo Coast Range Reserve, California, USA - CZODoug3_1_1_16fungal (Illumina Assembly) | ecosystem: Environmental > Terrestrial > Soil > Vadose...
CATCAAGCGCGTCATCGGTGAAGCCGTTGAGATTGAAGCGGACATTTTTGCCGACGGTCATGATGCGATCGCGTGTGTCATCAGGTACCGTCACGACGACGAGGAACAGTGGACCGAGATTCCCATGGAACCGCTCGGCAACGACCACTGGCGTGCGCCGTTCACAGTCGAGAAACTCGGACAGTACATTTACTCCATCACGGCCTGGGTAGACCCTTTTCAAACCTGGTACAAGGATTTTCAAAAACGAATTGCGGCGGACCAGGATGTCACTGTCGATCTCCTGATCGGCGGAGAGCTGCTGAAGGCCGCCGCAGAAAGAGCCCTCGGCGCTGATGCGAAGAAGTTAAAACACCTGGCAAAGGATCTGACACCGGCGGCGGTGGACGAGCGGCTTGCCCTGCTTGCTGCGGGCTACGCCGATCGCACCAACGCCGCGGTTTACAAAGAACTGCGGGTCGTTGTCGATCCGATCCGTGCACGCTTCAGCACCTGGTACGAAATGTTTCCGCGGTCACACGGAACCTTCAAGGACTGCGAGCGCATCCTTCCTGAAATAGCGGCTATGGGCTTCGATGTCCTCTACTTCCCTCCAATTCACCCGATAGGCAAAACGCACCGCAAGGGCAAGAACAATGCCCCCAAGGGGGGACCGAACGAGCCGGGAAGTCCGTGGGGCATCGGCGCGAAGGAAGGCGGCCACAAGGCAATCCATCCGGAGCTCGGAACACTGGAAGATTTCCGGCACCTTGTCGCCGCCGCGAAAATAGAAGGGATCAACATCGCACTCGACATCGCTTACCAGTGTTCGCCGGATCATCCTTACGTCAAGGAGCATCCCGAGTGGTTCCGGTGGCGCCCCGATGGAACCGTGCAATACGCGGAGAATCCACCAAAGAAATATCAGGACATCTACCCGCTGGAATTCGAAACGCGGGATTGGCGATCGCTCTGGGAAGAGCTGAAGAGCGTTGTCGAATATTGGATCGAGCAGGGTGTGCGAATCTTCCGCGTCGATAACCCGCATACGAAGCCGTTCGATTTCTGGGAATGGACGATCCGGGACCTGAAGAAGAAACATCCCGACCTCATCTTTCTTTCGGAAGCGTTCACGCGTCCAAACATTATGTATCGGCTGGCGAAGCTTGGATTCACACAGTCGTATACGTATTTCACCTGGAGGAACGCAAAGCGCGAAATCATCGAGTACTTCACCGAGCTTACGCAAACGGAAGTCCGCGAATACTTTCGCCCCAATCTCTGGCCGAACACACCCGACATTCTCCATGAATATCTTCAAAAGGGAGGGCGATCGGCGTTTATGGCGCGGCTCGTGCTGGCTGCTACATTAGGGGCAAATTACGGCATTTATGGGCCCGCTTACGAACTCGGGGAAAACGTACCGAGGGAATCTGGAAGCGAGGAGTATCTGAATTCGGAGAAATATGAGATCAAGCATCGCGACCTTCATGATCCTTCGAGTCTTCGGCCATTCATAACGACAGTAAACGAGATTCGAAAGAAGAATCCTGCGCTGCAATCGAATGAAAGTTTGCAATTTCACACGATCGACAACGATCAGATGATCTGTTACAGCAAGCGGACACCGGACAAGAAGAACGCAATCGTTACCATTGTTAACCTGGATCCGGTCTGGAAGCAGTCCGGCTTCGTTGAATTGCCTCTTGACGAATTGGGAATCGATGTGCGGCACCCATATCGGATGGTGGACCTCCTGACGGGGGCCGAATTTAAGTGGCAGGGCCCACGAAATTACGTGGAGCTGCAGCCTGGCAACATGCCCGCACACATATTAAATCATGCGTGAAATAACCGAAGGCTTCACACTCGACGACGATCCGTCCTGGTACAAGGATGCGATCATTTACGAACTGCACGTCCGTGCGTTTTACGACAGCAATGACGACGGCATCGGCGACTTCGGCGGGTTGACCGAGAAACTGGATTATCTACAGGACCTTGGCGTCACGGCTGTATGGCTTTTGCCGTTTTATCCTTCGCCACTCAAAGACGACGGCTACGACATTGCGGACTACACAAACGTTCATCCTTCGTACGGTTCGCTTTCCGATTTCAAAACGTTCCTCCGCGAAGCGCACCGGCGTGGAATTCGCGTCATCACCGAGTTGGTGTTGAACCACACTTCCGACCAGCACGCCTGGTTTCAGCGGGCCCGCCGTGCACGCCCGGGCAGCGTCTGGCGCGACTTCTACGTATGGAGCGACAACCCGGAGAAATACAAGGATGCGCGTATCATCTTCAAGGATTTCGAGACCTCAAACTGGACCTGGGATCCCGTCGCGAACGCTTATTACTGGCATCGCTTCTATCACCACCAGCCGGATTTGAATTTCGAGAATCCCGAGGTGGGCCGCAGTCTCAAATCGGTAGTGAATTTCTGGCTGAGCATGGGCGTGGACGGAATGCGGCTGGACGCCATTCCATACCTGTACGAGCGCGAAGGGACGAACTGCGAGAACCTTCCCGAGACGCATCAGTATCTGAGAAATCTGCGCCGGCAAATCGATCAGCGATTTCGCAATCGAATGCTGCTGGCCGAAGCCAATCAGTGGCCGGAAGACGCCGTCGCCTACTTCGGCAATGGCGACGAATGTCAAATGGCGTTTCACTTCCCGGTGATGCCGCGCATGTTCATGGCGCTTCGGATGGAAGACCGGTTTCCGATCATCGACATCCTGGCACAGACCCCGCACATTCCCGAAAACTGCCAGTGGGCGCTGTTCCTTCGCAATCACGATGAGCTGACGCTCGAAATGGTCACGGACGAAGAACGCGACTACATGTATCGGGTCTACGCACACGATCCCCAGATGCGCATCAATCTCGGAATCCGGCGCAGGCTGGCGTCCCTTCTCGGCAAGGACTGGAATCGCATCGAGTTGATGAATGCGCTGCTCTTCTCTTTGCCCGGAACTCCCGTCATCTACTACGGCGACGAGATCGGCATGGGTGACAACATTTATCTCGGCGACCGGAACAGCGTTCGCACACCGATGCAATGGAGCTCCGACCGCAATGCCGGTTTTTCAAAGGCAAGCCCTCACCGGCTGTACCTTCCAACCGTGATCGATCCGGATTCGCATTACGAGGCCTTCAACGTCGAGGCCCAGCAGAACAATCCGCATTCCATGCTGTGGTGGATGAAACGGCTCGTTGCCATGCGAAAGCGCTACAAGGCGTTCGGCCGCGGGACCCTCGAGTTTCTCTACCCGGATAACCATCGTGTGCTCGCGTTCACTCGCCGATACCAGGACGAGGTGATTCTCGTTATCGCAAACCTTTCTCGATTCGTTCAGTACGCGTCTCTCGATCTCTCCGCGTTCAAAGGTTCGGCGCCAATAGAGCTGTTCGGGCGCGCGGAATTCCCTCCGATCAGCGATTCGCCCTACGTCCTGACGCTGGGACCACATTCTTTCTATTGGTTCGCTTTAACTCCTGTCGGGGCGATCTTTGAACGCTCGAACTCCCAGAGAGCGCCGCTTCAGTTAGCGGTCTCGGGGCATTGGTCGAATGTTTTTTCGGGACGCACACGAGTGACAGTCGAAGACTCGCTTGCAGCGTATCTCCAAACTCGACGCTGGTTTGGTGGAAAAGCGCGCCAGATCAAAGGTACTGAATTTACGGAGATAGTTCCCATTCGATGGGATTCGGCGGAAACCTGCATCACGGAAGTTCAGGTGGAATACACGGAAGAGGACCCGGAGCGCTACCTTATGCCGCTATCGTTCGCCTCCGGTGAGCGCGCCGAACAAATCCGCGAGTCGGCTCCAGCCGCCATACTGGCTCAGCTCACGGTGAGGAAGAAGGATGGTGAGGAAACCGGGATCCTTTACGACGCGATACTCGACAAGGATTTCGGCAGAGCGCTCATTGATGCGATCGACCGCCGACGCCAGTTGCGCGGCACCGCCGGAGACTTTGTCGCCTCGTTTACGCGCGCAATGCGGGAGATTCGAAGCGTGCCGGTAACGAATCTCGAAGTGAGCACGATTCGGGCGGAGCAGTCCAACTCATCTTTTGTTTATGGAGACGAATTCATTCTCAAACTCTTCCGACGCGTGGATCGCGGAGTGAATCCGGATCTCGAGATCGGACACTTTTTGACCGATCGGGTCCCGTTTCAGCATACGCCGCCTGTCGCGGGTACGATTGAGTATCGTACCAAGCGGGGCGAGACCGCGTCGGTCGGCATATTGCAGAAGTACATTCACAATGAAGGCGACGCCTGGAGCCAGACACTGGATGCGCTAAGCCAGTATTTCGACAGGGCCGTCACCAAGCAGGCCGATCCCGTGAACGAGCCACCGTTTTCCATGCCGTTTGTGAACCGGCTGGAACAGACCGTCGTTCCGCCTCTCGCCGGCGAGTTGATCGGACCGTATCTCGAAAGCGTGAAACTGCTCGGACAGCGGACCGCCGAACTGCACGTCGCCCTCGCGTCCGATCGCGAAGACTCCGATTTCGAGCCGGAACCGTTTTCGGTCCTGTACCAGCGGTCGTTGTATCAATCGATGCGGAACCATTCCGGACAGATGTTTCAGCTCCTTCGGAGCAACCTCAAATTGCTTCGAGGCTCCGTGCTCGACGAGGCGTTGAAGGTGCTGGACCTTCAACCCGCGGTATTGAACCAGTTCCGAACCGTTCTCTCGAGGAAGATTATCGCGAAGCGGACGCGGACCCATGGTGACTTCCATCTGGGCCAGGTCCTCTACACAGGCAAGGACTACGTCATAATCGACTTCGAGGGCGAACCGGCGCGGCCTTTGACAGAGCGTCGCATCAAGCGGTCGCCGGTTCGCGACGTTGCGGGCATGCTGCGGTCGTTCCACTATGCTGCCTACACGTCGCTCTTCGGCCATCTTGGGAGCGCGATGGTTCGGCCCGAAGACCTTGCCGCACTCGAGCCCTGGGCTCGACGGTGGAATGCCTGGATCAGTTCGACGTTCTTCAATTCATATCTCGAACACGCGGCGGCGGGCGCCTTCCTGCCCACCGTCCGCGAAGAGCTCAACATCTTGCTGAACATCTATCTACTCGAAAAGGCGCTGTACGAATTGGGCTATGAGTTGAACAACCGCCCGGATTGGGTACGAATTCCGCTGACTGGAATCCTCCAACTCGTCGAAGCGCCGGAGAAGGCGGCGGCTTGAACCGTGCATTGCTCGAGCTGGCCAGGCTGTATGGCATTCAGACTTCATATCTGGACATGGCCAAACAGCGCCGGCAAGCGGACCCCGAATCATTGTTGCTGGTCCTCGGTGCGATGGGTGCGGGGGTGGAGAAGATCGAGGATGTGGGTGAGGCTCTGGCGCGGAGAAAGCACGAGTTACGCAACCGGGTAGTTGAACCGGTAATGGTGGCGTGGGACGGGCAGCTCGACGGCAGACGTTTTGAATTCGGCTATCACGATGTGGAGATACAGGGTCAGCCAACCTTCGTGATATCGGCACCGAAGCGAGCCTATTTTCCTGCGGATAAACGACTCTGGGGGTTGTTCGTTCCCGTCTACGCTCTCCACTCGAAGCGCGATCCCGACGCCGGCGATCTCACCGATTTCGAAAGCATCATGGATTGGATGGCGGACCTCGGCGGAAGCGTTGCAGCGACGCTTCCGTTGCTTGCCGCATTTCTGGACGAGCCATTCGAGCCGAGTCCGTACTCTCCTGCGAGCCGGCTCTTCTGGAACGAGTTCTACATCGACCTGACTCGCGTTCCGGAGTTTGCGGCAAACACTCCGATCCCCCGCACGCGCAAAACGAAATATGTCGACTACCGCGGGGTGATGGCCTCGAAGCGCCGCGTTCTGGAGGATCTCGCCAGCACATTCTTCGCTGATGCGCAGCCGGATCGCCTTCCGGTATTCGGCAACTTTGTTCGAGAAAATCAGGGTGTCGAGGATTACGCGCGATTCCGTGCAGTGACCGACCGGCTTCGCTCGGGCTGGACAGCCTGGCCCGCGCGGCTTCGCGACGGCGACATCCGCGAAGGCGACTACGACGAAGCCACAAAAAACTATCACCTCTACGCGCAGTGGATCGTCCAGGAGCAGCTTCGATTGATCTCGGAAAAAGCCGGAGCCCGCGGTCAACTGTTGTATCTCGACCTGCCGCTCGGCTTGCATCCTGACGGCTACGATATCTGGCGCAACCGCCAGTTCTTCGTCCGCGGCGTCGCAGGGGGCGCGCCCCCGGATCCCGTGTTCACGAAGGGCCAGAATTGGGGCTTTCCTCCAATGCACCCCGAAGCGATGCGGTTGAACCGATATCAGTACTTCATCGCGTACATACGGAATCATCTTCGATATGCCCGGCTGCTCCGCATCGATCACGTGATGGGCCTGCACCGGCTTTGGTGGATCCCCGACGGGCTAACCGGCGATAAGGGGGTCTATGTCGAATATCCGGCCGAAGAGTTCTATGCGATTCTTTCGCTCGAATCGCATCGCTACAAGGCCGGCATCGTCGGTGAAAATCTTGGAACCGTTCCACCCGCCGTAAATGCGTCCATGGCGCGGCACGACATCCGCGGGATGTATGTTGTGCAATACGAGATCATGGGAAATCCCAAAAATCCGAAGCTGCGGGCTGTTCCGAAGAAGTGCGTGGCGAGTCTCAACACGCACGACATGCCTCCGTTCAAGGCGTTCATCGAAGGTAAGGATATTGAGGATCGCCTCGACCTGGGATTCCTGGATCCGAAGCTTGTGCCAGAAGAAAGAAGAACGCGGGCTAAAGCCCGCGACTACATTGGGAGGATGCGTGGCACAAATATTGGGGGTATGCGCTCTCCAAATGTAGTCGCGGGCTTCAGCCCGCGTTTGGCGGCGGTAGCACAATTCCTCGCGGACAGTATGGCCAATATCGTGCTTATTAATCTCGAAGATCTGTGGGAGGAGGTACTTCCCCAAAATGTCCCATCAACCTCCAAAGAAAGACCCAACTGGCGCCGGCGTGTTCGACCAGGCGTCGAAAAAATCCGGCGAATGGCAGACGTCGCTGATGGACTTTCACGTGTCTTTGCTCAGCGATCACGACCTGTATCTCTTTAACGAGGGCAGCCACATCCGGCTGTACGAACACCTCGGGTCTCACCCGATGACAGTTGACGGCACAGCGGGCACGAATTTCGCTGTGTGGGCACCCGACGCGGAGAAGGTCTATGTCATGGGGGGTTTCAACGGCTGGAACAAGACCGGCCATGAGCTCCAACCCCGAGGCCAGTCTGGCATCTGGGAGGCATTTGTTCCCGGGGTCGGACAGGGCGATGCATACAAATACCATGTGGTATCGCGCTACCACCGATACCAGGTCGATAAGGCCGATCCGTTCGCGTTTCATACGGAGACCCCGCCGCACACCGCTTCCAAGGTCTGGGATCTGGGATACGAATGGAATGATCAATCCTGGATGTCGTCGCGCGGCGACCGCAATTCGCTTCATGCCCCGATGTCGATTTACGAATTGCATCTCGGCTCATGGCGGCGGGTTCCGGAAGACAACAATCGGTCGCTGAGTTATCGCGAGGCGGCGCCGCAGCTAGCGGACTACCTGGAACAGATGGGCTTCACGCACGTCGAGTTTCTGCCGTTAACCGAGCATCCGTTCTACGGCTCGTGGGGATATCAGACGACCGGATATTTTGCTCCCACCAGCCGCTATGGGACGCCTCAGGATCTCATGTACCTGATCGACTACCTGCATCAGCGCGGCATAGCCGTGATCCTCGATTGGGTGCCTTCACACTTTCCAACCGACGATTGGGCACTCGGCTACTTCGACGGCACGCATCTTTACGAACACTCCGATCCGCGCAAAGGTATTCACAAAGACTGGGACAGCTACATCTTCAATTACGGCCGCCACGAAGTTCGCAGCTTCCTTCTGAGCAGCGCCATGTTCTGGCTGGATCGTTACCACATCGACGGGCTTCGCGTCGACGCCGTCGCTTCGATGTTGTACCTGGACTATTCACGCAAGGAAGGCGAGTGGATTCCCAATCAATATGGCGGCCGCGAGAACCTCGATGCGATCGATTTTCTCCGCCGATTCAACAGTGAGGTCTACCGGAACCATCACGATGTGCAGACGATCGCCGAAGAATCGACCGCCTGGCCGATGGTTTCGCGGCCGAATTATGTCGGCGGGCTCGGCTTCGGCCTGAAGTGGGACATGGGCTGGATGCACGACACGCTGAAGTACATGAGTCACGAACCGATTTTCCGCACGTATCATCATAACGAGCTGACGTTCCGGATGATTTACGCCTTCCACGAAAACTTCGTCCTGCCCCTCTCGCACGATGAGGTCGTTCACGGCAAGGGTTCGCTCTTAGGGAAAATGCCGGGGGACCTCTGGCAGAAGTTCGCGAATCTGCGCCTGCTGTTCGCGTACATGTATGCGCAACCCGCAAAGAAGCTGCTGTTCATGGGCGGCGAGTTCGGTCAATGGGCCGAGTGGTCGCACGAGAGCAGTCTCGAGTGGCACTTGCTTCAACATGAATCGCATCGCCGCCTGCAACAATGGGTGGCGGACCTGAACCGCTCTTATCGAAATGAAAGGGCGCTCCACGTACTGGACTGCGACCCTGCAGGCTTCGACTGGATCGATGGCAGCGACTCGCAGCAGAGCATGCTCAGCTTCATGCGCAAGTCGAAGAACGCCGACGAAATTGTTGTCGTGGTCTTCAACTTCACTCCGGTTCCGCGGCACAACTATCGCGTGGGAGTGCCGTACGGCGGATACTGGCGGGAAATCCTCAACAGCGACTCGAAGGAATATGGCGGAGCGGACTTCGGAAATGCAGGCGGTGCGGAAGCGCAGGAGATCGAGGCACACGGACGCCCGTACTCCTTGAATCTGATTGTGCCTCCGTTGGGAGCCCTGTTCTTTAAAAGCGGAGGATAAGCCGCGGATTATGGCTCGAGATTTGGGAGCCGTCTGGCTGGACCAAAACCGTTATCGTTTTCGTGTGTGGGCGCCTCTTTCCGAGGAAGTCCGCCTTCATATTGTGACTCCGGAGGATCGAGTCGTCCCGATGCAGGCCAAAGAGGCAGGATACCATCAGGCCACCGTTGAAGGAGTCGCGCCCGGCACTCGATACAAGTATCGGTTGGCCAACGGAACGGAGTTCCCGGATCCTGTGTCCCGCTACCAGCCTGAGGGCGTGCACGGCCCGTCAGAAGTTGTCGATCCAGGCTTCGACTGGGAAGACCGCCACTGGTTCGGGCTTCCGATTGAAAACTACATCATCTACGAGCTCCACGTCGGAACTTTCACTCCGCAGGGAACGTTCGACGCTGTTGTTCCGCATCTCGACGAGATCGCTGAAACCGGCATCACGGCGATCGAGCTGATGCCGGTCGCTCAGTTCCCGGGCAGCCGGAACTGGGGATACGACGGCGTTCTTCCCTTCGCCGTTCAGAATTCGTACGGCGGCCCGGCCGGCCTCAAGAGACTTGTGAATGCCTGCCATAAGCGCGGTCTCGCTGTCGTGCTCGATGTGGTTTACAACCACATTGGCCCTGAAGGAAATTACCTCCCTCAATTTGGGCCGTACTTTACAGACCGCTATAAGACACCGTGGGGTCCGGCCCTGAATTTCGACGACGCGCACAGCGACGAGGTGCGGCATTTCTTTGTTTCCAATGCTGTCGAATGGATTGAGGACTACCACATCGATGCCTTGCGTCTGGATGCGGTCCACGCCATCCTTGATCACTCCGCACTGAACATTCTGGAAGAGCTTACGGAAACTGTTCATGAGAGACGTATAGACCTCAATCGCCGGGTCTATGTCATCGCCGAAAGCGCGCTGAACGACACGCGCCTGGTCCGGCCCGGCGAGCTGGGCGGATATGGACTCGATGCACAGTGGAATGACGACTTCCATCACGCGCTGCACACGCTGCTCACCAGGGAGCGCCAGGGATACTACGTAGACTTCGGTGATTTCCAGCACATGGCGCAAGCGTTTTCCGAAGGCTTCGTTTACTCGGGACGTTACTCTCTCACTCTGGGCCGCCGGCACGGAAACTCCTCGCGAACTATTCCATCGATGAAATTTGTCGTCTTCGCGCAGAACCACGATCAGGTCGGGAATCGCATGCTTGGCGAACGGCTCAGCGGACTGGTGTCGTTTGAGGCCTTCAAACTTGCCACCGGCATTGTCTTGCTTTCCCCATTTGTACCCTTGCTCTTCATGGGGGACGAGTACGGTGAAACCGCGCCGTTCCAATATTTCGTCAGTCATTCCGACCCGAAGCTGGTGGAAGCGGTTCGCAAGGGCCGCAGGGACGAGTTCACGGCATTCAATTGGGGTGGTGAGCCGCCCGATCCTCAGGCGGAGGAGACTTTCATAAGATCGAAGCTGAACCATCCGATGAAACATCAGGGACGGCATCGAGTCTTGCTGGAATATCACAAGGAGCTGATCCGGCTGCGCAGGACGATTCGGGCGCTCCGCACGCTGAGAAAAGAGAAGATGGATGTCGTCAGCCTGGAAGAGGAGCGTGTGCTGGTTGTCCGGCGGTGGAGCGGGCAAACTGAAGCGTTCGCCGTCTTCAACTTTAACGATCGTGACGTTCGGCCTCTCGAGAATATACCGCATGGGGTGTGGCGCAAGCGGCTCGACTCGGAAGACACGCGGTGGATGGGAAAAGGTTCATCCGTCCCCGATTTGATCGATTCGAGAGAAGGCCGACCAATCGTGCTCTGGCCGGAAAGTGTGTTGCTCTTTGAAAAAGAAACCGAGGATTAATGGAACGTTATATCTGCATTCACGGGCATTTTTATCAACCGCCGCGCGAAAACGCGTGGCTCGAATTTGTCGAGCTCCAGGATTCTGCGTATCCGTTCCACGACTGGAACGAGCGCATCACGGCGGAATGTTATGCGCCCAATGGGACGTCTCGAATGATCGGCGGCGATGGAAAGATCGAAAAGATCACCAACAACTATGCCCGTATCAGTTTCAATTTCGGACCCACTTTGCTGACATGGTTGCGGGAAAAGGAGCCTGAGACTTATCAAACCATTCTCGACGCCGATAAGGAAAGCCAGTCGCGCTTTTCCGGTCACGGATCGGCGATCGCGCAATCTTATAACCACACAATCCTTCCGCTCTCGAACAGTCGCGACAAGTACACACAGCTTTTATGGGGCATCCGCGATTTCGAATACCGCTTCGGCCGCAAACCGGAAGGGATGTGGCTGCCGGAAACGGCGGTCGATCTGGAAGTACTCGATCTGCTGGCCGGTTTCGGAATCCGTTTTACGATCCTTTCACCATACCAGGCCAAACGTACACGCAAAGTGAGGGGCCGCGCCTGGCGCGATGCCAGTGGCGGACGCGTGGACCCTTCGACACCTTATGCTGTCCGTACACCCTCGGGCAAACGTATTGCGGTTTTCTTTTACGATGGGCCGATTTCGCAGGCGATTGCGTTCGAACGCCTGCTCGAACGAGGCGAGAATCTGTCGGGCCGCCTGGCATCGGCGTTTTCCGACGGCCGGACGTGGCCGCAGATCGTCCATATCGCAACTGATGGTGAAACATACGGACATCATCATAAGCGCGGCGAGATGGCGCTTGCCTATGCGTTGCATCAC
>Ga0137416_10001599_pt1 | contig 11637 bp, 10 predicted proteins | sample CZODoug3_1_1_16f_FD_108282 | JGI IMG/M metagenome (GOLD analysis project Ga0137416, IMG submission 108282) | Vadose zone soil fungal communities from Angelo Coast Range Reserve, California, USA - CZODoug3_1_1_16fungal (Illumina Assembly) | ecosystem: Environmental > Terrestrial > Soil > Vadose...
CTCGTCGCCTGGGGCGCGGAGAAGCTGACCAAAGAGGCCTTCGGCAGCGACGGCAGCCCCTTTCTCGCCACCTTTGCGTTGGGCGTGTTCGCGTATGTCCAGGCGCGGCTCCCGGGGCATCTCCCCGCAACCGTCATCTTTCCCGGCCTCATGCAGATCGCGCCCGGATTCCTGGGCGCGGAGACGGTGGTGGCGCTGCTGCGTCCCTCGGCGGCCGACGCCGGTAAGACGTTCCTCCACGTCCTGTTGGTCGCGCTGCAGATCGTGACGGGGCTCATGGCCGCATCGCTGGCGCAGGGGAGCGTCGCTCGGCGTGCGACAGCAACGTGACCGCCGGAAAGGGCGCGACGGAAGCGTCGTTGAGCGCGATCCGGGAAGAGCAGGCCTCGACAGCCCTCACTCGGGCAACGACACGTGGTAGGCAAGGCCCCAGATCAAGACCAGATCGCCCTTCTTTACTGAGTCGAGGATCGGCTTCGAGTCGAAGCGGTAGGCCGCGCCTAGCTTCAGCTGGATCTGATCGACGAGAGGGACGTAGAGACCGACGCCCAGTAGGGCCTCGAAGTGCCGGGGGGACACGAGGTCCTCGCGCAACTCCAGCACCGTGCCGAGCGCGGTGCTGCTGCTGAAGAGGTGGGCGTAACCGACGAGGGCCCGAGGGCCGACGCGGGTGAAACGATCTTCCGGGACCGTGGTCCCAGGCGGCGCGTTCGGGGGAAGCGTGGCGTACTCCTGATCCGCGAAAGCGCCCAGCTCGAGACGCACGACATCGTTGAGCGCGCCTGGGGCCAGGCTGCGTGCGTTGGTGTAACCCGCACCGAGGAAGCCGCCGTAGAGGAGGGCGGAGGCTACGAAAGGCCTGCGCTCGATCTCTCCCGCGACGTGGAGGGAGAGCCATCCACTGAGGACGTGGTCTACCCTGAGCAGTCCTAGCCTGCTCGAAGCGACCGTCTGGCCCCGGGCGCGCTGCAAGAACTCCAGCGTCCGCCCCGTCACCGCCCAGGCAGGCGCCCACTGCCAGCTGACGGTTGCCTGCGCCTGCAGGGAAAGGGTCGAACTGTTGCCCGAGGTGAGGCCCCCGCCGACCGTGAGCCACGCGTCCAGGCTATGATTGGGCTGGGGTCGAAGGGCCCCCGAGAAGGGAATGGCTCGCAAGATCTCGGGGTCGAGATTGAGCATCTTGACCAGGTCCCTCTCGCTGACCTCCTCCTGGCTCTTCTGCGAGGCTCGGTCCTCGCCTCCCGTCTCGTCCTCTCGGCCGCCTGCCGGTGCCCCGGCGGCGCAGACGGTCAGGGCAAGGCATTCGATTGCGATGATCAGCCTCGGGCGTCCGGCGGCGATCACGGCTACATGGACGCCGTGCGCTCCGCGAACCATCCGCGGGCGATCTCCTCGAGCGACGCGGCGTCCTCGCGCTCGGCGACGACGTCCGCGCGTCCCCACCGGCCGGGGATCCCGTGGAGAGCGAGCAGGCCGATGGACCGCGGCAGGACCGGGGCGGAGGCCAGGGAATCGCCGCGCGGCTCGAGGCCGAGCAGCACGCGGAGCCCCAGGAGCGGCGCGCCCGCGGCCCACGCCTGTGGGCTCGACGCGGTGGGGTACTCGACCGGGAACATGGTGCGTGAACGCTCGTAACCCGCGAAGACCTCGGGCAGGCGAAAGCGGAAGAAGATCGACGCCTGCAGGATGGCCTCGACGATCCGGCTGGCCTCTTCGCGAAACCCGTACCGCGCGAGGCCCGCGGCGACGAACACGGAGTCGTGCGGCCACACGGTCCCGTTGTGGTACTCGATCGGGTTATAACCCGCCTCGCCCTCCGCCATCGTCCGGACGCCCCACCCCGAGAAGAGCTTTGGGCCGAGGAGGTGCCGGGCTAGCGCTTCGGCCTTGCCCTCGTCCACGATTCCGCTCCAGAGGAGATGGCCGACGTTCGAGGTCAGGCTGTCGACCTTCCGCTTCCTCCCATCGAGCGCGAGGGCGAAGAACTCGCGCTCGGGAAGCCAGAAGTCTTCGTTGAAACGGCGCTTCAGCTCGGCTGCCTGCTGCTCCAGGCGCGCGGCCAGCGCCTCGTCGCCCCAGACCTCCCGGGCAAGGCGGGCGGAGCGCATCTTGGCGTCGTATACGTAGCCTTGGATCTCGCAGGTCGCCCTGGGCGACGGCGCGACCTCGCCGTTGGCGAACAGGATGGAGTTCCAGGAATCCTTCCAGCACTGGTTCTCCAGCCCCGCATCGGTGTTGCGCTGGTACTCGACGTAGCCGTCCCCGTCGCGATCGCCGCAGCGATCGATCCACGCCAGCGCGGCGCGCGCGTTCGGCTCCAGATCGCGCACCAGCTTGGCATCGCCGGTCCACCGCTCGTACTCGTCGAGCAGCACGAGGTACAGCGGCGTCGTGTCGGCTGCGCCGAAGTACGGCGCCTGCGGCCGCTCGCCGAACCGCGTGAGCTCGCCGAAGCGCAGCTCGTGCAGGATCTTTCCGGGCTCCTCCTCGCGGAAGAAGTCTTCCTTCCTCCCTTGCGCGGCCCCCAGGACGCGCAGCGTGGTCGCGGCGAGCTCCGGCGTGAAGGGCAGGCTCTGGTAGCTGGTCAGGATGCTGTCCCTGCCGAACAGCGCCATGAACCACGGCAATCCCGCCGCCGGAAGCGAGGCGCCCGGCAGGATGTCCGCCTGGAATCGCAGCGCCGCGAGATCGACCAGGCTGCGCCAGTAGAGGCGCCGCACGGCATCGGGCTGGCTGGTGACGCGCGGAGCGTCCCCCATCCATCCCTCCAGTCCCTGGCGCAGCTCCGGCTTCGCGACTGGCGCCCCCTTCACGTACTTGGGAACGATCACCTGATCGCCGAGCACCGGCTGGACGGCGATGCGAGTGTGCCACTCGGACCTGGGCTCCACGCGTAGACGGAAGAGGAGGCCTTCCGCGTCGATCTCCGCGGGAGCATCGGTTGCGATGCGGGTCTCGCGCACGAAGTCCTCGCGCCGGTATCCGAGCACGATCTGCTCCTCCCGCATCTCGCGGTAGAGCGTGCCCTTCTTCTCCAGAGCGTCCTTCACCTCGAAGAGGTCGGCGAAATCCGAGCTCACCCGCAGGCGCAGGCTGACCTCGGCCGGCGCCCCTCCGTGGTTGAGGACCGCGATGTCCTCGACGAACCCGTCGCCGACCAGCCGCCGGCGGATGACCGAGAGGTACGGGTTCTTGTAGATGGTGCCGGTCTTCGGGGCGAGGAAGAATTGCGCGTAGTAGTACTCGATGTCGTCCGTGGACAGCACGTCGGGCGCCTTCCCGTCGACCTCGAGGATCCAGCGGGAGAGGTGGCGCGTGTCCTTGAAGAAGAGCCCGTGGGCCTGGTCGGGTGCCGCGTCGATGTCCCCCGCGCGGTTGGACACCACGAACGTCGAGCCGTCGAGGATGCTGATCGTGTCGGTGCGCATCGATTCGCCTCACGGAGGCGCTGGCTGGCTGCCGTCGCCGCCGGTCGCTGCAGCTGCTTCACCTTCCTCGCCTTCCTCGGCGGTCGCGGCGACCATCGTCTTCTGCTTCTCTCGCGCCTTCTCCAGCGCGTCGCCGATGCTGAAGCTGGCCGGCCTCTGGCGCGGCGGGAACTCCTCGAAGGTCTTCAGGAACTGGCCGACCAGGGCCTGCGCCGGAACTACGAGGAACATGCGATCGGCGAGCCATTTGCCGTAGAACACCGTGGCGTCCTCGTCGGCCCTTTCGAAAGGGTCGCTCCGCAAGTTGAAGATCTTCGGGAAGCGCAGCGAGACGAACGGCTCCTGCCACACGCCCAGCCCGTGGGCGCGCTGCTCCGCGAAATTGATCTTCCAGTTCTCGAAGCGCAACGCCATCAAGTCTCCGTCGTCGCTCCAGTAGAAGAAGCCCTTTCGCGGCGATTCCTTCACCTCGCCCTGGAAGTACGGCAGCAGGTTGTACCCATCGATGTGGACCCTGAAGGTCTTCTTGCCCGCCTTGTGACCCCTCTTGAGCTTCTCGACGATGTCGGGCTCACCCGCGGCCGCGAGCAGGGTGGGCAGCATGTCGGTGTGCGAGAAGATCTCGTTGCAGATGGTCCCCGGCTCGATGACTCCCGGCCAGCGGATGGCGCACGGCACGCGCCAGCCGCCCTCCCAGTTGGTGTCCTTCTCGCTGCGGAAGGGCGTGGAGCCGCCGTCGGGCCAGGTCATGACTTCGGCGCCGTTGTCGGTCGAGTACATCACGATGGTGTCGTTCGCGATGCCCAGCTCGTCGAGCTTGTCGAGGAGCGCTCCGACGTGCCCGTCGTGCTCCACCATGCCATCGGGGTAGAGCCCCAAGCCGGTCACGCCCTGCGACTCCTTCTTGAGATGCGTGAACACGTGCATGCGCGTCGAGTTCCACCAGACGAAGAAAGGCTTGCCCTGCTGGTGGGCGCGCTCGATGAACTCGAGGCTCGCGGCGAGGAACTCCTCGTCGATGGTCTCCATCCGCTTGGTGTTCAGCGGGCCAGTGCTCTCGATCTTCTGCGTGCCGTCCGGCTTGGCCCAGCAGTGGAGCACGCCGCGCGGCCCGAAACGCTCCTTGAACCTGGGGTCCTTCGGATAGTCGGGGTTCTCCGGCTCCTGCTCGGCGTTGAGGTGGTAGAGGTTCCCGAAGAACTCATCGAAGCCGTGCGCGGTGGGCAGGAACTCGTCGCGGTCGCCCAGGTGGTTCTTGCCGAACTGGCCGGTGACGTAGCCCAGGGGTTTCAGTAGCTCGGCGATGGTCGGGTCCTCGGGCTGCAGGCCCAGCTTGGCGCCGGGCAGTCCAACCTTCGTCAAGCCGGTGCGGATCGGCGATTGCCCGGTGATGAAGGCGGCACGGCCGGCGGTGCAGCTCTGCTGCCCATACCAGTCGGTGAACCGCGCGCCCTCCGCCGCGACGCGGTCGATGTTCGGCGTGTGGTAGCCCATCAGGCCTTGGTGGTAGCAACTCGGGTTGAACCATCCGATGTCGTCTCCCCAGATGATGAGGATGTTGGGCTTACCTCGTTTCGCCATCTGCTTCTCCTTTGTCCTTTCAGCTCAGAACGCGATCTCCGGGCCGATACCGAGCCGGACTATCGAGATCGTGTTTCCCTGGAACCCGCCGCCTTCCCAGGAGAACTCGGCCGCGAGCCCGAGGGCGGACCTGCCGCGGAAGGTGATCCCGAAGCCGCCGCGGCCAACCGCTCCGACGTTGCCTGTCTCGCCGACGTAGAGCCCCGCGCCCAAGCGGAACCGCAGGACCGGGCCGCCGCTGTAGCTGCCGACGCGCAGGACGAGATCGACGATGGGCTCGAGGAAGTTCCGGTTGACGTCGAGGTACGGCCCGTTCAGATCATAGAGACCGATCGCTACTCCGAACGCGCGTCCTCCGACCTCGATCTCGCCGCCGAAGAAGAGCGGCACCTGCTTGTACTGGTACAAGCTCGAGCAATTGGCGAGCTGGTAGCCGTAAGCGCAGTACAGGCCGTTGGTCACCCCCGCGGCCCCGAAGAGCAGGCGCGCCGCGCCGAAGTGTTGCGGCGGCGGCAAACTTCCCGGCGGCGGCGAGCTTTCCGGCGGCGCCGAGGCGGAAGTCTGCGGCGCCGAAGCGGAAGTCTGCTGCGCGGCGGCGGCGCTCCCGAGCACCAGCGCAGCAGCGGCCAGCCAAACGGCAATCTTGCGCATGGTTCCTCCTGCAGCGTCGTCGCGAACGACAGCCCGTCGCGAGGGACTCGGATCCAGGCTGCTGCTGCCCTGGGGGCGGCGTCATCGGGAGAGCCTCCGGGCCGCGGCGGCGGAACCCCCCAGGCTTTGCAAGCCCACGCCGGGCAGCCAGCAGAGGCCGGGTCGCCGTGGACGAAGGCGTTCCTTCGGGGACCGTCTGTTCCTCATGAGGGTTTGACCTCATCCCCGGCCGTCGCGCCGTCGCCATCTCTCTGGCACGCAGACTTCGCGGGAAGTTCCGCCGCTGCCTCGGGCGGCCAACGGGTCATGAAGGTCGGTCAGTAGAGGAGGTCCCGATGCGAAAGCTGAGTCTGGCGCAACCCGAAAGGCCCCGCATGCCGGCGATGCTGGACATGGTCTGGATTCCCGGCGGCACCTTTCGAATGGGCTCGGACGAGCACTACCCGGAGGAGCGGCCGGTCCATCGGGTCAGCGTCGATGGATTCTGGATCGACCGCCATCCGGTCACCAACGGACGCTTCCGGCGCTTCGTGGAGGCCACGAAGCACACCACGTTCGCGGAGATTCCTCCGGACCCCAAGGACTATCCGGGGGCCTTGCTGGACATGATCTACGCGGGGTCGCTCGTCTTCGTGAAACTGCCTCACCGCGTCGATCTCCGTGACTGCGGGCAATGGTGGGACTTCGTGCGCGGCGCGAACTGGCGGCATCCGCGCGGAGCGAACAGCTCCATCGACGGGATGGACGGCCATCCCGTGGTGCACGTCACGTACGGCGACGCCGAAGCTTTTGCGACTTGGGAAGGGAAGGAATTGCCGACCGAGGCCGAGTGGGAGCTCGCCGCGCGCGGCGGTCTGGACGGGGCGGCGTACGCGTGGGGCGACGACTTCATGCCCGGCGGAAGGCCGATGGCCAACACCTGGCAAGGCGAGTTCCCCTGGCAGAACCTGTGCGAGGACGGCTACGAAGGGACCTCGCCGGTCGGCGCGTTCCCGCCCAACGGGTACGGGCTGTACGACATGATCGGGAACGTCTGGGAATGGACCAGCGATTGGTACCGAACGCGGCATCCAGACGAGAAGCAGAAGGCCTGCTGCGTCCCCCGCAACCCGCGCGGAGGGAACGAAAGGGAGAGCTACGACATGGCCCAGCCGGCGATCCGGATCCCGCGCAAGGTGCTCAAAGGCGGGTCGCACCTGTGCGCGCCGAACTATTGCCGGCGGTACCGGCCCGCGGCGCGCTTCCCCGAGCCGATCGATACCTCCGCCTGCCACGTCGGATTTCGTTGCATCGTCCGCGCGCGGCGCGGTGAGTGAGGACCGCGATCTCCGGCGATCAGCTCGGCGCGGCGGCCGCAGCCTGGTGGCCGGCTTTCGATTCCCGCCACGGCTCTGCACGAAGCACGACGCGCTCGACCTCGCCTCGTCGAGCGCGCGAGGCGAGGACCTGTGCGACGGTCAGCAGCGTCTGCTCGCCGAGAGCCGGGACCTCTCCGCCCGCCACGGCGACGACGCCGGCACCGCGGATGCCGAGCAGGTCGCGCAAGTGCCCGAGCGACGCGGCGAGCTCCCGCGCGGCCGTGGAGCGATCCTGCGCAGCCGCGTACATTCCCAGTCCGTCGCCGAAGGCCGCCAGGGCGCGCCGGGGTCCAGCCGTGACGCGGGAGATCGCTTCGACCCAGGCGCTATCCCGGCGGTGACGGCCGATCGCGACCACCGCCAGCTCGACGAACCCGGAGGAGCGCCGCGCTCGCCGGAGCTCGACACCGAAGAGCTCTACGAAGCTTTCCTTGGTCAAGACATTGGCCAGGTCGAAGAAGGGCACCACGCTTTCCTCGCGGATCGTCGCGGCCGCCCGTTGGCCGAGCATCTCCAGGATCGCGAGGTCCTCGCCGTCCAAGCGCGCGGGCCGGTCGTCGAAGGCGCACAGTGCTCCGAAAGGGACGCCGTTCGTCGAAGAGAGGGGAACGGCCGCAAACGAGCGGAGCGGCAACGCTTTCGCTTTCGCGGGCACGGTCGCGAAGGCGGCCGCGTCCGGCAGCAACAGCGACGAAGTGGTCTCGAGGACGTCCCGGCAGAAGGGCAACCGGTCGTCGGCCTTTGCGCCGACTGGCAGGACGGTCTCGTCGCTCGATGCGGCCACCCGCAAGCTCCCGTCCACCAAGGCCACCAGGATGGCGTGACCGACTCCCAGGTAAGCGCTCGTCCATTTCGCTGCCCAGCCCGCCCTTTCGCGGAACATCGGATGGCTGCTGCGCAGGTCCCGGAAGAATGCCTCGGCCTCCGCGGCGGCCCGGCTCCTGAGCTTTCTTGCCCGAGTCGCCACCTGCTTCACCAGCTCTGGCGCCGCCGGCCGGCCTGCCAGGGCCCCTTCCACCGCCTGCTGAAGGTGCTCGATGCTGAAGGGCTTGGCCAGAAATCCCCACGCCCCGCGGCGCAGCGCTTCCGGCTGCAAGTGTGGGAACCCGGAGCAAGCGATCACCGGCGGGACGGGTGGGGCGAAGTCACTCCGCAGCTGGGTGATCAGGTCCAGCCCGGCGGCGCCGCCTTGCATCATGATGTCCGTCACGACTGCGTCGATCGCCTCCGAGCGCAGGACCTCGAGCCCTCGTTCCGGATCCGCCGCCGTGACCACGTGATGACCGAGCATCTCGATGGCGAGGGCCATGAACTCGCGCAGATCTTCGCTGTCGTCGATGAGCAGGACACTCTTGCCGGGCTTGCCGGCGTTCGCTGGCTCGCGCATGGGGTGCGGCGTTCCCGAGGGAGGGAGACCGGACGGCGCCGTACCTCGGCGCCCGCCCGATCTCGCCCCGGGATGGCTCGGGTGAATGGATGCGTTTATTTGGACGGAGCGGACCCCTGCTTGACCGTCTCGACCTTGAGCACTTCTCCGGTCTTCGGGTCGAAGGAAGCGCGGATCTGGTCGCCCGGCTTGAGCTGGTCGATGCTGATCGCCTGACCATTGCTGGTGACGGTCGCCTCGGGCGAGACGTGGGCCTCGAAGACCACCGTGTGACTGCTGGGATCGACGTCCTTCACCCGGACCGTCACCTTGCGCTGCTGCGACTCGGGGACGCTCGTGGACTTGGATCGAGTCGTCGTCGTTGTGCTGGGAGGACGCGCTGACGGTGCGCTCTGCTGCCCCCAGCTCGGACCCGCAATGGCCATGGCCAGCGCCGCCATGCCACCGATCGGTAGAAACCATCTTCGCGTCATCGTCGTTGCTCCCGTGCGTCAACGCGCACTGGCCAAGACTGCTTCCGGCTGCCTGCGCCGCCCATAGAGTCGACTCCCGACTGCGGGCGGGGATTCCATGCAGGCCACGGGCGGCCTTCATGCTTCCACGAGGCCGTTACGGATTGCGTAGCGAACGAGCCCCGCAGCGGATTCGACCCGGATCTTGCGCATGATCTTCGCACGGTGGGCCTCGACGGTCTTCAAGCCGATGCCCAGCAGCGTGGCGACTTGCCTGTTGCTCTGCCCATCGGCGAGCAGCTGGACGATCTCGCGTTCCCGCCCGCTGAGCAGGGAAAGCCCTCCTTCGGGCCACGAAGCCGCGTCTCCGGCCAGCTTTCGCAGCACGCAGTCGAACGACCGGGCGAGGAACAGCGGAAGGCGCCGGTGGGCGGCGTCCACGGCCAGGACCACGTCCTGCGGCGACGTCGACTTGGCCACGTACCCCCAGGCGCCGGCGAGCAGCACCTCGCGCACCATCTGCTCGGTGTCGTGCACGCTGAAGATGACCGTGGCGATGGACGGCCGGTCCCGCCGGATCTGGCGTGCCGCGTCGATCCCGTTGAGCTCCGGCATGGTGACGTCGAGCACCGCGACGTCGGGGAGGAGCTCCGCGCTTCGCTCCACCGCTTCACGTCCATTCGCACACTCTGCGCAGACGACCCAGCCGGGATGCGCCTGGAGCAGCGAGCGCAATCCACGCCGCACCATCTCGTGATCGTCTGCCAGCAGGATCCGCATGCCTCCCTCCGCTCACGCCGATCCGATCGGGAAGGTCACGGTGAATCGGGTCGTCCGGCGCACGGAGCTCACCTCGACCCTCCCGCCGTGCGCAGCGGCGATCTGCGCCACGATGTAGAGCCCGAGGCCGACGCCACTCCCGCGCGGGGCGGCGGGCGCACGCCGGAATGGCTCGAAGATGGCGCTCGACAGCTCGGGTGGAATGGTGGGGCCGTGGTTGACGACCTCGATCTGCGCGGCCTCCCCCCTCCTGCGCGCGTGCACGACGATCGGAGTTGCGGGGTCGCCGTGCTGGAGCGCGTTCCCGACCAGGTTGGAGAGGAGCTCGATGAGCCGGAGCCGGTCCCACGAACCGCTGACCCCTTCCTCGGCGGCGAGCCTGAGCTCCCGACCGGGATGGCTCATGCGGAGCTCCTCGAGCGTGTCGCGGCAGAGCTCCTCGAGGTTGACTGGCCCGCGCTCGACCACCATCGGGGCTCCGAGCTGGAGGGTGGCGCCGTCGAGCACCCGGTCGACCAGGGTGGCCATGCGCTTTGCCGCCTTGTAGATGCGCTGGGCGATGAGGTCTTCCGCTGTTCCCAAGCGCCGGCGACGCAGCATCTCCACGCCGAGCACGATGGCGTTGATCGGACCTCTGAGGTCGTGGCTGACCATGGCCACCTGCAGCTCCCCGTTGCCGTCAGCTTCTGAAAGCATTTGCGTGCCTCCTTCTCCAGCCGGACGGGTGCTACCGCGGCAGTTCCGGAACGGGCATCGGGTGGAACCCGTGGAGCGCTTCCGGGGCGACCCGATCCAGTTCCGGGGCCTGTCGACGCTGCCCCCTCCCGGCCACCTTGCCCAGCGGACGGTCGGCGGCCGATCGGGAGAGGCCCGTAGGTGGAGGGGGATTTGTCCGGGGGTCCTTCGTCACGCGTCGACCATGTGGTTGCGGACTGCGTAATGGACGAGCTGCACGACCGAGCTGAACCCGAGCTTTTGCATGAGATGTGCCCGATGCGTCTCGATGGTCTTCACGCTGATTCCGAGCAGCTCCGCCATTTCCTTGTTGCTCTTGCCTTCGGCGATGAGGTGGACGATCTCACACTCGCGCGCAGTGAGGGCCTGGCCCGTCTTTCGCGCGCTGTTCGCGCGCGGCGCGGAGTCGGCACCGAACCTCGGCGGCACCCGGGCAGGGCCACGGGCGTGCCAGGAAGCCGATTCGATCGCCGAGACCAGTTCGCTCGCGGACTGGGATTTGAGGAGGTAGCGCCGCGCGCCTGCCTCCAGCGCTTCCACGGCAAGCTGCTCGGAGGCGTACACCGTGAACAGGAGCACCTCGGTCTCGGGCAGCTCGCGGCGGATCCGGCGAGTGGCCTCCAGACCGTTGAGCAGCGGCATCGCGAGGTCGAGGATGGCCAGGTCCGGTCTGAGCTGCCGGGCCAGCTCCACTGCTTCGATGCCGTTGCCAGCTTCGCCACAGACCTCCCACCCGGCGCGTCCCCGGAGGAGATCGCGCAGCCCAAGCCGCACGACGCCGTAGTCATCGGCGATCAGGATGCGCATGTCGCGAGCGTCTCGGAGCGAGCGGGACGGTGGCAACTGCAATGAGGCCCTTGCCCCGGGGGCGGAGCTCGAAGCTGCCGCGGACGACGTGCAACCGCTCCCGGATGCCGCGGATGCCCAGTCCTACCGATTTTTGCAGGGCCGCGCGCTGCTCGATCGAAGGGCTGCTCCCTTCGTTGGATACCTCGACGACGGCGAAGCGCCGATCGCGCCGCAAGCTGATGTGCGCCGTATCGCTGCCGGAATGCCTGTAGACGTTGGTGAGACACTCCTGGATGACGGCGAACAGCGCCAGCTCAACGTCTCGCGGCAGCCGGCCGAAATCCACCGAGACGAGCAGGTCGGTCTGAATGCCGCTCCGCTTGACGAATCCGGAGACGTACCAGTGGGCGGCGGAGACGAGCCCCTCCTCGTCCAGCAGGGGAGGGTGGAGAAGGTACGACAGCGTCCGTATCTCC
>Ga0137416_10001600_pt1 | contig 11633 bp, 14 predicted proteins | sample CZODoug3_1_1_16f_FD_108282 | JGI IMG/M metagenome (GOLD analysis project Ga0137416, IMG submission 108282) | Vadose zone soil fungal communities from Angelo Coast Range Reserve, California, USA - CZODoug3_1_1_16fungal (Illumina Assembly) | ecosystem: Environmental > Terrestrial > Soil > Vadose...
CCGTCCTCCAATGCTCTCAACTCCGCGAGTTTCTTGCGCACATGGGTTAGTTGCAGCTCCGCTACATCACGAGCCTTGCTGCAGTCCTGTGCGGGATGGTCCAGGAGCGAAACGAGTTCGCGGATTTTTTCGATGGGAAGGGCGAAGTCCCGGCAGCGCCGGACGAAGGTAAGCCGCTTGAGGTCGCTCTCATCATACACCCGGTGTCCGCCTGGACCCCGCTTCGCCTTCGGAAGCAAACCTATCTCCTCGTAGTAGCGAACCGCCGGAACGCTGCTCCCGGTGCGCTGCGCCAGCGCGCCAATGGTTAGCATCGGTAAGGCTGACAATTCCGGCCCCTCGAAAAAAATTACTTGAACCTCAAGTTACTTGAGGGCGTAGGCCACAGGCAAGGCCACCGCGGAAAATTGTACCGCAAAATCGGCTGAAGGATACCGCCTTGGCCGAGATTACACCCCATCCCGCACTTCGTCAGCAACCCGAGGATATCGGACAATGCATCTCAACCTGAAAACCCTTGTCGCATCCGCGATTCTCGCCGCTCTTGTCTCGCCGGCTGCGCAATCGGCTCGCTTCCTGCCGTTCGATGCCGTTCGATTTGAAGAGGCGCGACAGTCGGGAAAGCCCGTCGTTCTGCAGGTGACAGCCACCTGGTGCGGCCCTTGTCAGCGCCTGAGGAAGGTCGTCGGCGGGCTTCTGGAAAACCCCGAGTTCAAGGACCTCGTGGTCTTTGATGCTGATTTTGATGCGAACAAGGACGCGTTAGTCAAAATCAAGGCTCGCACGGTGACAACCCTGGTGATCTATCGGGATAATTCTGAAATCCTGCGCAGCTCAGGCGAAACGCGCCCCGATGCGGTTGAAGCCCTGCTCAAGAAGGCGATGTGAGAGCAGTAATGGATTACGCAAACGTAGTGCTCGCGTTGTTCGCAGGATTGTTTTCAATTCTGTCGCCCTGCGTGCTTCCCTTGGTACCCATCGTCCTCAGCGCTGCCGTGTCCGAACACAGGCTTGGACCGCTTGCGCTGGCCGCCGGACTTGCAACGTCCTTCACAGCCATCGGGCTATTTGTTGCGACGATCGGCTATTCGATCGGACTCGATGGCGAGTTTTTCAAAATGACTAGTGCTGTTCTGTTGGTCGCTGCCGGGTTTGCTCTCATGCTGCCGCGCCTTCAAATCCAGCTCGCGCTCGCAGGCGCCGCTAGGCAACTGGACTCAACAGAAATTCGGAAGCGCGGCAACCGCCGGATTGCATGGTCAATTCGGCGTTGGATTATTGCTCGGCGCGGTCTGGAGTCCGTGCGTGGGGCCCACCCTGGGCGCCGCCTCGGTTCTCGCGGCTCAGGGCCGGAGCCTGGGTTTGGTCGCACTTACCATGCTGTTCTTTGGTCTCGGCAGTGCCGTTCCCCTGATAGCGTTAGGGCTGATATCCCGCGAAGCGATGATGCGCGCGCGGCATCGCCTTCTCTCGACCGGCACAAATGGCAAGACGGTTCTGGGAGGCATCCTGATCGCCAGCGGGTCGCTTATCCTGTTTGATCTGGATCATGCGCTGGAAGTGCGGCGGTCGCGACTTCGGTTTGTCTGACCATGCCGGCGGCGACCGTCAAGACCCGGTAAGTGCCGGAGAAATCGCCGCGCAGACGGACCGCCTCGCGCGAAAGACTTATGGCCTCAGAGTAGTTTTTCCCGACAAACTGGGCGTAGGCGGCGACGCCGTGATAAATCGCGGAAAACGGGTCGCGCGGGCTCAGCCGCAGCGCACGTTGCGCGGCTTCACTGGCTTCTTGCCAGCGTCCGCAATAACAGAGTGCCGGGTGAAAATTTTCAGCGACATAGAGCTGTTGCTCGATCGCGGCGACGATCGCTTCGGTGATTTCGTCCTGCACAGCGAACACGTCGGTGAGGTCTCGGTCGTAGTGTTCCGCTCGGACATGGTGCCGGTCGCGACGTCGTTGAGCGAGGTAACCGTTGGTTCAGTTCGCCGCGGAGCAGCGACTGGTCACGACCGCGGCATTACTGCCGGGCGATGGCCCGCCCGCCAGTCGTTTGGGTGTCTTCATTGAAGCAGATAGTTTGTACGAAAAACGATGGCGTTGCTATTGGCCCGGCTTATCTGTGGCTGACATCGTACGATGTCCGGAAACCTCACACGGGACGGCCCATTGAGCGAAGATCCAACACCGCCTGCCGGCAATGTAGCAAGAGAGCCACCGAAGGGCCAGTTGCCGATTCTGGCTCTGTCGGCACTTGGGATTGTGTTCGGCGATATCGGGACCAGCCCGCTCTATACGTTCAGGACTATTCTTGGCACTGCTGAAACCCCGTCGGCCGCCAGCACTGTCCTGGGTGCCCTCTCGCTGGTGCTGTGGACGCTGCTCATCGTCACCACCGTCAAATACGTCTCATTTGCCATGCGCGTCGACAATGACGGCGAGGGTGGCATTTTGGCTTTGATGGCCTTGTTGGGAGTGAAGAAGCAGCGGCGGCCGACCATCGTCGCTGTCGGCCTGTTCGGCGCAGCGCTGATCTACGGCGACGGAGCGATCACACCGGCAATTTCGGTGCTGTCGGCGCTGGAGGGACTGAACATGGCTACCCCCGCGCTGCAGCCCTATGTTGTTCCTGCCGCCGTTGCGATCCTGCTCGCGCTGTTTGCCATCCAGTCACAGGGCACTGCAAAGATCGGTCATTTGTTCGGGCCGGTGATGCTGGTCTGGTTCGTCGCTATCGCGCTGATGGGGATTTCGGGCATCGTGCAGCATCCTTCCGTGTTCGCCGCCCTCAATCCCCTCTACGGTCTGTCCTATCTGTTCTCAAATGGGGCCACAGGCTTTCTGGTGTTGGGCGCGGTGTTTCTCTGCGTCACCGGTGCCGAGGCGCTCTACGCCGACATGGGTCATTTCGGCAGGGGGCCCATCAAACTTGCCTGGTTCGGGATCGTCTTCCCAAGCCTGATCCTGAATTATGCCGGCCAAGCCGCTCTTGTTCTCGAGCGTGCGCCCACGGATGGCAACATCTTCTTCCGACTGTGTCCCGGGCCATTGCTGCTACCGCTCATTGTCCTCGCCACGACAGCAACGATCATCGCCAGCCAATCGATCATTACCGGTGCATTCTCGATGACACGGCAGGCGATCCAGCTCGGTTGGCTGCCGCGACTACGGATCAAGCAGACTTCGTCGGAGGGCTACGGGCAGATTTACGTCGGGGTCGTCAACTGGTTGCTGATGATCGTGACCATCGGGTTGACCGTCGGGTTTGGCAAATCCGACCATCTGGCGGCCGCCTACGGCATTGCCGTTTCGTTGACGATGTTGATGACATCGGCGCTGCTTTTCATTGCGATGCGCGAGATCTGGCGCTGGAGCCTGTTGGCTGCCGGCTCTGTCGCAGCCTTCTTTCTTGTCATCGACAGCGCTTTCTTCATCGCCAATCTCACCAAGATCGCCGAAGGCGGATATGTCCCGCTGGTCCTGGCCATCTCGGTTTATGGCGTGATGTGGATCTGGCATCGCGGCGCGGCGGCCGTGATGGCCCGAATGCACGAATCTCTGACTCCGGTCGCGGAATTTATGAAGGACATCCAATCCAGGAACATTCCTCGCGTTCCCGGCAGCGCCGTGTTCCTGACCCGAACGGAGCGGGATACGCCGCCGGTCATGCTCTGGCACGTCAAGCATAACCGTGCCTTGCACCAACATCTGTTCGTGCTGCGCGTCGAAATCCTGTCAGTGCCCTGGGTCGTATCCCGCGACCGGATCACGATCGAGCAAGTCGCGCCAAATTTCTGGCGTGCGGAAGCGCGGTTCGGCTTCATGGAGCGTCCGCATATTCCGGAACTGCTCACCACCAGCAAAGCCCTGGGCTGCACGATCGATCTCGATGACGTGACCTATTACGTGGGCCACGAGACCGTCGTCCGCCGCGAGGACGGCAAAGGCCTGTCCGCCTGGCAGGACGGGATCTTTGCCGTGATGGAGCGCAACGCAATCCATGTCAGTGACTTTTTCAGCCTGCCCAGCGATCAGGTTGTTGAGATCGGGCGGCAGGTGTCGATCTAGACGCCACGGCCGATCCGGTCCGTTTTGCAGTGCAACCTTCAGTGTTACTGCACTTGTGGATCTCCGCCGCAATTCCGGACGTGGCGTGCGCTGCAAATTGATGTTTGAAAGGCACACTGCCCAAAATGTGTACACGCAAACGTTGAGCCTGCTTGTCGAGCGGCCAACCGGTATGAAAGCATCGTCCCAATAAAATAATTAGTAATGCGTAAGGGGACGAAACGATGAAATCAGCGGGAAGCAGGGGATTGGTTTGCGCGTCGATCATGGTCGCCAGCGCAGCGCTTTTGCCGATGACGGGGGAGGCGACGGCCCAGACCGTCTTCACCACGATCCAGGCATTCGGCGACAGCTACGCGGATACTGGAAACCTTATCAAGGTCATAGGCCCGATTACGATCGCCGGGATCGATATCTATCCGACCGGTCGCTTCAGCGGCGGCACGAATTTCGTTGATACGACGTCGGCGCTATTGGGAATTCCGCAAAACAACTTTGCTTTTGGCGGCGCCCAGACCGCGATGGGGCCTATCCCCAACTCAGGGTTTACGCAGCAAACTGAAGGGTTCGTCGCTTCGGGAAAGACGATCGCGCCGAGTGACCTTGTCGAGATCAGCATCGGCGGCAATGATGCCCGGGGCTATTATCAGGGCGGCGGCACCTTGGCTGGCGTCAACGCGGCCGCGACCGTCAGCGCCAACCAGGCGATGGCTGGCATTAATGCGCTGGTCGGTGCCGGCGCTCGTAACATCGTCTTCACGGTTGGCGACGTTAGCCAATTGCCGGAGGCGATCGGTAACCCGAACGCGCCGGTCGGCTCCGCCTACAGCCAGACCTATAACGCCCAGATGCAGGCGGCTCTTGCCGGCATCGCTCGCAACGGCGTGCGCGTCGAATTTATCGACGTCGCCCTGCTTGGTAACCTGATCAACGCCAATCCTGCGCTCTACGGCATATCGAATGTAGGCCCATGCCCGTTTCCGGCCTGCGTTGGAACGACGGCGGCAGCGAAGGCGATACAGGACCAATTTCTGTTCTACCTCGACGGCATCCATCTGACCTCGCATGGTTTTGCAATTATGGGTGAGTACATCGTCAACCGCCTCGAGGCGCCGCTCACCTTTGCGCCGCAGGGCGATCTGGCCATGAATTCGGCGATGGGTTTCGCCTCCACGCTGTATGGCAAACTCGATATGTTCCGCGAGACCTATGGTTTCGTGCCGACAACCATGAACGCCTATGCGGCGTACACCAAGGCGCCGTATCTCAAGGCGCCGCCGCCGACGCCCGTCAATCCGTGGTCGTTCTACATGCAGGCCAATGGCGGTATCAGCGACCGGCAAGCCACGGTGGCCTCAAGCGGCTTCAATCTCGATAGCGTCGGCGGCACTATCGGAACCGAGTATCGCATCAACAACAACGCTTTCGTGGGCGGTGCATTCGATTATTCCAACCCCAAAGCGCGGCTTTTCAACAATGCCGGGACCACGGATGTGAACTCCTACCAACTCGGCATTTACTGCGCCTGGGCTGATGCGCACTTCTTCGCACAGGGGCTCGCCACATTCGGCTGGCAGAACTTTCGCAACACGCGCCCCGGCGTGGTCGACATCATCACTTCAAACCCGGACGGAAACACCTTCCTCGCGGGCGGAAAGTTCGGTTACCTGTTCGACGCCGTGAAGTCCCAGGTCGGCCCGATCGGTGGCCTGACCTATGCCCGGGCGAGGGTGAACGGCTACACCGAGTCCGGCGATCCGGTACTGACCTTGAGCGTCGGCCCGCAGACCGCCGAAGTGCTGGTCGCAAGCGCCGGCGTGCAATTCCGCATCCCGTTTGTGGTCAACGGAAGGGTCATCAACCCATATCTCAATCTGACAGCTGAGGACGATCTGATCGGAAACGGCCGCATCATCCAGTTCGGCGCGACATCCGCGCCACTGATCATCAACAACTGGGCGATCCCGAACGGTACGTCGCAGCATGTCTACGGGCGCGTTGCGGGCGGCGTTGTGGCGCCTGTGAGCGACCGCGTGGCGCTGACGGCGAATCTTTCGAGAACGCTGGGCCATCAGGGCGGTGACGATTTCTACGGCACCGGCGGCCTGAAGATTTCGTTCTGAAGCATTTTTCGGCGGTCGGTCGGATTGGAGTCCGTCCCGGGAATGACCTCGCGAAGGCTCAGCCCTGCTTGCGTTCCGGCGGCCGCTGGTCCTTTGCCTCTTCTTCCGCCGGCAGCTTCAAACGGATCTCACGTCTGTCTGCATAGGCCACTTCCGCCAGCAGCTTTCGATAGAGCTGGATGTTCTCATCATGGATGAGTTTTCCGTTTTCCGGCTCTGTGTTCAGGTCGCCACAGGCGACCGTGTGAGCTTCAGCTACGGCGGGCCGGCTCGACCGTCGCTGTGGTTTGCATATGACGCGCTTGATGCCCTGAGCGCGGCATCAATCTTCAATTTGACCCGACGCGCCGCGAGGGCGGCAAGCCTTGTCTTGGTCTTGCCGGTTTTGACGTTTTCGCCGATCTGGAACTGCCATTGCCAAAGATCCGGTTCGACAGTCGCCGCAACGCTGTATTGGATGCCTTTGTAAATCACGGTAACTCCCCAATCTAAGGTTGGGGAGGGACGATATTTCGTCTCCGTATTCAATCCGGGAAACTACGGGACAACGCGTGCGGAGCGCCGATCTGGCCTAGATGCGATTGCCTTGAGGTGTGGAAGGCGGAGACCTCGGATCGGCCTTGGTCGCGTTCTGCTTATTGGCTTCATGATGGCCAATGATGCATCCAGCGACAGCGCCGACCTTGCCGTGTCCTGCCAGATGGCCCGCGACGCCGCCGACGATAGCACCTTTGATGCATCCCTTCGCCTCGGCGGTGGGGCAAGAAAAGGCAACGCCCAGAATGGCGGCACAGATGATGAGCGGCTTCATCGAGGTTCTCCAAAAATTGAGTTGCTGCAATAATCGGGCTGCCAGCAATTGGTTCCATAACGGACGCGATCATTCGCGGCGAGATTAGGTCGCCTGCGGTTCCGGCGTGCGTTCGGTGCCGATGCAGACAATCGCACCCGATTGTGCAACATGACTTCCGCGCGAGAAACTCTGATGGATGATTAAGGTTGTGATCGATCATTTGCCGGCTGCCGCCAGAATTGCCGCCGTTCACATTGATGGAGATCATCGCGACCTGCGGGTGGATGCGTGCCGCGGGCTGGCGTTGTGGTTCATCTTCATCGATCATATCCCCGATAACGCTCTCACCTGGCTGACGCTTCGCAACTATGGCTTCAGCGACACCGCCGAGGTGTTTGTGTTGGTGTCCGGCTACACCTGCATGCTTGCCTATGGCGGGGCGTTGCGGGAGCAGGGCTGGTCCACGACGGTGACGCGCGCGCTGCGGCGATTCGCTCGCTGGCGCGAAGCCACACCCGAACCGCGCTCAATGTCCTGGTCGGCGTGATGCGAAGCAAGGACGCGACGGCCGCAGCGAAGGTTTCCGCCGCCAACGCCATCCTGGATCGCGGCTGCGGCAATGGACTTCAATTGCGTCTGATGCGCGCGCTGGAATCGCGTGCGCGCCAAAATGGATGGAGCACCGTGGTCTCGGACACCACGGACAATCTTGCCTCCGCGAACAACTTTATCCGCGCCGGTTATCGGTTGTACCAACCGCAAATTCCGTGGGCCTGGCCAAATACATTGTATTGGCGAAAATCCATCAGGTGAAAGTCTGCCGATGTAGATTCAGAGAGCGCAAATCGATCATATGTGGGCGGGAAAAATTCCGCCCCGTCCGAAAACTCACTCGCCCGATGGCCTAACGGCCGTCGGGCTTTTTTCGTTTTTTCGGTGGCTCGCCGCCTGATATCTGCGTGTCGTAGCAGAGCGCACTACTTCGCTCAGCGGGCGAGCGGAATGGAGCCGTATTTGTTGGGCCCGCGGTACCGCGCAGGCAGCCAATTTCGGCAAATCCCCAGATCGTGAGCGCAAAACTTGCCAACGCCGGGGCGTAGTGCAGCGCCATGCCCGCTCCTCCCGCAAGCCATGCCGGTTTCGCAAAGTGGCCGAGTACGCCCGGCACCACGTAGAACACCAGGAGCCACCACGCGCTCTTGTTGCGGTCATGGAGCCGTTCGTTATGGATAGCGAAGCCCCACATCAACCATGGGATGAAGACGATGACCACCATGACGATGAAGAGCGGCGCGGCGATGGCGGCCGCGGCGAACAGGATAACTGCGGCGAACAACCCTGCCACGCTAAAGATCACGAGCGAGCGCCAGTGTTGTGCTAGGTTGATGCGTCCCTTGGCGCCGAACAGGAATTCGAACAGCTCTTCCATGATCGCTCAGCACGCGAAAGCACCGGCGAACCCGCATTCGGGAATGTGTCGCCCTGAAACGAATCAGGTTCAAGGTAGACGAAGCGATTGGATCGCAGCGAAGCCTAATCCAGCCCGGCCCGACGAAACCCTTCGAGATAGTGCTCGCGGTCGGCGTCTTGCCTCATTGGTAAATCTTTTGCGATCCAGGCGAGCTTGATATTGGGCTGCGTCCTGCGTAGCTCCACGAGTGCAGCCCTGGCGACATCGTGCCTTCCAGCCATATCCGCGGCGGCAGTCAGCACACGATGCCCACCGACGAAATCGCCGCGTTGCCTGATAGCCTCGTGCGACAGACGGATGGCCTCTTCGTAGTGGTGACCGATGAACTGAGCGTACGCGGCTATGCCATAATAAAGCGCAGAGAACGGATCTCGTGGGCTGAGCCGCGGCGCGCGGCCAGATCGCCTTCTTTCCCAACGTCCGCAACAGCATAGCGCCACACCATAAAAGGCCTGGGCCAGCGAGAAGTTCGGATTTAGCCGCAACGCCAGCTCGAACTCGGCCAGCGAGTCGTCGAAGCGCCGCGCGAATAAATAGACGTAAGCGAGCCCATGATGGGCCCAGGGGTCTTCGCCGTCGGCTCGAACCGCCGATAGCGCCGCGCGCTGGGCGATCGGCGCCACCGTTGACATATCCGCCCAGCCCATATGGGCGCCGAAGTATGGCTTGCGGCGAGAACGCCGAGCGCCTGGCCGTGGTTCGGATCGATCGCGATCGCCTTTTCCAGCAGCGCCTGCGCGACCACATTGTGTTGCCTGGTCATCCGCCAGTAATGCGACAGCGCCCGCATCACCAGATCCCAGGCATCGAGACTGCCGGGCGGCTTGCGTCGGGCGCGAAAAATTTTCAGCAGGGTACAGCTGTGGCTCAATTGCTGCGACGATAGATTCGGTGACTCGTCCTGAATAGCGAAAACGTCGGCAAGGTCGCGGTCGTAACGTTTCGCCCAGATGTGGCTGCCGGTCGAAACATCGTTGAGCTGCGCCGTGATCCGGACGCGATCACCGCTTTTGCGCGCGCTGCCCTCGACCACATAGCCGACCCCAAGCTCCTCGGCGACCTGCTTCATGTGCACGGCCTTGCCCTTGTAGATGAATGAAGAGTTGCGAGCGATCACAAAGAACCAGCGCAGCTTGGACAGCGCCGTGATGATATTCTCTCTGATCCCATCGGAAAAGTATTCCTGTTCCGGATCACCGTTCTTGTTGGTGAAGAGGAGCACTGCAATGGCGGGTCGATCTGGCAGCAGCAACGCTGGCCGCGACACGTCGTCCAGCGGCGGATCGGTGGCTTGAGTCGGCGTGTTGTCGTCAACTTGCGTGTGCACGGCACCGATGAAGCGCAGACCCTTGCGCGGGATGGTGCGGATCAGCAGCTGCCTCCGGCCGCTGTTGCCTACTGCATTTCGTGCCGCGTTGATACGGCTGGTCAGCGTCGATTCCGACACAATTCGACCGCCCCAGACGGAAGCGATCAGATCATCCTTGCTGACGACACGGTCTCGATTTTGCACGAGGTAAACCAAAAGGTCAAACACTTGCGGTTCGACGTGAACGGCGCACTTTGCGCGCCACAATTCGCGCCGTTCAAGATCGATCTCGCAGTCGCCAAAGTCGCGGGTCATTCGTGGTTCCAGAGCATTCGGCAACAGCCAAATTCAGCTGCTACCCGCAAAAGGCTTAGCATTTCCGGCCCGCCGCCGGGGTGCGACGTTAAGGCGCCGAAAAGCAGGGCCACCCGAAGCCCTTCTCAAGTCGGTTCCGAAGAAATCACAATTCTCTCAAGGTCTTGGCCGACCGCAACGGGATGCTGCTGACATATCGCCAAGGCTACCATTTAGGAGAACGGCAATGCCGTTGATAGAAGTTCAATCATCGAGAACGTGTTTAATCCCGAGCAAAAGCATCAAATGATTCCAAATACTAAACGACGCATAGTATCGATCGAAGGCGAGAACATGCGCGGCGTGACTTGGGTCAAGATTCCGGAAGTCGCGAGCGGTGAATGGGGAATCGGCGGCCAGCCTCTGACCACCGAAGCGGTCAAGGATCTCGCGGCCGGACGAAAGGCGGCGTGAGGCCCGTCCGCAGTCTGGCATCTCCCCGCAGGTTGCCTACCCACCTGTGATGCGCGCTCGGGCGGCTACGGGTGGCCTACCGCAAGGTGCCGCAGCCATTGAGCGATGCACAGATAGCGGCGTCGGCGGCGCCGCTATTATTTCTTGTTACTTTCAACACCGCAAACTGGCAGAATAGCCGCGCTAGACGATCCCAAATCTGCATCTTCGAAATCGGGGTCAAGAGGAGTTGCCATGAAGGCGATTGTTGGCGCGGGATTCGCGATATTCGCCTCTTTATTTGTTGTCACCGGCATCGCCACGGCGCAGCCCGCCAATATGGGGTGCTCGCCGGACAATTCAGCGAGCACATCGCAGACCCTGCGATGTAAAGGTGGCTTCACCATCGTCGTCGAAAATGGCGCGCGATTTACCCTTCTGGACCGCGATGGGAATGGCCGCGTGGATTCGATCGAACTGAGCGGCAAGGCTTTGCTGCTCGAGGTTCCAGAAAAGCCAGGCGGTAATCACTTCGAGGTGATAACGCCGCAAGCGATTGCTGCGGTGCGCGGCACGAAATGGGCGGTGGATGTCGAGGAAGGCAAGACGTCGGTTTTTGTGGTCAACGGACGGGTGAGCGTGGCGCGGCGCGTCGGTGTTAATCGTGTCGTACTCGGGCCCGGCGAGGGCGTCGATGTGGAACCGACTGGTGCCCTGACCGTGAAGCGCTGGCCACCCGCCCGCGTCGCCGCATTGCTGGCGCGGCTTGGACGATAATCCAGCGAATGGGTAGTCGACATCTCCAGGTGCTGATTGCGGTGTTCGTGAGCGGCCTTTGGGGCGGGGCCGTGCATTTCGTACACGAGCGTGGTCACCTGGGCTTTCTCGATCGCATCGAGGCTGCCACGACTGATCTTCGAACGCTGACTCGCGGTGTACGGTTTCCGCCTGACTTCGTTACTATCGTCGCGATCGACGATGCCATGGTTAAGCGAGGCGGAAGCTATCCGCTTGCGCGAACCGATCTTGCCAGGATTATCGACGCGATCGCGCGACTGGAGCCGAAAGTCATCGCGGTCGATCTCCTGTTGGTTGATCGAGGAACCAACGATGGTGACGAGGCG
>Ga0137416_10001601_pt1 | contig 11632 bp, 12 predicted proteins | sample CZODoug3_1_1_16f_FD_108282 | JGI IMG/M metagenome (GOLD analysis project Ga0137416, IMG submission 108282) | Vadose zone soil fungal communities from Angelo Coast Range Reserve, California, USA - CZODoug3_1_1_16fungal (Illumina Assembly) | ecosystem: Environmental > Terrestrial > Soil > Vadose...
GAGCTGCACGTCAATTTGCGCAAATGCGTTCTTGAATGCATTGCGCGCCGTAACCAGGCGGTTGTACGCCGAGATGAAGACCAGCACGATCCCGACGAGGACGAGAAGAACGATCCAGCCCATGGCGACCTCTTGACCGGCACCCGTCCGGTGTCAGGACACTACCGGGAACCGCAATTAAGTCAACCTCAGTTCCAGCAGGTCGTGGCGGCGGCCCCTGTAGAATCGGTGGCAGTCTGTTGCCCGGTATTCGTCACAACGAAGCTCCTGCACGGCAGATCTTTGAGCTGTCCGGCCACCGCGGTGGCTGTAATCGTATAGCTCGCCGGCGTGTTGGTAGCAGGGACGGGATCTATCTTCGTGACGTTCAGCGTGTAATAGCCGTTTCCGATCGCTCCCACAGAGGCCCAAGTGGTCCCAGTGGCCGCAGGCGCCGCGTAGCCCAGGTCGCTTGGAAGCTGGCTGTACAGGTTGTAGATGCTGAAGTAGCGCTCCTCGCGCGCAGCCAGGTCCAAAACCGCATTGCGGGCGTCGGTCCGCCGCGATTTTCGAATCTGCGCCTGGTAGGTGGGCACCACAATGGCAAGCAGGATCGAGCCGATGAGAATGACCACCATGAGCTCCACCAGTGTGAAGCCATGCAGGAGCGCGCGTGGCAGACGATTGCGAATGATCATGATTGCCTCTTAGCGCCGCTGGATCCAGGTTCGACGCTTGCCGATCGTTCCGGTGTTGTTCAGACCCTTGTCGCAGGTCTTGCCTTGACAGTCGAACAGCCGCTTGGAGCCGTTGCCGAGCGATTGCGTCAACAGAAATGACTGGCCGGCTGCGGAAACCACGAAGGGGGTACCCACGCCGTTGGTCTGGGCGCCGGCGGCATTCGTATCGCTGTAGTTCTTGAAGAATCCCGGCAACACTCCGCCTGTGTCAATTGCCACCGCCATGGTGTAACCCGTGTCAGTCGCCGTGGCACAGCTGACCGGCGAGTTGTTCGCGGGTATCGTCGTGTTGACGATGAGCGCGTCCTGGTACATGAGCGGATTGAACACCAGCTGTTCCGCCGCGCCCGGTAACGCGATTGTCCAACCGAACTGGGTGTTGCCGCTCCCGCAGGCGCCAGAGCCTGCCCAGCAGATCACATTCCCGGTGACGTCCCGCGTGTCGGTTGTCGGTGCGCTCAACGTCTGTACAGTCAAATTCGAGAGCGCAATGGACTGTGGAGCGGTGAGACTGGCAAATCGACCTGCTGCTGCTGAAAGCGCGTTCCACGCTGACATGTTCCAGTCCCAGATGCCAAACAGACTCTGCGCCGTTGACAGATACTTCGTGTCGGTGGTCGCGTTGGGCGGAAACTTGCGGCCGGCGCCGAAATCGACCATCAGACGCGGCGGTCCCGCGGTTTGCGGTACGATCGCCAGCTGCAACTTGGTCGTGATCGGCTGCCCCCCGGGGACGGTGAACAGCGGCCCGCTAGTCACCGCCCACGAGCCGGGGTTTGTGTTGGTCAGGTCAAAACGCCACACATTCCCGAGCAGGTCGCCCGCATAGACATAGTCGGTGATGTGATCACCGTCCAGATCGGCCGGGGACACGTGACCAATCCCGTTGGATCCGCTCACGCCCGTGCTCAGGTAATAGGTGTTCCCGATCGACCCGGACGAATCGATGGTGATTATGAAGATGCCGGCGTCGCCGCTGCTGCTGCCGTATCCATTGCCGAAAATGATGGCCCACAGCCCGTTATGCAACCGACGTATGACAGGCGTGCCGTAAGTGTTGCCCATGCGCGTGCCGCAGGAAGAGACGTTGCTGCACGAAATCGTCGCCGAGGTCCATTCGCCGGTCACGAGAGTTTGCGCGTTTGATTCGCTGAATTGAGTCGGGTCGGTGACATCCAGGGCATAGATCGCCGCCCCACCGGGCCCGAGACCGCCGACCAGCCACGTGTGCCATGCCTTGGTGTAGAACAGGTCGTCGGTGTCAGGCGTCGCATCGATAAAGAAATTGTGGGAGTACGACGAGCTTGCAAAATCCAGCGTCGAGTCGGTTGCGTTGTGGATCGTTTGAAGGACTGCTCCTGGCATGTAGGCGAGCACTTCCTTGCCGTCATTCGGAGTAGTGGAATTGTTTACGTAGTTGTTGCTGCTGTCGAACGAACCGGCGCGAAATCCGTGCAGGAAGCCGTCATTCGACCCGGCATACACCACATTCAGACGGGTACCTGCGGAGGTGAGATAGGCGGAATAGGTCTGTGCTCCGCTGCCATTCTCCGCAAGACTCGCGCTCGAATTGATCATATCCGTCCAGCCGGTCGGGTAGGGCGACTTGGGCGGCCCCACCCAGGTCGGACTGGAATCGACGATGTCACCGAGGAGGCTGTCACGGGCGCGAAACAGTCCGAGGCCGGAAGCATTGATCTCGTTCGTCCGGTCGCCGCGCAGATAGTTGACACGCTTCGAGTTGAACGGGGTTGCATCCCCGGCGTCGATGGTGTTCTGGTCGGCGCTGCTCAGCTGGTTGAACTTGAAAGCGCTGCCGCGATTGTTGCTCCATGTCAACATCACGCGGTTCGCTGATCCCTGGGCACTCGTTGGTCCCACCGCCAGCGTCGAGGGGCACGATTGGCCGCTCGGTATGCCGGTCAGGTAGCAGGCGGCATCCCAGTTGGAAGTTGTGGAGATGCTGACTGACTGGGTGTTCGAATCATACAGCAGGTCATTGGCCGTCAACCGACCAGTCCAGTTCGAGGGATAGTAGTAGGCCAGGAATGCCTGCGTACCGCTGGCGATCTTGCTGGCCTGCTTGGCGTTCACGCCTACCGAGGTAGCGGCCAGATCGGCCGGCGTGGCCTGAAAGCACATGATCTCGTGTATGTTGGTGCTGCCGCCGGTCGAGCCGGCGAAGCCGAACCGGAACGAGGTCGGCAGGGCACCGTTCGAGGCTTTGATGTCCTGCTTGCTAATGACCGGCTGGTACGTGCCGCTGTTGTAACTGTAGGACAGGCTCAACAACCCGTCCTGGGTGATCTTCAGGTTGTAGCTGATCGGCTGGGCATCGCCGCGCTTGTTGGCAGACTCATTGGCTATCTTGAATGCCGTCAGCACCTTGGAGGCATTGGGAATGGCCGGATAGTCCATGATGGCCGTGCTCGTCTTCACCGGTGCAGCCGGGTTCGAGTAATTCCACAGATAGCCGGTTTTGCAGGTATTCCTGACGGCCTCATCGGACTTCATCTGCGCCGAAACACCGTCGCTACGCTTCGCGCCCGTGGCAATTGCGGTCAGGCTGGACGGATACAACGACGGATAATTTGTGCTGAGGTAGCCCCAGGAGATGTTGCCGGCGCCGCGCAAGCCGATGCGCCCTGCCTGCAGCCCGGGACCGCTCGCAGTGTTGTCGCTCGGATTCAGGAAGTTGCCGAATTCGTCGATGCCCAGGCCCAGATAAGCCCCAACCAGGCCGTCATACATCCGGACCGAGCCGTCCAGCCGGACGGTCGCATCATCGTTGCTGTTCGAACAGGTGTAGCCCAGACTTCCGCCGAATGCGCCGGTATCGTAGGGCGCCAGGCTGCCGTCCATCAGAAAGAAACTGATACCGTCCGCGCCGTTGTGCCCGTCGACGGTGCCACCGCCGCCGTTACCACCGGAGTTGCCGCGGTACGTGACTGTCTTGAAGATTACCTGCAGTCCCGCGCCGGTGGGAAACGTAAAGTTGGAAATGATGCTGCCGGCCTGGTTGCCGCCATTGGCAAAGTTGTTGCTGCCGTTATTGTTGCCGTTGGTAAAACGCAGCGCGCCGCTTCCTGCCGTATCGGGCAGCGTGCCGCTGTTGCCGCCGTACAAGGTCTGTCCCGCATAATACGGCAGGCCCACGCAGCGCGGAATCGAGCCGGTACCGTCACCGGCGGTGAGACACGCACCGTTGAAAGTCTTCCAGCTGTTGGTGTCATTGGCCTGCGTGAAGTCGTCCTGGACCGAGACCTGCGCCGCCACTCCGAAGGACAGCGCCACGGCGCAGCCGCCGGCAATGACCGCGAACCGCGCACTGAAGTGTTTGTGTTTCATATGTCTGGGTTTATGGGAGCAGGGGTCGAGATGAGATAGGTGCTTTCGACTACGGCCACGGCATTTGGCGAAGCCCCATAGCCGACCGCATTGACCTGGTAGAGCTCCCCTTTGGGCGAGCACGTGTTGCAGACCCCCAGGTCGGTCACGTAAAACTGGGGAGCCTGAAAGTAGGAGCTGGTGACTCCAGCGGCAGGCGCGCCGACAGTTGTCTGGACGCCATTGTTCTGGTTGGTCGTAAACAGCGTATAGGTGACGCCCGCCGTCCAGGGTGTCGCGGTGAAGTCCGCCAATGGAGCGGTGCACACCTGGCCGGTGGTGGAAGGAACGAATGCCGTGCAGGCGACCGGCGCTCCGACGAGCCCCGACTGCGACAAATACCATTCCCCATAGTTCTGCGCGCTGATCGCAGCGCTCAACGCCCTCTGTTTCTCCCGCGTGTTGCCCGCGATCTTCTCCTGCATGCCATAGCTTCTGAACATGCTCACTGCCATGACGGTCACGACGACCAGGAGCAACAGAGCCGTGATCAGGGCCATACCGCCCTGCCGCCGGGCAAGATGTGCAGCTGGCCGCCTCATGAATTGATTCCCGCCTGATTCATCACCGCGATGGTGCGGCTGATGGTTATCGGAATTGAAGTCGTGGAGCCGGTGGGAGATCTGAGTGTATTCCTGAATGTCAGTGTCACTCTGACCGAACACACGTTGCTCCAGTCGGCAGCCAACATCTGGTCGGCTCGCAGATACATCTCGGAGCAACTTCCCGTGACGTTCGGAAATGTCCGCGCCACCCCGTAGAGAATCGCCAGGTTCTCCACGCCGTTTACGAGCTGTACGTTGCGGATGCCGGCTGCAGTCGTCGCAGTGCACCAGAGCGCCCTTGAAGCAGGATCGGCTGCCTGGGCAGCAACATAGAACCTGTTCACAAACGTGTCATAGGGAGACGTCGCGGTGTTCTGCTGAGCCGCACAGTTGAACACGTTGTCGGCGCCTGTCACTGCGTCAAAACCGGCGCCGTAGCGGATCGTTACGGAGTCGCCGGGCGCCGCGGCACTGTAGGTGCCAAACATCGGCTGGCCCGCCACGAATGAGCCGGATGCCGGCATCACGACGAGCGGATCGGTGACCAGCGGGTTCGGGTAATAGCCCGCGGCTTCAATCACATCGGCCATGAGCGTCATCGCCAGGCGCTGGTTATCCTGAAGTTGGGACAGCGCGCTCTGATTTTGAAATGCGCTGCGGGTGCTCTGTAAACTGGCGAACAGGCCGCCCAGAAGAAACAAGGATACGGTGGTGGCTACCAGCAGCTCAACCAGCGTAAAGCCCCTGTGGCCGCGGCTGACTGCCGGCTGCTGAGGGCGAATGGGATTTCTCATGGCTGCACGTAGAGTTGGTACACGGAGTTCTGCACAATTGCCTTGGTGGCGCCATTGTTGGCCTGAACGGTGGCCTGGGTGCTATTGACGCTTCCCGCGCTCTCCGCCCAGGTGACGGTGATCATGCAGGTCACCGGCGTGACGGTGCCGCACTGGATCCTGGAATTGTTGCCGGGCAGCACCCCATTCATATCAACTGCCCATTGGCGCAGATCGAAGGCTGCGAGGCCCGCGGGCGTGCAACTCGCGGCGAGGCAGCTGGCAGCTGCGCCGATCGCAGCGCTCAACAACGGCGCTCCGGCACTGACTGACGCTGCGTTTCCCTGCACCAGGATAGTTGCGTTGGACGGATCGGTCTGCGCCCAGTAACCCCGATTGGCGTGCATCGCGCCCGCAAGGCTCTCGGCCTCGATGGCCGCCATGGAGCGCTGACTGGCCACGGAGGTGCTGGACAGTGCGAGCGTCTGCATTCTGGCAATGCCCAGCAGCCCCACGCTGAGGACAATCAACGCCACCATGACTTCGATGAGGCTGAAGCCGCGGCTGGCGCCACGATCGGTGTGCCGCAAGCTCATGAGCAACCGCCCACGCCGTTGTGGGTCGTGGACAGTGCACCCACTATCGTCATGTTGAGACAGCGCGTGTAGCTGCTGTTCGATGTTTTGTCATGCAGGCTGATGTTGATCGTTCCCGGCAGGTTGCGGGCAAAGCCTTCGCGGTTGAAGGTAACGATACTGATCGTGTTGTCAGCGTTGAGCGTATCTGCGCCGGACAACTTCGGCTGCACTCGCAGGACCAGGTCATTCCCGTCGATCGAGCCGATCACCCCGCTGTCCGAGAACACGATCCAACCTTGCGTCCAAGTGGAGCTTCCTGAGCAGCTGGTGCCGTTGGTTGATGAACAAACGCTGACCGGCAGACCCTGTTTGATCGCCTCCGCGCGCGCGAACTGCATATCCCCGACCAGACCGTTGATTTCACCGGCGACCCGGTTGGCGGTGGTGACGTATCGGTAGGATGGAGCACCGATGGCCAGCAGCATAGCGACGATGCTGACGACAACGGTCATCTCCACCATCGTGAAACCTGTTTGGGCGCTTTTCATGGGCTCGCAGTCTTAGGCCTATTGCGACCGTTCGCCCGCCTACCCGACCAATGGTCTGTGCCAACCGATCAGCGGTTCCGCGCTGTGAAGTGGCTCACAGTGGCGGGTTCACTTAATGGGGCACTGCTGCGGGTGGGGCAAAGGTCTGGGGCAATGCATCACCCCTTGCCGACCGCGCGCGAGCGGCCCAAAATCACCGCACGATTAAGTTGAAGCGGTGCATGGTGCAGGGCCGGAGAACGGCATAATGGCTCCGGTCGCGACGCACAACTACTAGAAATACGCGAGGCTCATTTAAGTGGAACGCCGCCTGCACACGAGGCACCGTGCAAGAACCGTTGTCTATATCACTGTCCCGGGCGGCCGCAGAAAGCTGTGCAAGGCCGTCAATCTGAGCGCTACGGGCGTATTTATCGAAACCACCAACCTGGGTTTGCGCAAGGGGCAGCAGGTGGTGCTGGCGTTCGCCATCAATCTGGGAACCGTAACCAAGCTCCATCGCAGAACCGCCGTGGTCGCCCATGTATCCAAGGGCGGTACGGGCCTGATGATGGAGAGCTACGGAGCGGCGCGCTCCAGTTGAGTAGGGAGCCTGCCTAACTAATGCTCGCCTGCTGCGGCGATTAGTTAGGCAGGCTCCAACGGCCGATGCCGCTGGAACGCTTCGACCGCAGCCCGTGCGGCCGGGCCCGCGAGATCCGGATTCACCAACACCAGGTACAGGGGCGCATTCCTGGAGGCCCCCGCAGCTAGCGGAAGCGGCCTTATGACACTTCTCTCCAACGCGCCGTGTATGAGATGTTCCGGGAGCCAGGCATAGGCAAGACCGGCCTCAACAGTCGCGAGCGAAGCCTCCGTACTGCTCACCGTGCAGCGCAGCTCAGATCCCAACCACCCCTCGTCCCTCGGGTGCCTGACGCCGGAATCCCGTACCACCGCCTGAACATGACGCATGAGATCTTCAGGCGTCAGCGGGTGATCTACGTTAAAGAGCGGATGGTTGGATCGCGCTACGGCAACAAACGTCACGTCCAAGAGCCAATCACCTAGATGACCTGAAGGAACGCGGGTGGTAACCACCACGTCCGCGGCTCCATCGACGATGGCCTCCTCCGCACCTGACAGCACCGCGTCGGAGAGCTGCATTTGGGTATTGGGGCAAAGATGCTGTAGCTCCGCCACGATGTTCAACAGGCGATCGCGAGGAAATGCGGCGTCCACTACCAGTCGAAGTTCGGGCTCCCACCCCTGCCGGAGCGTGCGCGCCAGCAACTCCAGGTTGCCGAGGTCTGCGAGCAGTGAGCGCGATCGTTTGAGAAGCACTTGGCCGTGCGCGGTCAGCACCGCCTTGCGCCCTTCGATGACGAGGAGCGGGACATTCAGAGCTTCCTGGAGACGCGCTACGGCATAGCTCACGGCTGATTGGCTCCGGTTCAGCGCAGCCGCCGCCTGTGCAAACCCGCCGTGATCCACCACCGCGGCTAAAACCGCCCATTGCTCCAGTGAAGTCCTGGCAAACGCCATATCAGATCCAATTATTAGATCAATTACGGCAATATTTTGCGCTTTTTTATCTAATTTTTCGACCTTATTCTACGCCTCACCCAGGAGGTTCCCATGAACGAGATCAGACGCAGTAATGAACGGGGCCATGCCGATCACGGCTGGCTGAAGTCCTTCCACACCTTTTCGTTTGCAGACTATTTCGATCCGAAGCACGTGCAGGTCGGTCCCCTGCGCGTGATCAACGAAGATCGCGTGCAGGCTGGCTCGGGATTCGGCACCCACGCGCATCGGGACATGGAAATCATCAGCTACGTGCTGGATGGCGAGCTGGCGCACAAGGATTCGATGGGCAATGGCTCAACGATTCGTCCGGGAGACGTGCAACGCATGAGCGCAGGCTCAGGCGTCCGTCACAGCGAGTTCAATCCGTCGAGCAGCAATCCTGTGCATTTCCTGCAGATCTGGATTCAGCCGAATGCCCAGGGAATGGAGCCTAGCTACGAGGAGAAGCAATTTTCCGTACAAGAGAAACGCGGTCGCCTACGTATCATCGCGTCTCCGGACCAGGTCGACGGTTCCGTTCTCATCCATCAGGACGCGCGTGTATACGCCGGCTTGTTTGACGGGACGGAAAGCGCGACGCTGAACGTCAAACCGGGTCGAACCCTGTATGTACACGTGGCACGTGGCACCGTGACAGCGAACGGGATCGTGCTCAATAACGGCGATGCCCTGAAGCTCACCGACACTGAAGAGCTGGTGCTGCAGCAAGGTCAGCAGGCAGAGGTCCTCGTCTTCGACTTGCCGAAATAGAGCCTGAATACATAGGAGTACTCGCCATGGGCCTGTTCCCGGATTCCGCTCCACCCGGATTGATCTCCTCGAAGGGCACCCTTCCGGTGAAGGAGACGGTGGACAGGCTCGTGCATCTGGTTGAATCGAAGGGACTCACCGTGTTCTGCCGCGTCGACCATGCGGCAGGCGCGGTGGCTGCCGGCTTGCAGCTGCGGCCTACGGAGGTGGTGATCTTCGGAAACGCCAAGGGAGGCACCCCGCTCATGCAGGCAACGCAGACGATCGGTATCGATCTACCCTTAAAAGTGCTGATATGGCAGGGCGCCGGGGCACAGACGTGGCTCAGCTACAACGATCCTGTCTGGCTGACCGAACGCCACGGCATCCAGGCGCAGGGGGCCGGTCCGGCCGCCGCAATGCGATCGCTGCTTCAGGCCGTGACCCGAGGTGCTGCGGTGCCTTAAACTGTAATAGAAATGTCATCTGGAACCCCCTCCGCAAAACGATCCGAACCGAGTCACAAAGATGGGCGCGAGGTGGAGTGGCAACTTGCCTCTACCGACCTCTCGTCGGTACGTCGCTGGTTGGACGATCACGGCACCATCGAAGGCCTCGTCCTGGCGCCACAATCAACACTGCAGATCTTCGATACCTATTTCGATACGGACGACTGGCGGATTTATCGCGCCGGCTTTGCACTTCGCATCCGCTCAGAGGACGGCAAGTCGGAGGCCACGCTCAAGTCGCTTCACCCCAACAGTACCGGGAAGGCCGACCGCCGCGAGCTGAGCGAAACGCTCGAAAGCACTGAAAGCGAGTTGATCGGGCAGTCGAACGGACCTGTTGGAGTACGCGTTCAGGCTGTGAGCGGTGCCCACACGTTGCAACCACTTTTTGAAGTACGCACATCGAGACAGCGCTACGCCGTCCATGCAGCCAATGAGTCGCAGCAACTCGGCGAGATCGCGCTCGACGAGACTGTAATCTCGCGCCCGCATGGTCAGCCACAGACGAGCATGCAGCGCGTCGAAGTGGAAGCACTGACCGATGCTCATCAGTCATTGCAGACGCTGGTCGAGACGCTTCGAAGCCATTGCTCGCTCGAGTTAGCATCCGACTCCAAGTACTCTCAGGGCCTGAAATCGGTCGGCCTGGCGCCCACGCCCCTCCCGGATTTCCAGCCGACAGCCGTGGACGCATCGATGCGGGTGGAAGAAGTTGCCCTCGCAAACCTGCGCCGCTATCTGTCGGCATGGCATCTTCACGAGCCCGGCGCCCGATTCGGAGACGATGTCGAAGCGCTGCACGATTTGCGCGTAGCCGGCCGTCGATTGGACGCGATCCTGCGCCAGTTCGAAGCATTCCTGCCGACCCCGCTCGTACGGATTCGGCCCACTCTCAAGAAAGTCCTGCGTGCGCTGGGCCGGGCTCGGGACCTGGACGTAGCCCTTCTCGAGCTGGAGGCGTTCAATCGTGTTCTGTCCGAGGCCGACCAGGCTCACCTGGCACCCTTGAAGCAGCATCTGGCCGCCGAGCGCAGCCGCGCCCGCCACAAGATGTTGGCCATTCTGGATTCGAGCGCCGTGCAAAGGGATTTCGAGAAACTGACCCTTGCATTGGCCCAACCGTCGGCTGTCACGGCTGCTGTTTCCGCCTCACCGGCCGAGGCGCCGCCGGTTTCCGCCGCCAATGCGATTACCGAATTGATCCGCACGCGATACAAGAAGGTCCGCAAAGGCGCTAACCGTCTCACCGCGGACTCGTCGATGGACGCATACCACGCGGTTCGCGGTCGCGTGAAGAAGCTGCGCTACGCCCTCGAAACTGTTGCCGTCATCCTGGGGAAACCGGCGGATGAAATGGTGAGGTCGTTGCGCCGGTGGCAGGAACGGCTCGGGATACAACAGGATGCCGACGTAGCCGGTCGGAGACTGCAAGCACTCGCTGCACAGCCACCCAAAGGCCTGCCGCCGGAGACCCTGTTCCTGATGGGCCGGCTCGCCGCGCACTATGACGATCGGGCATTGAAAGCGCGCAAACGACATCCGCGCGCCTATCGCAAGGTCCGGGGCCGGTGGAAGGCGCTAAAATCAAAGCTGGAGCAATTGACCGCGCACGAGGCACCGCTGCCCAGCTCCGGGCTGTGATCCCATGGACCTGTTGATAGTTCGACACGCGATCGCATTCGACCGCGACCGCAATCGTTGGCGCGACGATGCCGACAGGCCGTTGTCGCCGGCCGGCATGCGCCGCGCTCGCAAGGCCGCCGCGGGACTGAAGCAACTCACCAAGCGCCCGGACCGTCTGTTGACCAGTCCACTGGTGCGGGCCAGGCAGACCGCGCAAATCCTCACTGACGTGGCTGGCTGGCCTGCGGCCGAGGAAATGGCCGAGCTGTCGCCGGGTGAGCCGGCACTCGCCGTGTTGGCCCTGCTCGGCAAGCATCGCAGCAAGCTGATAGCGGTCGTGGGCCACCAACCGGGGTTGGGACACCTGCTCGCGGCGTGCCTGCTCGGCGGCGGCTCGCTCCCCATCGAAATGAAGAAAAACGCGGTGGCGTGCGTGTCATTCACGGGTTCCCCGCGTGCCGGCCACGCAGCCCTCGCGTGGCTCGCTACACCGCGGATGCTGCGCGCACTGCGTTGATCGACTGAGTTTGTTGCGCGAGCACAGGCGGGTCGCCATCCGCAGACGCGTTGATACACGCGTCACACTTCAAACATCGTCTCGCGCCTGTCAACGCATTGTCGCTGGCATGTAACATGCAGGGTGCAACCTATA
>Ga0137416_10001602_pt1 | contig 11631 bp, 10 predicted proteins | sample CZODoug3_1_1_16f_FD_108282 | JGI IMG/M metagenome (GOLD analysis project Ga0137416, IMG submission 108282) | Vadose zone soil fungal communities from Angelo Coast Range Reserve, California, USA - CZODoug3_1_1_16fungal (Illumina Assembly) | ecosystem: Environmental > Terrestrial > Soil > Vadose...
AGGACAAAGGGATGGCCAATTCGGGCTCGCGGCACGGTACGTACTCGGACAAGGAGTTCCTGTTGACCAGAACGAGGCGTTTCGATGGTTTCAGGCCGCCGCCGATCAGGGACACGCGGATGCCCAATACGACCTCGGAGCGATGTACGAACTCGGACAAGGCGCTGCTTCAGATCTACGTCTGGCCGTGCACTATTACCAATTGGCGGCACACCAGGGCACGGTCAAGGCCCAGTATCGGCTCGGAATTCTGCTCGCTAAAGGTGAGGCTATCGAGAAGGACCGAGTGTCCGCTTACAAGTGGCTGATGCTCGCGCAGGATTCGATCAGCGCCGCTGCCAGCGCTTTAAACGACCTCCGACCCTCCATGTCCGCACTAGAAATTACAGAAGCCGAGCATCAAGTAGACGCTTGGCGTATTGCACGCAAACAGTCCTCTCATTGACGATGGCGTTCTTGGGCGGTCGCCAGGGCGCGGGCCAATAATCTCTAACCCGAACCTACAACAGGTTAGATGGTTGCGGGAGACTGCCAAGTACCTGCAAATACGCGTAAGACGGAGCAATCATGGGCTGGAATCCTGGGCTGAATGAGTAATGTCCGTCCGCAGTTTACCCGGCCTGCAAACCGCCCCGGCGCTCTCAGTTCCTTCACTTTGACCTTACCGCAACCATCCAACAAACGTAGTTTCAATATTGTTGAAAACGGGTTTTTGTCACAGCTTCCCAGCATTTGTTTCTGTTGCGAAAGTGCTGCTCGCTTGTGTCGAAAAGAAAACAAATTCAACACCGATCATCCCTTGTGCTATGTTTCGGGTCGTTCTGGACAGGAAAAAGCGAGGCCGAATTTTCTGGCTGGCACTGGTGGCGTACGCGGTGTGGCCCACCATTGTACTTTAGGCATGCAATCGGCAATAACCAACCTTTGGGGAGCCTCTTGGTCCTCAGTGTTATTCCACCTCTTGTGGTCGTTCTGCTCTGGCGGCAGAGCGAAAAATGGCGCGCGAAGAAGCCATGAACCTGACAGATATTCACCAGGCTTTCCGCCGCACCTGATGCGTGTGCCGAAAGGCACCCTTTCTGGCGCTCATCCGGGCCCGCTTTCCTTTCGATGCGGCAATCGCGCTGGTTCAGAATCCACGCCTAGCTGAGGTGCTGGGGTAGTTCAGGGTCCGGCTGACGAGCAGAAGCGCGTCCAGCCTCAGCCCCTCGCTGCTCCATAGCGGTTTCAGCGCGTCTGACCAGCTCTTCGGGCGACACGCTTCTTTGTGGGTAGCGATCCACCACTGGTTTCCGGGCGGATCCTTCTACGGTGCGGTGCCTCATAAAAACTGGTCTGCCAGCTCCATACGGAGGTGGCACTAGCGTTGTCGAGGAAGTCGCGGACTGGCTGCAGTAGAAAAGGGGGGCGCCCCAGAAGGGCACCCCTTAAGTTTTTGGTCACGCTCAGAAGATGATCTTCAACGCGAACTGGGCGTTAAAGGGTTCGCCCGCACCTAGTCCTGGCGAGTCCGGCTGGTGCAGGGTGCTGGTGATCACGCCGAACGACCCAGGGCCATCGGTTATCCTCGTCGCCGCAGGAGCCTGTGTGGCCACAGGGGAATCGCCCCCTGGCGGGGCAAGGTTGAGGATGTTAAACACGTTGAACATCTCTACTCGAAATTGTGCGGACACTCGTTCCGTGATGGCAGTGTTCTTGATGACTGCGAAATCGATCGTCTTGAAACGCGGTCCAAGAAACTGGTTGCGGCGGGTGTTGCCGAAGGTGCCATCCGCATTATCGACAAACGCGTTCGGGTTAATCCATTGCACACCGCCGGTCAACAGTCCCGGCGGATTCGCCGGCTGAACGATGCCGCTGAACGGGTCGCCCACGAGGTCTGCCCGGTCTAAGGTGTTTCCGGTGTGGCTGCCGGTGTCGGTGCTGCCCAGGCCCGAGTAAACCGTGAATGGGAAGCCGCTGTTGTAGGCAACCAGAGCGCTGAGCTCCCATCCCTTGGTCAGCCTAGGGAGAGATCGGCTGAATTGAGGAACTTGATACAGCACATACCCACTCACATTATGGCGGGCATCGAAATCGGCGTTCCCATAGTCGAGTTTGAGGTTGTTGTTGTCGGTAGGGCGATTGTTGCGCGGTGTGGACAAATCATCGAGCGCGTGGCTCCAGGTGTAAGCCAGTTGTCCCGACAAGCCGTGCCACGAAGTGCTTCGCACCAACGTCTGCAGCGAGTTGTAGTTGGAGTCGCCGATGCTGGAAATCTGAGTGATCCCAGCCAAGTTCGGGAAGTCGTTGTTGAAAGGACGGGCCGCCTGGAAGTCCGTGTATGCTGTTGGACTAGGTGGTGGAAGGTTGATGTTACGGTCTACTATGAGCTTCCGACCCTGGCTTCCTACATATCCCACTTGAAACAGCACGTTCGACGTTAATTGCCGCTGCACATTCAGGCTGAAGTTCTGCACGTAAGGCGAGCGTAGCCTCTGATCGACAGCATACGCGGTGAATGGGGGCTGCGGCGTGACGCTGCCGAAGATAGGCGCCACTCCGTTTGGATCGACCGTTATTGGGTCCGGGTTCGAGAGATCGAAGACCGGGTTCAGGTTTGTCGGTCCGGGATTTCTCGATACGCCTCGCCCACCTGGCTTGGCGCGGTTGTCGATGATCAGATTTCCATTGGGAATATCATAGTACACGCCCCAGGCACCTCGAATCACGGTCTTGCCACCGCGTTGGGGAGTGAAGGCGAAACCCAGGCGAGGGGCAAAGTTGTTCCGGTCTGTGGGGTAGAGGCTGTCGATGGGCGAGCCGGGCTGTCCCGGGTATGCCAGGCCGTTGAAGAGCGAAGTTGCTCCCGGAAGGAAGGTGGAAATCGTATGCGTGGGGTCGTACAGAGCGCCGTTGTATTCGTAGCGCAGACCGAGAGTCAGGTTGAGGCGAGGTGAAACTTGCCAGTTGTCCTGGCCATAACCGTAAAACGAATTGACGTAGTAGTCGCGGCGTGGGTCGCCGATTGCGATTCCTCCGTTTGTTCTCGCGATCATACCGGCCAGGAAATCCGCCAATGATCCCTCGGGAGTAGTCGATTGCCATGGTCCGGCCGTCCCGTCGAAGAGGAAGGCACCGCGCGTACTCCGCAAATAATGCACAAACAACTTTGCGCGGCGGAATTCACCGCCAAATTTCAGGTTATGGCCACCGACTGTGTAGCCGAGGTCATCGGCAATGTGCCAGGTGGTGTCCGTCCGGCCCAGGGCAGGCGTTTCCCCTACGCCTCCATTCTTAAAGCCGTTGATCTCGATGTTTGGCGAACCAAAGTTCTCCGGGCCGACCCCAGTGTTGAACCCCCAGGAGGGGGGATTCTGGTCGTGGCGAGCGTCGTCGAAATTCTGCAGGAAATAATTCACACCGAAGAGGACCTGATTGGCCATTCGGTGTGTGAGGGTGCTGCTCAGCACTGCCGCCCAGTTCTGCTGGCGGCTGGGAACAGATTGGAAATAGTCGGCGTAAACCGAGCCGGAGTATGCCGTGGCATCCCCACTACCGATAAAGCTGCGGACGAAGAAACGCTGCGTGGAGTTGATCGCCCAATCTATCCTGGCAACCCCGTTGTTGCTCTTGTAATTGTTGGGAGCAGTACTGCTGAAGTTCTGTGGGGTTCCGGGGGCGCTCGTGATGGAACTGGGCCAAAGATTGTTCAAGGTAGCAACCATCACGGGGTTGACCGGGACGTTGTTGTTGTTCAGGAGCGTGGTAGCCTGGGCGACCCAGGCGGCAGAGGGAACCGTGGCTTGGATGGCGTTGCCCGCGATGAACCGCTGGCCTTCCATGGAGAGGAAGAAGAACGCCTTATCCTTGACAAAAGGCCCCCCGACGGAGAATCCGAAGTTGTGGTTGCGCAGCTCGCTGGGCGCGTCCGCTGGTAGGAACGGATTTGGCTTGGCGAAGGCATCGTTACGATGGAAGTAGTACGCGCTGCCGTGCAACATGTTGTTGCCGGACTTGACCACCACGTTCACCATGGAACCTGGATTACGGCCATAGTCGGCCCCGCCCACACTCTGCTGATTGAATTCTTCGACGGCGTCGATGGGCAACAGCACGCCCGCCAATCCGGAGATACTTCCCTGGTTCACCGCTTCCGAGTTGTGCCAGAAGTCATTGTTGTCCACGCCATCAATCTGCCAGTTGTTCTGATTGGCGCGGTTGCCATTCTGGGAAGACTGGATGTTGTAGCCTGGAGTAAGCTGCAGCAACTGCCGGTAGTCCCTGCCATTCAGGGGGGCAGCCTCGATCTCACGGGAGGAGACAACGGCATTGAGAGCGCTCTGATTGGTCTCAAGCGCTGCGGCGGCGGCGGTGATCTCCACGGTCTGAACCGCGCTGGCAATGGAAAGGTTAACGGGGAGGCTGGTTGTCTTGCCCACTTCTACTTTCACCTGCTGGATGCGTTGGTTCGCAAAGCCAGTCTGGCTGACGGTGACCGTATAGGTACCAGGCGGCAGGTCAGCGAAGGAGAAGAGCCCCGCATTGGTGGTGACTGTGTTGCGCGTCAGGCCAGTGCCCACCTGGTCGAGCTTGACGGTGGCTCCCGTTACCATTGCGCCCGTCGGGTCAACAACGGTACCAGAAATGGTGCCACGAGAGGTCTGGGCAAGGGCGGTGGTTACAAACAACACCGAAATGCCCAGCAGCAAAGCGCAAATGCGGCGAGTGGAGCACATCTTGTACCTCCTTGGAAGGCATGGCGAGGGTCGCGTTATCCCGCATACCGCAACAGAAGCCGCAGGCGGTTAAATCCGGCGGCGACGCATGCCGGCACCCTGGTACACCGTTTCCTGAATCTCTGTCAAGCTAAATAGTGCCGCTTACGCTTCGAAGCGGATAGACATTCAGCCGTGAACGCTGCGCGTTGCTAATAAGTTCCGGCTCACCCAGGCGAGGGACCAGATCTGCGGTAGCGTGAAGGGGTACCAAGATCGCCAGGAAGATGATCAGGGCATCTACCAGCAGACGACACCGCGCGCAGCCTCCGGTTTCCGAGGACAGAACTGCGACAGCGTTAAAAATAGCATATTAGATCAAGAGCGAAACCATGTGCTTTTCAAACACCGCGCAAGCGGCAAAGACAGAGTTTTGAAATCAGGCACTTATGAGCCAAACCGAGTTGACCATTTTGAGCCAAATTACAAGGCAGCCGGCAGAGTGTAAAAAGTTTGATTGACGAAAAGCTCACAGAACCCACTTCTGTTCACGGAAGAAATCTTTGATTGACGAAAAGCTCACAGAACCCACTTCTGTTCACGGAAGAAATCAATGATACGGAGCCAGCGAATGCCGAGATCATCGCAAACGTCCGGAATACGCGGCACGTCCATCTTGCCAGTCGCGTTCTCACCCGTGATTACAGTCAGTCTTCGTGCCTGTGCCACCGCAACCACGAAGGGGTCTCCAACCGATCTCCCTTTCTTCGTGTCCACCAAGCGGGGATAGCGCCGCATAATGTCTTGCACATGTGCCTCGATCTCCTTATCGAGTTTGACCAGCATTTCAGGTCGCGCTTCGATCCATTTTTCGCATGCCCTTTTCTTTCTCGGCGGGCTGGCCTTTGCCTGTCGTGATCAAATTCCGCAAACTGCCGTTGATATACAAGCCCCATCGCCTGTACAGTCACCGTAGCATTCGATGGCAGGAACCAAGCCGACGTGCGTAAAGCGGAGTTCGGTTTTGTCGCCCTTCTTGGTGATCTCAAAGACAACGTCGGTGCCATTCCACTCGGTCTTGTTTTTGACAAAGTTAAGTTGGGCTTCCGATACATGCCATACCGCCTTCTTGTCCGGTACCAATTCCGTGATCTTCTGAGTGCTGCAGTGAAAGTCCTTGTAGTGGAACTTAAACTCAGCACCGAGTTTGTCAGTCTGACCCTCAATTTCTTCCGACCACCACCCACGAACATTGTTGATGGCGTTAGAGACTTCTTGGGGAGACTGGTCTACCGTAAAAGAAGTGGTGTAATCTTTAGCCTTCATCCTTTGCTCTCCTTTCGCCTCCGTCACTACATTCGCAACTTCATCCCAAACTCGCCGCGCTCTCCGGCACGAAAGCTGCGAACTGGCGCTCGAGCGCCTTGACTGCGCCAGTGCGCCAGCCCTCGGCGATGGACAGGGACGCGGGGTCGGGAAAGATTTCATCTTCGCCTTTTTCCAACCCATCGAAGATGCGCAGCGCCGCGGACTCGGGCGAGGCCTTCGGTATCTCGAAGCCGCGGTTCATGTCTGTGTCGATGGGGCCTAGGACGACGGCATGGACCGTTACGCCTTGGCCGGCCAAGAGCGCTCTCAGTGACTGCGTCATGTTGAACGCGGCCGCCTTCGAAATGGAGTAGGCGGGTATGACCGGCAAGGCAGCGAGCGCCGCCAATGACAGGTTGTTGACTATGGCCCCTTTGGAGCGTCTCAGCAGCGGCAAGAACGCGTGCGTCACTTTGAGCAAACCTAGGAAGTTGACCGCCAGGTGCTGTTCGATCACATCGAGATTGCTCAGATCGTCGTAGATTGCGACGCCGGCGTTGTTGATGAGGACATCCAGAGATTCGACTCTCTCGACTGCTTCTTGAATCTGCGCAGCGTTGGTCACGTCCAGGGTCACGGGCGTGACGCGCTCATCCAAGTTGGCCAGGGGCTGGCGCGTACCGCCATACACCCGCTTGGCGCCTCTCTTCAAAGCTTCCTCGACCAGCGCCTGTCCTATACCGCGATTGGCTCCGGTCACCAGAACTGCTTTGTCTTCGATTGTCATACGCCCTCCTATCGTTCACCTCTCCGGTGGCAAAGCTTGACTGCTAAGCCGCCTCTATAGTGGTGACGGGTAAGGTGGGGTGATTTCTACCGAGCCCAGAGAAAAACTTAGCCCCGCCTTTGGAGCAGAAACTCTCTCACTGCGGGATCTTCGGTTAGTCCGATCGCGCGGTTGTAGGCTTCTGACGCCTCAGGTGTCTTTTCCAGCCCTTGGAGCAGGTGAGCACGAACGGCCCAGTAGGGCTGATAGCCAGAGATCGCGTGAGAGTCGATCGCATCCAGTACCGCCAGACCTGCTTTAGGTCCATTCGCTTCGGCTATCGCCGCGGCGTATCCGGTTTGCGTGCCGAGCGTCGGCGATATGTGGATCAGCTGTTCATAGAACCGCACGATCGCTTCCCACTCAATCCGACCGCCGCGTGTCCGCTCGGCATGCACGGACTGAATCGCTGCTTCGAGTTGAAACCGGCCGAACCGCCCGTTCTTGAACGCCTCAGCGAGGTGGCCTTCCGCCTCTTCAATTAAAGGAAGGGACCTCAGCTTCGGGTCCTGATCGGAAAGAGCAACGTACCGGCCATCCTGCCCCCTTCGCGCCGCCCGTCGCGCTTCGCAGTGGAGCATGAGAGCTAAAAGGCCGTGGACCTCCGCCTCGCTGGGCAGCAGCTGCAGAAGCACTCGCCCGAGCCAGATCGCTTCTTCGGCCAATTCGCGCCCGCGTTGGTCGACGCCCGCCATGTCGTCCCATCCGATCCCGAAGGCGGCGTAAATCGCTTCGAGCACCGCGTCCAGCCGCTGCGGCAATTCACGCTCTTGCGGGATTTCAAATCGGATACCACCGTCGCGAATCTTTGTTTTGGCGCGCACCAGGCGCTGCCCCATCGTTTTCGGTGAGACCAGGAACGCGCCGGCGATACGCGCTGCATCCAGGCCTAGAACGGTCTGCAGCATGAGTGATGTGTGCATGGCTGAATCGATCGCCGGGTGGGCGCATACGAAAAGCAGTTTCAACCGTTCATCTGGAAATTTCACCGACAACGCCATTTCTTCATGGCCTTCCCGAAGAAGCATTAGAGTCGGCTCGCTCGCTAGGACTACTTGCTGATGACGCACGTGATCGATAAGGGCGCGGCGCGCCGTCGTCAGCAGCCAGGCCTCCGGATTCTCCGGCAGGCCGTCTCGCGGCCAAGCCGTGAGCGCTTTGACCAACGCGTCGCTGAGGGCGTCCTCAGCGCTCGCCACATCGCGTGTGTGAGAGGAAAGATAGGCTACAAGGCGGCCGTAGGACTCGCGGGCTACCCTCTCGATCCTCCGATGCGTGTCGTCCTGGCCAGTTCCGCTCATTCCGTGATCCGGCGTTTCAATTCAGGCGCCAGCGGACGGACCTCTACTGCCCCATACGAGGCTGCTGGGCAGCGCCCTGCCCAATCGAGCGCGGCATCGAGTGAGGGGAGTTCCAGGATGGTGAATCCTCCCAGTTGCTCCTTAGTATCAGCGTAAGGTCCATCCTGCACGCGCCGCTTTCCTTCCTTGAGTCGCACCGTGGTGCCTGTCTCTGGGACTTGAAGTGGATCGCCGCCGACGAAGATGCCGGCTTCTACGAGCGCCTTGTGGTACGCCCGCCACGCACCGAGGTAGGGATCGGTTTCGTCGTTATTCCGTGCCGCAAAAGCTTCTGGCGATTCGAAGATTAACAGGGCGAATTGCATCACCTTTTCTCCTTTGGGAACAATTGTGAGCACCTTTGCGCCTGAATGTTTGACGGATGGGAGGCAGCCCATTCGACAGATTTCAGGAAATCTCGAGAAATTTCAAGCAGGCAGAGGCGAATTGACGCACTCACCCCAAAGGCGGTTATTTACTAAGGGTTCTGGGCGGACTTGAAGGTCCTGAACACCTTGCGCAGACGTGCCTGACCCGTTGCTTCGAGCGAAGAACGAGGATATCCGGCCATGAACCGTCTGGAGCCTTTCAAATGTATTCACTTCTCCATTCAACGACCTGTAGCCGATTCTGCAATTGGGGGCGACATCGGCAGAAGCAATGTCCGGTCCACGGATCAGTAATGGGAAGTCCTAGTGTTGTATCAGAAGCGACCGCGGAAGAGGAGTTAGGAGTTCGTCAGAATCTGCGGCGGTCGCTTTTGATACAACGACTTGAAGGAAGCCGCTTGGTTCGCGGCGGACGCTATGGGATTTCAATCGACTTTAGTTTGGAAGTTGTTGAAAAGCAGTGTGTTTGCGGCACGATCTTCGAATCGGAATTCACTGAACTAACCAAGAAACTCAAGCTCAGGACTGCCTCATCGTAACGCGAGACACGCCATTCTGCAAGACGCCTAGTCTCGAATCTCCAATGCCGCTTGCTTCGGGCACGCGATAGCGTCCGCCACAACGCGGCTTCGTTCAAACGCGCTATCCGGAAACATTTGCGCCTTCTTGACGGCGCGAACCGCGGACCAAACCTGTTGCGTCCACAGATCATGGTGTTTGGTGGATAAAGTGAATCAATTTCGCTCGATACAAATGAAAGCCCGTCCCAGAGGACGGGCTCACTTCAACCAGTACACCAACTATTCCGGCTTCATTCCCATATCCTCAATCATTTTTTTCTGTTCTGCGGTCCAGGTGCCGGTCATGTCTCCGTGCTGAACCAGCAGCTTCTTATTGGCGTACATCTCTTTCGTCGTATGGAATTCCTTCACATTGGCCTGGTGGCCCGAGAGGTCCCATTCGCCGACGCCTTTGTCGTGATATTTGAAAACGACGTTATCGAGATAGGTGATCTGGTTGCCCCAAAGATCCATTGCCGGAACAAGGCGTAGAGGCTTGCCCGCGCTGTCCCGTTTCATCACGCCCTTTTCCTCGAGGATATCGGGAATCGTGAGCGTGTAAGTGTTTTTGTCGGGGGAGACCTTGAAGTCAATCGAGACAAGTTTGGTGCCAACAATGTGGGGCGGGTTCCATCCGAACATGAACGCGAGCATTTCATTGAATGCGTCCCGCTGCGCCGAGGTGGAACTCTTGTCGAAGTAAACGGTGCCTTGGACCTTGCTGGCATCGTGATCGATCAGGTCGCCGATGACCACCGCCTTGAAGCCGCCCATGTCAACTTTTCCATAGTGGCCCTGCTTGATATAGGTAAAGTCCGCGGCGTCGCAGCTGCCATGGTCGGGATGGCCATTCGAGCGGCACGGACAGGCGTAAGCAGTGCACTGACATTCGGTCATGCTGATTCCGTGCACGTCAAAATCGGGGACCCCTTTGGGTAGGCTCTTGGCTTCATCGGCGGCGATGGCCAAGCTGGAAAGCACGAACGCGAAAACGAGAAGACCGGCAATACGTAGGTTTCTCATACGTCCTCCTTCGGGTAGGCCGAGTAACCTCACTTTCCCGTTGACTTCGAAAACCGGAAGCATTGTACACCGGTTCTGACCTCCGGCTTGTGGCTGGCAACGAGCTCCATCTGGAGCTGCTGCATAGATCTCCGTTCAGTCCCATGACTGCCGAAATTCGGCAGGCGTACGGGGAGACACCGCGTTTAGTAAAGAGGCGACGAAAAGAAGAGGATTAACGCACGGACCGGACACTCGGTCTCGGTGGACCTGAACCAGCGATTCAAAGGCGAATCGCATCGATTCGCGATCCACGGTCCGGAATAGCGTTTTGATGTATCGCCCGAAACTCGGTGTATCGCCAGGATCAGGTAGCGTAATCGTCGCACCGCCATTGTTTTCAGGATCCGATGCGAGCGCAGAGATTCGAGCGCCTGGCTTTGCATTACAGACCCACCACCAGCACGGAACAGGCATGTTGGGTGGGGGCACCGCGTGCTGTTGGGAGTTTTCCTGGCCGACGCGTGATCCCCATTCAAGATATGCAACGAAAGCCGCTCGAAACTCGGCGTCGTTTGGCAGCATTGCGTCGTCAGCACTTTGACAGAGCATTTCTACCCAACGGGCGCGTTGCTCCTCGGTGATGCACTTGCCGACGTGCTGGGAGATCATGCGCGAATAGCCCCCGTATCGTTGAGAGTAAAAACCCGGCCCACCGAATACCTCGCTCAACCATGCGACGACTCGTTCAGGATGATCCGGCGACATATTGGCAAACAGAGGACCAACGAGCGGATCCTCCGGCACATACTTGCCGTAAAAGATACGCATCATGCGGAGCAGGGCTAGAAATCCGCCTGCCCACTCGAATAGGGTTGGTTCGTGAGATGAGTCCGCGATCGGATGTTTGAATTGGATAGACCAATGCATACCACTACAAAATGGTTTGTTCTGTGAATGCCCGCAGCGACACAGACTGAAGTGCTCTCGAGAAGAACCCTCCGCTCTGGGAATGTCGCTGCCGTGTTCGTCGACGAGACCAAGGGTGCCAGTTATCCGATATGGTCCATCTTTTGAAACTTCAATCGAGGCCGGGCGCCTCTGATCGACCTGGTTGCGGGCCTCGACACCATCCATGGCGTAACTGAGAGCTCCTGATGGGCACGCTCGAACTGACTGAATTATTCCGTCCAGTCTCCCCCCGCTTGGCGTAACGAATGGTTCTTGCCCAACATGGAAGACCGAGGCGAGGCGGTCGGTGCAGAATCCCGAGTGGGCACAGATTCCCCGATTATCAAGAATCTCGAGCTGCTGACCTTTGTAAGCGTCGCACTGGTCAGAAGCCCTCTTTGGATCTTTGACCCCTGAGAAGCCCGATTGTGCATGGGTGCCATCGCAAACGGCTTTATAGATGATTGCCCGCACCGACACAGCGCCATTTGCGGTGTTGGCCGAAGCTCTTCGCCAAGCCAGTTCGTGAACTGCTTAATATTCGTGACGAGATAAGGG
>Ga0137416_10001604_pt1 | contig 11626 bp, 9 predicted proteins | sample CZODoug3_1_1_16f_FD_108282 | JGI IMG/M metagenome (GOLD analysis project Ga0137416, IMG submission 108282) | Vadose zone soil fungal communities from Angelo Coast Range Reserve, California, USA - CZODoug3_1_1_16fungal (Illumina Assembly) | ecosystem: Environmental > Terrestrial > Soil > Vadose...
GAGACAGAGGCGCAGGTAGTGATCGACCTCCTCCTTCGTCTGGAAGTGGAGGCGGCGCCAGTCGATCACCGAGCCGCCGCCCAGGATGAGCCGCATCCGCTCGAGGTCTCCGAGCGTCCACAGGTCGGGAAGTGGAATGGGCGGTTGGGCGATCATCGGGCGGCAGCATGTTGCAACCAGGCGCCCGCTACAAGCAAGCTTCCGCCAGCATCCTACGTCTGCAAGCCTTCCGGAGCCCCACACTCCCTGTACAGCCTCGAACGTAGCCGCATGCCCGCACCTCCGGTGCGGGAGCGGCTAGAACGTGCAGCGCAAGGAGGGCAGGACCGCCATCCCGAGCGCGGTGCGCCAGGCGACCGCGTCCGCTTCCAGCCCGAGCGTGAACCGCTTGAGGAACGGCTGGAACGTCAGCAGCGCGCCCCCGAACCCCATCGGGCCGTGCCTGCCGTCGCCGTCCACGGGAAATCCCCACCCGGCGCCCCCGTGCAGCCACAGACCGATCTTCGCCTCTGGATCCAGACGGGCAACCAGGAGCCGCGCCCCGCCGCCCGCGCCCACCAGCGCCCGATCGCCGGGTTTCGTTGGGGGCGCGCTTTCCATGGCGCCGGTGAGCCACAGCTCCGCGGCCGCACGCTCGGCGATGGGATATCCGATATCCACGCGTATCAGCGGACCAGAACCTACCCCGCCGCGTCCGCCTTCGCGAAACAGGATCGCTCCGCCGGAGATTCCGATGGAGGGTTGCGGCGCGGCGGCCGCGAGAACGATGGCAACCATCAGCATCGCCTCACCCTCCCGGGGTGAAGATGAAGGGGTAGGTGACGAACACCTCTCCGCCGCCCTTCGGAATCGGGAAGCGCCAGGTCTTGATCTTGGCCGCGACGCAGGTCTCGACGGTCCGGTCGCGCAGCGTGCTCTCCTGCGTGTGCGCCTCGGTCACTGCGCCCGCCGGATCGATGGTCCAGGCGGATACCAGCTTGCCGGCGAGATTCGGGCGGGTCGTGAGCTGCGTCTCGTAGCAGGTGCGGATCTGAGCGCGGTGATCGTGGACCACCTTGCGGATCAGCTCGGGATCGATCGAGCCCACCACCTCCGGCTTTCCGGGACCGAGGCCGATCTCGCCATTCTCCTTCCCGCGCAGCCCGCCCTTGCCGTCGCCGTAGTTCGCCAGGCCGCCACCGATGCCGTTGGTCCCGATGCGCGCGAGCCCCAGACCCGATCCGTCGCCTCCTCCGCCGCGGCCGCCCAACGACTTCAGCCCCGTCCCGCCGTCCCCGTGCGCGTCGCCGATCCGCGGACCCGTCAGGTGCCCCATCGCATCGCGGGTACCCTTCTCGAGCGCCACGCCGAAGACGTCGCTCTTTCCGTTGCCCCCACCGAGCGCCTTGAGCAGGCCGATCTCCGCGATCAGCGCGCGGTCGTCCATCTTGCGCTGGGCGCGCGCATCGCGGCGAGGAGCGGTCTTGCCGCCAGCCTCGCCCTCCTGCCCCTGGTGGCGGGCAACCGCCTTGCCTGGATCGCGCCGGGCCTGGTTCTGCACCTTCTGCGCGTCCAGCACCGGCGCGTTGTCCGGCTTCGGCGGAGAGGCGCGCACCACCAGCGGGCGCGGTTTGATCAACTCCGGATCTCCGGCGCTCACCTTCGGCGGCAGAACGGCGGCGCTCCAGAACTTCATCCCGGTGACCATCAGGATCGCCGCGATGCTCGCGACGAGGACGCCTTTCCAGTCGGTCTGCTCCCCGCCGACCCGCGCAGCCCCGCGCACGCGCCGGATGCGCAGCGCGAGACTGCCGCTGGACAGCACGGCGACGGACCTCTGCGGCAAAGGCACGATGAGCCCGTGCGCATCGGCCTGGCTGCGGCCGCGCACGAGGAGCTCCGGCCCGCCCAGCACCCTCCCCTCCTCCTCGAGGAAGAGCTGCAGCGGCCGCGGCGCCGCGACGCTCCAGCCGTTCACGTCGCTCCTCACCACCGCAGCCCGCTCGATGCCTTGGAGCAGCGCCTGGCACCCGGGCGCAGACCCGGCATGGAATTGCTCGCCCGGCTGCAGCTGCCAGACGCTCACGCGCGTATCGCCCCAGAACAGCTCCACCTCGGCGCATTCGCCGCCTAGCGAAGCCGTGATCGGAGGCAGGGCCGTCGTCGGCACCGGTGCCCCTGGCTCCGCCCGGACCGCCACCGCCGCCGATTCGCTCGCCGGCGGGACTGCGGGCGCAGCCGGAGGAGGAGCAGGGGCCGGCGCGAGCTCCACTGGCAGCGGCTCGAAGGGAACCGGATTCAGGTCGTCGTTCAGGCCTTCATCGGTCGCCGCCTCGACCTCGGCCAGGATCTCTTCGCGCACGACCTGCAGCGTGGGCGCAGGCTGGTGGGGGCGATCGACGAGCGGTTCCTCTTCACCATGGATGAGATGCAGGCGCGGGCGCGACTTCTGCGGGCCGAGCGTCTGGAGCGTGCGCGCTTGCAGCTCCACCATGATGCGCAGCTCGCCGATCGAGATCAGGTCGCCGTGACGCAAGGGCGCCGCGAGGATCGGCTGGCCGTTCAGGTACAGGGGCGCCGCGGTGGTGGCGCGGAGCACCGCACCGATCGCACCGGTCTCGATCACGGCGTGCGTCGGCGCGATGCCCGGCGACTCCAGCACCAGGTCGGCGGACGCGCTGCCCAGGCGGATCCGCTCGGCGCGAAACGCCCGCGAGCTCTTGAGCTTTCCGCCGTCGTAGACTTTGAGAACGATCGGGATCATCGCGTCTCCGACAAGGTGTTCAGCGGCCCTGAAGGGGCGCGGCCAGCGCGCGGTCCACGAACGAGCGGCGGACGCGGAGCATGCTCGGCACCGCGACTTTCCTCGGCGCCTGGACCAGCTCGCCGTCGGGTCTGGTGATGCCGCCGCGGATGTCCTCTTCGCCGAAATGGAGGATGGTCCGGCGCGGCCGCTGCGGCGCAGGCTGCCCGCCGCTCGCCTCTCCGGCGGCTGCCGGACCGGCGCCGAGGAGTGCGGCTGCCGCCGCGGCGAGCACGACCTGTCTCAGCATTCCCCCTCCCCGCCGACCACGCGCCTATCGTGTTTGCACGACCGATGCCTGTGCCCGCTGCTTCAGCGCCTCCTCGCATCGCTGCACCAAGGCATGGATCGGGTGTCCAGGAGGCGGCGGTTCCGTGCTCAGACTGAGGAAAAGTTTTGCCTCTGCCAGCGCCCCCTGGGCATCGCCGTCGCCATCCAGCTTCAGCACGGCGAGCTCGTAATGCGGCTCTGCCGCGCGCGGAGCCAGGGCGACAGCCCGCCTGAGCGCCTCCACGGCAGGCTGGTTCTGCTTCGCGCCCGCCAGGGCCTGTCCGAAAAGCAACGCCGCCGCGTACGATGAGGGGTCGAGGTCCGCCGCGTCCTCGAGTGCGTTCAGCGCGGCGGCAGAGCGGCCCCGCTCGTGGAGCGCGCGCCCCAGCGCCGCCTGCGCGCGCGACGATTCCGCGTCGATGTCGGCGGCGGCCTGCAGCGCCGCGAGCTCGGCGGCGGGCTCGCTGCTCGCGCACGCGATCTCCGCCTTCACCAGCAGCGGCTCCGGGTCGAAGGGGTCGGCTTGCGCCGCGCGGGCAGCGAAGATCCGCGCGACTCCCGCCTGTCCCATGGCGAGCTGGGCACGCGCCATCGCGCAGAGCGCGCCGGAATCGCCAGGCGACTGCGCCAGCACTGTTTTCACTGCAGCCAGCGCGGCCGCCGGATTTCCCAGCGCAAGCTCGATCCTTGCCTGGAGCACCCGCGCCGCGGGCATCTCACCGATCGCTGCTCGTGCCAGCGCGAGGGCGTCGCGCGCGGCGTTCGCGTCGCCCCGGGCAGCCGCGAGCGCCGCGGCCCGCGCTGCGGCCTCGTATCCGAGCGCGCCCTTCTCCCCCGCAGCCGCGCGGTAAGCCTGCTCCGCCTCGAGGCCTCGTCCGGCGCGATCGAGCGCGACGCCGAGATCGAACTGCACCGCGGGTGCCGGCAGCGCCTTCGACAGCGCCTGGAACTTCTCCACTGCCTGCTGCGGTGCGAGCCGCGCCGCCGCTGCCAGCGTCTCGGCGAGCAGCCGCTTCGGGCGTTCGCCCTGGACCGCTCGCACGTCCACCAGCACCGGGACATCGAAGACCGGGGACTGGGCGAGGGTGAGCTGCCTGCGCTCCGGCGGTTTGGCGGAGACCTTTCCCAGGAGATTCGCCACCTGCTGCGAGCACTGGCCGGTCACGCCCAGCTCCCTCGCCTTCGCGTCGGCGCTGAGCAGGGTCTCGCGCGCTTCCGCGTAGAGAGGCTCGGCCCGATCGGCGAGCGCCGCGCGGTACAGCTTTCCCTGCTCGACGTTCAGTCCGCCGGGAACGGCGCTGTTCGCGATGGCCTGACCGAGCAGCAACTGCGCCTCTCCGAGCTGTGCCAGGGCGCAGACTGCCGGTTCGGCCTGGCGCATGGCGACCGTCTCCTCCGCCCGCTTCTTCACGGACTGCAGCAGGGCGATCTTGCGGTTCAGGGTCGCCATCAGCGGCGGCCGGATCTGCTGGCGGCGGAAGCTTTCGAATCCGGCTGCGCCGAGCGCGAAGTGCGCGTCCGCCGCCGCCGCAAACGCGTCGTCTGGGAGGTTCTCGCGCTCCTTGGGCGCCAGCGCACGGTACACGCGCTCCAGCTCCGTCCACGACCACTGCGCGTTCCCCGATTCCCGGGCCTGGGCGAACAGCCGCGCCGCCTCGCGCCAGGCGGCGATCTGCAGCACGGGCTTCTCCTTCGCCGCCCGCGCGAGGTCCACCATCTCCCGCGCCGCCCGGGCGGTCTCGCCCAGCCTGGCCCTGAGCTGCGCCCGCGCGAACCGTTGCTCTTCCACGTCTTGCGGATCCTCCCAGAGCTGCAGAGCGAGCGACCGGTCCGACAGCGCCTGGCGCAGCTCTCCCCGCGCTTCCCGCAGCACCGCCGCGTCCTGGAGGGCGCTCTGCGCCTTCTCCTCTTCATAGACCGCGCTTTGCGGCGCGCTCTTGCGGGAAGGATTCGCGCGCTGCTCCCGCTCGAGGGAACGCTGCCTCTGATATCCCGCCGCGTACCGTTCGAGCAGCGCAGCGGCCTCGCCCAGGTCCGCGATCGCCGCCAGATCGGAGGCGGAGGCGAGCAGCGCCCGCGGCACCAGCGCCGAGTGCGGCTGCTCCTTCCACACCCGCGCGCGCGTCGCCAACGCTTCGTCCATGCGCCCGATGCGCGACAGCGCAGCCGCGGCGCCGAAGAGCGCCTTGTCGGTGAGCTGGCCGCGCGGGTGCTCCCGCACGAACGCGAGCAGCGCGTCCGCCTTCTTCGCGTCCGGCGTCAGCGCGTCGGCAAGCGCGTATGCGCTCTGCTCCTCGACGCGCTTGAGGTCCTGCATCAGCGTCCCGTGCGCCGCGAGCGCGCGGTCCTCGAGGAACCGGAGCGCCCAGCGGCGCACGCTCTCCCAGTCCCCGCGCAGGTTCTCGATGTCCAGGACCAGGTTCGCGGCGTACTCGGCGAGCTCGTGGTCCGGATGGGTCAGCGCGATCCACGACAGGTGAGCGCGCGCGGCATCGTAGTCGCCGGAAAGGTATTCGAGGCGGCCGGCCTTGAACGCCACCTCGACTGCGTGCGGTCCGTCCGGCAGCGCTTTCAGATACAGGCTGCAGGCAGCCTGCAGCTTCTTCTCGTCGGCGGTGAGTGCCCTTTGCGCGCGACGCTCTCCCACGTCCTTCTGCTCCACGCGGCCGTGGAGCATCGCCTCGTTCCGGGCGAGGACGGCGCTCCAGGCGGCCTTCTGCAACCAGCGGCCGGGTTTGCTCGCCGCCATGTCCTGGCCGACCACGGTTTCGTACTGCGCGGCGGCTTCCGCCTTCGAGTCGCGGGCGTACAGCAGCTCGGCGTAGAAGAACCGCAGGTCGTACGCGTCGGACGCCTTCGGGAAGAGGACGAGGTACTCGGCGTAGAGAGCGCGCGCCGCCGCCCAGGTCTCCTCCAGGTCCGTCTTGCGCGCCTCGTTGTGGATCTGCACCGCGAGGTTGCGCAGCGTCTCTTCGCCGAGGCGGTTCGCTTCCTCGTAGCGCTCGTCCTGCTCCACCGATGTCGTCTGGCCGGCGGCGCGGACGCGCTGGACGATCTCGACGAGCTGCTTCGACTCCGAGAGGAGATCGCGCCGCTTGCCGCCCCGCTGCGCGAGGATCAACAGCCGGGTCTGATCCAGTGCCGCGGCGGGCGTATCCGCGTGAAGGACGAGCAGCTGGCGATGGATGAACTGCGCCTCCGGATCGCGGCCCGTGTCGAAGAGGAGTTTTCCGTACTGCTCGAGCATCTTCAGCCCGGGCTCGGCGCCGAATTTCCGCGCGAACTCCTCCCTCGCGGAATCGGGTCTGCCGAGGCGCGAGTACGCGAGCACGTAGTCGCGGCGCGCCTCGCGCGCGAGTTGGACCTTGTTCACGTCGCCGGATTTTTCCGAGATGTCCACCACCCGCTTGAAGAGTTTCATCGCGTCGGTGAATGCGCCCTGGTTGAACCGGCACCAGGCGGCCTTGTAGAGAGCGTACGGATAGACGTCGTCGTCGGGCGCCTCGGCGGCGGCGCGATACTCCTTCAGCGCGCCGTCGAGCTTCGCGGCGTCGAACAGGTGCTCGCCGATGAAGACGTGGCTGGCCGGCGCCCAGGGCGAGCGGGAGAAGCGCCTGGTCAACTCGCGCGCGACGACGATCGCCTCGCGGTCCCTCCCGCTCTCCTGCAGCGAATCGGCGAGGAAGAAGAGCGCTTCGTCGGTGCGCGGCGCGCGGGGATACTTGTTGAGCAGCTCGCGGTAGCGGGCGATCGCTTCCGCCCGCGCGTCGCCGGCGGCGCGCCGGTCGCGGTCCGCGGCTGCCTCGTTGCCTTCGTCCGCTTCCGCCTGGGCGCGGATGCTCGCGGCGAGCCCGCGCGAACGGAGAAGGCCTGCCAGGCGCGCCAATGCCTCCGCCTGCTCCGCCGGCGATCCACCCAGCTCCAGCATCCGCCGCAGCGCCGCCTCCTGCTCCTGCTCCTTTGCGGCCACGACCGCGCCGGCGTCGCGGTGCAGCAGTGACGGATCGCGCCCCGGCTGGGCCACTGCGGCGGCGATGAGCAACGCGAGCATCGAGATCCCTCCATACCGGCGGTGCGCGCACAGCCGGCTCCCCTCCGCCCTCTGCCGTGCAACCTCCGTTCCCCGTCGCTCTCGCTCTCAGGCCGGCGGAACGTCGCCGGGACGACTGGGTAAAATCGTTCTCAGTCCGCGGGCGTGCCGGCAACAGCCGGCGGCGGCGAGGCGGACGGCTGCGATGCCGTCGGCGCCGGCGTGCGCGGGCGCTTGCACCGCCGGCCGAGCTGGTACCGGTAGCTCCCCAGTTCGTCGCGCCAGTACTCGCCCTGGAACGGCCACAGCTCCTCGTCGTCGCCCACCTGTGGCGGATCCCGATGTGGCTGGGCGCTGAGGGCCGCGTCCGGTCCGGAAGTGGCGAGCTCCTTCTCGCGGCCGGCGATCTCGTAGGAGAGCCGCAGCGACTGGCCGAGCAGCTCGCGCAGGGTGGCCCGCTCGTGGTCGAGGCGCGTCATCAGCCTGCGCCCCGCCCTTTCGAGCAGGCGCGCCCGGGCCTGCCGAGCGAGCGGAGCGACGCGGGCGACCAGGTCGGAAGCGCGGAAGGCATCGCGACGCCGATCGATGGAGTCGATCTCCTGCGCGAGCTGGGCGGCCGCGGCGAGCGCGCCACGAAGATCGCTGGCTTGCTCGATCCGCGCCACCTCCTCGCGCGCCGCGGCGGGGACCGCCTGCTGGACGCCGACCGGTCCGCGGGCGAGCAGCTCGGCCGCCGCCTGGGGCGTCGGAATTCCCGCGAGCGCTTGCGCGAGGCCGTCGTGGAGCGGCTGGTAGCGCCGCTGGAAGTCGGCGAGCGCCGCCCGCGCGTCGGCGTACCGGCAGTTCTCATAGAGCAGCAGGGCCTTGAGGATGAACGATTCAGGGAAGAACCTTTCCTGGAAGAACGGCGCGTGCAGCGTGAGCAGGTTTCCCAGCGCTTTCTCGTCCTCGCTGCGCCGGAAATGCGCCCAGCTTGCCTCGAAGAGCGCGTCGAGCCACTGCGGCGCGCCCCTTCCCACGCGGTCGTAGAGGGTCGTCGCCAGCGCGTCGTCGCCCCCTTGGTAAGCCAGCCGCGCGAGCTGCAGGTACGCTTTGTCGCGTCGCTCGGCCGCGGCCGCGTCACCGCGAGGAACGGCAAGCGACGCCACGGCGAGGAACTCCTTGGTGGCCAGCGCGGGATCCCCCGCCGCCAGCGCTGCCAACGCCGCTATCTCTCGCGCCTCGCCTTCCGCCGCATTTCCAGGCGGAACCGAAGCGGCCAGCGCCCGCGCGAGATCGAGCTCGCGCTGCGCCCTTGCAGGCAGACCGCGATGCGGCTCGGGGGCCGGCTTCAAGGCAGGCTCCGGCGCGCTCAGCCCCATCTCCGCCGCCAGCTCCTTGTCGAGCGGCTGCGCGTTCGCCGCCGAAGAAGCGGCCTCCAGGGCCGGCCCCCCGCGCACCGTCTCGAAAGCGGCGTCTTCGTCCGGCGGCGCAATCTGCAACGCCCGCTCGAGGTGCCCGCGCGCGATCGCCACCGCGAGGGCGGAGGGCAGCTTCCCGTTCTCGCCCTGCTCCGTGAGCAGGAGTTGCGCCAGCGCGGGATCCTCTGCAGCGCGCGCCACTAGCTCGCCTCGCGCCGCGGCGCGAACTCGCTCCGACTGCTCCGGGTCGGACGCCAGCGCGGCGAGCAGCACGGTGGCGCTGCGCGGCATGGCGAACTCGCTCAGGGCCTGCACCAGGGCGGCAACGCGGGCGCGTGCCCCCGCCGCGTCGAGGTTCGCCCGATCGAGGTCCTTGTATGCCGCCGCCGGATCGGCGGCCGCGAGCAGGATTGCGAGAACCAGGCTCATCCCAAACCCCGTCAGCGCCCACCGCCGAAAAGCCAACCCACCCCGCCCTCCATGATGAGCTTGCGCTCGATCTCGGCAACCCCGCGCAGCCGGCCCGCATAGATCAGCTCGCTGGCCGCGAATCGGATCATGAAGCGATCCGTGAGGAAGAGCCGCTCGCCGATCGAGACCCGCCCGCCGGCGGCCCAGCGACCTCTTTCGGGCGATGCGGCGTCCGGCGCGATCATCTCGCGCACCAGCTCGGGACCGGCGGCGACGTAGAAGTCGAAATGCAGCGTGCGCTCGCCCATGAGCGAGAGTTTTCCGTAGACCGGCGCCCAACCCACCTGGATGCCGGACACCAGCTGCAGCTTGCCGGGCGTCGACCGGAGCTTTCCCTCCGCTGGGCTGTTGCAGGTATCGCTGCAGACCTCGACCGGCGCGGCAAGGAGCGAAATGCCACCGATCGCATGGCCGGAGATGGACCAGCGCTCGTCGAAGTGGTGCTCGACGCGCACGCCCATGCCGACCGTCCTCCAGAACGGATCGCCGATGGAGAACGCGAACATGGGCTGGACTTCCAGCATGCCACCGAGGCGGAAGAGCTGCACCGTCACCGGCGGAAGCGATGCAGGCGCGCCGTATCTGGGAACCGAGGCCACGGGGGGCAGCGCGGCGGGAGTGATCTGCGCCACCTTGGTCTCCTCCGCCGGCGCGGCCTTGTCGGCGGCGCGCGCCTGAGCCGCGACCAACAGGGCGGCGGCGACCACCGCCTTCATTGTCCACCGCCGAAGTAGAAGGAGAGCCCGAGCCTCACCGTCCAGAACCCCATCGCTTTCGTCTGCGGAGAGCCGTCCACCATCACGCGCTCCGCGTAGAGGTTGCCGCCCACCCGCGCGGTGATCGCGATGCTCTCTCCCAGCGAGATCCGCTGCCCGATTCCGGCGGCGATCATCGGCCGGACTCCACGGGTCGCGTCGGTCTCCGTCCATGCACCGCCGAGTCCAGCGTCGAGGAACGTCTCGAAATGAACCAGCGCATCTCCGGGCAGGGCCACCTTGCCGTACAGGGGGGCGATGGCCGCGAACGCGGCCAGGGAGGCGCGCTGCCGCGACTCGAGGATGCGCGCGTGCAACTCCCGCTTGGCGATCACCAGCTCCTGCGTCGCCCAGGTGCCGAGGCCGTTCGCATCGACCCCAACGGAGAGCCCTTCGCGCAAGTGCCACATCGCGCGCAGCCCGGCTCCCCATCGCTGCAGGTACGGGTCGCCGATCCCCATCTCGGCGTACGGCGAGATCTCGAGCCGGTGCGCCTGCCGCAGCGGGCGCTTCTGCACCGCCGTGATCGTGTCCGCCGGATCGGCGGACTGCGCGCGCGCGGCGGCTGCGGAGCAGGCGATGACGCACAGCACCCAGGGACGCATGGCGCGGCAAACATGGGGGGCGCTCCCCAGGCGGGCAACCCCTTGCGGCGGCAGGGCCAGGGACCAACTTTGCCTCGCCATGGCCACCCTGCGGAGAGTCGTGCTCCTGACAGTTCTCGCCGTTGCCGCGTGTGCGCGCACCGATCTGGGGGCGCCTTGTCACGTCGAGAACGGCGCGGGAGCGGAGCTCGTGCCGCTGCCAGGCCGGCAGTACTTGTACCTCGGCTCGAGCGAGTGCGAGAGCTTCGCCTGCCTCGCCATGCAGGGAGCGAGCGGCGGCTACTGCTCGCAGGCCTGCAGCGGCGAAGGAGCGAACTGCCCTTCTGGACTGGCCTGCACGCAGCTCGCGCTGAGCCCGGACTACCTGGCCGCGATGAAAGCGCGGCTGCCGCCGGATCGATATCAGCAGCTGTTCGGCCAGCTCGGCTCGAGCTGGTACTGCGCCCGCTCGCAGTGAGGTACCTTGGCGCGCATGCGCCACATCGTCACGGGGCTGCTCTGCGCGGCCGCTTGCCACAGCGAGGCGGCGGAGAAGCCCGCGCCCGCCCTTGCGCAGGGCGCCATCCGTTTCGAAACAGCACGGGGTCCATGGGTGGTGAGGGTGGAGATCGCCGGCGACGAAGCTTCGCGAGCGCGCGGGCTCATGTACCGCCGGTCGCTGGAGCCGGATCGCGGCATGATCTTCGTCTTTCCCGCCAGCGAGGAGCACACGTTCTGGATGCACAACACCCTGATCGCCCTGGACATGATCTTCCTCGACGAGGGCCGGGCGGTGATCGGCGTGGTGGCGAACGCGGCTCCGCAGACGGACACGCCGCGCACGGTGGGGAGGCCCTCCCGTTACGTCGTCGAGGTCGCCGCCGGCGATGCGGCGGTGCACGCGGTGGGACCGGGCACCCGGGCGGTGTTCATCGGCGTACCGGAGTGATCAACGCCGCAGCAGCCGGCGGGCGACTTCGGCGCCGAGACTCTCTTCCATCATCCGCTCGACCACCCGCTCGAACTCGCGGCGGCTCGCCTCGTCGGCGAAGACGAAGCGGATCCCCATCCCGGGCTCCGCGCCGCTCTGCTGCGCGGCCTCCGCGGAGAGGATCCACACCACCTCTCCCTCGAGCACCAGCGGGAGCGGCAGCGCCGGCAGCGAGAGCGAGAACTGGCATCGGCTGCCCACCTCCAGCGGACGCGAGGTCTTGATGAAGGTGCTACCCTTGGAGATGTTCCTCGTATAGTCGGCGAAGAACGCGTTCATCTGCTCGTAGTCGATGCGCAGGCGCACCGGCGCGCGCTGGCCTTGACGCAGATCTTCCGGAGGC
>Ga0137416_10001605_pt1 | contig 11625 bp, 17 predicted proteins | sample CZODoug3_1_1_16f_FD_108282 | JGI IMG/M metagenome (GOLD analysis project Ga0137416, IMG submission 108282) | Vadose zone soil fungal communities from Angelo Coast Range Reserve, California, USA - CZODoug3_1_1_16fungal (Illumina Assembly) | ecosystem: Environmental > Terrestrial > Soil > Vadose...
CAGATTTCCTTCTCAGAGCCTGCTATCGTTTTCTATCACCCAATATCATGTCTGACGTTTTCGAATGGAGTTCTACTGCTGGCCAGAGCCTCTGCCGAAGGATCTTGAAAGAAACCCCGCTCAATTACGAACCCCATGACTGTCAGATTGAGGGTGTCTGTCAAAGTCTTGACGGGGTCAATCTGCTCGCCATCACACCCACTGGCAGCGGAAAGACAAGCTATTACATCATGTACATACTGGTGGTACTTGCCGTAAGCAAGAATCCCTCGCTCTGCACCACCGCAAAGTTCCCTCAAAACCCTTGTCTGATTGTGATCTGCCCGACCATTCCTTTGCAATTGGAGATGGTAAGTGCCAGTCACAGCAATCATCGTACATCCAGACAATTTACTCACACACTACTAGGCCGCAAAAATGAGTAGAGTTGGCATTGAGGCCATAGCAATCAACTCCTCAACTCGCGACGAGGCGTCACGCCTTCGAGAAGAGGAACTTTGGGTGACAGCGCGCACACATGGCAATGTCATAGTTGCGGGGCCTGAGCAGTTGAAGTCGAAGGAGTTTGAGAAATCCGTTCTCAGCAATGAGTTCTGGGTGCGAACCTGCGGCCTTGGATTTGATGAAGTGCACTTACTGAATATCTGGGGTCCTCGTTTTCGCAAGGACTTTCTTCAAATGGGCTTTGTGAAGGCGCGTCTTAATGACGACCACTGTCCTTGGATTCTGACTTCGGCCACCATCCGTGATGGAATACCTCTCAATAACATTTGTAGTCTGCTGGGACTACGCAGCACTCCACTCCATATCATTCGCCGTTCGAACTACCGGCCTGAAATACAACTTCTCTTTCGAGAACTCACATCCTCTATTGACGGCGACATGTTTCCTGAGCTCGACTGGGTGATCACCAGCGACCGCTCGACGCTTATATTTGCGAAGACAATCTCACTTGGTTCACGTATTCATAGTTATCTGTACAGGAAATCGCCGCCAGGGAGTCGGGACCAGAACATCCGACTTTACAATTCCCTTAATTGGGATTCCTACAATGCCGAGACTCGCAAGCTGCTTGCTGGCATTCCAGGCAGTAACTTATTCTGCCGAATTGGCATTGGTACAGACACGCTTTCCGTGGGCGTTGATATGCCAGCGATCCAGGATGGACTGATTATCGGAGATGTTGAAGACTCAGATGAAGCATTCCAGAAATGGGGACGCCTTGGCCGTCTTAAAAGCCTAGGATTCAGTTCTCGCGGTATCGTGTATACGACAGCTTCAGCAATCGAGTCAGCCAAGCAGGCCTTGGCTGCAGCGGAAGTAGAGGCACAAGCAGGTGCGGCTGCACTTGCTGCTGGCGGGAAGCCCAAAACGCACGCTCTCGAGACTGTGGATCTTAGCTGGCCTACGATGCTCTGCGCGAAATGCAAAACCAAAGCCCAGTATGAGTTATACAACCAGGGAGTCATTGACGAACCATGCACCTGCACGGCATGCACGACAGATCCACTACAACCATTCGATCCGGACGGTCCTTGTAACTGCAGTGGTTGTGTACCCGAGAACATATCACCGCTAGTCAAACCTCCTCCTCCACCTACCATCCTCTCTATCATCCCACCTGCAGATCGAATATCAGCTGTTGCACGGGCTCACGGTGAAGTAGTTCTTGCTGGTTTTCGCAAGGACGTTTGGCGAGCGGACAAGGCAAACTATATATTTGGTCCAGAGATATATATGCCGGATAAACTGATCAAGGAGGTACTTGATCGTTGGTCGCAATTAGACTCGCCTGCAGCTGTCACTCGGTTTCTCGCGCCCTATCCGCGGTTATGTTCTTTTGATGGTCAATTGTTTGACCTGATGGAGGTCATGCAGGTCGAATTTGATCGCTTGGATGCCGAAAAGAAAGCTGAGATGGCTGCAAAACGCAAAGCCAAAAGGATGTCCAACATTGATGGTAATGCAGCAGCCAAAGGTGACGAGAGTGGTGAGGGTAGCGGAGTTTCAGATGGCACGCCAGAGGCCTCCGACAAAGGGAGTGACGCAGAAAACGAACCGGTGCAGCCTTCTCATTCAAAAGTGTGAGTAGTTTCATATCAGCATCGATGATACAATGTTTAAAGGTTGTGATAGGCGTGCTCCAAGAGCACCTACGCAAAGCTCAAAAGAGGTGATGGAAAATTATGGGCCCCAAAGAACGACACGTCGTAGACCAGCTGAACCCATATAATCATGCATTATCAATTTCTATTCCCACATCATCTGTATGATGTACCGCTTCATCCCCTTCAATATTATCATCTTCCCCTTCGTACTCCACAACTAATTCACCATCCTTCGAGTGCATGATGCCAAACGTCATCGGATCTACTGAGCTGTCTTCATCGTCACTACCTTCCCACATATCCTTGTCTGACTCTGTTCTATCCGCACCATCAATGCTGCCGCTGACTGTTGTTGCCTCCCTGAGTCCCCGTCCGTGAGTTGTCTTTGTAATCCACTTGCTCAAACCACCGTTTCTCAGTGCGCTTATGCCCTTCTGCATGTTGTTGACATCTCGAGGCTTTAAGTCGTCTTCGTCATCCGGCTTGGCAACTTTGAATTGTCTCCCAGGCCGTCTAAGATGGAGTTCAGATTCTTTGTAATCACGGAGAAGAATTTTGAACTCGGGCTTTTCGTGTGGATCTTTATGGCGGCCGGAGCGTTTAGATAGCCCTACACCTGTTCGAAATGTTTTATGAAGATCCTGGATATCTTTCATATTGCGAGACCATAGGTGGCGAATATGGTATGCTCCAAAGCCCGCATCTTTGCGCTGAACGATTGGTTCGATGCCGCGGTTCAGTCCTTCTTGATAAATATCGCCAGGGACGCATCCGCCTTCCTCTCCAGTTGGGTTTACTACCAGTGAAAAGAGAAATGCCTCTTTTAATTCCGGGGATGACTCATACTCGATTTCGCAGATCATTTCGAGGATGTATGAGGTGTAGTTAGTGTGTCCAGATCCGGCGAAGGTAAATAGCATCATCTGTCTACAATCAAAACCCAGATATCAGGTTGACAAATATATTTGCTGACCTTGATGCATTCCCACATCCTACCAACGTCACCATCTGAGGCCGCATAACTCAATTCTCGAGCATACATTGCATCTTGCTTGAAGGTTGCAGCCTCAGCAAAAACTCGATCACCATGGAAAGGCCGATCTACAGGCTTTGACAAAGCTGTCTTTTTCTTTTTGCCATTCTTCTTTTTGGCCGCTCGAGCAGCCTGCTTCTGAGCATGAGAAATCTCCGTGGTAGTAAACATATTCGATGTCGTGATCGCAGCGGCGTCCCATGCAGAACCAAGCGGAACAGTCTGCACCCACGTGCTAGATCCATCTCGGACATCATCAATCGCCTCGTAATGTGCACTTGAAGATGTGTATAGATCGAATAGCACCTTAGAGCCCTCCTCGAGTTCTTCAAAAGATGGCAGCGGTGATACATTTTCAAAGTACTCCAAGATGTCATCGGCCTTGTAGTAAACCCTTAAAAATATAATCAGTTGGGTCTCTGAACACTTGGGCCAACACACCTCCACGCATCGAGCATTTGTGTGTCATGCAAAAGTGCTAGCAGCTGAGAATCGGGGTAAAAGTCGCTTTTCTTCTCACCAGATATGTCGCGCCCTATTTTCTTGGCCGCCCATCGAATTGTAGCCGGATTATTGCTCAGAAAGTCGCCCATATGAGTTTGTAAAACACGTGTAAGATTCGTCCATTGAGTGTGCCAGACTTGAAGAACAGGTCTCAATAGTTCAAACCTCCGAAAAGCGTCGGAGTCAGTTTGAAGATACTTCTTGAGAATGAGCATGTTGTTGTATGACATGCCATCACCGCCACCAAACAAAAGGCGCAAGTCATAGTCCCCGTCAGAGTGCCCAAGCTGTTCCAGAAAGTCTAAGAGTCCGTCCTTGAGGTCGCCAATTAAAGCTTCGTTCTTGCCGCTGGTCGCCAATGGATGTATTTCGGATTTTTTAACAGGAACTCGAAGTTTGGCCGCTGATGTTCGATAGCGAAGAGACACTTCTGCTTTGTATACAGCAAGCTGGGGTATGTTTCTTGTTAAAGCCTCGATCCATTGAAGACGTCCAATCTTTCTCATATGGTCTTGATCAATCAGGCCCAATAACTTGTCAACTGTGACTTCTATGCGAAGATTCTGCGCTATTCGCTTGCGCTTATCTACCACATCAAGGGCAGCAGCCTGGACGTTGAGCTCGACATAAGTTGCTGCGATGCCAATGATCATACTGTTTTCTCGTCCGATGCGAAAATCCCGCTGTTTCATAAAATGCTGGACGTTGTCAAAGATAAGAAGTATAGCTTTGGTCATGACTCGGTTATTGATCCTCTCGACTGATGTATCTCGTCCACGTGTGCGAATAGCTATAGCCTTCTGGTCTGAGAAGCCTTTGAGTAGTGCTTTCACGGTATTGATTGATGGCATTGTTCCGAGGCGAGAGCTAATAGCAACGATATCGACGGGTACGCACGAAGCAAGGTAGAGCACACCAAGGGCCGTGGGCAGCAAACGTGCACGACACGAACGACTGAAATCAAGTGCGCAAAGAGCCTGAGTTGCGACCTAAGAGTACATTAGTACACAGAAAATGCGGATAAGGATTAATAGTTACAAGTTGTGGTGGTCGATTAACTCGGACTGCAACAACACCATTTCGTCTCTGAGGTTTCGGCTCTGCTATGCGACGCATATAGTGAAATGCTAACGGTTGATGCTGCTGGAGATTGGCTTGAACTGTGGGAATGAGCGAAGCACCAATGTCGGCCCATTCTACGCCGCTGTCGAAGTCTTCGCTTACAATTGATGCATGCATTCCACTAGATTCTTCAACGGCAATGCGGGCTTCCTGGATGAGACGGACCTCGACGATTTGTGCGGCGAAGGAAGACAATGCAGCCCGTACAGGTTTAATTTCGATGTAAGGGGTATCCACGCAGTAAAAGCCGCTGAGATCATTGCTAGCTCCATCCGAAGTTGTCCACAGAGCATTGAGTAAGTTCGCTACTGTGTAGCGATCCCGACCGCTTAGAAACCTCTTCACGGCAACACCGTGACGCTGAGAACGATTTGTTTTATGGTTCTGAGGTTCAAATAGGTGCCGTAGAAAATCTTCTACGGTCCATTTCAATGTCTTGAGAAAGTCGAAGACCTTGTCCATCTTCTGTGGGATCGGAAGAAGCGCATCTGATGTCTTCATGCGTTTTGGATCTGGTTCGTCAAAAATCCTGACAGGAACCGGTAAAGCGTACCCAGAAGCAGAAGAATCTTGGCGATCCTTTCGCTTCAATGACGGAGATTCAGGCAGTGATTGGAAAGGATCCATTGGTGAATCTTCGGGACCAAGACTGCTATTTGATATCGAGATGGTTGACAGTGGCACTTGAAACAGCAATGAATCCAGAGAGTGTGTAGAAGTGTTAACAATTGAGGAGGTTGACGGAGTATTGAAGACATTGAAAGAAGATGAACTTGTGAGAGGGTCTCCTGAAGACGGGGTACTTGAAAAGGTAGACGGGCGTGAAACTGAATTCCAAAAGGATTGGTATGATGTAGCTGGCTCCAGGGGCAAGCCTTTTATGGTGTCAAAGAAGGAATCATACGAGAGAGGAGGCAATGGAGCGGCAAGAGAATCAGATGCAGGGACATTCTCCGGCATCAATGAAGACATAGTTTGTGACAACAAAGTCCCATTTACAGCATCGCAGTGGCTTGTATCGTCATAGTTGGTGATCTCGGGACCAGGATTGTCCTCAACAGATACGCTAGGACGTTCGATGTCCAGATTGAGAGAGACGTTCAAAACTGATTCGTTCGGAACGGGAGGCAAACGTGCTGCTCTAGCCTGGGACCTCATATAGCGAGACATATATAGAATGACAGTGGAGTTAGTGACAGAGGGAGATAGCACTTCACAACTGAGATACGGGGCATAAGAGGTTAAGTCGCGACTTGCGACTACCAAGGACGCGCCAGATATCACGTGCATTCACGTGCCAATTTCCAAGTCCGGTTCCGCATGAATCAATTGAATCAGACTTCAATAAAAATAAAAATCGACTCGTCATTTTTGAAAATTTTTGTTGTTGTCTGGCTACGGGAGACTAATAAGGGACGCGAGCCGATCGACACAGCCAAACCCCCGCTCTCCCCTTCCTTTTAGAAAAGAATACAACATGCAACGTCCTGTAAGCGTCTGTCTGCATTTAATGCTGAGCCAATTGTTGAACAATATACAGAATTCTGAGCAGACAGTTAAACTTGAGATCCATATAACCGCAGACCAACTCAAGGACTTACTTCGCAATGACACACTTCTCACTTCACCTGCTGCTATGCACGTGCTAGGCCAAACGACTATTGATGAACTCCTCAGTATGGCTGAGAGATTAGAGGAGGAAATCGAGTTGCGAAAACAACTGCAGAGAACTCTCGCCGATGAGAGGCAGAAGCAGTCCAATGTAAGTCCAATGCCAGACGCAATGTAGGAAACTCAGCTCATTTGTGGAGACTTCCCTGGCTAACGTAATAACCTTCAGCATTACCGAAAACATACTTCGTTCGTACCTCCAACTTCTGGAGATTCAATTGGACATGAAGGCAAATCGAAGAGCAGATGCACTGGCGGAAGATATGATGGAGGAAATCGGGACTAAAATCGACAGAGGGTTTATTGAGGTTCATAAGCGACTCCAGATCTACTTTCGACAGTACGTGTAAGCTATATGTTCTTTGTACTATATGAAGCCGTGATTGACTGGCTTGCAGGTTGCAGCAGCTTTACAATGACAAAGGCAGGGCTCATGCACGTAGCGCATCTGTTTGGTTAGTCCCGCAGTTTATAGAACAGTGCATGAAGCTAATGGTGGGCAGAATCCCCAAGTCCATTGACATTATTATACCATTCAAATACTATAAATGCATGGTCACTCCGCTGCTCTCGTTAACACATTTTCATCATTGCTTTTGTTTGCTATTCACATAGTTCATGCTTTACCTATAGATCCTGCCAATTAACGTGCTTCATGCTACTTACCAGTTTATAAGGTTTCGGAGCAAATGTATGACCGAGTCGGTTGACATCACTATTTGGCCACTTATCTTACATACTAATGGTGCGTGTGTAGAGGGTCAATTATGACACATGCGCGCCTGGCATCGATACTGATGGTTTAACCGCTGCCAACTCGCTCGAAAGAAGTTGAGAAGGTTGGTTCCACGAACCGTTATAGTACGATGAGCTCACCTGCTATAATAAGAACTTGGGGTGATAATGAAGGTCCATGGAAACCGTGTTGGGCTTGCTGGTCACGTTGCTCAGTGTGAGCGGCTGCGAGAGCACCTAGGAGAATATGTACACAGTCCACGCGAGTGGCGATTTTATTATGGATGAGTCTTGCCGATGATATTTGGATGATACCAATTCCGAATTTCCAGCACCCCACGGAGCCCGTACCTACTATTTCCCTTCATGATACTTCCACGGCTCGACATAGACCCCCTTCTCGAGACTTCATGTCCGAGGGTGGCCCCACTTGAGTCGGATGCCCGCTTTCGTTTGCGAGCGTTGGGTATCTTGGTCGTCTCATTACGGTTTCCGGAATTCAGAGACTGACCTCCAGTCGGCTCGCCATCATCGCGGACGGTGCGGACTTTCTGAATGGACTACCATTCGCGGAACGAGATTGAGTCCGCGTAGTACGTTTGCTCGTCTGCGAAAGTGTTTCGATATCATCGTCATCACGGTCCCTCTTCCTCTTGCCTCCTCTCTGTTCTATCTCCCAACCCTTTGCGTCTTCCTTCACATTCTATTCTACGGATTCAGAGCCGAGTTCTTTAAGCTCCTATTATCGTTATGAGGATTGCATATGCCAGAAGGTACATAAGTAGTATTTATCGTACGGAAACATTATTCATTCCAAAAAATCCCGAGCCCTCCGCTGTCTTTTCTGTCTTTCTGTCCTAGCTTCTATCGCCGCGTATGCGTCTAAATCCTGCTCGAGTTTGCGCTTGATGACCTTGTTATCACCCTTCCTCTGAATTGATTCATGTTTGTGAATTATTGTCATAATATCCGACCGAGTGAAACTGAACACGGGAGTGTCGAGATCTTTTTCATCGGCATCTCGATAAAGGTGACGGTGCAGAATATCGATAGTTTCCACGTCGGCATCGGGGAATAGCTAGAAATGATCTTATCAGTTTGATTATGCAGAGCTGCTTCAACATCGTACCTGCCACTTGTCCGTCTCCTCAGCCCGAATGCGATATCTCCTTTGACCGCCAGGTTGAGCCACCACCGCTGTATAAGCGGTTGCAGGTGGGAGGACAAACTCCTCACTATTTTCTTCGTCCCTTCTCTCTGAACGAACCTCATCCTCATCATCCTCATGCTCGACCACGTCGTGGCTCAGAACATCCTCCTCCCAATGCGACCAGGTGACCGACTCCAATTCCCTCGGCCGAATGTCCTTTTTATGAACTATGTCAATCGCTACCACCAACCGAACTTCGCCACGTGTCAGACAAATATGCCGGGCTGCCTCTCGTACGACACTGCGCGTACTTTGCGAATAAGCGACCTCGAATACAATGGTTGGAGTGGAGCTGTCTTGGTCATCTGAAACTCCTCCATTCTTGACTTCATATAGGCTGAAATCTGGCGATTTGTACCCGCTGTTATAGTGGATATCTGCAGAACCGCCCTCGACGATGCGGCTGCCACCATAGAGTTCTGGGTACCCTGTACCCGACTTAGCCATCAGATGAAATAGACTACCTATCATCTCATGACCAATTGTCGGAACTCGAACGATGAGTTTATCAGGGCGGAAATCAATTCTGGGACAAACAGCTTAGTTCGTATATTGAAATCTACGGCACAAGTGCTTACCGTAAACTCTCCCATGCTCCCGCTTTGTCGCTTGCGATCATGTAGGCCTGCAGAGCCCCGAAATATGCAGGAGTTACATCATTTATCTCACGTTCATTCTCACGAAAATCTAATATAGGTTGAAGTTGCGTCACAATCGCTGTGATGTCTACGAGTGGGTCTGTCTTTGGAGGGCTACCAGCCACTGTCTCAGGTGGTGAAACAGGTGCGCTTATGTGGCTCAGATTCTGAAATGTCTTCTGGAGAGAGTTGGATCGAGGTAGCTGTTCTCGACGGCTGAGTACTGCGTTAGATGGCGTAATATCGATCGACGACCTGGCGCTGGGAGGCGGTGAGGGAAGAACTCCTGTACCCGAGGACTGATGACTTGAACGAGGGGCTTGGGTTATGTAAGACATAGATGTGTATGAGTAACCGTCGCACCCAAGAAATGTGGTGGTCATGGTGCAATTGCAGCACACAGCCACATTCTCGATCATCCACAACGACGACGCTCATGGAATTCCCGGCGCTGCATCTGTTACCCACTCCTTCGTCAAACAACATTAAAAAATAGCATATCAACATCGGAAGACTGAGCAACACAACACACCATTCCCGCAAAATCTTCAACGGTTATGTCGACTCGGACTCTAGCAGCAGGTCAGTCCGAGTCGCCAGGTTGTTCTTTGTCGATGGTTTTGTTTCTAACCCTTCTGTGTTACATACTTCTCAACCAACGGTACTTTCATCAACAATTCAGGTCTCAACTCGGACCAACTCGAAAGGCAGCCTTTTAAACTTGCATCAGACAACCACGTCGTATGTCTCTTCTATATTTTGCTTCTGCTTTCTCTGTCCCTCATTCTTGGTTAGGAAGGAGGGCTCGATATGTTCGGCGAAGACAATATGCGTCTCAAGCTCGCACATATGCGTCATCTGCGTGTAAGACGTGCTCGTCGCTGCACGCGCACAACATTATCACCACCAGGTTCGAGACCAGCAGCGCCAACGCAGCTAATACTCCTGGCGAGATCAATCTCCAAGCTTTTCCCCGCAAACGCTGTCGGCTATCCCTCAGGAGCCAGCAGTATTGCTTTGTTCTCGTTGGTGGTTGGGGTGCGCGGGTGGTACCTTAGGGTAGCTTGACGCTGCCGCAGGGCCTTGCCTGCGTGGGAGATATGAGTATTCGATCATACCCTACCGGGTGAGTTTTTATTGTATCTTGTTATTGGTACATTCGCTAACCGTTGCTGCTTCACAATCTAACCTTCAGACCTCCCCCTCGCCATTCGACTTCCGGCACAGAACCAAGAGCCGCTAGAACCATCACTGACCCCATCCACGACATCCCTTACTCGAACTCCGGGCGCAACCCCACAAAGCCCCTCAGCGCGAGTCATGTCAATAAGACGCGCGTTCTCGAAGGTGTAACTGATGATGCCATCAAGCGACGAACCGGGGGGAGCGGGCTCACGTTCGATCACCTACTTAATCGGTTGCGGGGCCAGCTCACGAAAACGAGGGACACAGGGCATCAAGTTGTTTCGACGCTTGAGAGTGTTGGGGAGGTCCTGGAGTTAGTTTGGTGAGTTCTCTTCCTTCCTCCTGTGTTTCTGCTTTGCGTTTCATCTCTTCACCGCTCCGGGACCTTGATTTGAGAATTCGCGTTTTTATATATTTCATTTTACTTTCGTTATGGGTTTAGTATCATTGATTATAATTGCTAACGCAATCTTTCCGGCAGTCATCAAACCTCCCGTCCGCCCGCCAGACCCAGTGTTCGAGCCAGCAGGGCTCAGGGACCTCCAAGCCCAGCTGCACGACATGCAGTCCTGGCTGACGCAGCATGTCAATAAGGTGTGCGCGCTGGAGGGCGCGCTCGTCAAGGAGCAGGATGCTATCAAGCGGGAAGTTGAGGGCCTGAAGGGGCTGATTAGGGGGCCAGTGCTTAAGGGTGAGAAGAGGGAGGGACAGGAAGATAATGACAACGATTCCAGGAGCATGCATGCTGTCGTTCTGCATGAGTTGGAGAGTGTTGAGGAGGAGGATCAAGAGCAGACGGCGCGGGAGCAGTTTGCACCACAGCAAACAGCAGCAGGATCAGAACGAACATGAGTGGCGGGAACACGGGATGAGCATGGGCACCAACGCCTACCGGCAGACGAGGAGGAGGACAACGATGGGGAGCGGGAAAGGGACATGGAGAGGTGGAAGAAGCGGGCCCAGCCGCTTGTTAGGAGTCTGGGTACGCCTGAGTCTATAGGCCTTGGAATGACGTACCTGTCAGATGATGAAAACCACCGCCAACAAGAGTCCACTTCCTCGCCGCCCATGCGCCCGTCATCGACAACAACTATCCCCACCGTTCACGGGAATTCGGGATCGATATCGTAGGCAAAGACAACAAAACGATTATCCACCATATAGTCGCTGCTCGTGTGGTTTGTGTATTCTCCGAATAGGACGCCCTCATAGCCGCACGTACGGAACAGCATCAACAACACCAACTCCAGCGGCAACATCAGTACGGCCAATACGGCGCACAAAATTTGCCAGCCAGCCCTTCATTGTCTTCCCCATCCGGTGCCGCCGGACGTCCTTCCCAGACTAACAGCGGTGCTTCATTCTCTTTTGCCCAAGGTACCATTAGCGCTGCTAGGAGACCTCCGATGGAGCCGCAGG
>Ga0137416_10001606_pt1 | contig 11625 bp, 10 predicted proteins | sample CZODoug3_1_1_16f_FD_108282 | JGI IMG/M metagenome (GOLD analysis project Ga0137416, IMG submission 108282) | Vadose zone soil fungal communities from Angelo Coast Range Reserve, California, USA - CZODoug3_1_1_16fungal (Illumina Assembly) | ecosystem: Environmental > Terrestrial > Soil > Vadose...
ATCATGGCCGACGACCTCCTCAACGCCATCCGCGAAGAGTTCAAGGAGAACGAGGATCTTCCCAATACGACGCACCCCGACGACTGGGCGAAGATCGCCGGCAAGAAGGGTGAGCGGATCGTGTCCGTGAAACCGCTGACCGGCGAGCCGCCGAGTCAGAAGCGGAACGTCGAGAAAATCGTTACGACCGGCCAGTACCTGTAGAGTCCGAGGACGGGACCCCGACAACCGCATAGCCACGCGAGCGCAGCTGGCGTTGGATCTCCAGCTGCGCTCGCCGGTCGACCCCGCGCTGCTCAGCCGTCACGCGGCGCCGGGCGGGGCGACGGGCGCCGCGCCGCTCGCGGTGGCGTCGGTCGAGGACGATCTGCACCGTGTCGTCACCGCGGAACGTCCGCCGAAGCGATTCGTAGAAATCCGGCCGCTCGCTGCCGACGATGAACAAGAGCCGCCGGATCGTTTCGGGCATGCCTACATCAGGCTCGACCTGATCGACGGAAACCAGCGCATCAGGGGCGAGTCCTCGCACAGGATCGTCTCGTCGCGCTGGGCGCCCGTGGAAATGAGGCAGAAGGACGTGCCGATCAGCTCCTCGAGCCGCTCGAGGTAGCGCCGCGCCTTCGCTGGAAGATCGGCCTCGTTCTTGGCGCCGACCGTCGGCGCGCGCCAGCCCTCGATCTCCTCGTACACGGGCTCGGCCGCCGCCACCACGGTCTCGTCCTCCGGGAACTCGGTCAGCACCTCGCCGCGGTGCCGATAGGCGACGCACACCTTCAAGGTCTCGCACTCGTCGAGGACATCGAGCTTGGTCAGCGCGACCGTGTCAAGACCGTTGATGCGGGTCGCGTATCGGCCGACCACCGCGTCGAACCAGCCGCAGCGCCGAGGCCGGCCGGTGGTAGCGCCGTACTCGTGGCCGCGCGCGCGGATCGTCTCGGCGATCGCGCCCGACATCTCGGTGGGGAACGGCCCGGCGCCAACGCGTGTCGTGTAGGCCTTGCTCACGCCGACGACGCCGTGGATCTTCGTGGGCGGCACGCCGGTGCCCGTCGCCGCGCCGCCGGCGGTGGTCGAGGACGACGTGATGTACGGGTAGGTCCCGTGGTCGATGTCCAGCATCGTCGCCTGGGCGCCCTCGAACATCACGCTGTAGCCGGCCTCGATCCAGCGCGAGAGCAGGAGCGCCGTGTCGGTGATGTAGGGCGCCAGCCAGCCCGCGTACCGCAGATACTTGTCCAGGATCTCTTCGACCGTGAAGGTCTCGGCGTCGTAGATCTCGCGCAGCAGCCGGTTTTTCTGGGCGACGTTCATCTCGAGCTTCTCGCGGAAGAGCCGCTCGTTCAGGAGATCGGCCATGCGAATCCCGACGCGCGCGGCCTTGTCCACGTATGCGGGACCGACGCCGCGCCCGGTCGTGCCGATGCGCCGCTTACCCAGCTTGGCCTCCGAGGCCAGATCGAGCGCCGGATGGTAGGGCATGATCAGGTGCGCGTTCTTCGAGATGAAGAGGTTGCCGTCGAGCGTCACGCCACGACGCACGAGCGCCTCCATCTCCTCGATGAGCGAGCCCGGATCGACGACGACCCCGCAGCCGATCACGCAGCGACAGCCCGGATGCAGGATGCCCGACGGAATCGTGTGCAGGACGTACTTCTCCCGCCCCACGACCACCGTGTGGCCGGCGTTGTTGCCGCCCGCGAAGCGCGCCACGACGTTCACGTGAGGCGCCAGCATGTCGACGACCTTGCCCTTGCCCTCGTCCCCCCACTGCGTCCCGACGACCACGATGTTAGGCATGGCTTCCACCTCTGAATATGCGTTCTGGATGCTCGAGGATCTCACCGACCGCCAGCACGCGCTCCGCTCCATCCGCAAGGTTCATCGCGACGACCTCGGCCGCCCCGGCGCGCGGGTGGCCGATCACCAGCACCTGGCCGACGCGCTGCGCCCGCGCGTAGGCGATCGACTCCTCGAGCCCGCGGCTGATGATATCGCGAGCGACCGAGGCGCCCAGATCGCGGAGCCGGCGCGCGAGCGAGAGCGCCGCGATCTTCTCTCGAGTGAAGTCGATGATGAAGAAGTCCGGCCCCGGCAGTGCCACCGGAACGCCCTGCGTCTCCATCACGGAAAGCGCCCGGCCCACGTCGAACGCGAACCCGACCGCCGCGCAATCGTACCCGAAGCGGCCGAGCATGTCGTCGTAGCGTCCCCCGCCCGCGATCGAGGCGCCGAAGCCCGCCACGTACGCCTCGAAATACGTACCCGAGTAGTAGTCGAACCCGCGCACCTCGCCCAGGTCGAGCAGCACGCTCTCGGCGAGCCCGTAGATCTTGAGCAGCCGGTACACCTCGGCCAGGTTCGCCAGCGCCCGTGACGATCGCTCGTTGCGCGCGAAGGCGGCGGCGCGCTCCAGTACCGCTTCGCGGCCGAAGAGGGTCGGCAGGGCCAGCAGCGCGTCGCGAACGTGCGCGGGCGGCGCGAGGTCGGCCACCAGCCTCTCGAGCGTGGAGCCGTCCTTGCGCGCGAGCGTCAACCTGAGCTCGCGCCCTTGCGCGGCATCGGTCTTGGCCTCGTCGAGCAGCCCGCGAAAGAAATCGGGATGGCCCAGATCGATCTGGAACCGCTCGAGTCCGAGCGCACGAAGCCCCTCGATCGCCATCGCGATCACCTCGACCTCGGCCTCGGCCTGGTCGAGTCCGACCAGCTCGACGCCGGCCTGATAGAACTCGCGATAGTGCGAGACGCGCGGCTCGTCGTACCGGAACACGTTGGTCACGTAGGCGAGCCGGATCGGCTTGAGCTCGTCCCGCAGTCGAGTCGCCACCACCCGGGCGATCTGTGGCGTGATGTCAGGACGGAGCGCCAGGGTCCGGCCGGTCTCGCGGTCGACGAGCGTGAACATGTTGCCCTGCACGTCGACGTCCGTCCCGGTCGCCAGCACGTCAGAAAACTCGAACGTGGGCGTGACGATCTCGCGGTAGCCCCAGCGTCGGAAGACGCCCAGCAACGAAGCCTCGACATGCCGCTTGCGCTCGGCCTCGTCCGGCAGATAGATCCGCGCGCCCTTCGGGAGCTGAGTCTGACGCGGCTTCACGGCGCCGCCGCCTCCAGGTGCGCAACCGTGTTCATCCGGTGCACGGTCGCCCAGCCGGGCTCGTACTCGATCTCCGTGATGCCCGCCGGGGCGGCGTCGAGCGTCCAGAGCCGGTCGAGCCCGAGCCCGAGCGCGCCCAGCACGATCACGCGCGCCACGACGCCGTGGCTCACGAGCACGACCGTCTGCCCGTCGTGCGCCTCCTGCAGGGCCTCGATGCCGGCCGTCACGCGCGCCTCGACCTCGGGGATGGTTTCGCCGCCCGCCAGCTTGAGCAGGTGCGGCGCCGACCGCCACTGAGCCCACGCTTCTGGATCGCGCGCCCGGGCTTCGTCACGGGTCAGTCCCTCCCACGAACCAAAGCTCATTTCGCTGAACGCCGGCACGGTGCGTACAGGCAGGCCGTGCGGCCTGGCGATCACCTCGGCCGAGGCGCGCGCCCGCTCGAGAGGGCTCGCGTAGACCGCGGCGACGGTGGCGCCGGCGAGCGCGCGGGCGACGGCCGCGCACTGGTCCCGCCCTATCTCGGTGAGCGGAATGTCCCGCGAGCCGGCAAACCGCCGCTCCCGGACCCACTCCGTCTCCCCATGCCGTACTACGAAGAGCCTCAACCTAGCCACAACCCCGCCATTCTATCCCGATTCCCCCAACCGTCGACCCGTGGGGTCTAGGAATCGGCTTAGCCGGGCCGGCGCAGGAGCGGACCAGAGGGCTCTACGCAACACGGGAATTCGACACGACCACGCTGAGCGATCGAGCGCGACACGCCCCGGACGGGGCTAGGCAATTCCAAGCGCGACAGAGCTAGAGCTCGGGGAGACGGCCGGTCAGCGCGGTCGGGCGGTGCACGGGTGGCGCCCGGGGGCGGGTCCTCGCGCTCGGCGGAGTGGGACCCCCTCGACCCGCCCGCAGCTCGAAGAGCTCCGAATCGGGCGCGTGGGTGACGGAGCCGACGCGAGGGCCCGCCCCCGGGCGACAGGACCCGTGCACCGCCCGGCCGCGCTGACCGGTCGCCGCCAACCGTATGCGAGAGGTCTAAAGCTTGACGAGCTTGGCGAGGACGATGTCCGGCATCGCCCGGATTTCGTCGAGAGCGGCTGGGGGCATGGGATCGTCGAGGTTCAGCACCGACACGGCGCGCCCCCCACGGCGCTCGCGGCCGAGCTGCATGCCGGCGATGTTGATCCCGTGGCGTCCGCAGAGGGTGCCGATACGGCCGATCACGCCCGGCACGTCGAGGTTCGCGAACACGAGCATCCAGCCGTGCGGCACCGCTTCCAGCGAGAAGCCGTCGACCTGAACGAAGCGGGGTTCGCGCTTGAAGAACACGGCGCCGGCGACCGACGTGGCGCCGCGATCCGTGCGCAGCTCGGCGGTGACGAGGCTCGCGTAGTCCGAGGTCTCCGTCGTCGAGGTCTCGCTGACCCTGAGACCGCGCGCCTTCGCGATCAGCATCGCGTTCACGTCGGTCACGTGCTCGGAGAGGATCGTGCCGAGGAGACCCCGGACGAGCGCCAGCGTCAGCGTCGCCGTCGGCCGCCCGACGATTTCGCCGGCGTACGTGAGCCGGACTTCCTGCATCCGGCCCTCGCCCATCTGGGCGAGGAACCGGCCCATCTTTTCGACGAGCCCGACGTAGGGCGCCTGCTCCCGATGGGTCTCGGCGTCGATGGACGGCAGGTTCACGGCGTTGACGACGACCCCGCGCAGGAGCGCGTCCGCCACCTGGTCGGCGATGGCGAGCGCGACCGCCGCCTGGGCTTCGTCGGTCGCGGCACCCAGATGCGGGGTCACGATCACCTGCTCGAGCTTGAGCAGCGGATGATCGGCGGGCGGCGGCTCTTGCTCGAACACGTCGAGCGCGGCGCCCGCGACCTTGCCCGCCTGGATCGCGCGCGCCAGCGCCAGCTCGTCGATCAGGCCGCCGCGGGCGCAGTTGATGATCCGCGCACCCGGCTTGAGTCGCTCGAGCTCCGTCTCGCCGAGGAGGTGCCGGGTATCGCTGGTGAGGGGCGTGTGGATCGTCACGAAATCGGCGCGGGCGAGCACCTCGTCGAGCTCGACGCTCTCCACCCCCAGCCGCTCGGCGGCTTCGCGCGTCAGATAGGGGTCGAAGGCGATGACCTGCATGCGGAAGCCGAGCGCGCGGCGCGCCACCTCGGAGCCGATCCGACCGAGACCGACGATGCCGAGGACCTTGCCCAGAAGCTCGACGCCTTGCAGGCGATTCTTCTCCCACCGCCCGGCCTTCAAGCTCATGTCGGCGGCCGGCAGGCGACGGGCCAGTGCCAGCAAGAGACCGAACGTGTGCTCGGCGACCGCGGTGGTGTTTCCGCCCGGGGTGTTCATCACGATCACGCCGCGCTTGGTCGCGGCGTCGACGTCGATCGAATCCACGCCGGCACCCGCCCGGCCGATCACCTCGAGGCGCTGACCGGCCTCGATGGCGAGGCGAGTCACCTTGGTGGCGCTGCGGACGATGAGGCCTTCGTAGTCGCCGATGCGCCCGACGAGCTCGCGCTCGCCGAGCGAGCCGACCACCTCGACTTCGAGGCCATGCTTGCGGAGCGCGTCGACGCCGACGGCCTGAAGGCCGTCGGCGACCAGAACCCGCTTCACGACTTCTCGGCGAAGATCTTCTGGGCGGCGCGGACGCTGGAGCCGAAGTCCACGGGCTGCCCGATATCGGCGAGCACCTGCTCGAGCGCCGCCAGGGCGTTGATGACGTCGAACTCGGCGGCGTAGCCCATGTGGCCCAGGCGGAAGAGCTTGCCCTTCATCTCCCCCTGCCCGCCGGCGATCGTGATGTTGTGGCTCTGCGAGTACGCGGCGACGATCTTCTCGCTGTCCACGCCCCTGGGCGCGGCGACGGCGGTCACCGCGGGGCTCGGGGTGGCTTTCGCGAACAGCTCGAGCCCCAGCGCCTCGGCCCCGGCGCGCGTGGCGCGCGCGAGCCGATCGTGGCGCTTGAACACGTTGGCCAGCCCTTCGGCCTCGACCAGTCGCAGGGCTTCCCGCAGCCCGACGACGATCGACACCGCCGGGGTGAAGCGCACCTCGTTCTTCGCCACGTACTTCAGCTCGTCGGCGAGGCTGAAATAGAACTTCGGCAGGGTCGAGCTCGTGGTCTTCCGCCACGCCTTCTCGTTGAGCGCGCAGAACCCGAGGCCCGGCGGCAGCATCAGGCCCTTCTGCGAGCCCGAGATCACCACGTCGATGCCCCAGGCATCCATCGCCAGATCGGCAATGCCGAGGCTCGATACGGCGTCGACGATCAGGATCGCGTCGTGCTGGCGAGTGGCCGCGGCGTACGAACGGACGTCGTGCAGTACACCGGTCGAGGTCTCGCTGTGCTGGACCAGCACCGCCTTCACCTCAGGATGGTTCTTCAATGCTCCGGCCAGGCGCCCCGCGTCGACGGTGTGTCCGAACGGCGCGCTCAGGTCGATCACGTCGAGGCCGTACGCCCTGGCAAGATCGAGCCAGCGATCGCCGAACTTCCCGGCGCGGACGACAACCACCCGGTCGCCGGCCGACAGCGTGCTGACGACGGCCGCTTCCATCGCGCCCGTGCCCGAGCATGCGAGCGGGATCACTTCGCCGCTCGTCTGGAAGAGTTTCTTGAGCGCGGCGCGCACCTCGATGAAAAGCGCCTCGTATTGCGGGGTCCGGTGGTGGATGATCGGCTGCGCCATCGCGAGCAAGACCTCGCTCGGAACGGGCGTCGGACCCGGCGCCATCAACTGATACTTCTTCATCCAGACGGCCTCCTTCGCATGATCAGGTTCGATTCGATGTTAACACGCCCTTCCGCACCCGCCCGGCCCAGCGCGGTCACGAAGATCGCGTCCTTGCCGGTGGCGTGCGGCGAAAAGAACTCGACGACGTGACCGTCGTAGAACGTGAGACCGGAGGCGCCGAACCCCTGCGCGTACGCGGCCAGGTACGCGCGCCCGCCGGCCAGCCCCGCTTCCAGGTTGGCGAGACGATAGCCGCGATCGCCGAACGCGCGCGTGAGCTCGTCGAGCCGCGCCATCCAGTAGATGACCGCCGCCGCGTCGCCAGCGAGCGGCTGCTCCAGGCAGAGATACGCCGAGCGGTTCCGGAAGTCGCCAAGGGCGAGCGTTTCGAGCGCGTGGGCGGCCGGCCGATAGAAGTACGCGCCGGACGAGATGCCGTCGACGGCGTTGACGATGAGGTAGAGATCGACGAGGCCGGAGGGCGCGTCGGCCTCGAAGGGCCGCGCCGCCGCCCAGAGCGCCGTCCCGAGCTCCTCGGCGCTCAGCGACGCGTGTCCGAACTGTCGCGTCGAGCCGCGGCGCTGGATCGTTTCACCCAGCCCGCGTCCCGCCCGTCCGCGCGGCGGCGGCAGCGGGACCAGCTCCGCGCTCGACGCAGGCGCCGGCGAAGCGCTCGACCACTCGCGGCTTCGCCAGGCGCGCACGGCGCCAGCGGTGTCCAGTCGCGACGCGGCCTGAATCTCGTGGATCAGTGGATAGTCGACCTCGGACGACGACACCGGGAGCGTCGCGTGCTCGATCCCGTCGATCGGCGTGGCGGCCGGCGCCGCGGCCGTCTCGGGCCCGAGGACGATCAGCTCGAGGGCGACCTCGCGAGCGGCGTCGAGCCCGAGCAGGCGATTGACCTCGGCGTCCACGAAGCCCGTCCGCACTCGCGGCGCGAGTCCGAGAGCGCCACTGACCGCCAGCATGTTGGCGAGCATCGTGCCGGAGTCCCAGAAGAGATGGCGGTACGCGCGCGCCTGATACTTCCAGGTGTTGCGCCAGTAGATCGCGGTCAACACGATCGTCGCCGGCCGGCGCCGAATCGAGTCGTCGGCCGCCGACTCCGCGAGCGCGGCGCGGACGTCACCGTCGCGCAAGCGGCGCAGCGCGAAGTCGCCGGGGCAGAAGTGATAGAGGCCCGGCTCGAGCCCCGTGACCTCACCGACCGCGAGGTACACCTCCGTCTGGTAGAGCGCGCCCGTCGAGGCCGCGGCGCGAAACAGAATCTCGCCGCCGCCCGGATAGGTCTTCTTCTTCGTGACGCCGGCGGCGTAGAAGAGAACGGCCGCGAGCTGGCTCAGGTCGAGGGTTGGGGCGGCCGGCGCGGGTTCAGCGAGCGCGGCAAGCGTGTCGGTCCCGAGCGGATCGAGGTCGCGTGGGAGCGCGATCGCCGCGAGGTCCGTGTAAACCTTGAACGGAAACGGCTTGATGTCCCACTCGAGCGTGTGACCGCTCGTGCGGACCGACGCGGGCGAGTGGGCGGTCTGGTCGTGATATTCGCGGGCGGTCAAAAGCGATACGGTGGACGGACGACGCCGCGCTCGGTGACGATCGCGGTGATGAGCCGCGCGGGCGTGACGTCGAAGGCGGGGTTGAACACCGGTGAGGCGCTCGGCGCGGTCTGCTGCACGCCGACCCGGCGGACTTCCGACGCGTCTCGTTCCTCGATCGGGATCTCGGCGCCCGACGCCAGCGTGGGATCGATCGTGGAGAATGGCGCCGCCACGTAGAACGGCACGTGATGGTACGCGGCCAGCACGGCCAGCGAGTAGGTCCCGATCTTGTTGGCGGTGTCGCCGTTCGCGGCGATGCGGTCGGCGCCGGTCACGATCAGGTCGACCTCACCGCGGGCCATCACCGATGCCGCGACCACGTCGGCGATCAGCCGGTGCGGGATCCCGTCGCGCACGCACTCCCACGCGGTCAACCGCGACCCCTGCATCACCGGGCGGGTCTCGTCGACCCACACCAGCGCCACCTTGCCCTGCTCGTGCGCGGCGCGCACGACCCCGAGCGCGGTGCCGTAGCCCGCCGTCGCGAGGGCGCCCGCGTTGCAGTGGGTCAGGATTCGCGCGTTCGGCGGCACCAGCGACGCGCCGTGGGCGCCCATGGCGCGGTTCGCCGATATATCCTCGTCGCGGATCGCCTGGGCCTCGTCGAGCAGGCGCGCCCGCACCGCGTCGAGCGCAAGCGCGTGGGAGGCGATTGCCACGCGCCGCATCCGGTCGAGCGCCCAGAACAGGTTGACGGCGGTCGGCCGCGTCGCGGCAAGGCCCTTGATGGCCGTCTCGAGGTCCGCCATCAAACCATCGAACGTTCCGGCCTTGCTCTCGCGCGCCGCCAGCACCACGCCGAAGGCGGCGGCCACGCCGATCGCCGGCGCGCCGCGCACCACGAGCGCGCGGATCGCCGCGCCGACATCCTGCCAGCTCTGGTAGCCACGCTCGACCTCGCGCTCGGGGAGCAGGGTCTGATCGATGAGGATCAGCCGGTCGGTGTCCCAGCGGACGGGGGTGATGCCGGTCATGACGCCCTCGCGGGGATCAACGCCAGGCGGCGCTGGACCTCGGTCTCGCCCAGGCCGGCGATCTCGACGATCTTGGTTCGCCCCTGGAGGCCGTGGACCACGCTGATGGATGAAGGCGGAACACCGAGCACGCGGGCCAGCAACCGCGCGACCGCGGTGTTCGCGGCGCCGGCGAGGGGTGCCGCGGTGACGCGAACGCGAAGCGTCGCGTCCTGCCAGCCGACGATCTCGTCGCGCGACGCTCGCGGTTGGACGCGGAGCGACAGCCGCGCGGCCTCAGCTCTTGCCGTCGTCCTTGTCCTCGCCGAACTCGGCCGACATCATCCGGTAGTAGCTCTCGAGCGTCGCGCGAAAATCCTCGATCAGCTGGCGGCGGACGCGCCGCAGGGTCTGGATCTCGCCCCGGATCCGCGCCTCCTCGGCCCGGCCTTCCTCGATGATCTTCTCGCTCCGCAGCTCGGCCTCGCGCATCTGCAGCTCCGCCTCGCGGCGCGCGGTCGCCTTCATCTCGTCACCCAGCCGGTGGGTCGTCACCAGCGTGTCCTGCAGCGCCCGCTCGCGCTCGTTGAGCCCACGCGAGCGCTCCTCGAAGGTCGCGACCTGCTCCTTCAGCTGCGCGTTTTCCTTGAGCACCGTCTCGTAGTCCTCGGCGACGTCGTCGAGGAAGGCGTCGACCTCGTGGATGTCGAACCCGCGAAACCACTTGACGGTGAACTGCTGTTGACGGATGTCGAGCGGACTGATGCGCATGAGACCTCCGGCGTCCTAGCCCATCTCGGTGGCGATTCGGTACAGCACCGGGACCAGGAATTCCTTCACAAAATAGAGCACGAGAATCACGATCATTGGTGAAAAGTCGAGTCCCATCTGGGAGATCGGCAGCCGCTCGCGCACCGGGCGCAGCACCGGCTCGGTCACCCGATACAGGAATCGCACGATCGGGTTGTAGGGGTCGGGGCTCACCCACGAGACGATCGCCCGCGCGATGATGATCCAGATGTAGGCGATGATGACGAGATTCACTAGATTCGCCAGCGCGACGAAGAAGTAGTTGATGATGAACATCACTTCGGCCCTTGGCCGAGCTCGCGCGAGCGCTCGGTGGCCCGCTCGACCGCCTTGATGAACGTCGTGCGGATGCCGCCCTCCTCGAGCGCGGCGATGCCGGCGATCGAGGTGCCGCCGGGCGAGCTGACCATGTCCTTGAGCGCGCCCGGGTGGAGGCCGGTCTCGAGCAGAAGCTTCGCGGCGCCGAGCACGGTCTGAGTGGCGAGCGTCATCGCGGTGATCCGGTCGAGCCCCATCCGCACCCCGCCGTCGGCGAGCGATTCGATCACGATGGCCACGTATGCGGGCCCGGAGCCCGACAGGCCCGTCACCGCATCCATCAGCGTCTCATCGAGGACGACCACGCGTCCGACCGCGCTGAAGATCTCGCCGGCCGTGTCGAGATCGTCGGGCTCGAGACCATCGGCCTTCGCGATGGCCGTCACGCCCTCGAGGACGAGGGCCGGCGTATTCGGCATCACGCGGATCAGCCGCGCGTCCTTGTGCAGGACGGTGCGGATCTTCGCGGTGGAGACACCGGCCGCGATCGAGATCAGGAGCTTCTTGCGGGTCACGGCCGGCGCGATCTCCTTCAGCACCGAGTCCATGATCTGCGGCTTCACCGCCAGGATCACGATGTCGGAGTGGCGCACCAGATCGGCGTTGTCCGACGACACCTGGATCCCGAACTGACGATCGAGCTCCTTGAGCCGCTCGAGGCGCACGTCGGTGGCGTGGATCGACGTCGCCGGGACGAGGTTGGCTTCGATGAGCCCCTTGATGAGCGCCTCGCCCATGTTGCCGGCGCCGATGAATCCGACGGTGAGGCCCTTGATCGTCATCGTTCCCCCGGAGAGGGCTCTCGCCGCGGCGGCCGCGGTCCGAAGATCGCCGTGCCGACCCGGACCAGGGTCGCGCCTTCCTCGATCGCCACCTCGAAATCGCCGCTCATTCCCATCGACAGCTCGGCGAAGCCGTGGCGCTCACCGAGCTTTCGCAGCGCGCGGAACCACACGCGCGACTCGTCGGGCTCCTTCGCCTCCGGCGGGATCGCCATGAGGCCGCGCAGCCTCACGGAGGACAAGGCGGCGACCGCGTCGAGGAGCTCGCCCAGCCCGTCGGGTCCCACGCCGCCCTTGGATGCCTCGCCCGCGATGTTCACCTCGACCAGC
>Ga0137416_10001607_pt1 | contig 11622 bp, 8 predicted proteins | sample CZODoug3_1_1_16f_FD_108282 | JGI IMG/M metagenome (GOLD analysis project Ga0137416, IMG submission 108282) | Vadose zone soil fungal communities from Angelo Coast Range Reserve, California, USA - CZODoug3_1_1_16fungal (Illumina Assembly) | ecosystem: Environmental > Terrestrial > Soil > Vadose...
CAGAGCAGGTACCTGGGCTCGTTCTCGGAACGGGGCGCCTGGATCGAGATGATCAGACTGCGGCCCGAGGCTCGCTGGTCGTCGACCGAACCGCGCGGACGGAGGCTGATCGTCGTGCTCTCCGGCCGGGGCGCCAGCGGGTCCACACCGGTCGAGCGGCTGACCGCCCTTCAGGTCGAGCGCGAGGAGACTCTCGATCTCTCGGCCGAGGTCGAGACCGAACTGTTCGTCATCGGCCTGCCGCCGGTGGTCGTTCCGCCGGAGGAACCGGAGCAGTTCGACTACATGGAGATCACTGACGCCGAACCGCAGACCGCGCAGGCATGACTTAAGCCGTGCCGAGCGCTGCGCCGGGACGAGTAGGTCGCACCATTCGATGGCACGGCCCGGCGCGTGATCGACTGAGAGACGACGGCGGCGCGTCAGATATTGCCCTCGCTCAGTGAATGGGCGCGGAATCCCAAAACAATCCATAGGTCCCCAAGAGGAGCCGTGGTGGAAGTGACATCCCGATACAACTCGTTGGCGCCAGCCCGCCGGATGGTCCGTGCCGCGCGAGTTGCATTAATCATCGTAGTCGCACTCACGCTGACCGCATGTGGATCCTCCGCCGCTGGAAGTGGTACACCCGAGCACCCTGTCGTGAGGTACATCGATAACAAGGCACTCCCCATGCCGGCGGCCGCTGCCGTGGCCAAGGGATTCTTCGCAAAGACCAATGTGACGGTTCAGATGAAGGAGCTGGAGACCGGCACTTCCGCAATGACTGCCATGATCGGCGGATCGGCCGACCTGGTGATCGCAGCGGACGGCCGCCTACTCCAAGCATGGGCTCAGGGGTTGCCGATCGTGGCAATCGGAATTGCCCAGACTGGATACCCGAGTTACCTTGCGGTGCCGGCAGGTGATCACGCTACGAAGAGCTTCGCAGACCTCTTCGGAAAGAAGATTGGCACGACGGTTGGAAGCGGCCAGTACACTGGCCTAATACGCTATCTTCAGGCAGAGAATATCGATCCCAAGTCTTTCCAGTTCGTCGACATCCCAGACTCGAACGAGGCGGCCGCCCTCGGCAGTGGTTCAGTCAGCGCGGCTGTATTCCCGAATCCATACGCTGTAGGCGCCGAAGTGCAGGGTATCTCGAGGAACGTTATCACTCCTGACAAGATAGCGGCACCAACCGGGGTTACCTTTCCGTACCTGCTGCTGACGACTCAGCAGTTCATTGACAAGAATCCGGATGCGGTTCAACGCTTCGTCAATTCTTGGGCCTGCGCCAAGCGATATTTGGACACCAACACCACCGAAGCAAAAAGCCTTCTGGAGAAAGAACTCCCGGGCTACGATTCGAAGGTCATAACTGAGATTCTGGCCAACACCTCCTGGAAACAGCAGGTTATCGACACCGCTGTTCAGGCCGATATTGCCGCCGATGGCAATGTGCTCGTCGAGCTGGGACTCATCAAAAGCATGCCTGACTTGACAAAGCACATAAACAATACATTCGCCAACAAGGCATTGGAGTATGTATGCAACTGAGGCGCCATCGGCCCGACAGGGAAATCATGGTCGACGGAGAACCAGTACACAAGAACGGGCCGTCCAGGTGAGGACCGGATTCCCACTCGTCGGCGCGGGTGCCGGTAAAACGTCGAGAGCCGAGTCGTCGAATCTTGGCCTTCTCGGCAAGGTGAACTGGACCGTCACAACTGGGGGCCGCAGCCTTCTGTGGACCGTGCTGCCCATAATCCTGGCCTTTGTGGTGTGGCAGCTCACAGTATCAGTCCTGAACTATTCGCCCGCAATTCTGCCAGGGCCAGTCGCCGTGCTAGGTGCACTCGGCGAAGAGATAAGTGACGGAGTTCTGTGGACCGACCTAATCGCCTCCTTTCGGAGGATCCTGATTGGCCTGCTTATCGGCATACCCGCGGGGACAGTGCTCGGCCTGAGCATGGGCGTCAGCAAATATGTTGAGAGGCTCTTTTCGCCGCTACTCAACTTCGGTCTCGCGACCCCAGGCGTAGCCTTGGTACCGTTTGCCATCCTGTGGTTCGGGCTCCGGGACACCACAATCATCAGCATTCTTGTGATCGAGGTCGTGCTCGTGGTGATGCTCAGTTCCTGGACCGGGGTGCGTGGCATCGAGCCAGCCCTGGTCAACGCAGCGCGGACCATGGGCGTAGATGGGCTTGCACTCTTCAGGCGTGTACTGTTGCCGGGGGCACTGATCAGTATTATCAGTGGCTACCGTTTCGCCTTTTCCCGTGCCTGGCGGCTCCTCGTCGGCGGGGAACTCCTTGTCGGCGTCGGCGCCGGTTTGGGATACAGAATCTCCGAGTCGCAAAACTCCTTCAGAGCAGATCGTGTCTATGTCGGGATAATCGTTATCGGCATAATCGGTGTCCTGCTCGAGCGAGTTATCCTCCGTTCGCTGGAAGCCCTCACCGTTGATCGATGGAGGGGTACAACGTGAGGCTGAGGGGTCCCAGTTATGGACCGAATCGTGCGAAAGAATACAGCGATGACACTGGGGCGGTCACCTCCGGACCTGCGGATTCCGTGACGACGGAGGTTCCGGCACTCGTCATTAGGGACCTTTCGAAAACATTCTATACAGCGATGAAGTTCGGGGACCGACGGGCGACGCCGGCGCTCGAGCACATCGATTTCAGGGTCAAGCGCGGAGAATTTGTGACGGTGATCGGCCCTAGCGGATCCGGCAAGTCCACTTTGCTGAGCATTGTGGCGGGCTTTATCCAGCAGTCATCCGGCGAGGTGCTGGTCGGCGGTGAGCCAGTGCGTGGGCCTGGGCCAGACCGCGGCGTGGTATTTCAGGAATTCGCACTGTTTCCCTGGCTGGACGTTACGGCGAATATTCGCTTCGGGATGTCTCGTCGCCGCTTGGGTCGCGCCGCCGAGATGGAGGTCGTGGAGCGCCTGGTCAAACTCGTATCTCTCGAAGGATTCGAGCACTACTTTCCGAACCGGTTGTCCGGTGGTATGAAGCAGCGTGTAGCTATCGCCCGAGCGTTGGCCTACGATCCGGAGCTGCTTCTCATGGACGAGCCGTTCGGTGCTCTGGATGCGCAAACGCGCGGCGCCCTGCAGGTACAGTTTGAGCAAATCTGGCAGGAGTCCGGCAAGACAGTTCTCTTCATTACGCACTCGGTACGGGAAGCGGTGTATCTCTCGGATCGAGTTCTCGTACTGAGCGCACATCCAGGCCGGGTGCACGAGGAGGTATGGATCGATCTTCAGCGCCCGCGCGCCGTCATGTCCGACGCCTTCAGCTTGGTTGAACGAAATGTGGCCCGTGTGCTCGCTCGGGCATCTGGCATGAACGAAGCGAGTGCGTATACAAGTGATTGACCGAGGCTTAGGGCAGAGTTAGGCGGACATTGAGAGGAAAGCGCATGACCATTCGCGGAAGAGGCCTCGCAGACTCGTGGAATGTTAAACTCGTCGGTCAGACCGACTTGGACGGCCATGGCGACTGCATGCTGGTCAATGTGCAAGATGATATCGCATACGTCGGCCACATGGGTGGGGATCGCGTCGGTACGTCGATCGTTGATGTGTCCGACCCTACGGCCCCCCGCCTCCTTTCTCAGCTGCACACGCCTCCCGGTACGCATTCTCATAAGGTGCAGGTAGTAGGCGACCTGCTGTTGGTGAATTACGAACAGAATCCGGCTGAGCCAGATGCGCCAACGTGGAGTGCCGGCTTGCGCGTCTACGATATAGGAGATCCGGCGCAGCCGCGGGAGCTGTCGTTCTTCGCGACGCCGGGCAAGGGTGTACACCGAATGACGTTTTGGCAGGAGCCATATGCGTGGCTGACGGCGAGCGACGTCGGCTGGACGGATCAGTTCCTGATCGTGGTAAGCCTGGCCGATCCGACCAACCCGGTTGAAGTGTCCAGATGGTGGATGTCGGGGATGCACACCGCTGGCGGTGAAACGCCTACGTGGCCGACCGATCGTCGATTCGCATTGCACCATGCGTTGATTTCAGGAGAACGCGCCTACTGCGGGTGGTGGGACGCCGGGCTGGTGATTCTCGACATTTCCGATATTGGGAGCCCGCGGCTCGTCAGCCACTTGGACTTCGGCAGCGACGTCAGCGGAGCGACCCATACCGCACTGCCGCTTCCGGGACGGGACTTGGTGGTGGTCACGGACGAAGCCATTACCAACTGGCGCAACCAGGTGCAGAAGCAGATTCGACTCGTTGACGTTTCCGACGAGAGATGTCCCACGGTGATCTCGGAGTTTCCGATTCCACACGGAGACTTCCTCGACCGAGCAGGTCGGTTCGGGCCGCACAACCTGCACGAGATGAGGCCTGGCTCATTTCGATCGGACCACATTGTCCACGCCACCTACTTCAATGCCGGTCTGCGTATATACGACGTCGCGGACCCCACAGCGCCACGAGAGATTGCTTACTACGTGCCCGAGCCGTACGGTGACGCTTCCTCGGTCCAGCTCAACGACTTAACCGTGACAGCAGACGGACTGATTTATGTGACCGACCGCGTGGCAGGTGGCCTGTACATTCTTGAGCCGGAGATCGACCTCGAGTGAGCCACGACACCGGCAGCTCCACGGGCATGGCGCCTATTCAGACCGGCGCGGGCACGACATGAGCATGGGCCGGCGCAGCAGCTCTCTCGGGCCGACCGCGAGGACGGCGCCGATAAGGAGGAAGGGCCGCGACTTCTTCGTCGTACTGAGAGCGGCGCGTCGTGTGAAGCTGGGCCATATTCATCCGCCTGTCTGTTCTTGCCCGTCCGATACTCGGCGGCGGCCGTTTCAGGTTCTGCCGTACGAGGCGAGCAGCCTCGGGTCCCGCAGACAGGTGGTCGCGCCCTCGGCGACGCAGGTCAGCGGTCGGTCGGCGAGTTTGACCGGGAATCCGAACGCGCGCTCCAAGTTGTCACCGAAGCCGCGGGCGAGCGATCCGCCGCCGAAGAGGATCACGCCGTCGGCGAGTATGTCGCCGGTGGCTTGTGGGGGTAGTTCGTCCAGGCAGGCCGACAGGGTCTGGATGATCCCTTCGATGACCGGTTGGACGACGTTGCTGAGTTCGTCCAGTCCCACGGTGGCGACCCGGGGTCGGCCGGTTGCGGCGTCGCGACCTTGCGCCACGACCGACGGCTCGTCGGCGGTCGCCGCGCGGATCTTGACCTGTTCCGCGGTGAGTTCGCCGACCAAGAGCTGGTGGTGTTCACGCAGGTAGTGGGTGACCGCGAGGGTCATATCGTCACCGGCGACCCGGCAGGAGCGGTGGGCGAGAATGCCGCCGAAGCAGAACGCGGTCACCTCTGAGGTGCCACCGCCGACGTCGACCACCAGGTGGGCGCGACGCTCGAGCGGGTCGATGCCGCAGCCCACGGCCCCGGCGATGGGTTCGTCGAGGATCCACGCGCGGTGGATGCCGGCCTCGTCGGCGGCTTCGAGGAGGGCGCGGCGTTCCAGTGTGGTGGCTCCGACCGGCACGCCGATGGCGGCGCGCAGCCGGCCGCGGCCCCAGGGTCGGGGCGCGATGCGGTGCAGCACGCCGCGCAGGTACAGCCGGGCGCTCTCCAGGTCCGTGATCACCCCGTCCTGCAACGGTCGGATCGCGCGGACACCGTCCGGTGAGCGCCCGATCAGTTCGCAGGCTTCCCGCCCGACCGCGACCACACCGCGGCGGGAGACGTTGCCGCGGACCAGCATCACCGACGGTTCGTCGAGCACGATTCCCTCGGTGGCGTCGCAGACCACGGTGTTCGCGGTTCCCAGGTCGATGCCTAATTCCTGCATGTCACATTCCTCCCGGTCGGCTTCGTGCCTGTGCTGTCGTGGTGTGGTGGTGGTCGGATTGGTCGGGGCCTTCATGGCCGCTGTACCGGGGCGCTGTCGCGGATATCGGATTGGTGCGCGAGGTAGTAGGCCAACAGGTCATGTGCTGTCGGCCCCGGGTTGTTCTCGCCCTGGCCCGGTCCTTGGGTGAGAACGGTGACTACGAGCGAGGGATCCTGGATCGGGGCGACGGCGGTGATCCAGTTGTCGTAGCTGCCGGCGGGCAGCGCGCCGTCCTGGGCCGTGCCGGTCTTCGCGCCGACCGGGGCGGGCAGGTCGGCCAGCCGGGTTGCGGTCCCGCCGGTGACCGCGGCGCGCATGCCGTCCTGGATCGGCCCCAGCGTGGCCGCGAAGGGCAGCTGGGTCGCCGCTGGATCGGGCAGCGCGGCCCAGGCGTTGTCGGTGCCGGCGGCCAGGCCCAGCCGCGGGGTCACCAGCCGCCCGGTGGTCACCGCTCCGGTCCAGCGGGCCGCCTGCAGCGGTGTGGTGCTCAGGTAGCCCTGGCCGATACCCAGGATGATCGTCGAGCCCGGGTACCAGGTGCCCCCGCGCTCGCCGACCGAGGCCGGTGTGCCGAGGTAGCCCGGAGACTCCGAGGGCAGGTCGATGCCGGTTTGTTGACCGACGCCGAGCCGGCCGGCCGTGTCGATCATCGGCTCCGGCCCGAGCGCGGCGGCCAGCTTGTAGAAGTACACGTCGTTGGACCAGGCCAGCGCCTGCGGCAGGTTCATCGGCCCCATCGGGCGCCAGTTGTTGAAGGTGTGGCCGCCGAGGGTGTAGCTGGCGCCGGTGGGGATCGGCTGTGTGGGGACGAATTTGGGGTGGAGCTGGTTGGCGGTGGCCACCACGAGCTTGAAGGTCGAGCCGGGGGGCACCGCGGACTGCGCGGCGTGCTCGCGCATCGGGCTGCCGGCCGAGGACGCGAGCCTGCTCAGCGCGGCGTTGTCGGCCGGCGGCCCGTAGATGTTGTCGTCGAAGCCGGGGGCGCTCGCCAGCGCGAGCACCTGCCCCGTCCTGGGGTCCATGGCGACCGCGGCGCCGAACCGCTGGGGCTGCCCGCGCATGGCGGCGGCCAGGTTCGCGTCGAGTACCCGCTGCATCCCGAGGTCGAGGGACAGCCGCAGGTTCGCGCCAGGTACCGGATCGGTGTGCGGCCCCATCACCACCGGTTGTCCGACCGGGTTCACGTACACGCACTGCTGTCCGTCCACGCCGCGCAGGACGGCGTCGTACTGCTGCTCGAGCCCCGCGCGGCCGACCACCTCACCCAGCGGCAGCGACGGCCAGCGGCTCTGCTCAGCCGGCGTCGCGACTCCGGTGAAGCCGAGGACCGGGCCGAGTAGCGCACCCGTTGGGTAGACCCGGCGCGGCGCGGGAACGACGGTGACCCCGCTGATCGCGGCCCTGGTGATCGCGGCCCCGACCGGAGCGGGGACGTCGGCCACCGGGACGCTCAGAGTGGTGGGCGGCACCGCGTCGAGCCTGCCGCGGACCGCCCCGGCGGGTTGACCGGTCAGGGTGGCCAGTCGGGTGACGGCGGCCGGATCGGGTAGCAGCAGCGCCGGCACCGCGACGACCCGGGCCGGTCCGTCGGCCGGGCTCGTGGCGAGGGGTGAACCGTGTCGGTCGGTGATCTGGCCGCGGGGTGCCGGCAGCCGGAAGCAGCGGCTCATCTGGTCGACGCCGGCGGCGGCCAGGGTAGGCCCATCGGCCGCGCGCAGCTGCCAGCCGTAGCAGCCGAAGCCGATCAACAGCGCGGTGCTGCCCACGGCTGCGATCCGCGGCCAGCGGGGCCGCCGCGCCCGCCAGCCGACCTGCGCCCACAGCCGGCGCCGGAGCCCGTCGCGGCGGATGCCGAGCACGACGCCGAGCGCGGACAGGTGCACCACGAGAGCGGTCCCACCGTAGCTGAGCAGTGGGAACGGCACCCCGGCCAGCGGTAGTAGGCCGAGGTTCCCACCGAGGGAGACCGTGGACTCCACGCCGAGCAGCGCGGCGAGTCCGGCGGCGCCCAGCGCTCCGGGCACGCCGCGGGCCGCCCGCGCGGCGAGCGCGAGCCGCCACACCAGCACCAGGGCGGCGGCCACCACGACGGCTCCGGTGAGTATGCCGAACTGCTCGACGACGCTGGCCACCGCGAGATCGGTGTGCCGCTCGGGCAGGTACTGGGCGCGCAGGTCGGTCAGCGGCCCGCCGGCGCCGAGCAGCCCGCTCGAGCCGACCGCGATGCGCGCCTGGGTGACCGCCCAGCCCGCGTCGGCCGCGGACTGGTGTGATCCGGCCACGAAGCTGCCCAGCCGGGTGAGCTGGTAGGGCCGCAGCAGGCCCACCACCATCGGCGCGGCCAGCGTCGCCGCCGCGAGCAGGGGCAGCAGGAACCGCGCCGGCACCCGCCCCAGGATCAACATCGCCACGGAGAGGGCCACCAACAGCGCGCAGGTGGACAGGTCCGGCTGGGCCAGGGTGAGCACGATCGGGACCGCGGCGAGCACCACCGCGAGGGCGAACCGCCGTCCCCACCCGTGCCGCGTCGACCCCAGTACCTGGGCCAGCACCAACAACAGGCCGAGCTTGGCCAACTCCGAAGGTTGGAACGTCAGCGCGCCCACGTCGATCCACCGGGTCGCGCCGTTCGCCGAGGACCCCGCGAACCTGACCGCGACCAGGAAGACCAGCGCCATCGCGTAGCACGCCCAGCCCAGCGCGGCGAGCAGCCGCGGCCGACACCGCCACAGCCCCGCGAGCAGCGCCGCCCCGGTGACCGCGAAGAGGGCCTGCCGCAGCGCCAGATCGCGGCCGTCCACCGCCCAGAGATTGGCCAGCCCGACGCCGACCACGACCAGCGCGGCGACCACCGCCGGCAGGTCGACGTGCCTGCCCGGTTCCGCCGGTCGACCCGCCCGGCGTCCCCCGTGGATCCCCGTGCTGATCCCAGTGGGCGGGATCCGCCGTCCCGCCGCTGCCCAGAACATCTGCCCCCCGAGTTGGTGCGTTGAATTGACGTGGTCAACAGGTCGTGTCGACCGGTATGGGCACCGGTGGGCTGGCCGCCCGAGCCGGAGTAGAGATCACGGCGGTGACCGCGAGGGCTCGGCCCGCCGGCACGGTGAGCTGGCCGACCACGGCAACCTCCGATCCCCCCGCCGCCGCGGTGACCGCGCCCCCGGCGACGTGGCGCACCGAGCCGGTGCAGCGGTCGGTGACCAGGTAGGTCCACCGCACGCGCCTAGCCACCGGGCCGGGCACCAGCCCGACGAGCACCCGCAGCTGGCAGGCGGCGCCCGGCACGCAGCGGGCCAGCGGGCGCAGGTCGACGCCGGTGACCGGCCCGGACGCACTCGGCGCCACCGGCAGGGTGGTGACCGCGACGCCGGTGGGCTGGCTCTGCGACGTCTGCCCGGCCGCGCGCAAGGCGGCCAGGTCCGCGCCGATCCGGTCCCCCAGGAGCAGCATCTCGAGCAACAGCAGCGCGACCAGCACCGCGCCGGCCAGGGCCCACTTCCCGAGCCGGGCCAGCGCGGCCCAACCGCGCTCGGTGGGGTGGCCGGTCGGGTCGATCCAGCCCCGCCGTGGCCATCGTCCACGGTGGCCCGCGCGGGCGGGGGAGGCCCTCGGCTCGGCCACCGCGTCCGCCGGCGCTGCGTGGCAACCCGTGGTGACGGCCGCGACCATCGCCGCCAGCTCGGACCGCGCCGGGGCACCGACCGCGTCCGCCGCCGAGCGCAGCACCGTCGCCACGGCGAGCAGGTCCAGGTCGGCAGGGTCGGTGACCGCGGCAATGTCCCACGGTGCCCCCTGGTTCGCCGCGGCGGTGTCGTCGGGTCGCGCTGGTCGGCGAGCCGGTCGGGGGTTCGCGCGAGCAGCCAGCCCGGCCAGCAGAGCGCGGGCCGAGGACAGGTCCGCGTGGACCGCCGATACCTCGGTGGCCGAGCTCGGCGGTGTCTTCTCGTTCTCGAAGCCGACCGACCCGTCCGCGCCGACCCACACGTGTTCGGCGCCGAAACCGCCGAATGCCCGCCCGGCGCAGTGCGCCGCCGACAGCGCGCCCGCCAGGTCGGCACCGATCACCAGGGCCTGCTCGGCGGACAGTCGGGTGAGCCGATCGAGCAGCCGCAGGTTGATCCGGGGACTGGTCGCGGCGGACGGGGTAGGTGCCACCGCCGCACGGCCGACCTCAGGCTGGGCCGCGTCACGACGCCGGGAGCCCAGCACCCGGTTTGCCGTCCACCGCCGCGGCCGGCGTTCGGTGGGAGCGACCACCACGTCAGTCACCTGCCGGCGGTGCGCCGGCGGACGAGGCCGGGAGCCAGGGCGACAGGCCGGCGCGCGGGAGCGTCCGGTCGGGTGGGGGCTGCCAGTGCACGTGCATCAACCTGCTCCGGTGTGAATCGAGAGTCCGCGATGAAACTGAGGTCGGGAGGGCGGAGTCAGGGACCGGCGGGCCGGGCACGGGACACGGACCAGAGCTGGTCATGATCGTGAAGCCGCGTGCTCGGGATGTGCCGACGACGCCTCGTGCGCACGAGATGCCCGGTCGGGAGTTGCCGGTCCTACCGGCTGCGGGGCGGACCCCGGGGAGCGTCCTGCGAGCGCTCCGGGTCGAGCCCGGGGCGAGCGTGTCGCCACGCGTGGCACGCGGTCACCCGCGCCACCATGAGCAATGCCAAGCACAGCCATGCCGCGTGCTCGCCGAGCGCGGCGAGCACGCGATCACTGAAGCTGGCCACACCGCGATCGTGTTCCCGGCGCGGTTGCGGTGCGCTCTCGTCGTGCCGCGTCGCCGCGGTTGACGTGAACATCAGGGGTACGCCGGCCAAGCCGGAGACCCGAAAGAGCCATGCGAACAGCCCGACCATCACAGGCAGCTCCGCAGGCCCGGGTCGCACGGCTGCGCCATGTCCACTCTCGACCACAGCCTCCTGGTCTACGTGCTAAGGCGGCCGGCGGCTCCCCAAAGTCAAACGTAGCCACGCCGGGGCGGAACCCCATCGCCCAGCAGGGTGAGGCCCATGATCTTGACCGAACTGAGATCGTCCCGATGCGTGCCCGGGACGCGCCCGGCAGTGGCACGGGGCCGGGGGCCGGCGGCGGCGGACCGCCGAGATCGATGAATAATGCGTTGATGCGTGATCGCCCGTCGACGGACTTGGTGATCGACGACGTGCAGGTCACCGTGCGAGTTCGCGAGTCCCCGCGCGCCCGGAGAATGCGACTGACCATCGGGCCGCGTCGCCCGCCCGAGGTCGTCGTACCCAGACATGTTCCAGCAGCGGAGGTTAGCCAATTCATCTTCGAGAATCGCGGCTGGATCGCGCGAAAGCTCGAGGCGGCACGTGCGATCACGGAACGTCCACCCGAATTCTGTGTCGAACGACCCTGGACGGTCTGGCTCGCGGGCAAGCCGGTGCCGATTACCTACACCCAATCCGGGCGAGCCGTGGCGAGTCTCAAAGATGGCCATCTTGTTGTGGGTGGCGGAGTATCGGATGCCATCGCCGCGATCGAGCGGTGGTATCGCCGAGAATCGCGTGGCGCACTACTGGCCTCGGCGGAAATCGAGGCCAGCCGATTAGGAGTCCGCTATTGCTCGATCGGTATCCGTGACCAGCGGACTCGCTGGGGATCGTGCTCACCGAAGGGGCACCTCTCGTTCTCCTGGCGCCTTGTGATGGCTCCATCTGAGGTATTGAACTACCTCGTGGTGCACGAGCTCTGCCATCTGCGGGTGGCGAATCACTCACGATCATTCTGGCGACTTGTCGAGTCAGTGCGGCCC
>Ga0137416_10001612_pt1 | contig 11608 bp, 7 predicted proteins | sample CZODoug3_1_1_16f_FD_108282 | JGI IMG/M metagenome (GOLD analysis project Ga0137416, IMG submission 108282) | Vadose zone soil fungal communities from Angelo Coast Range Reserve, California, USA - CZODoug3_1_1_16fungal (Illumina Assembly) | ecosystem: Environmental > Terrestrial > Soil > Vadose...
AAATTTGGACAGCGGATCGCGATGCGCTTCCCCTTCGCGCTCTTCGGCGGTTTTGTAGAGCTTTTCGTCGTCGGAGAGGGAGTGGGAATAGGGGCGAATAACGTGGGCGTGAAGCAGCGCGGGACCGCGGCGCTGGCGGACGTATTCGACCGCTTCTTTGGCGACAGCATAGCTTTCGAGCGGGTCGGTGCCATCGAACTCGGCGACGTGCAGGCCGGGGAAACCGCGGACCAGCCCGGAGATGCTGCCGCCGGCGGTCTGCACTTCCACGGGGACGGAAATGGCGTAGCCATTGTCTTCGATGAGATAGACCAGAGGCAATTTCTTGGCGCAGGCGGCGTTGAGCGATTCCCAGAACTCGCCTTCGCTGGTGGCGCCATCGCCGCCGGAAACGTAGACGATTTCGTTATCGTGGTGACGAACGTATTGGCCTAGCGGGGCTTTCTTGGCTTGCGCGAGAGCTTTGGTGCGATTTTGGTAGTAGAGCGTGGCCTCGGCGGCGCCGACGGCTTGCACGAATTGTGTTCCAGTACAGGAAGATTTGGAGACGATGTTCCACTTGGGATGGCCCCAGTGCGAAGGCATCTGGCGGCCGCCGGAGGCGGGATCGTCTTTTGCACCGACAGCTTGCAGGAGAGTTTCGAGCGGGGTGACGCCAACCATCAGGCAGAGAGCGCGGTCGCGGTAATAAGGATAGAGCCAGTCGACGCTGGGACGCAGAAGAAGGCCCATGACGGCGGTGACGGCTTCATGGCCGGCGCTGGAAATCTGGAAGTAAATTTTGTTTTGGCGCTTGAGCTGGATTTCGCGGTCGTCGAGGCGGCGGGAGAGAAACATCGTGCGGTAGAGGTGAATGAGGTTTTCGCGGTCGAGGCCGTGATACTTGCCGGCGTCGAGCTTGGTTGGTTTTACGCGCGTCTGTACCGCCATTCAGTCGGCCCTCTCAGTGGGATGGAGATGCTCGCCGGGGGAAGATCTATTATATCGAAAAGATGCTGGAGCGCGCTGCAAGGGTTCGGGGAGTTTACCGGATTCACGGGCAATTTTCTGGGAGCGCATAGGCAATGGGCTTCACTCGAGGGTGTCGAACTGCTTCAAGACGTCGGCGAAAGCGGGTTCGCTTTCGCGGACGGTTTTGGGCGAGGCGCTCTTGAAAGGCTCTTCGGTGGGGATGCGGTCGATCCAGCGCTGCTCGGAGAGCTTTTCGTGGCCGGAGAAATGAAGGCGGACGAAGAGCTTTACGGGGCCGTTGCTTTCGGCTGAAGGTTCAGCGGATTTGGGCTTGGATTTTGATTTCGCTTTCGCGGACTTAGCTTGTTCGGTCTTCGCTGGCTCCGGTTTCGCTTCCACGGCGGCGGGCACGGCGGGTTGTTCGCGCTCCAGTTTGTACTGAAGCTTTTTGTCGAGGCGGAAGGCTTGCTTCCAGCTTTCGAGTTTGTGGCGGGCTTGCTGGACTTTTTCCTCATCCGGCCCGAAATCAAAAAGCAAATAGGTTTGCGCCATGACGGAAGTCTGCGACGCGAAGTGGCGGCAAGTCAAGGCGCTGTCGCGGGCGAGGTGAGGTTCTGTTACGCGTTGCGAGACATATTGGATGGGCAGAGAGAGCCGTTTTGCCTTATCATGCGTCATAGAGAGCAGGGAAAGTGAACGCGTCGAGCCAGGATCGCAAGAGAGTATTCGCCGCGTGGGTGTGTCTGCTGGCGGCTGTGGCCTTGTACGCTCCCTTGGCGGGCGCCGCGTGGTCAGTGCATTCGATGGCGTGTTGCACCGGCGACCATTGCCCCATCGCGCAGCATCATCACCAGAAAAAGCACGCATCGCCGCATTCGGATATGGACTGCGGGCGTGACATGGGCGAAATGATGGATTGCTCGATGTCGTGTTGCCAGGACTCTGAGAAACCGCTGGTCACGGCGGTGGCCTTTGTGCTGCCGCATCAGATGTCCGCTTTCGCACCCGCTTGCCTTGTTCCCGCCGCGGAAACTGCGCGCGCTGTCGCGATTCCGCGGGTCGTAAAGCCTCTCTCTCCTCCGCCTCGTTTCGCGCACGCTCTTTAACAGCCGCTGCTTTTTTCAACCCAAATGATCGGCTCTTGCCGCGACTCTGTGTCGCGCTCTAATTACTTTGGAGAACAAAATGCGAGGCGTTTTGAGATTGCTTGCTGCTTTGCTCTTTCTGAGCGTGCCTGCGTTGGCCACGATTTTTGGGACGGTGCGCGGAATTGTGCACGATCCGCAGCACCGCCCGGTCGCGGATGCCACGGTTACGCTGAAGGCAAAAACATCGGATTACACGCAAGCGATGCAAACCGATGCGGAAGGGGGATTTCACTTTGATGCTGTGCCGCTAGGCCAATACAGCGTGACTGTGTCACAGGCTGGTTTCGTGACGCAGGAGCAAGCCGTTACGGTGCTGTCCGGCACGGCGCCGATTCTGCATTTCGAGCTGCGGCTGCCCACGCAGGCGCAGTCGGTAACGGTGTCCGCCGAATCGGCGCCGGCCCAAACAGAGTCCGTCACCCCCACCACTCTGGTAGATCGCTTGGAGATCCAGCAGACACCGGGCGCCACGCGCAGCAATAGCTTGGCGATGATTACCGACTATGTTCCGGGCGCTTATTTTACGCACGACCAACTACATGTCCGCGGCGGCCACCAGGTGAGTTGGCTGATTGACGGCGTCGCGATTCCCAACACGAATATCGCGAGCAACCTTGGGCCGCAGGTCGATCCCAAAGACATCGATGCTGTCGAAATGCAACGCGGCAGTTATGCAGCGGATTTCGGCGATCGCACCTACGGTATCTTCGATGTTCTGCCGCGCACGGGGTTCGAGCGAAATAATGAAGCTGAGCTGACGTTTGGCGCGGGAAACTTCTATCAAACAGACGATCAAATCAATTTCGGCGGGCATAACAGCCGCTTTGCGTATTACGCCAGCGCGAACGGGAACCGCACGAATCTGGGCTTGCAGACTCCCACCTCGGCGGTTGTCCACGACGCCGCAAACGGGTACGGGGGATTTGTCTCGCTGATTTACAACGCGGATTCACAGGACCAGTTGCGCCTCGTTGCGCAAGCGCGCCGGGACTTTTACCAAGTGCCGTTTGACCCCAACAACCCGCTGAATAGTCCCGGCATGACGCTGCGCGATGCCAACCGGGAAAACGATTCCTTTGCTGCCTTCTCTTGGGTACGCACGTTCAGCCCGGGGCTGGTGCTCACCGTTTCACCGTTCTTCCACTACAACAGCGCCGACTACGCAAGCGATCCAAATGATTTCCCAAGCGCCGCAACCCAGAATCGCTCCTCAAAATATGAGGGCGGGCAGGGTACCGTGTCTTGGATCAAGGGCCCTAATAACGCGCGCGTGGGTTTCTACAGTTTTGCTCAGCAGGACAATCAATTTTTTCACGTGGTATACAACGATGGGAGCGGCGCAGTCGCGCCGTTGTCGCAAAATCCGGACGGGAGCCTCATCGCTGTTTATGTTGAGGATCAAGTCAAAGTTAATCCATGGCTGACGCTCAACGGCGGGCTGCGCCAGACACACTTTTCCGGAGGAGTGGTGGAAAATGCCACCAGTCCGCGCGTTGGCGCTTCGCTGCGAATCCCCAAATTGAACTGGGTGTTCCGCGGATTCTACGGTCATTTCTATCAGGCGCCACCACTGGGCACGCTCTCTGGCCCCACGCTGAACGATATCCAGACTCAACAGCAGCTTGACTTCGTACCTTTGCGGGGAGAGCGGGACGAAGAGCATCAATTCGGCGTCACGATTCCCTTCAAAGGCTGGGTGCTCGATGCCGACAACTTTTTGACTCGCGCGCAAAACTTCTTCGACCACAACAGCTTGAACAACTCTAACGTTTTTTTCCCCGTCGATGTACAGGGCGCGCGAATTAACGGCTGGGAGCTGACACTGCGCTCGCCGCGGATCCAAAACCGTGCGCAACTCTATCTGACTTATTCCAACCAACTCGCTCTTGGCTTCGGCTGCGTGATCGGCGGACTGATTGGTCCGTGCGCTGTGCCTCCGCCGGGCTTTTTTCTGCTCGATCATGACCAGCGCAATACGTTGCACCTGGGCGGCCAGTACACACTGCCATGGCGCGCTTACGCTTCCGCGGACGTTTATTACGGGTCGGGCTTCTCGAACAGTAATCCGGCGATCCCCGGGGATCATCTTCAGCCGCATACTACTTTTGACTTGTCGCTCGGCAAGGAATTCGGGGAAAAGTTCTCGGCTTCGTTGAGCACGACGAACGTTGCGAACCGCCGGGTTTTGCTGGATAACAGCTTCACGTTTGGCGGCACGCATTATCTGAATCCTCGGGAAATCTTTGTCCAGGTCCGCTACCGGTTTCACTACTAGGCCTCCGCGGCTACAGTTGATATTCACTTCATGCCGCGAGGATATTTATGGTCGACATGCTTCGGTCCGGCTAAAAGACGCCGTACCTCAGGATGACAGGCCTTACAGTAGCGAGTGATAGGAGTTCGTGGTGATTGGGCCGTAGGGCTACTGTGCAGTTTCCCACATAGAAAATTTGACGTAGAACGCTGTTGCGTATGCGAAAACCGCGTGCTAGCCTTTGGCGAATAAAAGGCGAACGCGCGGGAGGCTCGCATGCCGGAATCACTGGCGGTTCGTAGGGCTGGCACTTCAGTCACACCGATTTCCAACGGCGCTGCGCTGTCGCGCGGCTCGACGGCGATCGCTCGCGTCCATGAGGTGCTCGATGTGCTCGCCGCTCGCGATGTTCGTGGCGAAATCCTCACCGCAGTTCGCCACTATCCGGCGCGCGAGGCACAGTGGGCCGACTTTCCGGCCTGGACGCACAGCGATCTGAAGGCGGCTTACGCCGGTAAAGACACTCGGCAGCTCTACAGCCACCAGGCCGCCGCTGCTGAAGCGGTTCACGCCGGCAAGAACGTGGTTATCGTCACACCGACGGCTTCCGGCAAGACGCTTTGCTACAACTTGCCGATCCTGAACGCGATTCTGCAAAGTTCGGACAGCCGCGCGCTATATCTCTTCCCCACCAAGGCGCTGGCGCAGGACCAACTCGCGGAGCTCCATGATTTGAACGAGCGGCTCGAAAATCGCTTTGGCGTTTTCACCTATGACGGCGACACGCCGAGCGATGCGCGCAAAGCCATCCGCGAAAAGGGGCACATCGTGCTCACCAACCCGGACATGTTGCACACCGGAATTCTGCCGCACCACACGCGCTGGACGCGGCTGTTCGAGAATTTGCGCTACATCGTGATCGACGAGCTGCACACGTACCGCGGAGTCTTCGGCAGCCACTTGTGCAACGTGCTGCGCAGGTTGCGGCGCATCGCGCGATTTTATGGGCGCGAGCCGCAATTCATTTGCTCGTCGGCGACGATCGCAAATCCGGGAGAACTGGCCGCGAGGCTCCTGGAAGCAGACGTCGAGGTGCTCGACGCCAACGGCGCGCCGGCCGCGGAGAAGACGTTCGTTTTCTACAATCCACCGGTGGTGAATCGCGCGCTGGGGATTCGGCGCAGCTATATCAACGAATCCGCGCGCGTGGCCCAGGAATTTCTGAAGCACGACCTGCAGACCATCGTGTTCGCCAATTCGCGCCTGCACACCGAGCTGCTGCTGACCTACTTGCAGCAGGCCAATCCGCACGCGCCCGGCAAACCGGAAACGATTCGCGGCTACCGCGGCGGCTATTTGCCGAACGAGCGCCGCGAAATCGAACGCGGACTGCGCGACGCGCGGATTCGCGGCGTGGTCTCAACGAGCGCGCTGGAGCTGGGCATCGACATTGGCTCGCTGGATGCCGTGGTGATGGCGGGTTACCCCGGGACGATCGCCGGAACCTGGCAGCGCGCGGGGCGTGCGGGACGGCGCAGCGGCAGCTCGTGCGCCGTGATGGTGGCTTCCTCCACGCCGCTCGACCAATTCATGGTGCGCAATCCGGACTATTTCTTCGGAAGGACGCCGGAGCATGCGTTCATCCAGCCGGATAATTTGGAAATCCTCGTGAATCATCTGAAGTGCGCGGCGTTTGAACTGCCGATCGCGCCGGCAGAGCGCTTCGGCGACGTGGACGTGCCGGACGTTTGCGCGCGACTTGCGGAGGCCGGCTATTTGCATCAGGCGGGCGAGCACTATCACTGGACGCATGAGGCTTATCCGGCGGACACGGTCAGCCTGCGATCGGTGACCAGCGACAATTTCGTGATCATTGATATCACTGGGGAGCCGAACGTAATCGGTGAAGTTGATTTCTCGAGCGCGCTGACCACCGTGCACGAAAAAGCGATTTATCTCCACGACGGCGAGCAGTATCACGTCGAGCATCTGGACTTCAAAGCGCGCAAGGCATGCGTGAAGCGCGTGGATGTCGATTACTACACGGACGCCATTCGCTACACGCAGGTGCGCGTGCTGGAGATGGCAGCGAGCGCTCGGGATGCTCGAGATGGGACGCAGCGTGCTGCGCCCCTACAAGAGCTGGGTTCGCTTCATGCCCATGGGGATGTGCTGGTGCGCTCGCAGGTGGTGGGGTTCAAGAAGATCAAATTTTTCACCAATGAAAACGTGGGCGCCGGAAAGCTGGAGCTGCCGGAAAACGAAATGCACACGACCTCGTATTGGATCACGCTGGAGCGGCCGTTGCTGGAATCGCTTCCGATTACTGTGAGCGAGCGGCAGAGCGGAATGTTTGGCCTGCTGCACGCATTGGAATCCGTGGCGACACTGTTATTGATGTGCGATGGCCGTGACCTGGGCAGTGCGATTGGCGAGCACCCGCCGGATACGGCGACGGTTGAAGTCCTTTCTCCGTCGCGACTGGAAGAGGCAGTTGGTGCGAGCGCGAAGGAGTTCTTCGAGCCCAACCTGTATCTCTTCGATGCATACCCGGGCGGCATCGGCTTTTCCGAGCCGCTTTTCCGCGCGCATGCATTGCTTATGCAGAAGACGCGCGAGCTCATCGCGGCGTGTGGATGCGAGCAAGGATGCCCATCGTGCGTCGGTCCCGCGGGAGACATGGCGCCGCGCGCAAAGGAAGCAGCGTTGGCCATACTCGATCGGTTGTGTGCGTGATGGCGGCGTTCGGTGACAAGTTCTCGCGACTAGCAGCATTGAAGCCGGTTCGGCCGCGGCCATCGGGCGCGGAACTGCTGCGTGCGCCGCATGCCGAGGATTCGTTGTCGTGCTTGCTCGGCGCAGGAATCGCCACAAACCGTTACGGGCAACACGTTTTGGTGCGTAACTGGTTTTCTTCGCCGGAATATTCCGAAATTTCCGAGGTAAGCCTGGAATTGCTTTCGCGTGGCCGCGACGAAGCGCTCTCGAAGCGCATGCGGGCGGCGCTGGCCGATCCGTCGAAATGGCTTTTTCTCGATACGGAAACGACAGGGTTGGCGGGCGGCACGGGGACGTATGCGTTTCTGATTGGCCTGGCATGGTGGGACGCCGGCGCGCTGCAAGTCGAACAGTTTTTCATGCGCGATTTCGGCGAGGAGCATGCGATTTTGCACGAAGTCGCCGGGCGCATTGCGGAGCGGCCCGTGCTGGTCACCTTCAACGGCAAAGCGTTCGACTGGCCGCTGCTTGAGAACCGCTTCACCATGACGCGATCGATCGCCGTGCCGCGGCTGGCGGCGCATCTTGATTTGCTGCATCCGGCGCGAGCGCTATGGAAGCTGCGGCTCGGGTCGGTGCGGCTGGTGGAGTTGGAGCGGCAAGTGCTGGACGCAGCAAGATTGGGGTGGCATCGTCAAGACGATGTGCTGGCCGCGCTGATTCCGCAGCATTACTTCGATTATCTGCGCGGAGGGCCGGCGGAGCCGCTGGCGGCCGTGGTGCGGCACAATCAGATGGACTTGCGGGGGCTGGCAGCGCTGGTGGGCAAGATCGATGCGCTGCTGGCATCCGATGAGAACCGTGACGTCGAGAGCTTGGACTTGTTCGGGCTTTCGCGTTTCCTGCAGCGGCGCGGCGAATCGGGGCGAGCGCACTCCGCGTGCACGCAAGCCATCGATCTCGGCTTGCCGAAGGAATACGATGGGCCAGCGCGACGTGAACTGGCGCTACTGGCCAAGCGCCGCGGCGAGCATGACAAGGCCGCGGCACTGTGGCACGAACTTGTGAGAGACGAGCGCAATGGCGCACCCGCTTGCGAGGAGCTCGCGATTTACTACGAGCGGAGGAGAAAGGATTTTGCACGCGCGCTGGAGTTCGCGAAGCTGGGGCTTGCGAAGGTTCGCCGAGCGCGAGCCCTTTTTCTCGATCGGCACGGCGCACGCGGCAGCATGCGAACGGAACAGCGGCTGGACGCCCGCATTGCGCGCTTGCAAAGACGAATCGAGTTGAAGAGCGAGGCGCGTCCTACTCTGCCACTGGAGAGTCGCAGCCCAATTCCAGCGGCGAGGAAACTGCCGGCCTAAACAAGTTCATCGGAGCGCCCGCGCGGATCGCGACTTCTTTTGCAGCTTTTGCGAGGACCTTCGGCTGTTCTGGAACCGGCGCCCACTGAAGTTCCTTGTTGAGCTTGAGGAAGAGCGCGCGGTCGCCACCTTCGAGGGTCACGCACTCCTTTTCAAAGCAGCGGAGAAAGACACCGCCGCCGGGAGTGTCGAAGGAAAAGAAATCGGGCTTGCGAAAGAGAGCACTGCGCTTTTCGTGTTTTTTCTCCAGCGCCTCGGAATATTGGCCGAAGAAACGCTGGGCTTGCTCCTCGCTGGCCAGGCGCTCGCGCGTTATCAGCAGAAGACGTTTGCTCTGCTTTTGCTCGTAGACAGCGTAGCGGTCGCCGTCCCACGCCGCGGACAAGCCCTTGGCGCGCGGCTCGTCGAGAAATTGCTTGAGCACTTCTTTCCAGCCGAATTCGCCCATCACGTTTTCTTCGAGCTTGGCCCAATCGGCGCCTAACGCTTTTTCCATGGAGGGCAGCGAAACCGGCGCAGGCACTTTGCCGGAGGTGTACAGCCCGGGATGCATAATTTGCTGGGTGGAAACCGGGGGCGTGGCGAAAATCGCGGACAGACCTTCCCAGCCAGTGGGCTTAAGGACCGCGGCGGAAAATGTCAGACCGTCGAGATAGGGGAAAATCAAAGCGTCTTTCAGGAAAGGCGGCGCTTTCTTAAGCAGCGGCGTCTCGGTCATGTCACCGATCAACATGGCGGGATCAATGTCGGGCAAATCCTGGAGGGAGCGCCCGCTGCCCTGGAGCAGATATTCGACCATGGCGGCCATGGCGTTGCCTTCGAGGACGGCTTCGCGCGCGAGCTCGCCGTCATCGTTGGGGCGCGCGGCCTTGGCCCAGGCTTCGATTTGGAAATGCTGATCTTCGAGGGCATGGGTCAGCTCGTGGGCCATGACCATGCGCTGGTCATCGATGGGAATCCAATCTGCGACGTAGAATTCATGTGCTTTAGGATCGTACAGGCCGGCTATCTGTTCGGTGAGCAGATCAACCATGAAGGAATCGAGGTCGAACCCTTTGGGAAGCAGGCCGAAAGCCTCGGCGCTTCGGGCACCTGCATAACGCTCGGCGGTGTTTTTGTCCTCGTCCATTTCTCGAATGACGTGGGCGCGAATCTCTTCGCGTGAGCGCAAGCTCTTCTTAACTGGGCCGCGCAGGGCCAGGCCGGTGATCTGACTCATCTGCTCGAGTACTTCGTCGGCGGCCGCGGAGAAATCGGCGGCGCCCGGCTTGCTCGCGAGGCTAGGCGGTGTAGCGGGAGCGGTGGTTTGCTGCGCGAAGCCACAGGAGGCGAAGCCCACGGCCAGGACTAGAAATATGACAATCAGGAATGCGACTGGGCGGCGAGAACGCGAAATCGAAGTGGGCATGACATTTTCAGAATAGCAGATTCGGTGTTGAGCCGCCGCCGGGCTTGGCGGCGATGTTGCAGTTGGTGTCCAGGGAATCTTGGAAGTTCCGGGTGTACGGAAATCGCGGGGTGCGCGATGGGAAGGGTTACCCGGCTGCCTGTTCCGTTGAAGGCTCTTTCTCGAGAATCTCCAAAATCGCGCGCACATTCGAGCAAAAAAGCTCTTTGAGATACTCCGGCGATTCGGCGGGCAACAAGGCGCGATAGGATTCGAGCCTGCGCCACTGCGCGGCGGCCCTGCGCGAGCCATTCGGCAGCGTCCGGAGATGCGCGCGCAAATCTTCCTCCTGCACCGCCAAAGGGGTCTCCAGAATGCGCTCGAAAAGCTCTTGATGGCATTGCTCGAGGGCTTGCCGAACCGCCTCCTTCGGGTATAGGGCGCTGAGGCCGACATGCTCATACACATTCGTGGCAATGTCGCGCAAGGAAGCCAAATAGGCGAGACGGGAAAAGGGGCTGGAGATTCTTGCCAGCGTGGAAAGCGTCAGGTCATGGATGATGCGCCGATTCTGCTGGAGTTGCGTCAGTGTATCCATGTGCTTCCTTGCTCTAAATAGGGAGCTCTTTGCAATGAATAGCCCGATTTGCGCTGTTTTTCCATCACGGCGACTCTTAGGAGAATTCCCCGTGGAAACAGTGGCTGTCACTGTTCGGACGGTTCCTGTTCGCGGCATCGGTCCTACTTCCTGTAGCCCGCTCAGGTAACTATAATCCAAGTAACTCCGATGTCGAGGGAATTCTTGTGGCGCCTTTGTTGACGGTCGTTCACATCCATCATTGCCGCCCCTCGGTAAGCGAGCTTGCTTTTCGCGCGGAATTGGCCATGAAGGAGCTTGGCCAACGAGCCGCCGTTGCCGAGGAGCTGGCGTCAACGCTAAATAGGCGCGGGCTGGACATGGCCTAGCGCCATCTCCACGGCGGACAATAAATCCGCGGCTTTAAACGGCTTTTGCAGCACGAGCGACGCATTTCCAGCATGATTTCCCGCTTGCGCAGGTATGGCTGCGGCGCTCATCCAAACTAACCGCCCCGCCAGTGCGGGCCTGTTGGCCACCAGCCATTCTTGCAGGCCCTCTCCGCCAGCGGCAGCCCGCACTTCGGCGTCCGCAACCACCGCGTCGAATTCCTGCTCCCCGAGTAGCCGCTGTGCTTCCGGAAAGCTTGCGGCAGTTCGCACCGCATGATTCCCTTCACGAAGGATGGCCTCCACAGCTTCCAACACCGACTCATCGTGGTCGATGAGGAGAATGCGCCCGCCGCGAGCAGCAACTGCCCCGCCGGCCGGAATGGGGTCCAGGGGAGCGGCCGCGCGCTGATACGGCAACTCAATGGTGAAGCAAGCACCGGAGGGCTGCACATTGCTTACGTTGATGGAACCCCCATGTTCGGTGACGATTCCGTAGCAGATGCTCAAGCCTAGCCCGGTGCCCTTGCCCACCGGCTTGGTCGTGTAGAACGGATCAAACACGCGGGATGCATCTTTCACACCCGGACCGCTGTCCCTGAATTCCACAATTAGGCGATCCTCTCTTGCCCTGGTGCTGACCCAGAGATCCCCCTCGGTAGAGTGCTCCAAGATGGCATCGACGGCGTTGTTTACCAGGTTCAGGAATACCTGTTGAAGCTGGTGAGGATCCGCGGCAGTCATCGGCAGATCGGGAGCGAGGTCATAGTGAACGCGAATGTTGCTCAGGCGGAGGTCGTAGTCACGCAACGCCAGGGTA
>Ga0137416_10001616_pt1 | contig 11597 bp, 8 predicted proteins | sample CZODoug3_1_1_16f_FD_108282 | JGI IMG/M metagenome (GOLD analysis project Ga0137416, IMG submission 108282) | Vadose zone soil fungal communities from Angelo Coast Range Reserve, California, USA - CZODoug3_1_1_16fungal (Illumina Assembly) | ecosystem: Environmental > Terrestrial > Soil > Vadose...
AGGCGCCGAGCTCGCGACAGGTGGCTAACATTCCCGACTCCGGGTCGCGGCTCCACAGCGAATACTCAGACTGCACCGCCGCGATTGGGTGAATGTCGCAGGCACGTCGCAGGGTTTCGGGTGAAACCTCCGACAGCCCGAGGTAGCGTACCTTGCCAGCCCGCACCAGGTCCGCCATGGCGCCAATCACCTCAGCGAGCGGCACGTTCGCGTCGCGGCGTTGCAGGTAGTACAGATCGATGGTCTCCACTCTGAACCGCTGCAAACTCGCATCACAGGCGGTGCGGATATACTGCGGTGAATTGTCGATGCTGGGTGGGGCACCGGGGTTGCGCACCAGACCCACTTTGGTGGCGAGCACGGCTTCTTTGCTCCGGCCTTGCAGGAACCCGCCGAGCAGTTGCTCGTTGTGGCCGATGCCGTAGGCGTCGGAGGTGTCGAGAAAATTCACCCCAGCGGCCAAGGCTGCCGAGAGCGTCAGCAGCGATTCTGAATCTTTGGGCGTGCCGTAGCCCTCGGACATGCCCGCGCAGCCCAGGCCGATCGCAGAGACGCTGTCTCCGGTGTTGCCCAACGGATAGCGTTTCATACCCCACCTCCTTATCTCATCGAACGCTCAGATTTGTTGACCGGCCACTGCGGTTCGCTGCTCGAGCCGCTTCACTGGCCTTGCAACGCATGGTCGATCTCGGCACGCAGCAGTGCCTGGAAGCCGGCAACGTGCTTCGGTCCGAGCAGCGAGTGGTGTTCGCCGGGCGCCTCGACGTAGCGGTTCGCGGCGCGAGTGAATTCGTCCCAGCGTCGCAGATGTTGGTCGAGCCACTCGGGTTTGGCGCCGCGCAGGGGTTCGGCATAGAACACGGTCACTGAGTCCACGACGCCGCTGGGCACATACGCCTCGCCGATCACCACCAATGAATAGGCCAGCGCTGCCCAGGCCTGAAACTTGGTTAGATCGAGATTCAGTGCGGCGAAGCGTTCGGCGGGTGCCAGGTGCAGGATGTAGGCGCACGGGTCTTCGCCCGAGGCGCGGATCAGCTGCGGCAGTTCCGCCATTTGCTGTTTGTCCAGCAAGCCCAAGAAGAACGAGACGACGACGGTGCTGCCCACAAAGTCGAGCCGGCCCGCCGGATCGCCAATAAACGGAGTGCCGTCGATGCTGCCGACGAAGGCGACGCGCTCGCCCTGCGCTTCGAGCACCTTGGCGATCTCGAAGGCCACCGGCGCGCCAAACGAGTAACCGGCCAGCGCGTAAGGTCCATGCGGCTGTTGCCGACGGATGGCCTGCACATAGGTCGCTACCATTTCCTCCAGGCTCGCGAACGGTTCCTCACCGTTGTTGAAACCACGGGTACGTAGCGCGTAAAACGGCCGATCGTTAATGAAGTAGTTGGCGATACTGACAAACACCAGCACCTCGCCGGTGCCGGGATGGATACAGAACAACGGCGTCTTATTGCCCGTGACCTGCAGCGCAACCAGCGGATCGTAGTGTGCGTTGCCGGTCCGATTGCCGGCTGCCAAGCGGGCGGCGAGCGCGCGCACCGTGGGATTTTGCAGCAGGGTGACCACGGGCACGTCGCTGAGCGCGAAACGCTGCTCGACTCCGAGCTTCAAGCCAAAGATATCCAGTGAGGTGCCGCCCAAATCAAAGAAGTTGGCGTTCGCCCCCAGATCTTTGCAGTCGAGGCCCAGCACGTGCGCGAACACGGCGGCGACCGCCACTTCTGCCGGTCCATTGAGCGGTTGGAGCTCGCCGAACTGACGGCGCGTGACGGCAGCGAAATAGGTGAGGTGCGCATTGAGCTCGCCCGCTTCTAAGCGCTTGCGCAGCAGCGAGCGCTGAATTTTGCCCAGACTGGTTTTCGGGAAGGCTTCTTTGGGCAGCGGCAGGATGAGCGCCGGCCTGAAACCCCACAACAGAATGGTGGTGTTGCGAATCGCGACGGCGAGCTGATGTAACTGCTCCTCGTCCTCCACGATTGGCTCGTGTCCTACTCCTACGTGCAATGGAATGCAGGTTGCGAAAGTCACGACCAATTGCTCGGTATCGGCGCCCTTGGGGCGGGTCGGGAAGACGGCGATGAAAGAGCGCTCGATGCCGGGTAGAGATTCCAATACAGCTTCCAGCTCGTGGCTGAAATAATTGACGCCGGAGACAATGATGCTGTCCTTGCTGCGTCCGACGAGCGTGAGGCGGCCGTCGTCGATGCGACCCAGATCTCCGGTCCGAAACCAGCCGTCCACGGTAAACGCGGCGCGGGTCGCTTCCTCGTTACGGTAGTAGGCATTGAAGATCATCGATCCGCGTAGTTGCAGCTCGCCCACCTCAGCGGATCCTGCCACGCCCGCCGGGATGATCGCTCCGCGCTCATCAATGATGCGCATCTCTAGGCCATGGACGGGGTAGCCGACGCTGGCAAATTCCTGTTGGCCGTCGCAGTCGGGAAACTCGCCGGAGTAGATCGAGCCGCCGCAGGTCTCCGTCATGCCAAACGCGGGCCGTAGCACGCTGGGCGCCAATCCGTACGGCGCCAGCAATTGCAAAAAGCGCCGGCCCGTCTCCACCACATTGGCCTCGCCGCCGGAAATGATGTGCCGCAGACTAGACAGGTCGAGAGGGCGCGCCGTCACTGCGCCCGCTACGCCGCTCGCGGATAGCATGGCGTCGATCTGCCCCAACAGAAAGTTGGGTGAGAAGGTCACCGTGACGCGGTGCTGTTCGATCAGGCGTAAGAACAACAGCGGATCTTTGAGAATGGCCGCGGGATCAGCATGCACCTGAGTCGCGCCCACATAGAGTGAGATCAAGTGCACTTCCGCGAGCGCGGCGACGTGATCGAATGAAATCCAGTTGAAGGCGATATCGGCGGCGCTCATCGCCTGGCGCTGCGCCTTGCCCGACATTGAGGCGAGTAGGTGGCCGTGAGTGAGCACGACTGCTTTGGAGTTGCCGGTGGATCCGGAGGTGAGCATGAGCACCGCGGGATCTTCGATGGGCGCCTCGTGAAATGCAGCCGCCGCCGGCGCGGCGCGCAGCATGTCGAGGTCGATGGCGTTTAAGTCCGGCAACTCATTGCTCAAGGCGCGACTGCTGACCAGCAGCGGCTGCTCAAGGAGTTGTTCGACATGCGCCAGGTGCTTGGCCCAGCGAACAGGGTCGTTGCGAATCGGCGTGAGTGGACAGGGAACATATCCGCCCAACACGCAGGCCCAGAATGCGGGAATGAAATCGCGGGCGTGCTCTAACAGCAGTGCGATTTTTGCGCCCGGCGGCCGCGGGTGGCGACGCAGGCCGCCCAAGATGCAGCGAGCCTCCTGCAGAAGCGCGGGGTAACTGACGAATTCACTCGCGGCATCGCCCTCGGCCCTAACGAAACATAACCCTGCGTGGGAATGTTGCGCGGCGCGTAGCAGCAGGTCAGCAATACTGGTGGGCTGCCGGGTTTGTCCCTGAGGCTCGCATGAGGCGGATACAGATCCGGCAGGCGATTCCCAAGCGAATGAAACGGACATGGCCATTCCTCCCTGAATGTTTGCGGCGCGTAATTCTGCAATGGCCTTCGTGAGTGAAGGCTATCGTTTCTGTCGGTGCACTGTGTGCCTACGATTCAGCAATGGCGCGAGACCCTTACTGATGTTGGAGGCACCGGAATGCGCTGGCGGATACTATAGGGAGGTTATTTGGTCAGTGGGACGGTGTTTGGTAGTCGAGCCACCTATAGAGCTATTTCCGGCAGCGCGAACGCGAGGCCGTACTGCGACTACGGTGTTAGACGCACTGAACTTGTTGGGGTCTGTGTGCCGTTGGTCCGGGCTTTCAGCACATGCAGGAGCTCCGGAATCCGCAACCCGTCGGTACGATGCGCACAGTAGCGCGCATTCGCGGCGTCGGCGCCCAGCTCCAGGATGTGGGTGAATCCAAATGCGGTGAGCTTCTGTGCAAGGTCGGCCGGCGCAAAGCGTTTGCCGCCGGGCTCTCCTCGGGTCGTGGCCATGATCTGCAGCATGCGCAGCACCTCGCGCTCCTCCGCAGGGAGCAATTCGTCCGGCACGACGTAATCTAGGGCGAGTTCGCTGCCAGAGGCGGCGCAGGCAACCTCCGACAGGGTACGTTCGATGGCCTCGTCAGTGAGATACCACGTGACCCCGGGCCAGCAAAAGTACGCGGCCTTGTCCTGTCGGTAGCCATTCGCCTGCAGCGCATCCATGATCGAGTGTCGCGTTTCGAAGTCGATGGATACGAAGGTCACGTTTGGCGGGATCGGTACGCCTAACTCACGCAACCGTGCCTGTTTGCTCTCTTGGGTGGCCGGATGGTCCAGCTCGAAGACGCGCAACGTGTTGTGAAGGTCAGGTCGGCGATAGGCGAATGAGTCGTATCCCGCGCCTAAGATCACATACTGCGCGACGCCGCGCTCGACCGCCACTCCCAACTCATCTTCGAAAAAACGCGCCCGCAGCGCTCCGCTCAGACGCGCGGTCCGAATCCAGGCTCGTGCCAGTGCGGGCGACGCCGTACGCGCGAGTTCTTGTTCAAGGGAATCCAGCGCCGCGCGCACAGCCGCCGGGGTGTTCAGCCCGATCAGCGCAGCCGCAAAGGGATCTTCGAAAATCCACGGCGCTGCATCCAGCAGCGGATGTGCCGCCCGCATCAGAGCGGACACCATTGCCGTATGACTTGGACGTCCTTTTTCCATCGCCGCACTCCTCAAAGATCTCGCCAAGGTCTCATCGGCGCTGACTCGACACGCCCTTCTGCGAGCAATCCATTGCGCATTCCTAACGAAACTACACTATCGACTCATCGACGCGCCGCTCGCTGTGGAAACTCAAGTCCGAACGCGCCCGTTGTTTAGCTCGAAGTCGGCCGCCAGTCAAGCGACCAGACACGATCCGCACCTGACTTTCGGGTCGCAACCTGCACTCCTATCGAACGACGGTCCGCGGTCGCGCCGAGCGCAGACCAACACCAACCTCAGTCTACCGCCGCCTCCGGCTCAGTTGATAACGCTACCCGCAAGACTTAAGTCTCTACCTGTTAGTTTCTAACTAACGAATAGGATCTAAATCGGTAATGGACGCGATGTCGGTGTGCGTACAGAGTGCGCCACCAAGATGGGGTCTCAGCAAAAGGGCCGTGTCGGTCTCGACTCGAGATAAATGTCGGCCGAGTCGGCATGCGGTCATTGCCTAGATATGAGTTAGGAGTCCCAATAATCACGGGGGACCGGGATGACTCATGTCCGCAGCCTCCAAGTTCCAGGTGTTGGGCACTCTTATTGGGGGCAATTGCAGCGACATGACTCGACTGCGCTCGAGGACTGACGGCGCTCGCTGAGACGCCGTCCCGATCTGCGGCGAGTCCTCGGCGCTAGGCGGCTGGCGCACTCTCGGATCGCGGGGCACGGCCTGTGCCGTTCCGCGATACCTGTGATCGATTCGATTCACAATGTTAGGAAGCGATCCATGAAGTTACGCGTACAGCCTATTCGCTCATCGGCGGTAGATGAGATCGTCGGGCAACTCCTGCGCAGAGCGCAGCTGTGTTTCAGACCCTCCGTGACGGGCGTTGGTCTAGCGCTGGGCCTCGCGACCAGCGGCGCCTATGCGTTCGAGGTGCAGAGCTCCTCGAACGTTGAGGTGCTCGAGGAGATCGTGGTGACTGCGCAGTTGCGCGAAGAGACGCTGCAAAGCGTGCCGATCTCCGCGCAGGTCATCCAGGGCGATACCCTTCAGCGTCTGAACCTCAACTCACTGAGCGAGTTGAGCCATACGGTCCCGGAATTCCATGTGGGGCTCGATGGACGCACCTCTGCGATGTATCTGCGCGGCATCGGGTCGGGCAACAACGGCGCGTTGGACCAGTCTGTCGGAACGTTCGTGGACGATATCTACCACGGGCGCTCACGTGCGAGCGCCGCGACCTTCCTGGATCTCGCGCGCGTCGAGATCCTGAAGGGCCCGCAGAGTATCTTTTTTGGCGACAATGCGATTGCAGGCGCCCTGAACATCGTAACCAATGCCCCGGGCAATACATTCGATGCCTCGGCGCGTGCCTCGTACGGCCAGTTCAATCAATATGCGGTCGAAGGTGCCGCAGGTGGGCCCGTCACCGACACATTCGGAATCCGAGTGGCGGCCACCGTCAATGGTGAGCGCGGTTGGTTGCACAATGTGATCGACGACACGTACGCGCCCGATGAAACCAACAAGGCCGCCCGCGTCACCCTGTCTTACCAGCCGAGCTCCGCATTTGACGCGAAATGGAAGTTCGAGTACGGCAAGGACAACCAGACGGGCGGCATCGTGCAGCAGATGGTGAACTGCCCGCCGCCGGCGCCATTCGCGGCGGCTGGATTCTGCAGCCAGGCGATTGCGCAGCATCTGCCCACCGGCATTGACAACAACAACAACGCGTTTTCACCTGGGCAAGACACTACGTTCGAGACAGGAGAGTCGGTACTCACCGCCAATTACTATGTGGGTGACCACACATTGACTTCGGTGTCCGGGTATTACGGTTACAGTTACGACCTGCAGGTCGATGGCGACGGTCTGCCGCAAAACCTGCTCACGGCGGCGATCCCGGAGCATTTCCACCAATTCAGCCAGGAACTGCGCCTGGCGTCAGCGACGGGGCAGACCCTCGAGTATCTGGGTGGGCTGTATTTTCATGATGCCCGCTTGTCAGCCCATCAGTTCTTCGACTACTTTTTCTTGACGCCGAGTTTGACGCCCCGCCTGCCTGCACTGGTCCCTTTCCTGCCGCTCTCGCAGGACATCCGCTGGTCGGAGCCTGAGAAGACCTACTCCGTCTTCGCATCGGCCACCTGGAATGTGACCGAGAGCTTCAAGGCGAGTGCGGGACTACGCGCCAGTGAGGTGGAGAAGAGCATCGACTGGAATCTGCGCTACGGTACTGCAACCGAACCCTATGCGGGTTTCGTGCAGATGCCAGATAACCTGCAAACCACCGCAGCGGGCGCCGGCCTGGGCACCCCGGGAACCCTGAGCGACTCACGCACCGATCGCGCCCTCATGCCCTCGGCAAAACTGCAGTATCAAATCGCTTCGAACGCGATGGGATATCTGTCCTACGCGCGGGGCTTCAAGGCGGGAGGATTCAACGGTACCGACACGACCGGCGTGAAGAGCAACCTGGCCTTCCAGCCCGAGTACGTGAACGACTTTGAAGCCGGACTGAAGACGACTTGGCTGGACCGGAGGGTGTTGCTCGACCTCAATGCCTTCCTGATGAAGTACTCGGGCCTGCAATTGACGGGTAACTACTATCAACCCAATGGCGCGGTGATCAGCCTGGTCAAAAACGCCGCCACCTCGCAATCGGCGGGTGTCGAGATGGAAGCACAATGGCTAGCTACACGCGATTTGCGTTTCTCAGCCGAGGTGGCCTATCTGGATGCACACTACGTGAGTTACCCGAATGCGGGAACCACCCTGGAACAGCAGCGTGAAGGCTTGAAACTGCAGGATCTCTCCGGAAAGCCAACCTCACTCGCGCCTCGCTGGACCGAAAACATTTCGGGCACCTACAGTCTGCCGTTGTGGGATGACTACCACCTGACGACCGAAGTGAGCGGTTACTTCTCCTCGCGTTATTTCCTGAGCTCGGGTACGGACGATCCACTCCTAAGTCAGAATGCCTATGTGCTGCTCAACGCCCGACTGGCGTTCGAGGCACCGGACAACAAGTGGAATATCGCAATCATTGGCAAGAATCTCACCGACCGCGATGTGCTCACGACTGGCAGTGCCCTCCCGACTTCACTGGGCACGCTGATCGTGAATAAAGAGATGCCCAGGAGTGTGGCCGCGCAGTTCAGTTATCGGTTCTAGCGCTGCAGACGAAGTGGAGTATCTGGCACCACCCGATCCCCCACAGGCGCCGCAGAAGGCGCCGCCTGTGGGGGCGTGCGACTGCCATGCGCATGTATTTGGGCCGTTTGATCGTTTTCCGCTCGCGCCAGAGCGGCCATACACGCCGGCGGAGTTGCCCGCAGAGCGCTATCTGCGCATGCTCGATCGGATTGGTTTCAACTACGGTGTGCTCGTGCAACCGGTCGCTTATAAGACCGATTGTCGTGCGTTGTTGAACGCCTTGGATCGCGCCCCGAATCGCCTGCGGGGTGTCGTGTTGGTTCGGTCTGACATCACGGATGAGGAGCTGAAGCAGATGCACCTGCGAGGCGTGCTCGGGGCTCGCTTCAGCGAGCCCCCTCCCGGACTGGCCCAGGGCGGAGTCGGCTTCGACGTATTGGAAAGCTTGGCACCACGGCTGGCGTATCTGGGCTGGCATGCGCAGATCTGGGCTCCCTGTCACAGACTGGGCGCCCTGGTCCAGCGGCTCGCGCCGCTGGGGTTGCCCCTGGTCGTCGATCACATGGGGTATTTCGATCCCAGCCAGGGACTAGATGGCCCGGAGTTCAAGGGGCTGTTGAAGCTGTTGAGGGATAACCTCATCTGGTTGAAACTCACTGCCTACCGTCTGTCCGCACGATACCCCGACTACGATGATCTGGCCCCCTTTCATCGCGCCCTGGTGGAGGCCAACTCCGACCGCCTGATTTGGGGCAGTGACTGGCCGCATGTGCACATGACGGAAGGCATGCCTGACGTCGGTCATCTCGTTGATCTGTTCGATCGCTGGTTGGGTCACGACGAAGCTCTGCGACGGCGGATCCTGGTTGACAATCCCGCGGCGCTTTACGGGTTTTGAGGGCTCTGCATGCAGTCCGCCGAATCGCAGCCCGTCGCCGTCTCGATCCGCACGCGTACTGACCTGGCAGCCGTTGCGCTGGCGTTCCTGATCATTATGGTTGATGGCTTTGACCTGCAGGCCATCGGTTACGTCGCTCCCGAAATCGCCCTAACTTGGTCAGTGCCACTGTCGGGTTTTGGACCGGTATTTGCTGCAGCCCTGGCCGGCTCTATCGTGGGGGCCTTGATGGCTGGCCTGATCACCCGGCGCATCGGTCTGCGCATCAGCTTAGCGTTCGCATTGCTGCTTTTCGGCGCGCTGACGCTCTCAACGCCCTGGGCGACGAGCCTCTCGACACTCGGTGCGCTGCGCCTCTTTGCGGGAGTTGGGCTCGGTGCCGCGGTTCCCATTGCGGTCGGGCTCGTCGCCCGCCGCAGTGCCTCGCAGTGGCGTGCAACCTTCATGACCCTGACGCTGTGTGGCCAGCCTATCGGGGCAATTCTGGGTGGCGCATTGTGCACACGACTCATACCGCTGTACGGCTGGCAATCCGCCTTTTACCTCGGCGGTGTTCTCCCGTTGTTGCTGGCCACTGCCCTGTCATGGCTCAGTCCACGGGATGGCGAACGCACGGACAGCACGGATGGGAGCTCCCCAGCCGTGAACGGCCGCTTTGTTGAGTTGTTCAACAGCGACTTGCGGATGACCACGCTGATTCTGCCGGGCTGCGCATTCGTCTCCTCAGGATTCCTCTACATCATCATCAACTGGCTACCGGGTGTCATGCGCGGCGCAGGATATTCGTTGTCTGATTCCGTGCTGGCCGTGAGCGTGTTCAACTTCGGGGGTATCTTCGGTGGCCTCGCTGGCGCACGGTTCATGGACCGTTTTGGACCGTTCAAAGTTCTATCACCCCTGTATGTGATTGCGGCGTTGAGCACGGGGCTGTTGGGTCCGCTGATTGCGGATCGTTCCTTGCTGTTGGTTGCGGCATGTATCAGTGGATTGGCCGGCTACGGGGCTGCATTGAACCTGGGTCCCCTGGCGGTGATGCTCTATCCTCCAACTCTGCACACCCTGGGAATCGGCTGGGCGCTGGGCGTAGGGCGATTGGGCGCCGTCATCGGCCCCTGGGCCGTGGGGTTGCTGTTGGCGGCAGGATTCGCCACGGGGCACCTGTTCTATGTCGCGGCAGCCGCGACCCTCACCGCCGTGGTATGTCTGAGTACGTTAGCCGGAACGGGGGAATTCTAGCGACAACTCTCGGATTCATTTCCACACGGATTCGATCACGGGGACGATCATCTGCATCTCAACCCTTCTGTTCCGATCACGTTTGATTGTTTCGATTGGAGACGTTGGTCCTGTTTATGTGTCGCGTGAAGCTTGGGACAATGTCATTTGAGTCAATTGTCATCCAGACGATCGACTTCTAATTCGCGCAGATAGTGTGCACGACCGTGGAGGCGTTGGTATGGAACAGGGACATGCGAGCCAGACCGCAACTCTGGCAGCCATGTTGCGGGCAGCTCATGTTCTGTGGGATCCGGCGCCGCATATCTTGAGCGACACATTGGCCGCGGGCCTTGCTGGGTTTGATGACGAAGCGGCCCTAAACGGTGCACTGCAGTCTTTCGAGGCGGAGCTGGCGCACGTCTGTTCACCTTCTGCCGCCAGGAGGTGGATGGAAGGTTCCCGGCTCGCCATCACAATGCGCAGTCGCTATGCCGAGGATGAGCTGGAGTCGGCGATAGGGCGAGGTGTAACGCAGTATGTCATTCTTGGGGCCAGCTTGGACTCTTTCGCATACCGCAGACGTGATCTCGAGGACGTGGTGAAGGTTTACGAGCTAGACCATCCGCTCACTCAACAAAAGTATTTTTTGCCATGCCTTGCACGGCGCCGTGCTGCAGAAATCGTTCACGCTCAACCACAAACGGCGCCTGGCGATGGCGATCGATAATTTTGCCGTACCGGAAGAGTTGATCGAACATGGCTGGATCTCCGTAGAAGAGTGCCAGCGCAAGAGGCTACAAGACTTATGTGTTACCCGATTTACGAATGTCTTACGTTTAAAGGTCAGCGTAGCCTGGGTCAACATAAGCGCAGACAACACATTAGGCATCCGGCTCTCGGACAAGACATCATGCTTGCGCCCACGGAAGATTGCGTGTCAACACCGGCAGCTGGACGAGACCCAGACGTTGGTAAAGATACTCGTCGGAAAAGCAGTGCCGACCGCGATTGCGGACCTTGTGTTTATGACACAACCATCGGCGTAGCCGAGTCTTGGTGTACCTGTCTACCGCTCTATACGCCGGGCTCACCGGACCCAACTTAAAGTAGTTGGCCCAGCCACTCAGCTTGCGATTCAGGTCGGTCATCAGTACCTCGGCTTCGAGCAATGACCTCCTATGGGTGGTCAGCTCGTGGATAGACACAATCAGACGTTTCACGCTCCTCTTTGACGGACGTGTGCCCAAGTAGGCTTTGCCGGTCTTCTTCGAGTAGTAACGTCCGAACTGATACCCCAGAAATTCGAAGTACGCCACTGGAACCAGACAGATATGGGTCTTCTCCTCGTTCACCGTTAAACGCAGCCGCTGCATGATCTGCCTGACCCTGCCCCGGTTTCACGAACATCAGAATCTTGGTAATTTTCTGATGAACGGAGGAACAGATGAGCAGAAAAGGGGACGTACCGAACCGGCGGTATACGCCTCCGGTGCGCGGATCCAGTGGATGTTCAACCCCGAGCGCGCCCGGCAGAAAATGGAACGGCTGTATCCCAGCCCTCTCATTGCCGCGCCTCTGGCAGCCTGAACCCAGAGGTACTAGGGCATATAGACGAACGGGTACGGCGAGTCACCCAATC
>Ga0137416_10001617_pt1 | contig 11594 bp, 14 predicted proteins | sample CZODoug3_1_1_16f_FD_108282 | JGI IMG/M metagenome (GOLD analysis project Ga0137416, IMG submission 108282) | Vadose zone soil fungal communities from Angelo Coast Range Reserve, California, USA - CZODoug3_1_1_16fungal (Illumina Assembly) | ecosystem: Environmental > Terrestrial > Soil > Vadose...
TGCGGAGATGATCGCCTTCACCATGTTCGAGAAGTAGTCGACGGGGAACAGACACCGCACCGCCTCCTTGGCCTGGATCTCCTCGAGGGGGGCCTTCGGCACCATGTCCGCCACGTTGTCCGTGTCTCCCTCCGAGACGACCTCGAATCCTTCCGGCGAGGCTTTCAGCGCGATGTGGTCGCTGATACTCTCCGACGCACGGATCGCCTGTCGAAGTTCGTCCGTTCGGACGACGACCTTCGCGGGCAGGTTCAGGCTCGGGACCTTCGGGTCGCTCATGCCCGCGGTATCGACGAGGGCCATCCGCCGCGTCGTGTTCCCGACCGTCACCACGAGGCGGTTCTTGTCCTCATCATGGCGCAAGGCGATCGTCTCCCCGGCCTTCGCGAGCCGCAGAATCTCCTTCATCTTGTCCATGTCGATGCCGAGCTCGCCCTCGTCCGCCTTGTAGGCCTCGAACGCGCCCCGGTCTAACGTCAGGTCGACCATCGCGACGTGAGCCGGATCGACCGCCTTGACCGTGACGGAATCCTTCCCGACGTTGAACTTCGCTTCATCCACGAGGGTCGAGACGACGTCGACGACCTCCCGGAGAACATCAGCCTTGACCTTCCCCTCGAACAACCACGGCTCCCCCCGAATTTCGGCGGGAAATCAGGTGGGCTGTTATAAAGGTTCCCGGGCGACGACGCGGCGACTCAGTACTCGCGCCACGTGTGCTGGCACTTCACGCACCGATAGATGCGCGTCGTCGGCTCGTCCGCGGCGCGCGTCTGGCGCATGACCCAGAAGGCCTCGTAGTGCCCGCACTTCGGACATTCGACCCGCGTCCTCGGCAGCGTCTCCGTGATCTCATCGAGGACGAGCGTATCGGCGGGCTTCTCTTTCCCCGGCCGCGCGACCCGGGTGACGGTCGCGTCTTTCCCGGAAAGAGAACGCTCGTAGCCGCACGAATTGCAATGCACCTTCCCCTTCGCCGGATAGAGGAGCGAGCCGCACTTCGGACAGAACATGAGGGGACGGACACGCCAAAGACGCGTGCGATAAAAAGGTTGCGCGGTCAGAGCTTCGAGTGATCGTAATTCTTCAGTGCGCGTTCAACAAATCGCTGGATCGCGCGCTCCTCGGCCTGCGAACGCGTGCGCGTCGGACGCGCGGGTGGCTCCCGCGACTCGGCCTCCTCTCCGTCGTCCTCCGCCTCCCGGTGATGAGCGGGATGGCGGTGCTCCCGGCGATCCTCTGGGTGTCCATGAGAGACCCGATGGGTGCGAGAGGCGACGATCTCCTCGCCTTCGTCTTCGTCGTCGCCGTCCGCTTCTTCTTCGTCTCGGTGCCGCGGTCGGACCAGGCTGTAGCCGCCTGACTCACCGAGTTCCGCGGGAATCTTGCGGAGGAACTCGAGGTAGTCCGCGTGGCCTCGACGATGGCGCGTCCGTCCCGGTGCGCCGACCGCCGCGGGATGCCCGTGGGCCCGTGCACGTACGGGCCGACGGGATCGGTGGACCTCCTCGTCCTCTTCGTACGCCTCTTCTTCGTCGTCGACGTAGGGTCGCGCGCCGAGGATCGGCTGCACGAGGTTGACGCCGAGCGACGCACCGGATCCGGAGCGCGAGAGGAGTTCGCGGCGGGTCTGCTCCGCGATCAAGCCGCCGATGTACGCGAAGATGACCACCATGAGGTAGCCGTTCGTCCCCATCCCGAAGGTCGAGGTCAAAGCCTCGACGAAGCCCCGCATGTAAGCGACCATGAAATCCTTGTATGGCGCGAGGAACGGCAGGATGCTCGAAGCCCCGTCGCTGACCACCATCGGCAAGGACGCGACGAAGTCGATCTGGTGCGACGCGAAGTTGTGCGCGTAGGCGACGTTCGCGATGTAGATGGCGAAGATGGGCATGAGCGCCGCGATCACCGCCTTGATCGGCGAGCCGGCCCGGCGACCTCCGACGTAGCCGGCGATCATGGGCCCGGCCGGTTGGATCCACCACAGCAGGAACGACAGGATCAGGATCACGCGGGACGAGGACCAGAACGAAAACGGTGGCCCATCCCGATGGAAACGTCCGGCCTCGCCGTCGACCTCGATCCGGTAGACGCCAGGGGTGTGCGACCGGGTCCGCGCCTTTGGCTTTCGCCGCCTGCGGGGCGTCTCGTCCTCCTCGATGTCCCGGGAGCGACGGGGCCAGAGAAGCCACCGGAGTAGTCCCATTCCCATCCCAGCAAGGTCAAGTCGGACCTTTGTCTGACGGGTTGAGACCGCCCCCGAGCGTATTAATAGATTTGGTCGCGGCCGCGAGTTGACAAAGGAATCGCGTCGAGCGCAACGTCCGTCGACGAAGGTGGGCGGTTCATTTCCTCGGTCGATATCGATTGGGATCGTCGAAGAAGTCGATCGCTCGGAAGCCCGCCTTGAAGGACGCGGAATGGGGGATGCCCGCTGGCACGAAGTACTCGTCGCCGCGCCGGCACGTTCGCGTGGCCTTGTCAATCGTCAACTGCATCTCCCCGTCGACAACGATCCCCCACTGGGCACCGTGGCTGTGTTCCGGCACCATCGAATCCTCTCGCGCGAGGAACAACGTCGCCGAAGCCGTCCTTCCCTGCAGCAGCCACAAGGTCACCCCTCGGAGGGGCGTGTCCGCTTCCGGCAACTTCCGAACGAACTCCGGGAATCCCGCCATAGATGGGGAATTCGCTCCCGCCGTTTGAAGGTCGCGGCCGGCAAAGGATAAGACCGGCCTCGTCGTTACGACGCATGGATGGTCCTCTACGCGAAAGACATCGTGGAAGCGGAGTTCCTCACGATGCCCCCGCGATGTTCGGTGCTCGAGGCCGCGAAAGCGATGGCCACGCGGCGTCACGGGTTTGCGATCGTCATGTCGCCCGAAGGGACGCCCGTCGGCATCGTGACGGAGTGGGACATCCTCGCGAAGGTCGTCGCGCCGGGACGGAACCCGTCTGACGTCCGACTGCAGGACATCATGAGCCCGAACTTGGTGTCCGTCGACGCGAACGAGGGCATCGATCGCGTTGCGAAGCTCATGGCCCAGGACGGGACCCGACGGGTCCTCGTCACGAAGGACGGGAAGCTCCTGGGAGTGATTCGTGTGCAGACGATCCTCGCGCGCATGCGGGACTACATCGACTCGGTCAGCGCTCAGATCGCGCGGGCTCAGCTCCCGATTTTCTGATCGCCCGGTCTTCGACTTACGAGGCCGGGCCAAGCCTGAAGCCAGCCCGGGTATGGACCTTCGGAACGAGTGTCTAATCCGGGTGGTCCCGGCATCGGACCTTCATGACGCCGTCCCCGACCAGACGCCACTCGCATCCGCAGTCGAACCGTGCGGCGACGACTCGCGTCTTCGTCGCCGGGAACCGGAAGTCCATCGCGTCGCTCAGACCCAATTCCACCGCCGTGACGGTCATTGATCCACCGCCCTCCCCACTTGCGTCGTCACGGGGGAGCGTTGCAGCTCGCGGGTGTCCCGCGGGTTCAACCGCCGCATGAGAAGGCGCCACGCAATGAGGAGCCCCGTGCGGAGCGGGATCAGTTTCGCTTCCCCGATCCGGCAGGCGTAGTCGACCGGCAGCTCCTTCAGGTGCGCTCCGACCTCGCACGCGGATGCAAAGATGTCCGCCTCCAGGTCGAAGCTCTCGGCGGCCAAGCGGAAATGCTGGAGCGCGTCCTCCCGGAATGCCCACATCCCGGTGCAGACGTCGCTGATCGGGAACCCGAACAGGAATCGGGCGAAGCCGCTCAGGACCTCGTTGCCCAGCCGGTTCAGCGAGGTGAAGGCACCGTCCTCGACGCGGCCGCGCAACCGGGAGCCCGCGACGACGTCGCACCCGGATTCCAGGGCCTCGACGAACTCCGGAATCTGTTCTGGGGGATACGTCCCGTCGGCATCGAGCATGACGTAGAGCCGGGGTCCGGGGATGTGCTGACGACTCCGATCGTTCATCAGGTGATCCAGCGCCTGGCGGACGCCGTTCCCCTTCCCGGCGCCGCTCTGCACGTAGATGCTCGCCCCGCGGTCCCTAGCGACCTCCGGGGTCCCGTCGATGGACTGGCCGTCCACGACCCAGACGTACACGTCGTAACCGGCACGCTTCAGCGATTCCATCGGGATTCGCTCGATGACCGATCCGACGGCCATCTCCTCATTGAGGGCCGGGAGCAGGACCACAATACTGCGTGTCCGGACGCCTTGGGGAGCCAGGTGCCCGCCCGGCCCACGTTCGTCGATGAGAGGTCGGGAACCCCCGAAGATCCCGCCTCCGTCCGGACTCGCCCGAATGGTCGCTCCCGACCCGGTCATCGGAATGTGTTGTCCGAAGAGGGACCGACGGAACCGCGGTCGAAACGACGGAGACTTTGGCCGACGGTCCTTGACACCTTTGGCAATCCCGAACCCCATCTTCCTTCTCCGCGACCGAGTGGGCCGGCGAGGGTCAATAGGCGTATGTTTTGGACCGGTCCGGGCTCGTTAGCGTGTGTGGCCGACCGTCGAAGAGAGTGCAAAAGAACATCTAAGAACACAAAGAACGATGTGCTAGGATGCGTGAGGCAAGGGCGGTTCATGCCGGGAAAAGCGAGCGTAACGAGGTCCGTCCGGATTGAAAAGGACGCGGACGAACGTCTGCGGCACCTGGCCGAACAGGGCGACACGAGCGTGAACACACTCGTCAACCGCGCGCTGCGGAAGTTCGTCGAGTGGGACGCCTACGGCGAGAAGTTCGGCTTCATCACGTTGCCCTCGGCGATGCTGATCAAACTCATGGACTGCCTCACGGACGAGGAGGCTCGGGAGCTAGGGATTTGGGCGGGGAAGAACCTGGTGAAGGAATACATCACGTTCTGGTTCAAGGAGGTTACACCAGAAACGCTGCTCGAAGGGTTCCCTAAGTTGCTGGCGAAGTATGGCCGGGCGTTCGCGTACGAGGAGCTCGAGGAGGGGGACCGGCGGACCATCATCCTCAAGCATGGGAGCGGCGCGAAATGGTCGACGTTCTACGAGGAGGCCATCCGCACCGCATTCCGCGACCACCTCAAGAGAGAGGTCAAGGTCGAGAAGTCGGAGAACCAGGTCGTCGTCCGCCTCCGGCTCTACGAATGACCGTCCATCGCTCCGAACAAAGGATTAGATAGTTTGACCTATACGCTCCTTACTAGTTCTCCGGTCGGGAGGAGTGGGTTGCCCCCGAGTAGCAGTGTCACTCGTACGATCCGCATCGAGAGGGATGTCGACGACTTCCTCCGCAAGTTTGGCGAGCGGGAGGGGGTCAGCGTGAATCTCCTCGTCAACAAGGCCATCCGAAGGCTGGTCGAGTGGGACATCTACGCGGAGAAGTTCGGCCTCATCGCGCTCCCGAGCTCCCTCATCGAGCGGATGATGGAACGCCTCTCGGATGAAGAGGCGTCGGAGCTCGGACGGTGGGTCGGACAAAATCTCATCCCCGAGTTCATCACGTTCTGGTTCAAAGAAGTGAGTCTCCAAGCGATGGTCATCGGCTTCCCCCGCCTTCAATCCCGGTACGGCCGGGCCTTCGAATACGAGGAACACGTGGACGGCGGCAAGTGGACCATCATCCTCAAACACAGTGCCGGCTCGAAGTGGTCCGTCTACTATGAAGCCCTGTTGAAGACCGCGTTCCGCGACATGCTGCAGACGGATCTCGTGATCGACAAGACCGACAACCAAGTCGTCGCACGGTTTTCGATCAAGTGAGCCTGGCGCGATCGTCTGGACAGGTTTGAAGCCGAGTTCACTTGTGGCCGAGGCTGGACAGGGCCTTCTTCTCGATCGCTTCCGCGAGCCATCCCATCGACTGGCGAAGGCCGAAGCACACGCGGTCGAGCTCGCTGTTCCCGGTGTCCGCCTTCGGGTTCTTGGCCAGCATCATCGCCTTGACGACCGCCGAGTTCTGTTTCCCGAAGAAGTCTTCGAAGGCCCTCCAGTACGCGGCCTGGTACATCTTGTTGTCTTTCAGCCCCATCGGTCCGGCCAGGTGTACCACGAAGACTCCTCCGAGCGGTGGCCCCTTCACTTCCGTCCGGGGATGTGTGGCATCCTGACCGTGATTCCGCGGTTGCCGATGTCGATCGGAATTGGTCCCATTTGGTGGTTCGTCCCCCTCATCTTCGTGATCTCGACGTAACGGACGCGCGCATCCCCCGCCACCGGCACCAGATGGAAGTGGAGGACACCGTCCGCGATGAATTCCTGCATCCCGGGGTTCGGGTTGACGTCCCCGAGGAGGCCCGGTGCGCTCTCCGTGATCATCAGCGTCGTGCAGCCGGCACCCCCGATGATCTTTCCGAGGAGCATGTGGGTGAACACGCGGATGTCGCCCTGGGTGCCGAACGCCTGCGACATCGCGGTGAAGGAGTCGATGACCAACCGGACGATGCCCGCCTCGTCGATGTTGCGGACGATTTCCTCCCAGATCGCCGGCAGGCCCTCCGCGCTCAGCGTCGGCATCTCGAGGAACCGGAACAGATCTTTCTTCTCCAGCGGCAGCAGGTCGAGGCCGAGCCGGTTCATGTTCCGGAAATACGCCTTGCGCCCCTCCAGCATGGAGACGTACATCCCGGGCTCCCCGTTTTCGCGGGCCCCCTGATACAGGAATTGCGAGCCGAAGATCGTCTTCCCGGTCCCCGGTCGGCCCGCCAGGGTGATCAGGCTCCCCGTCGGGAAGCCGCCCTCGAGCAGTTCATCGAGCCCTGGAATCCCCGTCGACACCCGCGGATCCGGGTCCGGCGTTGACCGGACCACCGGGTCCGAAGTGGGACGGACGAGCACCTTCTCCGCCATCATGCGGCCCCCTTCTTGGACTGAGTCAGAGAGGTCATGACCGTTTCGAAGAAGTCCGCGCGCACCTCGTGACGACGCCCGGGGAACGTCACGGACGGGGGCCGCTCTTTCTCGGGACCCGTATCCGACGTCAAGGAGATGTCTTCGAGCGGGATCAGCTCGAACTCCGGATAGCCGTGCCCGAACGTGAACTGCAGCGCGTAGAAGCCCGTGCGGGGCTTCACGCCATAGAGGATCAGCGTACCCCAGCGTTGGCTCAGGACGAGATGGATCTGCGAGATGTTGGCGACCTTCTGCGTCAGCGCCAAGTTGGGTCGGGCCACGATCGACTGGATGTCCTTGTTCACCGCGGCCCGCGACGCGACCGTCGCGAGGAAGTTCATCACGCCCTGTCCGTAGAAATTCTCGACCGTGTCGAGGGCCATAAGCATCCAGATCGTCTTCCCTTCCGCCTTGTACGCACTGTAGGTCCCGAGCCACTTGTCGAAGTCCTCCGTGGGATTCAGGGAGAACTTAATCGCCACCGGGTCATCGACCTTGTCCGTCGTGAAGACGCGCATGTTCGCGTTGTACACGTCTTCCGGCATGAACTGGGTCGCGAACAGACGGGCCCGCGTGGGGTCGTAGTCGCTGTACGGGAACGCCATGACCGCGTTGTTCGTCGCCAGGAAGTTCAGCAGGGCGGTGAGAGGCACATAGATCTGGCCTTCGAACGGGACGTCTCCGCGGATCTCTAGGAGGACGGTCGAGCCCCGCGGCACGCCGCCGCCTAGGAGGGCATCGATGTCGCGGCTCCCGGTGGACATGTGGGTCGCCGTGTTCTCCAACGGCCGGAACATCGACGTCCGTTCGGGCAGGGTGAAGGCGAACGGCTCGAGGTATCGGAGGCGACCTCCGGCCAGCGTGAAGAGATACCGTTCCTGTCGGATCGGCACCCCCCTCAACTTGCGAAATTCGAGTTCGCGGACCCTCCGGTCTTCAATGACTCGTTGGTGAAGGACCAGGATCGCCTCCGCGAGTTGGTCCAACGTGCTGTTCGTCTCCGGATGTTCGCTGACGAGGACCATCCGCGCCCCGGTGTCCTCGAGGACGGCCATCAAGGACTGTTCGACTTTCATCCGCGCTTCGGAAGGCACATAATCGGCGATGCCTTCCCACGAGTCCAGAACGACGAGGGGATTGTCCATCGCCGACAGAAGGCGATGAAGACCCGAGACGACGTTGTTAGCCACGACGAATTGAGTCGGGTCAAATTCGAGGGTGGAGAAGAAGTGGATGTTCTTCTGGGCCGCGAGTTTCGAGAAGAGGGCGTGTTGAAACACGAGTTTGTCGGGATACGTTCGCGTCGAGATGTGGACGGTATCCCCCGACGATCGAAGGCGGGACATGAGTTCCAAGGCCGCGGTCGTCTTCCCCGTCCCGGTCTCGCCCTTCACCAGGAGGAGCAGGGTCTTTCGGTCGAGCAATTTCTGTAACTCGGGGGGCAAAGGCATCTCTGGCGATGCCCCCCGTTCGAGCTTCAACATCCGCTCACCTAATTAGAGAGAAGAGGAATCTTAGGCAGCGATATATCACCGCTGTGTGCTCCGATGTGTTCTTCTGTGTTCACCGAAGGTGAACCGGGCCGCCCGATCCATCTCGTTGGCGAATCGAGCGCAAGAAACCGTCTGATGACGGGACATTCTCCGAAGCGAGGCGCCGTGGCACACGCCGGTTGGCCCTTCGGCGCCCCGTCGGACCGACAGCGACCTCCCTTGTTCCTTCACCTCCAGCGCGACGGGAGGTGGTCCGCGGGGATGTACGCTATGTCTACTCTGTCATAGAACCGCACGCGGTGCGCTACAACCGAGGCAGGAGGAGATGGGAGTTCGGGCGCACCGATCCCCCGACCGGGTGGAACATAACCCCGCCAACTCGGCTTCGACGCGCAGCCTGAGACGGCCGGGGGATCTCGCTATCAAGAAGCGAAATGTGTACTTGTGTGTACATGACGGCCATATACCCTCAAACCGTTCGGCCTCGCGATGAAGCCGCGAGTGAGTCGCGGCCAAGCAGCCTCCCGCCTGGCCCCGACACCGGCAGCACGACTGTCGCCTCAGGACGAACACATCTTCGGGGAGCTCATGGAGCGATTCGCCGTCCTCTCTGAAATGTGCTTCCGGTTCTCCCAGGACATCTACCTCCGGACGGGCGCGGTGCCGGAGCTGGACGTCGAGGAGACGGTTCGGAGGAACGTGTCGATTGCGCGGCGCGTCTTCGGGGATCGGTTCCTGGAAATCCTGGCGACGGTCTATCTCAAGAAATCGGTCGGCGCCCGCGAGCTGGCGGCGATCCTCGGCGGGCTCACGACACCCGACATATCCCGGAAGCTGCGGGCCCTCGAAATGGCCGGGCTGGTCGAGAGTGGTCCCTCGTTCGGCGAGCCCGACCAGACCCGATTCTCCCTGACGCACAAGGGGATCGTCATCGCCCGTCTCGGCGAACCGGTGTTCCTATATCTGAGGCTGGCGGAGGGTTGGAACACGCCGACCTCCGAAGTGCGACCCGCAGCCGAGGCGGAAGGAGCCGAAAAGGCGGCGGACGTCCACGCCGAGGCGCGGACCTAGTCCGGCAGGACGCGCAGCCATCCCGTCAGGATGGCTTCTGATCACGGAAGGAGAGTCCCGCCTGCCGGATTTGAACCGGCGGCCTGATGATGGCAGCGGGCACCGCGCACGCGAACGGGCACGGGAGCACTCTACAGTCACCCGCTCTGACCAGGCTGAGCTAAGGCGGGATACTCGTCGAAACGGCTCGGCCCATAAGACCCTATCGCATCGACCGCCGCAGCCGCGCGCCACTCGGGAAGATAAATAGCGACCGGGGGTTCCAGGTCCGCATGGTCTTGCGCCGCGGACTTCGCAACTGGCTCCTCGCGAAGGACTCGGACCCGAGCGTCCGTCTCCGGGTGCTGAGGGATCTTCTCGACCGACCGGCCGACGATCCCGCGGTCGTCCGCGCCCAACGGGAAATCGGGAGAAAGGGATGGGCCGCCCAAATCCTGCGGGGACAGCACCCGTCGGGGCAATGGGTGAACCCGGGCACCTCCGCACTCGATCTGTACCGGCCCAAGTACGTAGCAACGAACTGGCGGCTGCTCGTCCTCTCGGACCTGGGCCTCACCAAGAAGACCCCCCGGGTCGCGAAAGCGATGGGCCTGTTCCTGAACCGCTTCTCACAGTCCGGCGATCTCGGAGGCCGCAGCAGCGAAGTGTGCATCACCGGGAACGCGGTCCGCATGATGGCCCGCTTCGGGTACTTGAAGGACCCTCGGATGAAGCCGGCGATCGAATGGCTTGTTCGCCACCAGAAGAAGGATGGAGGCTGGCATTGCTTCCGCTCCCGCACCGGGACGCTCGACTGCTGGGAGGCCCTCGCCGCCTTCGCGGCGCTCCCCTCCGAGGCGAGGACGCCGCCAATCCTCGCATCGATCGAGCGAGGCGCGGAATTCTACCTCGAGCGACGGCTCTTTCGGGAAGGACCCACTCCTTACCGTCCGTGGTTCCGGCTCCACTATCCCGTCCACTATTACTACGACATCCTGCTCGGACTCGACACCCTCACGTCTCTGGGCTACGGCGCGGACCCGCGGACGCAGCCTGCCCTCGGCCGCCTCGAGGCGATGCGCAACCGCGACGGAAGCTGGAGCATGGACGCCCTCCACCCGGACACGGAAGACCCCGCATACCAGTTTCGCGGCCCGTTCTATCCGCTCGGACTCGAGGTCCCAGGCCGGCCGAGCCGATGGATCACAACGACCGCGCTCTCGGTCCTGAAACGGGCCGGCCGCTGACGCGCCCAGGTCCGCGGGCTCAGAAGGAGAATCGAGAGTGAACTGCCGCGGGCCGGGCTCGAACCGGCGACTTCGAGATCTTCAGTCTCGCACTCTCCCAAACTGAGTTACCGCGGCGCGAAGCGTCCGAACGCCCAGCGGGAGAAATAGTTTTTGGGGGCGCGACCTGAGGGTTCGATTCAGAGGGGCAAATCCTTCACGGGCTCTCCCGAAATCCACACCTTGCGGATGTTCTCGGGCTCCGCGAGGATTCCAATCCGGTCCAGCGGACTCTTGGCTAGGGCAAGGAAATCCGCGTCGTAGCCGGCCTTGAGTTGTCCGGACTTCGGCGCCTGCGGGCCGATGGTGAGCGGCCCTGTGGCCGTAGCCGCCTCGATCGCATGAACCGGTTTCATCCCCGCCTCGACCAGATGCCCGACCTCGTGGCCGTTGAGGCCCCAGCCCGCCGGTCCACCGGCGGACGTGAAGATGTCGGACCCGGTGGCCATACGCACCCCTTTACGAATCGCGATGCGCAACGCCTTCTGGTGTTGTTCGTTGATCGCGACGGCCTTCCGGTACGCGTACTCTGCGATCCCGGCCTCCTTCCCGACTCGGACGAGGCGATCGATGATGAACCGCGTGGGAACGAGGATCGCATCGCGCTCGAGCAGGAGGTCCGCCGCCTCCTCGTCGAGGAACGTGCCGTGCTCGATCGTCCGGCACCCTGCGCGGAGAGCGGCCATGATGCCGGGCTTGCCGTGGCAGTGGGCCGCGACGACCCGGTCCGCCCGCGCCGCCTCCGTGACGATCGCCTCGAGCTCCTCCCTCGAGAACTGCGCATGGACCGGATGGTCCAGTTCGCTCGCGACCCCGCCCGACGCGAGGACCTTGATGACCCTCGCCCCGACCCGGAGCTGCATCCGGACTCCTTTCAGGCACTCCGGGACTCCGTCGCAAAGATACGAGAA
>Ga0137416_10001618_pt1 | contig 11592 bp, 9 predicted proteins | sample CZODoug3_1_1_16f_FD_108282 | JGI IMG/M metagenome (GOLD analysis project Ga0137416, IMG submission 108282) | Vadose zone soil fungal communities from Angelo Coast Range Reserve, California, USA - CZODoug3_1_1_16fungal (Illumina Assembly) | ecosystem: Environmental > Terrestrial > Soil > Vadose...
GACCGTTCGACCACCGCGACGTTCTGGTTGAGGTCCGAAGGTCTGAGGACGCTTACGCCGTTGACGGCAATGGTGGCACTGGACACCCTGCAAAACTGGCCGGCAGGAGAACCGCCGTTGTCGACCCGGAGGGTGTATGTGGTCGAAGGATTCGGAACGCTGAAGCGTCGCGTCACCGTCGTCGGCATGCCCGGCGCTCGCTGGAACGTCTCGCCGAACGTCGTGAAAGTGCCGGCCAGGCCGAGCGAAGGATGGAGCAGGAAGACGATGACGCCCAGGCCGAGGGCCAGTACATACGCGAGGGAGGCGCGCCGCGCGAACCACGCACACGAACGCGCCCGTTCGTCTGCGCGCTCGAGCGGCGCGCCGATCGATTCCCCATGGATCCGAACCAACCGCATGCCTCCCTCCGGACCTGAACCATCGACACTACCGGCGTCGGGTGATGTCCTCTCGGCTCATGTGAGCGAGCCGCCGTCGACGGACGGGAGCTCAGGCTGGAGGCGCGCGGGTCTGGTTGGCCGAACGCGTCGGGGCCGGGACCGACGCCTCATCGACCGGCAGGATCACGTCAACCGTTGGTCGGTCACGGCAGGGATCGGACACGGGATGAGGGTCGACGGCGCCGACACTGCAGATCGCGAGGACGATGACGTCGTCGTAGTCGCCATCGTCCCAGAAGCCGGCGATCCACGCGGGGTCGGGAGGGCTGGCGAGCGCCAGAGTCGTGAGCGCCACCATCATCACGCTCACGAAGAGGGCCGTCGGGACGAACCCCCGGCGCGTTATTGTGCTCCGGCTCCTCGTGTTATGCCGCAATGCGGGGCCGTGGTACGACGGCGCGGTCCACAGCTGTCGGGAAGTAAACGGCACCTGCCCACATAGACGACCCCCCGGTCTCGAATGGTTCCGAGGTTTCCCGCGACGCGTTCTACGTCTGCATCGCGGGGGCCTTGAGTTAGCGGCCGCCGAGTGCTAGCGTCTATCCGCCATTTGGCGGACACTGACACCGACCGGGTGAGGGCTCAGTGCGAAGACTCAGTCAACGCTCGATCGCGCCTCTCCTGGAGTTCATCAGGAATCTCTACGTCGTCCGAGACCGCGAAGCCTTCATCTCCCATCTGCTGATCAGCCTGCCAGCGCTCATCCCGGCCGACGTCGCGTCATTCAACGAGGCGGATCCGATGACCCATCGTTCGCGGACGTGGATGAACCCGACGGACCCGTTGACTCCCGAGAACATTCGCACCTGGAACTCGCTCATGCACGAGCATCCCTACGTCGCCCACCAGACGCGGAGCCCGCATCCTCGCCCCGTCGTCAGGGTCTCCGAGCTGGCGCCGGGAAGCGAGTTTGCCCGGACGGCGATCTATAACGAGCTGCTGTACCCACTCGGCCTCGAGAAGCAGCTGCTCATGGCATTTCCGTCGCGCCGGATGCCGGTCGGAGGCGCCGGCCTTTACCGGCATCGGCGCGACTTTTCCGAAGAGGAGCACTTCGCAGTCAGGCTCCTTCATCCTCACCTCCTTCAGGCGCACGATAACGCGGAGCGGATGACGCGCGTGCTCGATGACCTGGCGGCGCTCGAGCGGGGCGTGGACAGGCTGCAACGAGGCCTCGTCTGTCTGACGCGCGACGGGACCGTCCGGCGCGCGACTGCGCTGGCGCGAACGTGGCTGCGCACCTACTTCCCGGGACGGTCAGCCGCAAGCGAACGCTTGCCAGACGCGCTCCATCGGTGGGTCGTCGAGCATCTGGGCCGTTTGAGCGCCGCGGAAGACATCGCTTCACCGGCCAAGCCCTTCATCGTCGAGGGAAAGCGCCGTCTGGTGATTCGTCTCGTGCTGGATCGCTCCGCGCCTTTGCTACTCCTGCACGAGGAGGGGATCGAGCTCGCGACCAAGCCCCTCCAGTCGCTGGGGTTGAGCCGGCGGGAGGCCGAGGTGCTGGCCTGGGTAGCGGAGGGGAAGACCAACCCGGAAGTCGCCCTCATCCTCGGTCTGTCCCCGCGCACAGTGCAGACCTATGTCGACCGGATCTTTCGCAAACTGGGCGTGGAGACGCGAACCGCGGCCGCGGCGGCGGCCTTCGCGGTCATAACATAACCGGTACGCTGAGACGGGCTGCCGTCAGAGTCTGCGCGTGTGCCCGGGAGTACGGCGCACCGCTCGTCTTCACGCCGAAAGCCAACGACGAAGGGCGGTAATAGGAGTTCAGCGGGCGGTGTGCGCCCGGGCGGCGTCGGTCGAAGTCTCCGCTGTGGTCGCCAGGCGCGGCAGATCCTCAGGAAGCTCGTTACCGGCCGGCTGATCTTTGTACCTAAGGCCGACGCGCAGGGGCACTACTACGAGTTCGCGGGGCACGGAACGCTTGGCCAAGTAGTGGCCGGAGCGTTCCAAGCTAGAGCGATGGTGACCCCGGCGGGTCCCGACCGCTTTAGGTTAACGGTGCCGCTGCACCATCTACCGGCGGGCGGCGTGAAAGCTCTGCTACACCGAGATCGCCAGCGAATCGTCCACGGCCTTGCCCCAGCGTGGAAGCTCGAAGCCTCGTCCTTAATGGAGCTTTGTCGCCGTCAGAGTCCCGCTTGGTACTTTCATTCATAACGGCATCGTCCCCGATTCGCGCGGCCGGGATCATCGGCTTCAGCGCGGGCTCAGCAGCCGTCCGTTGCGACCTTGGGCAGGCAGCAGACCTCGTGCGCCAGGCGGCTGCCCAGCAACTCCGTCGCGTCACCGCCAGGACCGGCTGCGCACAGATCGGGCACCTCAAGCTTTATGGCTGTAACGATGGACCACCGATAAGTCCAATGGATTGACCAATGGTTTTACCGTCACCGGCCCGTGTCCCTATAGGTCCCGGCGGCGCCCACCGAATGGGGGGCACGTTCCAAAGCGCTTGACACCGTCCGTCCCATCGTAATATACGTCCCTGACCAGTGCTTTCATTCCGACATCGCGCAATACCTCTCTGTGATCCGACGCACTGTTGACTGAGACAGAGTTGCCGAGTTCGTGACCAGGTGGGTATGGCAGGGAAAGCGCGCGTCGGCATAAACGCCTCGGTCGTCGGAGAAAATCCCACTGGTCTCGGTGTCTACTCCGTCAAGCTCATCCGAGCGCTCGACCAGATCCGGGACGACTTCGTCGTTTACTCATCGTCAGCACAGGCGTTTGGGACGCTTCGAGCGCCGATCGAGCGAACGCCCGTCGCCACGCGTCCCGATTTCGGCTTGCGAGGGCATCTGCTCCGTCTGATCTGGACCCAGAGCGTGCTTCGGCTCCGAGTGCAACTTTCCGGGCTTCGCGGTCTCCTCAACACCGTCCCTGAGGGAATCCTCGGTTGCTCGATCCCTCAGGTGACGGTAGTTCACGACCTCCTACCCTTGAGGTTTCCGCCCGAGTACCCGCGCCAGCAACATTATTTTCGTCAGTTGGTTCCTCGGATCCTGCGTATATCGCGCGTGGTGAGCGCAGATTCCGACTTCACTCTCAGCGATGTCGTCGAGCGGTACAAGGTTTCGCGCGCCAAGGTGCGCGTGATTTATCCCGGATACGATCCTGACGTCTTTTTCGAAAACGGCGCTGATGCCCCCGACCCGTTCGAGGACCCGTACTTCCTCTACGTTGGCAACCTACTGCCTCACAAGAACGTGCTCCGGCTTCTCGAGGCCTTCGCGATCGTCCGCAAACGGAAACCGTGTCGGCTCATCATACGAGGTGAGGGGCGGCCGGCGTATGTACGGGCTGTTCGGAACCAGGTGAAGACGATGGGGCTTGGAGAAGCGGTCACTTTTCTGAACTACGTTGATGAACCAACGCTTCGGAAGCTCTACACGCGTGCGACATGTTTTGTGTTCCCCTCGCTTGGAGAGGGCTTCGGTCTGCCCGTCTTGGAAGCGATGGCCTGCGGGACGCCCGTCGTGACGACGGGCGTCTGTTCGTTGCCAGAAGTAGCTGGGGATGCCGCTCTGATGGTTGATCCGTTCGACACCGTCAACCTCGCAGACGCCATGTATCGGGTGCTCACCGACTACGGTCTCGTGAAGGACCTCCGGCGGCGCGGCCTCGAACGGGTTCGGACATTCACCTGGCGACGAAGTGCCGAAGCGATGTCGGCGGCACTCGATGAATCGCTTGGGTCGGGGCTTACATGAGATCCGCAAACCTAGCCTAGAAGCCATGGATTCGATCAGCACGTCCTCGGCCACTGCAGTGCCCCACGCGTCCGAAACGGACGGTGCCGTTGTCGAGGCACATATCCCACAGAGCATGAAGCGGTCCGTCCTCTCGTGGCTCCGCGTGAGAAGAACGGCTCAAGGGTACGTACTGGACTGGATTCCGTTCCTGCTGTCCGGGAGCTGGCTTGCCGCGCTCATCCTCGGCGGCTACGCCGTCGTCTTCATCGTGGCGCTGCTCCGATTTCCGCTCGTGGGGCCTGTGGCAACCGTCGACGAGCAGCTCAACTACTACCAGATAGCCCGCAACTTCCTGCAGTACGGTTTCATGAATTCCGGGTTCCTTCACGACCTTTCCACGAGCTCGAATCCGGCGCACCATCCGTACATCTATAGTCACATGCCTCCCGGCCCGGAGATCTTCGTGGCCTTGCTGATGAAGATTGTCGGTGAGCACTGGGGAGTGATCCGGCTGGTCCTGGTTGCTGTCTTCTTCGTTGGAATGGTCTACTTTCTGCGATTCGTTCAGCTCGTGCTGAGGGAGCACGGGCTCACGGGGGCCGGGTATGTGCTGCTGTTTCTGAGCCCCCTCACCGTGCTTCATGCGGTCGACCATCCCGCATACAGCCCGTTTCCCCTGTTCCTGTTCTTCCCGCTGGTGGCGCTCATGCGTTACTACGCTACCGGGCGGACGATTCATTACTGGCTCGCTCTGACCGTCGTGCTCGTGGCATCGGTCTACGCGGTGACGCTGAATTTCATTCTGTTCTGTGTCGCGTGGGTCCTCGTCTGGTTCTTCGGCCTCCTGCGCCTTCGGTTTCGTCACGTTGCAGCGATGATTTCGGTCGGTGTCCTGGGGATCGCTCTCCACCTTCTACAAGGCATGTGGTTCCTCGGTCCTTCCGTCTTCCTCGAGGAGCTGCGCATCACCCTCTCCAACCGGATCCTCGGCTTCCCGTCCGCGGACGAGGTCATGGCCTTTTACCGCGCGCACGACATCGTGCTTCATGGAACGCACGTCTTCGATCCGGCCCGCAACCTCACAGCGATCAACCATTCTCTGCGGTTCCCGGCCCGCGTCGTCTTCGTCTTGCTCGGGCTCGCGGTGCTGGCATGGGTTATCGCAAGAATCGGACGCTTCGATCGAAGCAGCCACACGGTAGTGGTCCCCGTTGACGATGTGTCGGCGCCATTCCGCACGAGCGTCGGCCTGCTCGCGAAGCTCTTCGCATGGGCCGTGCTCTCGATAGTCATTCCCGTCGCCCTCTTTCCCGCGTACACGGGAGACTATGGTCTCCAGGGTCTCGGCGAATTCTTGCTGGCCCCGCTCGCGGTGGTGGTGCTCGCCTACGCGGTGCGCGAATTCTTCAAAGAGGGGTGCGCACTGTGGTCGGTGTCGGCGCCGGGCGAACTATGTGTCAGGGGTCTCGCCCTGTTCCTGATGGTGGCCATGTTGCTGGGCGCTTTCATGATTCTGGCAAGGGCGCAGCAGGTGGGAATCAAGGCCACGACCCACAGCCACTTCGCAGCCAACCCCAACGGGGACCTCGTCCAGATCGAGCGGCTCTTGAAGGGACGGGTCGTCATGACCAACGTGTACCCGACGACGGCGAGCTTCTTCACCCAGGAAGCGGCGTTCGGGGGGTGCGAGATGGCGGCCTTTGGATCAGACGGGAAAGTCGATCCTTCCCGATGTCATGCCGCCTTCATCAAAGGTTACGGTCGGGGCGTGAGCGTGAATCCGACCCATGCCGTCCTCTTCCGGAGTCTCTTCACCGGCTTCACTCAATGTCAAAAGGATTGCCTCAAGAGGCTCGAGGCCCGGCTCAATAGACATCACGATAAGATGATCGAAACGAAGTTGCTGACGATCTACGCCCTCAAGGAGAATTAACAGGCAATGCATGCCCGATTGGAGCTCGAGCTCAGGCTGCTCCGGGAGATGATCCGCATCCGGACGGCCGAGCAGACGATTGCCGACCTCTACCCGGAAGGGGAAATGCGGACGCCGACCCACTTCTCGATCGGCCAGGAGGCGGTGGCGGTAGGTGTCTGCACCGCCCTGCGGCGCGACGACGTGGTCTTCAGCGGGCATCGGTGCCACGCGCACTACCTCGCAAAGGGTGGAGATCTCGGGGCGATGGTCGCCGAGTTTTACGGGCGCGAAACCGGCTGCGCACGGGGCCGAGGCGGCTCGGTACACCTGAACGACCCCGCGGCGGGATTCATGGCGTCCTCGGCGATCCTCGGGCAGACGATGGCAACAGCCGTGGGATCAGCGCTGGCGTTCAAGATGGATGGACTCGACCGCGTGGCCGTGACGTTCTTCGGGGACGGCGCGGTCGAGGAGGGGATCTTCCACGAGTGCCTTAACTTCGCCGTCGTGAAACGGCTGCCGGTACTTTTCGTTTGCGAGAACAACGGCTACTCGACGCACACGCGGCTCGAGATCCGACAGCCGGCGAGCGTATCGATCCGATCACGAGCCGCCTCCTACGGCTTGCCCTCGGTGCGTGTCGACGGGAACGACGTGTCCGCGGTGTTTGCCGCCGCCCAGGAGGCCGTGGACCAGTCGCGGCAGGGTCACGGGCCGTCCTTCATGGAGTGCATGACCTACCGGTGGCGGGAGCACGTCGGCCCGATGTGGGACTACGACAAGGGATACCGGGCAAAGGCCGAGGTCGATGAGTGGATCGCCCGTTGCCCGATCAAGCGCGCGAGCGAGCGGCTGATCGCGGAGGGAGTCTGCTCGGCGGACGACGTGGAGCGCTTCGAGCGAGACTCTCAGGACGAGGTGAATCGTGCCGTTGCGGCCGCCAAGGCCGCGCCCTTCCCCGCCGTCGAAGACCTGACGGTCGGCACGTACTGAGGCGGCCCGGCATGCGATCGTTACGCTACTGGCAGGCGATCAGCGAGGCCACCGTGCAGTGCATGGAGGCGGACCCCAGCATCTTCGTGGCTGGCATCGGCGTGGATGACTTCAAGGGTATCTTCGGCACCACCGCCGAGGCGTACCGGCGATTCGGGAGCGCCCGCGTGTTCGACATCCCGAATTGCGAGAACGCCATGACCGGCATCGCGATCGGGGCGGCGGCGGTGGGCAAGCGCCCTCTCATCGTGCATCCGCGGAACGACTTCATGTTCCTCAGCATGGACCAGATCTTCAACCTGGCCGCCAAGTGGCGCTACATGTTCGGACGGAACGTCGGCGTTCCTGTGGTGTTCCGCGGCATCGTCGGTCGCGGGTGGGGACAGGGGGCGACCCATTCCCAGAGTCTCCAGGCAGTGTTCGGTCACTTCCCGGGACTCTACGTGGCGACGCCGGCCTCTCCCGCAGACGCCAAGGGCCTCATGGTCAGCGCGCTCCGGGGGACGGGCCCGGTGGTCCTGCTCGAGAATCGGGCGCTCTACGAGCTGGAGGAGGTGGTGCCCGAGGAAGCGGTCCCGATTCCGTTCGGGAAGGGGAAGATCGTTCGACCTGGGAAGGACATCACCATCGTCGGCATCTCGCTCATGGCGTACGAGGCCAAGCGCGCGGCCGAGATCCTGGCCGACCACGGCGTGGACGCCGAGGTGATCGATCCGCGGAGCGTGCGGCCGTTCGACGAGGCCATGCTCCTGGAATCCATCAAGAAGACAGGCCGGCTGGTCGTCGCCGACACAAGCTGGGCTTTCTGCGGTTTCGCCGCGGAAGTCGCGGCCGTCGCAGCCGAGAAGGGATGGGAGTACCTCAAAGCGCCCGTGCGCCGAGTGACGCCGCCGGACTGCCCGGCTCCGGTCTCTCGCCCGCTCGAAGAAGCGTTCCATCCGAGCCCGCTCACCATCGCTCAGGCTTGCCTGGACCTGTGCAAAACGGACTCATCGATCAGGCGGGGTGTGTCTGATGTCCAAGCGTCCTTCGCCGGCCCCTATTAGGCCAGAGCACTCGCATCGCGTCAGCATCTTCGTGCCTGCGTACAACGAGGCGGCGAATGTGGAGACCGCCCTGCGCGACATCGTCGAGGTAGCCGAGACGACGCTCACCGACTACGAGGTGATCCTCGTCAACGATGGGAGCACTGACGGCACCGGGCGCATGGCCGAGCGCGTCGCCGAAGAGAACGCTCGCATCCGTGTCGTTCATCAGCCGCGGAACCTCGGCATCGCGGCCGCGTACGAGCGGGCGCTCGACGAAGCGAAGCTCGACTATTTCGCTTTCCTTCCCGGCGATGGGGAGATCGCGTCGGAATCGATCCGCGGCATCTTTGCAGCCGTCGGCGCCGCCGACATCGTCGTGCCATACCACGGCAACAGCCGGGCTCGCCAGCTTCACCGGCGCGTACTGACGTGGACGTCCACTCGACTGGTGAATACCGTCTTCGGCCTCCGGCTTCGGTATTTTCAGGGGCCCTGCATCTATCCAACCCCGCTCGCGCGGAGCCTTCCCAAGACAGCGGGGGGCTTCTACTTCCTCACCGAGATGCTCGTGCACGCGGTCCGGGCCGGGTACAGCTACGTCGAAGTGCCACTCACCCACCGGGATCGTTCCCACGGGCGGTCGAAAGCGGTGTCGGCCCGGAATATTCTGAAGGCGTTGCGGGCTGTCTTTAGGTTGTGGTGGTCGATCCACGTCCAGAAGGTTTCGGTTGATCGGGAGGCGTGACATGGGAGGTGCGCGCGGGACTGTCCTCGTCACGGGCGGTGCGGGATATGTCGGAGCGATCCTGGTTCCGAAGCTGCTCGCCGCCGGATACCAGGTCCGGGTCATCGACTTGCTCCTCTTCGGCGATGACGTCCTGCCGGTCGCCCATGGGCTGCGCACCGTGAAGGGCGACATTCGCGATCAGGCCCTCCTCGCCCGGGAGATGCGTGGGGTGGATGCCGTGATCCACCTGGCCTGCATCTCCAACGATCCGAGCTTCGAGCTCAATCCGAGCCTGAGCCGAACGATCAATTACGATTGCTTCGAGCCGCTGGTCGAGATCTCACGCCGCAGCGGTGTCCGGCGCTTCATCTATGCCTCGACGTCGAGCGTGTACGGCGTCAGCGACGCGCCGGACGTGACCGAAGACCATCCGCTTGTCCCCCTCACGGACTACAACCGGTACAAGGGGCTGTGCGAGCCCATCCTGTTGCGCTATCAAGCGCCGGACTTCACCACGGTGATCATCCGGCCGGCCACCGTTTGCGGATACTCGCCGCGGCTCCGCCTGGACTTGACGGTCAACATCCTCACCAATCTGGCCGTCAACAAGCGCGCCATCACGATCTTCGGGGGCAGCCAGAAGCGGCCGAACATCCACATCGACGACATCACCGATCTCTACGTAGACCTGCTCGACCGGCCGGACGAGCACATCGCCGGCAAGATCTTCAACGCCGCCTACGAGAACCGGACGGTCGCCGAGCTCGGCGAGATCGTGCGGAGCGTAGTGACTCGCGAGATGCCGGAGCTCGGGCCGATCGCAGTGGAAACCTCGCCCAGCAACGATCTGCGCTCGTACCATGTGTCCTCCGACAAGATCAAGCGGGAGCTCGGCTGGACGCCTGAGCGCACCATCGACGACGCTGTGATCGATCTCTGCCGGGCCTTCCGCGCCGGCAAGATCCGCAACTCGCTGACCGATCCGCGCTACTACAACGTCCGGACCATCCAGGGCTCCGGGCTGCGCTGACGATGCCGCGCGCGATTGTCACGGGCGGCGCCGGTTTCATCGGCAGCCACATGGTGGACCTGCTGGTCGAGCGGGGCTTCGCCGTCGACGTGATCGACAACCTCGTCACCGGCCGGCGGGAGAACCTGGCCCATCACGAGGACAACCCGAGCGTGTGCCTGCACGTGACGGACATGTGCGAGCTGCCTCCCGATAGCGCACTGTTCCGTGGCGTGGATTATGTGTTCCACTTCGGCGGCATCGGCGACATCGTGCCATCGATCGAGCGGCCGCTCGACTACATGCGGAATAACGTGAACGGCACGCTGGCCGTCCTCGAGGCCTCGCGGCACGCGGGAGTGCGCAAGCTGATCTATGCCGCGTCCTCGTCCTGTTACGGCCTGGCCACCGAGCTGCCGACCACCGAGACCGCGCCCATCCAGCCGCAGTATCCGTACGCGCTCAGCAAATGGCTGGGCGAGTGCGCTGCGCTCCACTGGGCGACGGTGTACGGGCTGCCGGTCAACTCTATCCGGATGTTCAACGTGTATGGGCCTCGGGTGCGCACGACCGGCGTCTACGGCGCGGTCTTCGGCGTGTTCCTGGCCCAGAAGGTTCATGGCAAGCCGCTCACCGTGGTGGGGGACGGCACGCAGCGCCGGGACTTCGTCTTCGTCACCGACGTGGCGCGCGCCTTCCTGCTGGCGGCGGAGTCCGACCACACAGGTGAGGTCTTCAATCTCGGATCGGACAATCCTCAGACGGTGAATCGGCTGGTGGAGCTCATCGGTGGAGAGGTGGTGCATGTGCCGAAGCGACCCGGCGAGCCCGATTGCACCTGGGCCGACATCGGGAAGATCCGGCGCCACCTCGGATGGGAGCCTACCGTGTCGTTCGAGAAAGGGGTCGCGACCATGATGGCCCACATCGAGGACTGGCGCTCGGCTCCGCTGTGGACGCCGGAGACGATCGACGCCGCCACTCATACCTGGTTCCAGTACCTGGCGCGATGAAGCCCGACTACCGACACAAGATCAAGAAGCTCGAGGAGCTCGCCAAGGCCATCGGGCCTCGGCCCCGTCAAAAAAGCGTCATCATGTGCCATGGCATGTTCGATATCGTCCACCCCGGGCACCTTCGCCACCTGGCCTACGCCAGGGACAAAGCAGATCTCCTGATCGCCAGTCTCACCGCCGACGAATTCGGGACCAAGGGCGCCCTGCGGCCGTACGTGCCGCAGGAGCTCCGCGCGGCGAACCTTGCCGCGCTGGAGTTGGTGGACTACGTCATCATCGATCCTCACCCGACGCCGATCGAGCACATCAAGTACCTGCAGCCGGACTACTTCGCAAAGGGCTACGAGTACTTCTCCGAAGGCGTCCCGCCACGGACCCAGGAAGAGATGAACGCGTTGGAGGGATATGGTGGCGAGATGGTGTTCACGCCGGGTGACATCGTCTATTCTTCCTCAGCCCTCATCGAGGCCGCGCCGCCGAAGCTCGGCCTGGAAAAGCTCCTGGCCCTGATGGAGTCGGAGGGCATCCAGTTCGACGACCTGCGGCGCGCGCTGCGCCAGGCGGAGGGCGCCAGGGTGCACGTCCTGGGTGACACCATCGTGGACAGCTACAGCTACTGTCAGCTGCTCGGCGCCACGGCGAAATCGCCGACCTTCAGCGTCCGGCACGACCGCACCGACGTCTTCGCCGGCGGCGCGGCCGTGGTGGCCAAGCACGTCAAGGCGGCGGGCGCGACGGTCTCCTTCTCGACGGTGCTGGGGGAGGA
>Ga0137416_10001624_pt1 | contig 11563 bp, 6 predicted proteins | sample CZODoug3_1_1_16f_FD_108282 | JGI IMG/M metagenome (GOLD analysis project Ga0137416, IMG submission 108282) | Vadose zone soil fungal communities from Angelo Coast Range Reserve, California, USA - CZODoug3_1_1_16fungal (Illumina Assembly) | ecosystem: Environmental > Terrestrial > Soil > Vadose...
AGGACGAGTTCGATCGCCAGCGATTCGTCGAGAAATACCGCGAGATGCACCGTCTCGTTCCGGAGCGCCACGGGACCGTCCTCTACGTCGGCGCGGAGAACTGGCCCTTTCCCGTTCCGCTCGTCTCCAGGAACGGCGTCTGGTCCTTCGATGCGCAGACCGGGATGCGGGAGGTCCTGCTCCGGCGCATCGGCACGAACGAGTGGTTTGCGATCGACGTTTGCCGCGGGCTCGGTCAATTGAGCCAAGAGGGTCAATTGGGCAAACAGGACGCCGCGAGCATCGTCGGCAACCCGGTCCCATTCAACGGCTATTATTTCCGGGCCCTGCCGGGAAGCGAAGGAAAGGGTCGTTCGTTCGTCGCGTACCCGGCGGAGTACGGCTCATCGGGCGTGATGACCTTCCTCGTAAGCCACGACGGTGCCGTCTACGAGCGCAATCTGGGCCCTCGCACCGCGGACGTCGCGAAGACAATCACCAGCGACAAGCCGGATACGAGCTGGCGCGCGGTGCAATGAACGAGCGATCGCCCGCGATCGAGGACCGCCACGGCGGCGTGCATCCGCAGCAGGGGACATCATGCGACTGACGGTACGTCGAGGGAGCGCGAGCGATGGCTCGGGTGGCAAGACGGCTCTCTGTCTCTGCGGCGGCGGCATCACCGGTGCGCTGTTCGAGGTCGGCGTCCTCGCCGGACTCGATGACGTGCTGGGACGCGTAAACGCGAATGAGTTCGACATCTACGTCGGATCGAGCGCCGGCGCGAGCGTCGCGAGCCTTCTCGCCCAGGGAGTGACGGCCGGCCGCGTCTTCGAGGCGCTTCGCGACCCGCGCGACCCGTTCTTTCCCCTGGGACGCGAACAAGTCTACCACGCCCGGTGGACCCCCTGGCTGAAGTCGGCGGCGCGATTGGCCGTCGAGGCGCTGCGCGCGCTGGCAACCCTGAGGGTTCGCGAACCGCTCGCCGCCCGGCTCGCGCGGCTCCAGTCCTACCTCCCCCAGGGCCTGTTCTCGACCGATCGTTACGAGGAATTTCTGCGCGCGTTCTTCGCGCGCGAGAACCTCTCCAATCGGTTCGGTGACCTCTCCCGCGAGCTCTACATCGTCGCGAACGAAGTCGACTCGTCCCTACGCGTCGTCTTCGGAGACGGCGACCTATGCGGCGTGGAGATCGCGACCGCCGTTGCTGCTTCTTCGGCGATCCCGCTCTTCTTCGAGCCCGTGCGCATCGCCGGGCGCGATTACTTCGACGGCAGCATCGGCCGCGTCGATCCGATCGACGTCGCCATCGCCCACGGCGCCGACCGCGTCGTGGTCGTCAATCCGGTCGTGCCTGTGCGCATTGCCGGGCCGCAGGGCCAGCGGGTCCGCGAACGCGGGCCGATCGCCATCCTCGATCAGGCACGGCGCATCACGACCAAAGCCTGCATCCACTTGGGGATCACGCGGAACCTCGCTCGGCATGCCCATGCCGAGATCTTGCTCATCGAGCCGAGCGAAACCGACACCGACCCGTTCGGCCACAATCCCATGAGCCTGTGCGCGCGCAGCGAGATCCTCGACTACGCTCGCTCGAGCACGCGCCACGCGCTCTGGAAATCGTTCGACGAAGAGACCATCGTCGAGCAGCTCGCAAACTTCACGAATGCCGCAAATCGCGATCCGACGGTGCAGGTGCGGCGCGCCAAGGGAAACTGACCCACCGCCCGCTCAAGGACGCGCTACCGACGAATCGTCCGGTCAGGTTGGCGCTCGATCGAGGGCACGGTTGCGCGAGTCACGATGCCGAGGCTGCCGGTACGTACGATTCCAGGCCGGCGGCATGGGAGGGGCGCGAGGTCGAGCTGGTGATGGGCATCGCGAGACCGGCGCGTTATCATGCGTCGCGCAAACGGGTGGGTTTCGGAAGCTGCGAGGTAATCGATGGAAACCAGCGAGCGTTCCGTCCAGTTCGCCGGAGGCAATCTCGGCGGGCAGCGTCATATTTGCGCTTTCTTCAACAGCAGGGACGAGGAGCACCGGGTGCTTCGCTCGTTCATCAAGGACGGCTTCGACCAGGGCGACAAAGCGTTCCATCTCGTTGACCCGGGTCAACGACAAGAGCATCTGGGACGGCTCGCCGAAGCGGGCATCGATGTGCAACACGCGATCGACACCGGTCAGCTGGAGGTGCGGCCGTGGCAAGACGGTCCGCTGCGCGGAACCCGGTTCGATCAGGACACCTGGCTGGTGTCGTTCGAACAAGTGCTCCAGTCCGGGCCGGCGGCTGGGTACGCGCAGACGAGATTCCTGGCGCACATGGAGTGGGCGCTCGTCGATTTGCCGGGCATCGAAGACCTGATCGAGTTCGAGACGCGCGTCAACTACGTGCTTCCCAAGTACGACGACATCGTGATCTGCGCGTACGATCTGTCGAGATTTGGCGCAAGAGTGATGATGGACGCCCTGCGGACGCATCCAGTGGTGATCATCGCTGGCTTGTTGCAGGAGAACCCGTTCTTCGTTCCTCCCGACCAGTTCCTGCTCGAGATCCGGGAGCGACGGAGCCATTCGCGGGTGTAGCAGCTACCCGGTGTCGATCCGGAACGCCGGCGGATCCCTTCGCGCACCGTGCGGTTCGCTCCGCGAGGCGAGGATGCGGTTTGCCGCGGCGGTGTCAACCCGCGCCCTGCTTGCTCGTTGTCACCCCCCGGCTCAAGAGGCAGAATGGCGCGGCGAAGGGACGCTCCGATGGTCAAGACAGCGGCCGTTGAGCGAGAGGAAGAGCATTTCGTCCTCTCGAGCTTGCCGCCCACCCGGGCGCAAAGACATCTCGCCCTCGCTGTCATGCTCGCCTTGCTCGTTGCCTTTTTCATCACGGCCGGACCGCTCTCGCGCATCCAACTGGCACGGATCGACGCCTTCGTCCCGGCTTATGCCACGGCGATGTTCGTCATCGATTCGATCACCGCGATCTTGCTGTTCGCCCAGTTCTCCATCCTGCGTTCGCGTGCCCTCCTCGTCATCTCGAATGGATATGTCTTCACGGCGCTCATCCTGATCCCGTGGATGCTGACGTTTCCCGGCGTGTTTGCCCCCAGGGGCCTGCTTGGCGCCGGACTTCAGAGCACGGTCTGGCTCTACACCGTGTGGCACGCCGGTTTTCCCCTGTTCCTGATCGCCTACGCCCTGTTGAAGGATGCGCATCCGGCCAAGCGGCTGTGGCACGGCTCCGTGGGTGCGGCCATCCTGTCGAGCGTTGCCGTGACCGCGGCCGTCGTCTGTGCGGCGGCGTTTCTCGCCACGGCGGGCGATGCGCTCCTGCCGCGCCTCATGCTCGACGCGGTCCGTCTTTCCCCTCTGTGGCCTTATGCTGCCGGATCCGCGTCGGCGTTGAGCATCCTTGCGCTCGTCCTGCTTTGGGTCCGGCAGCGTTCGGTGCTCGACCTGTGGCTCAAGGTGGTGATGTGCGCGTACGTGATCGAGATCTGTCTCATCTCTTTTCCCGTTCCGACCCGCTACAGCGTCGGCTGGTATGCCGGCCGCGTCTACGGCGTCTTGTCCGGCAGCGTCGTCCTGGTCGTCCTCCTGTACGAGATAACGATGCTTTACGCGCAGCTGCTCCGTGCCCTGCTCGCACAACGCCGCGAGCGCGAGGCGCGGCTGGTGATCGGAGAGGCAGTGGCAGCCACGATTGCCCATGAAGTCAAGCAGCCATTGGCGGGGATGATCACGAGCGCCGATGCGGGCTTCCGCTGGCTCAATCGCCCGGCGCCCGATCTGAATGAAGCGAAGGCGGCGCTCAAGCAAATCTCCGCTGCTGGACATCGCGCGGCAGCGGTGATCGGAAGCATTCGAGCGATCTTCAAGAAGGATGCGCGAAACAGGCGCTCGTTCGACATCAACGAGCTCGTTCGGGAGGCCCTCGTCCTGTTGCGTGGCGAGTTGCAGAAACACCGGATATCGATTCAAGCGGAGCTGGAAGAACGGCTGCCGCCGGTCAACGGAGATCGAATCCAGCTGCAGCAAGTGCTCCTGAACTTGATCACGAACGCGATCGAGTCCATGGCGGCCAAGGATGGGCCGCGGATCCTACGCGCGACGTCCGAGGTCCACGACGACGGCGGCGTGATGGTATCCGTTGCGGACACCGGGCCAGGAATCGGCTCGCAGGACGTCGACCGGATATTCAACCCGCTCTTCACGACCAAATCTGACGGCATGGGGATGGGCCTGTCGATCTGCCGTTCAATCATCGAGGCCCACGATGGCCGGTTGTGGGCCGCCCCGAATACGCCCCGAGGCGCCGTCTTTCAATTTGTCCTGCGCGCCGATGGCGCGAGATCCGCCGGCGCTTCGTCAGGAGCAACCGGGACGAGGCCGACGCACGGATGATGCTCCGCACCCGCTGCCCGGCGGGGTGCGGAGCATCAGCAAGTCCGCCTAGTCGTCGTGCTGCTGGCAGCCGTCGACCATCTCGCGCATGTCGTGCCACCAAGGCGCAGGGCCCGGATGCGCCAGCGGCGCCTCGATCCGGTTCTTCGGAGCCGCAGTCGCCGCCGGCGCGGAGGGCGTGGGCACGATGAACGGCGCCATCAAGTCAGCGGTGTTGTAGTACTGGCCGCCCTTCATGACGGCCGCCACGTTGGCGAGCTGCTTGATGTCCGTGAGCGGGTCGCCGTTGACGAACGTCAAGTCGGCAAGCTTGCCGCGCTCGACGGTGCCGAGGTCGCTCTCGACGTTGAACATTCGCGCCGGCTTCAGCGTGGCGGACTGCAGCGCCTGCCACGGGGCGAGGCCGAACTTGACCTGCGCGCGCAGGTTCAGGTGCAGCGCCGTCGCGACGTTGTCCAGCGGCGAATCGGTGCCGGCCAGCATCGTCCCGCCGCCGAGTTGGATGCGCTTGAAAGTGTCTTCCTCTTTCCGGAGGCTGTCCAGGCTGACCGTCTGGGGGGTGGCCACCGCCGCGTTGCGCTTGGCGATGAGAGCCGCCTGATCCCAAGGCACGTTGAGGATCACGAGGCGGCGGTCTTCAACCATGGCCGGATCCTCGGCATAGAGCGCGGAATTGAACGTCGTCGAGATGTCGAACGCGCCCACCGACATGCGGAACAAATCCGTCATGTCGTGGTAGCTGATCCCGGCCGAGGAGCGCGTGTAGGCCCAGCCCGTGCGCGTGGTGGCGGAGACGTGGGTCATGCCTTCGCCGCCCTCCGCGAGCTGCGGCATCATGTAGTGGCCGCCGGTGAAGACGCCCAGCGACGAGTGGGCGTTCTCGATGGCCAGCTTCTGCCAGGCGTGCGAGAGTCGCACGTAGGTCTTCACCATGTCGTAGTCGAGCGCCTTGGCGCGGCTGAACTCGAGCTGAAGTTGCTGTTCGGTCATGATCGGCCGCATGAAGTTGTAGAACACGCGCTCACCGTCCAGCGCCTCTCCGGTGGAGAAGTAGCGGGGGCCTACGCGGGCCCCCGAGGCGTACGCCTCGCGGGTTTCCGGGGCCCGGTACGCGGGGTCGCCGACCGATTGGAGAGAAGTCACGCCGTAGGCCATCCACAAGCGGCCCAGGCGGTCGCCGTAGAACTTGCCCTCGATGTACTGGTGGGTATGCGACTCCCAGATCCCGGGCACGACCGTCTGGTTCGACGCGTCGATGAAGCGCCCGCCGTCCTCAGCGTCGTCATCGGCGTCGAGCCTGCGATCGCCGTGGGGCTGGATGCTCTGGATGCGCTGATCCTCGACCACGATGTCGACGTTGGTGAGCACGTCGGGCCCCGTGCCGTCCCAGAGCCTGCCCGCGTGGATGGTGACGCGGCCCTCGTGCTGCGCGGGCCGCCAACTCAGATCGAGCGGCACCGTCTGAGGCTGACCACCGTTGCGCGAGATGAGCCGCAGCTTGCCGTTCGACAGATAGAGAAGCGAGCGCGAGTCGCCGCTCCAGGTCGGCGCGTCGGTCACCTCGTGATTGATCTTCTGCGCGGGCCCGTTCGGGACGCCGTTCGCGTCCACCGGGATGACGTAGAGCTGGCTGTGCATGACGGCCGCGAGGGCCGTGCCGTCGGGCGAATAGACGGGGCCGTCCTCGCCGCGCGTCGAGAAGGATTCCCAGGGAGCCAGCGCGGTGTAGGTCAGCGCGCCAGTGGCGACATCGACGGTCAGCACCTGGCTGGTGCCCTCGCGGAACCGCCGGGTATACGGTTTCAACGCCGCGACCGCGATCGTCTTGCCACTGGAATGCCAGGTGGGTTTGCCGGGCGCGAAGAGCGGCAGGATCACCTGCTTCACCACTCCGGTGTCGATCTCCACCGTGAAGGTCGCGCCGTTCTGGTCCTGATAGGCCAGGAACCGCCCGTCGGGCGACCACGCGGGCGAGACCTCGGCGCTGCCATCCAAGGCCGTGACGCGACGCTCGAGACCGGTGCGCCAGTCGAGAACATAGAGATCCATGGTCTTGCCGCTCTTGTCCGAGGCGTAGGCGATTTTCGTTCCGTCGGGCGACCACGCCGGATCGGTCTTGTAGTAGAGGCCGCCGGAGACCGCGCGCGGCCGCCGGCCGATCTCCATCACCCAGATCTGGTTGAGGGCCCCGAAGGCCACGCGCTTGCCGTCGGGCGACAGCGCAGGGCCGACGATGCCTAGCGCCTGCTTGGGACGATCGGAATCGAAATCGAAACGCTTGTGCCGGTAGGGCGGCCGGTTCAGCGTGAACCTCACCTCGAAGGGGATCTCGCTGGTGGCACCCGTCGACACCACGGTGGTGCGGATCTTTCCGTCGGCCGTATAGAGCAGCTGATCGTTCGAGAGCCACTGGGGGAAGAAGGGGAACGCGTCGTCGGTCGCGGCGACCTTCACCTGGTTGACCATCAGGTTGCTCTTGTTGCTGCCGAACTGCAGATACGCGACCCGCGTTCCGTCGGGCGAGTACGAGGGCGAGTTCACGCGCGTGCCGGGCGCGGCCGCGGCGAGCACGGTCTGCGCACCGGCTGCGTCGCGCGCCTGGATGGTGGTACCGTTCGCGCCCGAGCCGACCACGAACGCGATCTTCTTCCCGTCGGGCGACCAGGTGGGCTCGAATTCGTCGACGGACGCCGGCGTCGGAGGCGTGGTCACCCCGCCGGTGTTCGTCCACTGGGTGAGTGCGCCGCTGCCCAGGTCCACCACCCAGATGTCGTAGCTTCCGTTGAAGGCGCGGTCGGAGGAGAACGCGAGCTTCTTGCCATCCGGCGAGAAGCGCGGCTCGCGATCGTCGCCGTGGCCGCTGGTGACCTGCCGCACCCCGCTGCCGTCGGGCCTCATCACCCAGATGTGGAAGGTGCCGCCGGCGTACGCCTGGAAAGCGATCAGGTCGCCGAGAGGCGAGAAATCGGGCCGCGCCGCCTCGAGCAACGGATCGGTCAGCTGCCTTCCGCTGCCGCCTGAGAAGTCGAAGGACCAGAGCACGCCTTGGACGTCCATGACGATCGTGCGGCGATCCGGCGAAACGGTCGCGGCCGAGTTGGTCGCTTCCGTCACCACGACCGTCGTTTGCGCCGACGTCGAGCTTGCAAAACCCTCGTGTGCCGCCAAGGCGATCAGCGCTGCGGCACAGGCCCCTGCTGCCCATAGGCCTGTGCGGGGAATGCGGGAGAACGCGGTCATGAAAGAGCTCCTCAGTAGGTGGGGGCAATCGCTGCTGTGGTCGATCGCGGGGCGCTGCGGGCGCCTGCCAGCGCGCTCTACGATCGAGGCGCCTGCGGGGACAAGTCGCGCCGCAGCACAACGGCCCGCCTGCGGCATTGCGCACGGGACCTTGGTCGCTTGCCCTTCCGAAGCGCTTGGGATTCGGCGCGCCGCGATCCCTTTGACGGACCCGGACTTGAAACGCGTAGCGGCCACACGCGAAAGAGGGCGGGAAAATCATCGCGCGCTCGAGCAACCCTTGCCCGGCGCGCTCCTGCCACCCACCGCGAATCACCACGAGCCCCAAGAAAGGGACATGTGATGACTACAGACCTCTTCTCTTTCAAGACCACCCGCCGTCGCCTCCTCAGGTCCGCTGCGGCGCTGCTCGCCCTTGGCCTGGGCATCGTTCCGGCCGCCCGCGCCGGAAGCGATGACGACCACGACGAGGGCCGCAAGAATTGGGTGGCCAGCTGGGCCACCTCGCCGGCGGCCTATTTCGTGTACGTCGCGGCGTTGCCACAGAACCAGGCGCTGGCGCCATCCCCCACCCGGTTCACCACTGCCAACATCCAGCCCGACCTCGCCTTTCCCTTCCCCAACGCGAACACCACCGGGGCGAAGACCCAGACCATTCGCTCCATCGTCAAGCCCGACCTGTGGGGCAACACGATGCGGGTCCGCTTCTCCAACGTCTTCGGCAACCAGCCGCTGACGTTCGACTCGGCGACCATCGGGCTGCAGGAGTACGCGGCCAACGTCGTCCACGGCACCCTCACCCCGCTGACGTTCGGCGGCTCCCGCTCGGTGACCATCCCCGCCGGTCAGGAGATGTGGAGCGACGGCGTTCGCCTTTCCTGGGTCAGGGGCGCCGACGACGCGCTGATCGAGGGCCGCAACCTCGCGATCAGCTACTCGATCCAGGGCGACAGCGGCCACATGACCTATCACTCCGGCGCCAACACCACCTCGTACGTCACGCCGCCCGGCAGCGGCGATCGCAGCAGGGATCTGGACGGCTTTACCTACGAGTACACCACTTCGTCCTGGTTCTTCCTGGCCACGGTGGACGTGATGGCCTCGACCGACACGGTCGTCGTCTGCGCGTTCGGCGACTCGATCACCGACGGGACGCACACCACCTTCAACGGCAACGACCGCTGGTCCAACGTGCTCTCGCGCCGGTTGCACAACGCGTATGGGAACACGGTCAGCGTCGTCAACGCGGGCATCGGCGGCAACCGCGTCATCAATCCGGCCGTTCCCAACGCAGCGTCGGGCCCGGCAGCAGTCGACCGGCTCGATCGCGACGTGCTGGGACTGTCCGGCCTGACTCACGTGATCTGGCTCGAGGGCATCAACGATCTCGGGGCCGGCTACGGGGCGGCGGCGAATCCGGTGGAGAACCCGGTGATTCACACGCCGACGAACATCATCGCCGGCTATCGAGACGTGGTGAACCGGCTCCACGCCCGCGGAATCAAGGTGTATGGCGCGACCGTGGTGTCCGCGCTGGGCCTCAACAATCCGGCGCAGGGTTGGAACCTGACCGCCTTCCCGAGCTTCCTCGCCAGCGTGGACAACGGCCCGGTGGTTGAAGCGAATCGCCTGACCCTCAATCAATACATCCGAACCTCGGGGAGCTTCGACGGCGTGGTGGACTTCGATGCGGCGACCCGCGACCCGAATCCGGCGGCGCTGGGCAACATGAAGCCGGCGTATCTGCCCAACAGCCAGTTCACGCAGCTGCCGTGGGACTACCTGCATCCCAACCACGCCGGGTACAACGCGATGGGCTTGGCGATCGACATCACGCCGTTCGCGCCCGCCCACAACTCGCACCATTGAGCACGAGGAGCTACGGCTCGCGGATCGGCGGCGTTCGCCGCTCGGTCCGCGAGCGCGTGCGATGCCGCAGCCGTTTGTAACTCATCCCATCGCAGGGACGAAAACGTCGGAGCGGGCAGGCCGGCGACAATTTCGTCGGCGCGCGGGCTCGCGGAGAGGCCTGTTCGCGAAACGGTCCTCTCGTCGACGGTGTTGCATCGCCTGCACGATGAGAGGGCGCGCCTCTCGCAGGACGATGAACGTCCCGACACGATTGTAAGAAAATCCGCTCGTCCAGACGAATTCGTCTGATGCAGGGACTCCCAACAGAAAGGTAGCGAGAGGAGAGCCGATAAGCCGTTCGTCTGGTCCGATGATTGCAGGATGCGACACCGCGCACCTGCCGTGCGCCGCCGCCCGACGATCCGGACTGGAGAAGAGACCTCTCGATGACGACACCCCGACGCGATTGCCTTCCTTGGCGAGCTCCCGCCGCATGCGCCACGCTCGCGCTCCTGCTGCTGTGTCCGCCGGCCGCGCACGCCGCGGCGCCGGTCATCGACAAGGGAGATACGGCCTGGATCCTGATGTCGACCGCGCTCGTGCTTCTGATGACGGCTCCCGGGCTCGCGCTCTTCTACGGCGGAATGGTCCGGCAGAAGAACGTGCTCGCGACGCTCCTCCAGAGCTTCGTCATCCTGGCGCTCATCTCGGTGCAGTGGGTCCTCTTCGGGTACAGCCTAGCGTTCGGTCCCGACAAGGGCGGCTTGATCGGGGGCCTCGAGTGGATCGGGCTGCGCGGCGTGGGCCTCGAGCCGAATCCGACCTACGCTGCGACCATCCCGCACCAGGCGTTCATGCTCTTCCAGATGATGTTCGCGGTGATCACGCCCGCCCTCATCACAGGCACGTTTGCCGAGCGGAAGAAGTTTTCCACCTTCCTGGTCTTCACCTTGCTGTGGGCAACCTTCGTCTATGACCCGCTCGCCCACTGGGTCTGGGGCGACGGCGGGTTCTTGCGCAAGCTTGGCGCCCTCGACTTCGCGGGGGGCACGGTGGTGCACATCTCGTCGGGAGTGTCGGCGCTGGTTTGCGCGCTCGTGATCGGGAAGCGAAAGGGCTACGGCCGCACGGCCATGCCGCCGCACAACCTGCCGCTCACGGTGATCGGGGCGGGGTTGCTCTGGTTCGGGTGGTTCGGCTTCAACGCCGGCAGCGCGCTCGAGGCGTCGGGGCTCGCCGTCAATGCCTTCACGGCGACGAACACCGGCGCCGCCGCCGCCGCGCTCGGGTGGATGGCGGCAGAGTGGGTCCGGCACGGCAAGCCGACGATGCTCGGCACCGCCTCGGGCGCGGTCGCGGGTCTGGTGGCCATCACTCCCGCGTGCGGCTTCGTTACCCCGATGGCGGCGATTCCGATCGGCGCCATCGCGGGCGTGCTCTGCTACTCCGCGTGCGCCTACAAACAGAAGCTGGGCTACGACGACTCGCTCGACGTGGTCGGCGTGCACGGCGTGGGCGGAACGTGGGGCGCGATCGCCACCGGCCTGTTCGCCACGAAGACGGTGAATGCAGCCGGCGCCGACGGATTGTTTTACGGGAACCCCGGCCAGCTCTGGACCCAGATCATCGCCATCGGCGTCACGATGGCCTCTGCCTCCCTGCTCACCTTCGTCATCCTCAAGGTGCTCGACGCGACCATGGGACTGCGGGTGAGCGAGGACGCGGAAACGACGGGCCTCGATCTCGCGTTGCACTCGGAGAGCGGGTACGCGATCGGCGGACCGAGCCTCGGCGAGCGCGTCGTTCACGAGGCGGCGCCGCAACCGACCGCGCCGGCGGTCCAGCACCTGACGAAGATGGCCTGAGACGGATTCGGCAGGGCAGGTACCGCCGCAACTGGGTGGGCAGGAGAACCGGACGGTTTGCGCCGTCCGGTTCTCCCACAGCTCTTGAGCGAGGTCCTAGTTGCCTTGGCCGGCGTGGCCTCCAGCCGCCTCGTAGAAGAAGTAGTCGCCGGAAGGCGTCAGAGCAGGTACCGCCGCAGCTGGTGCGCCGGCGTCAGGTAGCGCCGCACCGCCAGCCGAACGAACAGCAGTGA